>ERZ827440.677-NODE-677-length-44445-cov-5.180243_pt1 | contig 44445 bp, 34 predicted proteins | sample MGYA00519774_ERZ827440 | MGnify/ENA primary metagenome ERZ827440 (study PRJEB31778, sample SAMEA3449302) | human gut metagenome | biome: human gut; feature: human-associated habitat; material: faeces | place: United Kingdom | collected 2010/2012 ... | reverse complement strand
CTGCGAAAAAATGTCTTGCGCAACGCAAAAATCCCTCGCTGCCGGTCACATCATGCGTTGGAAGAATACACCCTAACTGAATTTTTGGATTGATATAAGAATAGAGAATATCCATGATCAAATTGATGACGATATATGTCGGTGCAACGGTGACAATATACCCCTCGACAACCGGAAGATCCTTTGCTTTCACACTTTCAACCGCAAATTTACCAATGCCATTCCATGAAAAGATAGTTTCAATAGCAAAACTTCCGCAAATCAATCCGCTCAAATTTGTCGCCATCAGCGTCATACACGGAAGAACTGCATTGCGCAGCGCATGTCTCACTATGCCGCTCCATAATACGTCATATTCACACATCTCCTTTTTCTTATTCGCCCAAAAATGATTCCAATTTTTTAAGTACGAAATCACGGCGACTTTTTCTCTGATGAGTCAAGATGCTCATTCTACCGTAGCACTTACAAACCAAGTCAATTTCACTTTTAGACAAACACACGCAATATTAATGCCCCGATTTCATTTCTGTAGATTCTGTGCCAACCGAAGCCCGCCCTAACCTTGCAGAAAAAGCAGCTTGCAAATCCAAAATCTGCAAGCTGCTTTTATTTTATCTATAGAGTGCCCCGCATATTGTCACGACTAATTTGGACTCTTAAACGGTGCAGTTTCTGTCTAGCAGCACTACGATAATCTTTTATTAAAAGCTCATAATCAGCTTTTCATCAAGCCTTTTGAGTATCTCGCACGCTAGCTTTACTGCGTTGTCAAAATCCGCATAGGCCGAAATTCCATAATGCGTATGAGCATAGCGAACCGGAACACCAATCACGATCACGGGTACGGCTTTCTCGGTCAGATGGATTGCAGCGCCATTTGTCGAGCCAGCACTCCGAACGGCATCCTGCACCGGTATGCCGAGTTCTTCCGCCAAGCCAAGCGCGTATCTTTGGTAGCGTGGATTTGTTATCATTCTGGCATCAATGTGACGCAGCATCGGACCATGCTTAATAGCAGTCTGGACCATATACGGTTCAACACAAGTATCATCCGCCGGGCAGCCTTCAAAGACGATTGCAACATCCGGTTTGATAACCTGTGATGTCACGGTTGCGCCGCGCACACCAACTTCTTCCTGCGCAGCACAGGCACCGACGATATCAACATTCAGTTCCTGACCCGCCAACGTATGCATCGTCTTTAGAATGGCCGCGCAGCCCAGACGGCAGTCAAAACTCTTACCGACCATCAGATCCGTTGTTTCTGAGTACGAGAAGGTGACATCAGGAACAACAGGCTCTCCAATTCTCACGCCGAATTTTTCAATAGCTTCTTCTCTGGAAACCGCACCAACATCTACCGTAATATCTTTCATCTCCAGTGGAGCCTTACGCTCCTGCTCGGTCATAAAATGAGGCGGCTTGCTAGCGGTAAGGCCCGGGATATATTTTCCAAATTTGTTACGAACCCAGACCTTATGTGCCGGAATGTTGTTGTTGACCCAACCACCGATCTGAATAATACGGAGTGTTCCGTTCGGGCAGATGGCCTGTACCATGAATCCGACCTCGTCGCTATGGGCGTCAAGCTGAACAACAGGACGCTTACCGTTGTTTTCTTTTCGACGAATATAGAGATTGCGCATATGATCTTCTGTGATCTCGCCAAGTCCTTCTGCATAGGGTCGGATCACTGCCACTACTTCATCTTCGAAGCCGGACGTACCATTTGCGTTCGAGATTGCTGCAATCATTTCCAGCGTCGTTTTTTTATCCATTGTAATACCTCTTTACGAAAGCTTGACTTTCTTGAATTCTTCCATAAAGTCAACGATGTAGTTCGCCGTGGTCTCAAGCATTTCCTTTCCCCATTCTTCCGTAGCGGTGCTGGGATGATCGGGCCCAATCCAGCCGCTGTCGGTGACGTGCGGGGTGTTGCGGAGAATCTCAACCGAAACGCCCTTATACTCGACGGAGCGGAAGCCGGTCGTCTTCAGGTTTTCCGTCAGGTGCTTGAACTGCAGTTCGCCGCCGATTTCGCTCTTGTCGACCAGAGACGGATCGATGCCAAGAATTGCAGCCGTTTCTTCGCCGCCGCCGTGGCCGCCCTTCCATGCGGGGTTCATATCCCACGCCATCAGCCACCAGTTGAGCATCGCAACCAGGCAGCCCTTATCCTCAAATTCCAGTCCCAAGCGCTCAATCATCTTCATATTGCCACCGTGACCATTGAGGAAGACAAATTTTCTTGCGCCATGACGATACAAACTCAGGAAAATCTGACGGCAGAACTGATAGAGAACCTCGTTGTCAATGTCAATCGTTCCGGGGTACGGGGCCAGACTCTGGCAGGCGCCGTAGGGGATGGTCGGAGCAATCAGAACGTCGCTCTTCTGCTCGATCTTTTCCAGCAGAAAATCCGGAATCAGGGTATCGGTTCCAAGCGGCATATGGCGGCCGTGGCACTCAATGCTGCCGATGGAGATGAGTACCATATCGTTCTTCTCAAAGTATTCCTGTGCCTTCGGCCAGGTCAAATTTGCAAGTCTCATATTTTTTACTTCCTTTTTATACACAATTTTGAGCAGAAAAGCGAGCTATCCGGAGGTCGGATAGCCCGCCACCCGTCAATTACTGGGCAACCTTAACCTGATTCAGATTATGGTAGCCGTTGGAATCCATTACAAAGCCTTCCACTTTCTTGTTGGCGCCAACGTTGATGGCGCTGTAGAACACGGGGATATTGTTGTTGATCTCAGCCAGCATAATGGCGATGTCTTTGTACAGATCTTTACGTTTGGACTCGTCTGTGTTGGAACGAGCTTCTTCAATCAGAGCGTCAAGATCCGGATCCGCGATGAAACTGCGGTTGCCAGCAGCACCCTGCTGCGTCGAATGCTCAAGGGAGTAGTAGGTGTAGTCTGCGTCTCCGCTGGAAGTCGTCCATCCGAAATACGCCATATCATGTTCACCTGCGGTAGTTCTGGAAATGTAGCTACCGAACTCGAGAACTTCTACGCTGCACTGCACACCGATGTCGAGCAGCATAGCCTGAATTGCTTGGCACATCTCAATACGGGACTGATTGTCATTGACCCAGAGCGTAGTGGAGAAACCATCGGGATAACCGGCCTCGGAAAGCAGTTCCTTCGCCTTTTCAGGGTTGTACTCTGGAACACCGGTAGAGTAGTAGCCGAAAACTGCCGGAGCGATGATCGCGTCGGCGGGCTGGCCACTGCCTGCGTTGATAGTGTCGATGATGGTCTGGCGGTCGATTGCCATGGCCAGAGCCTCACGAACGAGCGGGTTATTGAACGGTTCTTTGTTCATATTCATGGAAACATACCAGCAGGTGAGAGACGGAATTTCATAAACCATCAGCTTATCATTGTCATTGATTTTGGGGATGTCATTGACCGCCAGATCATAGGCCAGATCGATTTCGCCGGTTTCCAGAGCGATAGAACGCTGAGACGTTTCAGGGATGACCTTCATAATCAGGTTTTCCGTTGCGGCCTTACCGGCGTAATAGTCATCAAATGCCTTGAGTGTGACATGATCGCCCTGTTTCCATTCGACAAAGCAATACGGACCGGAGCCAACGGGGTTCAGAATGAAGGCGTCCTCATCTGCTTCAACAACAGCTTTGGGAACGATCGCCGCAAAGGGAATTGCAAGGTTGCGGAGGGTCGGTGAGTAAGGAGCATTCGTCTTCACTGTAACAGTGTATTCATCGTCGACAGTAACATCTTCAATAAAGTTGACGATATAGGAGACAGCTGCGGAGTTGCGAGCACGATCCAGAGAGAACTTGACGTCTTCTGCCGTCAGATCACTGCCGTCATGGAACTTGATGCCCTGACGAATCTTGAACACATAGGTCTGTGCATCCGTCTGCTCCCAACTTTCGGCGATCTGCGGAACGATCTCATTGGTTTCAGCGTCAACTGTCACCAAGGTGTCGAAAATCTGACAGGTGACCTCAACTGCCGGTGTTTCTTTGCCCTGATGGGGGTCAAGAGAGGTGACATCAGCGCCCTGCGCCCAGATCAGCGTGTCTTTGTAAGCGGTGGCAGTCGCTTCCGTGCTGCCGCCGTTTTCTGCCGACGCGTCGGCTTCGGTTGTGGCAGTGGACTGCTTGCCGCCACAGGCCACGAGGGACAGCAGCATAACCAGCGCCAGTACCAGGGTCATAACGCGGACAAAGCTCTTTTTCATACATTTTCCTCCTGTTTTTGATTTTCCGTATAAACGAAACATTTTTCAAAATCACTGCGATCAGCAAAGCGGCGCAATGACGATGAACAAAATAACTTAAATCTCACCTCTCTGCACACGAAGGCAGGTCACGAAATGACCGGGCTCTTCTTCTGTCAGGACCATGTCCTGCCGGCGGCATGCATCTGTCGCGTAGGGGCAGCGTTTTGCAAAGCGGCATCCCTTTTCGGGATTGATGGGAGAGGTGAGCTCGCCTTTCATGGTGATCCGGTTCATAGGAACCTTCGGATTTGGAATCGGAATGGCCGAAAGCAGAGCCTGCGTATACGGGTGCATCGGCTTTTTAAACAGCTTGTCGGACGGTGCTTTTTCTACCATCTGGCCCAGATACATGACCAGAATATCGTTGGAAATATACTTGACAACGGAGAGGTCGTGCGTAATGAACAGATAGGTCAGTCCTAGATTGTCCTGCAGATCCTGCATCAGGTTCAAAATCTGTGCCTGAATAGAGACGTCCAGTGCGGAAACCGGTTCATCACAGACGATAAACTTCGGCTCCAGTGCCAATGCCCGCGCAATGCCGATGCGCTGGCGTCGACCGCCGTCAAGTTCATGTGGATAGGTATTGATGAGTCTGCTTGCCAGACCAACCATATTCATAATCTCGCGTACGCGTTTCTGGATGCCATCCTTGTCCTTATGGTCATAGATTTTCTGAACAAGCAGGGGCGCAGCGATCGCTTCGCTAACCGTCATGCGCGGGTTGAGCGATGCAAACGGATCCTGGAAGATAATCTGCATGTCACGACGCATATCTTTCATCTGCTTATCGTTGAACGAAAGAATATCCTTCTGATCAAAATAGACTTTGCCGCTGGTCGGTTCATGCAGGCGGAGAATGGCACGGCCCATTGTAGACTTGCCGCAGCCGGATTCACCGACAACGCCAAGCGTTTTACCTTGTTCAATGGTAAAGCTAATATCATCTACCGCGTGGAGCATGCCGTTTGGAACGGGGAAGTATTTTTTCAGGTGTTCTACCTTCAGAATTTCACGATTCTGTTCTGCCATATCTTCTCACCTCTTTCAGGTCGTGTACCGGAAGCAGCGCACCTTATGACCGTCTTCCAGCTCCGCAAGTTCCGGCGACGACACGCGGCAATGCTCGGTGGCATACTTACAGCGGTCAGCAAATTTACAGCCCTCCGGCAGCGCAGTCGGGTCCGGCATCATGCCGTCGATGGCGGCCAAGCGACGGCTGTTCGTTTCCAGATTCGGGATCGAGCCGAACAGGCCTTCAGTATAAGGATGCATGGCGTTTTCATAGACCTGACATAGCGTGCCATACTCCACGATCTCACCGGCATAGATGATCGCGACACTGTCGCAATTCTGCGCAACAACGCCAAGATCGTGCGTGATGAGCAGCATAGAGGTATTGTTCTTCTGCTTGAGATCCCGGATCATTTCCAGAACCTGCGCCTGAATGGTAACGTCCAGGGCGGTGGTCGGCTCGTCCGCAATCAGAAGTTGCGGATTACATGCAAGCGCGATGGCAATGATGACACGCTGCTTCATACCGCCAGAGAACTGGTGCGGATAGTCGTCATAGCGGCCAGCCGTGATGCCAACCATTTCCAACATATCGCCCGCCTGTTTTTTGGCTTCCTGCCTGGAGAACTCCGGATGGTGGTTGCGGATGACCTCGAGGATCTGCTCGCCGACGGTCATAACCGGGTTCAGCGATGTCATGGGATCCTGGAAGATCATCGAGATCTGCCGACCGCGCATCTGGCGCATTTCTTTTTCGGTCAGCCTCAGAAGATCATGTCCTTCGTAGATAATCTCGCCGGAAACAATTTCTCCGGGCGGATGCGGAATCAGTCGCATGATACCGCGCGCGAGTGTCGTTTTGCCTGCGCCGGTCTCGCCGACCAAACCCAGGGCCTCGCCGCGCCTAATCTGCAAATTTGCGTCGTTCAGCGCACGAACCACACCATCTGTTGTGGAATAGACGATGTTTAAATTCTTAATATCCAACAGAATATCTGACATGTTACGTATCCCTCCTTTATGGCACAGCGGCTGTCAGTTCTTGAGCTTCGGATCCATTGCGTCGCGAAGACCGTCGCCCATCAGGTTCAGCGAAAGGATCGTCAGCATAATGCCAAGACCCGGGATCACGGTCACATGCCATGCGTCACGAATATAGACACGGGCATTGGAGAGCATGGCGCCCCATTCCGGTGTCGGCGGCTGAATGCCAAGACCCAGGAACGAAAGACCGGCGATTGAAAGAATCGCACCTGCAAGACCAAGCGTTGCCTGCACGATGATTGGAGCCAGTGCGTTAGGGATGATATACTGGAAGATAATCGCATTGTTGTTGCAGCCGATAGAACGTGCTGCCTCGATAAACTCCTGGTCTTTGACGGTCAGAACTGCTGCGCGAACCGTTCGTGCAAATGTTGGGATGTAAGCGATTGCAATGGCAATCATAACATTCCAAAGGCTGGTACCGAGCGCAGCTACGATCGCAGTTGCCAAAAGCATGGACGGAATCGCCAGCAGCACGTCCATTGCTCGCATGATGATTGTATCTGCTGTGCCGCCGTAGTAACCGGAAAGTGCGCCGAGAATACCGCCTGCGCACAGCGCCAGCAAAATGGCAATGCCGCCGGTAAACAGGGAATACCGCGCGCCCCAGAGCATACGCAGCAGCATATCGCGGCCAAATTCATCCTGACCGAAAATGTGCTGCGCACTTGGACCTTTCAGACGGTTGAACAGATCCTGTTTGACAACGTATTCGTTATAGACCGCATTGTGTGTGGTCATATCAATCACCAGCGTCGTAATGGACACGACGACAAGGAACGTGATGAACGCGAGACCAATCATCGCCATCCGGTTTTTACGGAAGCGCCGCCAGGCCTCCTGCCACAGCGATCTTTGCTTTTTCTCGTCTGTTGCCAGGCTGTTTTCCAATTTGTTCTTTTCGTGCATATGGCTCACCGTCCCTTTTTGTAAAGCGATTTGATTCGCGGGTCGACAAAGGCGTAGATAATATCGACCAGCAGATTCACCAAAGTGAACATCGTCGCAAGGAAAATAACACATCCAAGCACCATCGGAATATCTTTTGATTTAATGGATTCTACCATCAGACGTCCAAGACCGGGCCAGGAGAATACCGTTTCAGCGAGCATCGCGCCGCCGAGCAGGTTGCCGAATTGAAGACCGACTGCCGTGATGATCGGAATCAACGCGTTTTTTAGCATATGCTGGAACGTAATGGTTCGCTCGTCGTCGCCTTTGGCGCGCGCCGTGGAGATGTAATCTTGCCGGATGACCTCAAGCATGGACGATCGCGTCATTCGCGCAACCATAGCGGCGGAGTTAAAGCCCAGTGTGAGCGCAGGCAAAATCAGGCTTTTTAGCATTGGTCCAAATCCGGACGCCATACCCTGCGAAGGAAGCCAGCCAAGCGTCAGAGAAAAAAGCATAACCAGCAGCAGACCGGACCAGAAGTTCGGCATAGATACGCCAATCAGCGCGAAGACCATAGAAACATTGTCCAGCAGAGAATACTGCTTTTTAGCCGAGATAATGCCAATCGGGATTCCAATCAGCAGCGCTACCAGAATACCTGCACAAGCAAGAATTGCAGTGTTCGGCAGGCGCTCGACCACTTGATCCCACACCGGAATACTGTTTTTATAAGAGACGCCGAGGCTTCCATGAAGCAGATCCCTCATATAGTGGAAATAGCGGACAAAAATCGGATCGTTCAGACCAAGCTCTTCTCGCTTCATGGCGAGTGCTTCTGCCGTCGCCTGGTCACCTAAAATGATGGCCGCGGGATCGCCAGGCGCAAGGTTCAGGATAAAGAACACAACAAACGTGACGCCGATGATGACCGGAATCAACATAAGTAAGCGCTTGAGGACATACTTGTGCATATTGATTTACCTCCTGTTTCCTCCTAAGGGATTGGCTTCATAGGCCAATGCAAAACAGATTTCTCTGTTTCTTATGACATAGTATAGTGTAAATTGCGCAAAATTGTCAACAATTTATTTGTGAAGTTACCATAGAAAAAACACTTTCATTTTTGTTAACCTTCCACTATAATAGTATTACAATGTACACGTGGTTTGCCTATAGATGTTGCATTTTTTAAATTCAGGAGGACACGACGATGAAAAAAATAGGTGGAATGTTTTATTACGAACCTTGTAAGGTCGCGGAGAACGGATATTTTGAGCGAGTTTGTCCGCCAGACGGGGATTTGGCATTTACGATGTCTGGCCGCTGCGGTCTGTATTACTGTTTGGAAGATATTATGTTGCAAGACACGCGCAGGGTCGCATATATTCCTATGTACACCTGCGAAACCGTTCTTAGCTCCTATGAAAAAGCTGGCTATCAACTGAAATTCTATGATATTGATGAAAACCTGCGCAGTGTGTTTGACCCAGCGGCGCTTGATGAGATCAGCGTGTTGTCGCTTTGCGGCTATTATGGCTTCTGCAATTATGACCACGCCTTCATCCGCGCCTGCAAGGAACGTGGCATTGTGATTCTGGAGGACGTGACGCATTCCATGCTTTCCGCCGACGGAATTGATCCGCTCTGCGATTATTTTGCTGGAAGCTTCCGCAAATGGATGGGCATTGCGTGCGGCGGTATTGCCGTCAAGCGAAACGGGAAATTTGCGAAACCGCTTCTGCCGGTGGATCCCACGCACCTTCGCCAACGGGAAGCTGCCATTGAAACAGCGGAGTCGGATGTATTCTGGGAGGGAGAAATGCGCCTTCGCCAGATGTTCGACAGTTTTGCCGGCGATGAGCGTTCGGAGTATATTCTGCGGCATGCGGATTTTGATGCGATCTGCGCAGCAAGAAGAGCAAACTTCAGCGCTATTTTAAACGGACTGCCCAAGGAGCTTCATGGCATTCGGCCTGTGTTCCCGATTCTGACAGGCGCGGCAGTTCCGAGCCATTTCTGCCTGTATGCTGAGCGCCGGGACGAGTTCCAGGCATTTTTGGCAGAGCGTCAGATTCGCTCTACCGTCTACTGGCCGGTCGGTCCTATGGTACATCCGGAGGGGCATCCGTCGGTTACGTACATTTATGATCATATTGTTTCCGTTCCCTGTGATCAGCGCTATCAGCCTTCGGATATGCAGCGTGTTGCAGAAGCGTTTGCCGCTTATTCTGAAAATTTTGGAAGGTGAGTATGCAGGAACAACGTAAAACAGCAAAAGCAACCACATCGGAGATGATTTTGGAGGCGCTGCGTGAACAGATCATCAACGGAACGCTTGTACCGCAGGAAAAGCTGGTGGAAGCAGAGATCGCGCAGCAGTTCGGAACCAGCCGCGGACCGGTCCGTGACGCGCTCAAGCAGCTTGCCATGGAGGGGATGGTGGATTATCAGCCCAACAAAGGTTGCTCGGTCGCGCTGCTCTCGCCGGAAGATGCGTATGAGGTGTTTTTTCTGAGAGGCAGCCTTGAAAAGCTGGCGATCCAGAAGAGCAACTGCCATGTCAGCGACTACGGTCTTCTCATCATGGAGACAAGCATTGAAGAATTTCGAATTGCAGATGAAGCAGGGAATTTGATGCAGGCGGTCCGCGCTGATGAAAAATTTCATCAGCAAATTGTCCAGTCTGCACAGATCGACAGGCTGACCAAGATGTGGGAGCTTTTAAGCCCGCTCAACGGTGCGATGTTCCTTTCCGTGCGAAACGCCAACCGATTCGGCAATCAGATCAGCGACTCTGAAACGCTGGCCAGAGGCGGAGCAGCCCTGGGATCGCACAGACTTCTGTTGGAAGCGGTCCGAAAGAATGATTTACAGGAAGCCTGCAAGCAGCTGGATCTGCATTATGAAAAGACCGGCGAACGCGTTTACCGGCTCTCTTTGCTGCAAGAAAGAGCACCGTTTTAACCGCCCCAAGTTTCCCCAGAATAATTGCATTTCGATATCTGAAATGACGCAAAAACTGCGCCGCAGTAAACAAAGAATAGAGATTTCCGATGCGCGTGGAACTGAGTAAAAAATATTCCGATCTTCCGAAAAAATCAGTAGACTTTGTGCCGGTTCTGTGGTAGTTGTTTGTGCTACCAAAGCGAAGGAGGCGCAGACATGGCGAAGAAACGGGCAAATGGTGAGGGTAACATCAGAAAAAGGAAAGACGGACGCTGGGAAGGGCGGTACACTGCCGGGTACGACGAGAAAACCGGCAAACGAATCACCAAGAGTGTCCTCGGCAAAACGCAGGCAGAGGTAAAAGAAAAGCTGGCGAAAGCAGTCGCGGAAGCGGAAAGCGTCGATGTACGGAGAGCAGACGAGTACACGCTCGGCACATGGCTGCAAACGTGGTATGAGCTATACGCAAAGCCACACCTGCGATTCTCGACTGCCGAATACTACCGGCGCGGCATTGAACTACACATTGTACCGCGTATCGGAGACATTCCGCTGAAAAAACTGACAGGCCGCGACCTGCAATGGCTGTACAAGGATTTACAGGAGCATGGTCGGCTAAGAGAAGCGCAAAAGGGCAACCAACTAGGGTTGAGCAATTCGACGATTCGCGGAATCCACACGATGCTGCACAACGCGCTCGACCGGGCAGTCAAGGAACGCCTGATCCTCAGAAACCCGGCAGATGACTGCATTCCGCCCAAAATCTTGAAGCACGAAATGAAGATCCTGCCGCCAGAGCAGATCAAGTCCTATTTGACCGCAGCCGACCAGCGCGGTGTCCTGCCGATGTTCTATCTCGAACTCATCAGCGGCTTACGCAAGGGCGAGCTGGTCGCACTCCAATGGTCAGACTTGGACATTGAGAACAAAACGATTTCCGTCAGCAAGCAGGCCGGACGCAACAACGCAGGCGAGCCGGACATCACGCGCCCGAAAACAGAAAACTCGATCAGAAAAATCTCCATTCCGCAGGATGCCGTCGATCTGCTGATCGCAGAACACCAGAAACACCCAAGCAACCCATGGATGTTCCCATCCCCGAAAACGGGCGAGATGTACCATCCGGATTCGATCGTGAACATTCATAAGAAAATCCTGAAGGACGCAGGGCTGGAACACCTGAGATTTCACGACTTACGTCACACATTCGCAACCTTGGCGCTCCAAAACGGCGTAGACGTAAAAACGGTGTCCAGCATGCTCGGTCACTTTGATGCAGGCTTCACACTGCGCACCTACACCCACGTCACGCGGCAAATGCAGGAGAGCGCCGCCGAAAAGATGGGTAATTTCATGGCACAAGTGATGTGAACAAGCAGCAAAAAACACAGAGCGTCGGAGAGGATACCAAGCATATCCTCTCCGACGCTCTCTGGACATTTCGCCGTGTGGGTCACGGTGTGGGTCAGGAAAATTCGCCACCTGAAAAACCAAACAAATAAAAGAGAAAACCGGCGAAAATCTTACGATTTTCACCGGTTTCTGGAGCTAGTGGCCGGACTTGAACCGGCGACCTGCTGATTACGAATCAGCTGCTCTACCGACTGAGCCACACTAGCATCTCGATTTAGCTTAAGTATCATAGCATATCATTTTGAATCTGTCAATCCTTTTTTGAAAGGAGAGAGACAGATCGTGCAGACGGAAAACAGATGGTTGAAAATTGATGAAAAAATTCAACGTATGAGCCAGATAATTTACACTTTTTTACTTGTGTTTTATGGGATTTAATGTTATAATGAATAAAAGTTTTGGATTTTTATGGAACACTCATAAAAACCAAAACCGGGAGGAGAAAATCACAAAGAGGAGAAGGAGGATGCTATGCAGGCAATTATCAACTTTTTTACCGGGACGCTGAACACGGTCGCTTGGCTCTATATCTTTTTGCCATGTACGATCCTGGGAGGTCTGTATCTGACCATCCGCAACCGCGGTATTCAGTTCACCAAATTTGGCTACACGATGAAAAACACGCTGGGCAAGATGTTCCAGAAGCAGGAGGCCGGCTCAGGCGCAGTCACGCCGGTGCAGGCGGTGACAACGGCGCTGGCCGCTACGGTCGGCACGGGCAACATCGTCGGCACGTCGCAGGCCATCGCCCTCGGCGGCTATGGCGCAGTGTTCTGGCTGTGGCTGGCGGCGCTGCTCGGTATGATGATCAAATATTCCGAAGTTGTGCTGTCCATCCGCTTCCGTGAGCGCGATGCGAAGGGCGACTGGGTTGGCGGCCCGATGTACTACGTGAAAAACGGCCTCGGCAAGGGCTGGCAGTGGGTCGGAATTCTGTTCGCGGTCTTCGCGGCGATCGCCTGCTTCGGCATCGGCAACATGTCGCAGGTCAACTCCATCGTTGGTTCACTCAACAACGCAATCGACGCCTTTATCCCTGCCGCTGAAGGTGAGCGCAACCTGCTGAACCTCATCTTCGGCATTGCGATCGCGGCGCTCGTCGCGCTGATCCTCTTCGGCGGCATCAAGCGCATCGGTGCGGTCGCGGAAAAGCTCATTCCGTTCATGAGCGTGCTCTACATCGTCTTTGCGATCGTCGTGGTCTTTGCCCACGCAGGCAACATCGGCCCGGCCTTCGCCAAGATCTTTTCGTGTGCATTCACGCCCGGTGCTGTCGGCGGTGCGGCGGCAGGCATTGCGCTGAAGCAGACCATTATCTGGGGCCTGCGCCGGAGCGCATTCTCCAACGAGGCCGGCCTCGGCTCGGCGGCCATCGCCCACGCGGCGGCGGACACGAAGGGGCCGGTTCAGCAGGGCCTTTATGGCATCTTCGAGGTCTTTGCCGATACCATCGTCATCTGCACGTTGACGGCGCTGACCATCATTTGCAGCGGTGTGGAGATCCCGTTCGGCGAATACGTCAACTCGGAGCTGATCACCAGTGCTTTTGCGACGGTTTTTGGCACGAAATTCGCCTCTGTGTTCGTCGCGGTTGCGCTGATGCTCTTCGCGTTCACGACGGTGCTCGGCTGGTCGCTCTATGGCAGCCGCTGCGCGCAGTATCTGTTCGGCCTGAAGTTTGCCAAGGGCTATCAGGTTGCGTTCATCATCGTGATCGTGATCGGCGCGGTCGCGAAGCTTGACGTGGTCTGGAACATCGCGGACACGTTCAACGGCCTGATGGCTATCCCGAACTTTATCGCGCTGTTTGCGCTGTCGGGCGTGGTCGCCAAGCTGACAAAGGACTATTTCGGCTCCAAATCGACGCTGAGACAGTAAATACAAAATCGAACGTCCGCCGGGAGACCGGCGGACGTTTTTAGAATTCTTAAGATATTTTTCGGCGAAAGTTGTGCTAAAATGGAGAAAACGGAAGGGGAATGCCGCGTATGAATAAGAAACTGATTCTGTTTTCACTGTTGGCTTTGCTGGCGCTTTCGGGCTGCGACGGCAGCAGCTGGTCGAAAACGATCAAAGCGCAGGCGTATCCCAGCATGAACGTGCTGGAGCTGAAGGTCGGCGCGCGGCAGAATGGGGGAGAGCATGCCGCCTATGGCGGAACCAAGTTCCAATCGGAGCTTCCGCCGCGGGAGATGGTGCGGCGCGGCGGAAGTGAGGACTTTACCGCAGAGGTGGTCACGCGCGGCGGAGAACCGGCGGGCTACCTGCTGACTGTGGCACAGGAGAACGGCACAAAGGACTTTTATTGGCTGGCACAGATCGACCGCAAGGATGGGGATGCACCGTGGTATCGCTACACGGGGATGCGTTACTGGATTCAGCCGGAACAGGAGGGCAGCATCGAAGCCTTTGACGCGCTGATCCCGGCTTTTGCACTGGATGCGGTGACATCGAACCGGAACGAGCAGGATCTGACACTCGGGCAGGATTATCACTGCGATGCGGTGACGATCGGGGAAACGGAATATCCCGACACACAGGCGCTGTTTGCAGCGTTCTATGAGACGACCGGTTGGTATGACGTGACGGAGGACGGTGATACGCTGACCGTCCGCGAACAACCCGATGCGCACCCGCTGACATTTGTGTTCCATACGATCAACGATGAACCCTACGTAATGATTCTTTCGGAATAAAAAAGCCCGCCTGTAGTTTTCGCAGGCGGGACATCTTTTGCTGTTATTTTTCCTCGGGGAAGACACACTGAATTCCGTGCCGCGCGAAGCAGCGCATCCATTCCTGAGATGGGCGGCAATTTGTGACCACAATGCTGACCTCTTTCAGCTTCGCGATGCTCACGAACGAGACCTTGTCAAATTTGCTGCCGTCTACCACGAGGATCGGCTGCTTTGCCGCACGAACCATCGCGTGCTTGACCTCGGCGTGCAGGTCGTTCGAGTCAGTGATGGCGGCCTCCATGTCGATGCCCTTGCAGGAGAAGAGCGTTTTGTCGACATGATACGTGTGCAGGATCTCATAGCTGGCCGGGCCGGAGAGGGCCATCGACTCCGGGCGGAGCTGTCCGCCGGGCATGTAGACGTTCCAGCTCTCGATCGAGCAGATTTCCGATGCAAGCTCGACGGAGTTTGTGATGACGGTCAGGTTTTTCTTCTCCTTCAGCTTCTTGACGGAGAAATAGCAGGTCGAGCTGTGGTCGATCATCAGGTGGTCGCCGTCCTCAATGAGGTCGGTCACAAGGTTAGCGATGACCTTCTTAGCCTCAACGTTTGCCTTGTTGCGGACAGCGTAGGACAGGTCGGTCTTCGTGCTGTTGCCGAGGATCGCACCGCCGTAGGTCTTGGTGGCGTAGCCCTCTTTTTCCAGCTTGTCCAGATCGCGGCGGATGGTTTCTTCCGTCACGTTGTAATACTCGGCCAGCTCGCTGACGAGGACGCGCTTCTCGTTGCGCAGACGGCCCAGTATTTCGTTTTTTCGTTCGATTGCTAACATTTCTTTCCCTTTCTCTGTATTTCTGTGATTTCCGGCAAGGACTCACACAAAACAACATCTTACCGTTACTATATCACTACAAAACCGGAAAAGCAAGGCCAAGAGCGCACCGCCGCATATTTTTTCACAGCGAGCGAATAGACTGACAGTGCGGCGTACAGGAATCGCAAAAAATGCGGAAATTTGTCTTGCAAATCGCGCCGCGCTCTGGTAAATTATTAGGGAAAGAATTATGTAAATCACATCTGTCAATTTGAGGCGTGCTTATGCTGTTTTCCAGTCTGATTTTTTTATATGTTTTCTTCCCGGCCTGTCTGCTGCTCTATTTCCTCTGCCGTGATCTGCGGGCGAAGAATGTGGTGCTGCTCATCGCAAGTCTGCTGTTCTATGCGTGGGGCGAGCCGGTCTACCTGCTGCTGATGGTCGCTGTCGCGGGTGCGAACTGGGCCTTTGGCCGTCTGCTCGGCAAGCGGCCGGAGCGAAAGTTTCTGGCGCTCGCGGTGACCTTCAATCTGCTCTGCCTCGGCGTGTTCAAGTACACGGGCTTTTTGCTGGAAAACGTCTATGCGCTAGCACACATCGAGCGCACCGCGCCGCAGATCGCCCTGCCCATTGGTATCTCGTTCTACACGTTCCAGGCCATGAGCTATGTGATTGACGTCTATCGCGGACAGGTCGGTGTGCAGCGGTCGTTTGCGAAATTCCTGCTCTACGTGTCGCTCTTTCCGCAGCTCATCGCCGGGCCGATCGTCCGCTATTCCGATGTGGAGAAGGAGATTGAGGCGCGCAAGAGCACGCCGAAGGGCTGCTTCTACGGCATGACGCGCTTCTGCATCGGCCTGGCCAAAAAGGTTCTGATCGCGGACTATGCCGGGGCTGTGGCCGATCAGCTGCTCGGCGGGAGCTTCACGGCCTCCACCACGCTTGGCCTCTGGTTCGGCGTGCTGATGTACATGTTCCAGATCTATTTTGATTTCTCCGGTTATTCCGACATGGCCATTGGCATGGGCCGCATCTTTGGCTTCAAATACCCAGAGAACTTCCGCTATCCCTATGTGTCCAAGACCATCACAGAATTCTGGCGGCGCTGGCACATCTCGCTGAGCAGCTTTTTTCGGGATTATGTCTACATACCTCTCGGCGGCAACCGTCATCTCGTCTACCGGAATATGGCCGTCGTCTGGCTGCTGACCGGCCTTTGGCATGGAGCCAGCTGGAACTTCGTCCTCTGGGGCGCGTATTTCTTCGTGCTGCTCGCGATCGAGCGGCTCTGCGTCAAGCCGCTGAGCCGCGTGCCGACCGTCATCCGCCATATCCTGACGCTGCTTTGCATCGCCATCAGCTGGAACATCTTCTATCATACGGATATTTCCCGCTTGCTCGAGAGCTTCCGTATCCTGTTTGGCTTCTCCGGCACGGGATTCAGCAGTGCGCTGACCGGGATGACGATCAAAAACCATATTCCGCTCCTGATCCTCTGCGTCATCGGCTGTACGCCGCTGCCGCAGCTGATCGGCAACGGCGCGGGTGCGCTCTGCATGGAACAGGGGAGCCGCGCTGTCAAGGGGAAGATCTACGTCGTCCTGACGTTCCTGTTCGATCTTGCGTTGCTCGCGCTCGCGACGATCTCGCTCGTCGGTTCGAGTTACAGCGCGTTCCTGTATTTCCGGTTCTGAGGAGGGCAGATCATGAAAAACTTCTATCGCATCCTGCTCATCCTTGCGCTGGCGCTGGTGCTGACGGTTGGCGCGGTGTCGCTCGTCTCGTGGAAGCAGACCGAGGGCGTGAGTGAAAAGACGGTCGAGCCACCGCAGTTCTCACTGAAAGCCCTCTTTGACGGGACGTTCATCCCGCAATTTGAAGAATATTATACCGCGACATTCCCGGCCCGGCAGACCCTGATGGGCTGGAACCAGAAGCTGAACCGATTCTATTATTATTCCGGCGCCAGCGAAGAGGACAATATGCTCGTTCTGGACGGCAGCACCGGCGCGGAGCAGGGCGGCGAATCGCTCGGTGATGTGGAGGCTGCGCTGAACGGAAAAACGGAGCCGGACACAACGCCCGCGCCGGACACCTCTGCGGATATAACGTCTGATCCGTCGACGCAGAGTCCCACGACAGGGGAGACCACGCCGTCTGGAACTGAGACGCCAACGCAGCCGGAGCAGCCCGCCGAGCCGGACCCCGCACTCGACAACCCCGACGAATCTGAGGCCAGCTACGCAGGCTCCGTGGTTGTAGTCGGGACGCGCGCCATGGAGATCCCGACCGCGGACGAGGGCATCATCACGTCCTATGCCAAGGCCGTGGACGATCTGGCTGGTGCAATGGGCGAGAATACCCGCACCATCAGCCTTATCACGCCGAACGGCGGCGAATTCTATTCGCCCGAGAGCCTTCACACCGGCCTGCACAGCCAGAAGGACATGATCGACCTCTGTTACAGCAAAATGGCACCCAACATCGTCACGGTCGACGCCTACGCCAAGCTTCGCAATCACACGGACGAATATATCTATTTCCGCACCGATCACCACTGGACGCAGCTCGGCGCGTACTACGCCTACACCGCCTTCTGCGAGGCGGCGGGCTTCGAGGCCGTGCCGCTCGAGGACTTTGAAACCGGGCGCTATGACAACTTCGTCGGCTCGATGTATACCTTCACAAAGGGTTATCCGCAGAGCGACGTCCTGAAGAACAACCCGGACTATCTGGACTACTATCTGCCTATCTATGAAACGCACGCGCGCTATTATGCCGACGCGACGTTGCAGAACGGTGTACCCGTCAGCGTGGTCTATACGAAAATGGACGCCAGCGTCTCAAACAAATATCTCTGCTTTATCGGCGGCGACACGCCGGTCTGCATCATCGAGTCCGAGGCGGAGGGCGGCACCTGCCTGGTGCTGAAGGAGTCCTATGGCAATGCGCTCGTCCCGTTTCTCACCAGCCATTACAGTAAAATCATCGTCATCGACCCGCGTGAATTCAACCGCGACGGGAAGCCCTCGCTCGATCTCCAGCAGTTCGCTGCCGAGCAGGGCGTCGACGATCTGCTCGTCATCAACTATCCCTACATGATCAACAGCAAATCCTATGTCCACTGGCTCGAACGCCTCGTCGGTATGGATCAGTAAGTGAAGCTGTTTTTGACGCAGTAAAAAGGCTCCCCTTGATTGCATCAAGGGGAGCTGGCGCGGTTTGCCGCGACTGAGGGGATTAAGGCAATCAGTTTTTTGAGCCTTTGCTCAAATCAGAATGGACGGATATCGTCGTTTGTAAAGACGATAATTCTGCACAAACGGATAAACACAGGCCCCTCCTGGATGGGAGGGGCCTGCTTCGTTATTGCGCGGCGTTTACCGTGAAAGCCTTTTCGGCGGTAAACTGGTTGTTGAAATAGATCGTCAGGGTGTAATCACCGGCGGTTTGCGGCATGCGCGGGAAGAAGCCTGCGAAGATGTTGCGCGTCCATGCGCCGTTCCACGTGATGCTCGAGAACTCCGCGTCAACGATCTTGCCGTCCTTGTCGGTCAGCACCATCGTGTATGGCACGGTATCGCCCGAATCCTTGACATTGTTGATGGACTGCAATGCGAACGCAACGAATTCGTCGGTGTCAAAGCTCGTCCGGGAGACGGAGAGGTTCTTACTCGTGAACGTGTCGCTGTCCGGTTTCAGGAACAAGCCGAGGTAGAAATCTTTCGTGCCATAGCTGCGGAACTTGTCCTTGTTCGGCGTGGTGTAGCCGGTGACGTTCTCGCCGTCCAGCTTGTCGCCGCTCGCAAGGTTCAGCGTGAAGTCATATTCCGTCTCCGGGAGCAAATCGGCCAGATCGACGGTGTAGCTGTTCGTGTTGGCCTCCGGCGTCCACGTGTACTGCACCAGCTCGCTGTTTTCGCTGTGGAGCCGTGCGGTGATTGTCCATGCGTTGTCGGCAGGCTCGTTCTCGCACTCCCACGTGAAGTTCAGCGTTCCGGCCTCGAGATCCGGCTCTGCCGTGAAGCTCGTGAGCGCTGTGACGTTCGGCGTGATCTTGGTTGAGCAGTTTTCCAACATCGTCGGCGTTGAGATCATGACCTCATATGTCTCGCCCGAGGTCAGCCCTTCGAGCGTGACGGTCGGTGCGCTGACGACCTGCGAATCTGCGTAGCCGTCCGGGCCTGTGACCTCGACGGTCCAGTTCTCGGGTGCGTCACCCTCGATCGTCCACGAGAGGATCGCTGTCGTGCTGGAGAGCGCGGCCTTGATGCCCGTGATGCTGACAGCCGGAACGGTCGAGAAGTAGGCCTTCGTCTGGCCGGTCAGGCGTGTCCCTTCAGGTTCTTGCAGGGTGAAGGTGTAATCCTTCCCAGATTCCAGCCCGGCCACCACCGTGGAGTGTCCGTTGAACGTCGCCGTCTTCGGCTCCACGCCGTCCGCGCTGTATTCCACGGTCCACACGCCGGGGTCCGGCCCGTCCTGAATGATCAGGTTCAGCTCCGCCTGTGTGACCGTGACGGTCGTGGCCGTGAAGCTGAGGATCGAAGTCTGCGCGATGGTCGTCGCCATCAGCTGCGACGTACCCGTGACTTTCTTCTTGTTCAGCGGGTCGATGGAGACGGTGTACTGCGTCCCCGGCGTCAATCCGGTAAAGATGGTTTCCTCGCCGGAAGCGAACGCCTGCCGCGACTGGTTGCCGTAGGAATCGGTGCAGAGGATGTCGAACGCACCGTCAGCCTCGTTAGAATCGACGAACACGCTGACCGTGTCGGTCGAGACATCGAGCAGGGAAATGGCGTTGATGTGGACGGTCGCGGGCCGGATGAACACAAAATAGGCCACCGCGCCCGCAATCGCGAGCAGCAGCACGAGGCTGATGACCGCGGGGAGCCATTTGTTCCGCTTTTTCCGCTTTCGCTTCTTCACGCCGGACTCGACTGGGATGTCGTCATCCTCGTCGTCCGGCTCGAGCGTGTTGTAATAGCTCTCCGGGTCGCGATCCATCTCGCGGTGGACGCTCTCGATCATGTCGTTGAGCATCTGCGTGTCCGGCGAGAAGTTCTCTTTGAAGTCCTCGGCCATTGACTCGCTGTCCGCGAACTGCACCGGCTCGACCTCGTCCTCGGCGTTCGGGTCGACCGGCTCGATCTCGCCGGAGATTGGCGGGACGATCAGCGTGTCGTCCGACTGGTTGCGCTTCATGTACTCGACCAGGGCCTGCTTCATCTCGTTTGGGTCCTGATAGCGGTCTTCTGGCTTGAAGGCGCACGCTTTGTGGATGATCTCTGCCATCTCATAGTCGGCGTACATCGGCGCGGGCAGATCCTTGCCCGTGATGCGGAGCTTGTCCGCCGCCTTGGCCGACGTGCGCTCATCTTCAAACGGCGCGTGGTTGCCGTTGTAGATGCGGTAGAGGATCAGGCCCACGGAGTAGATATCCGTCGTTGGCTCGATCGATCCGACGAGGCTGAACAGCTCCGGCGCGGAATACGATGAGAGCATGTTCTCCGGCATCGAGCAGTATTTCAGCTCTTCGATCTTCGCAATGCCGAGATCGCCGAGCACGAAATGGCCCTGGCTGTTTAAGTAGATGTTTCCGGGCTTCACGTCCCGGTGGACGAGACCCGCTGCCCGCAGATCGACCAGCGCGCTGCAAAGATCCATCGCGAGGTTCACCGCGCACAGGTGCGTGATGGCGTTGTCCGCCAGATACTCGCTCAGCGTCGTCCGGTGCTCAGCCAGAAGATAGATGTCAAAGCCGACGCCATCCTCCTTCGGTTCGATCTGATAGCTGCGGAAGCAGTCCAGATTCGGGCTGGCCGCCAGCTGCTCCAGCGTCTCCAGCTCTTCGCGATAGTCCGTGACGACCTGTTCGTAGTATTTCTGCGCATCCTCCGTCGAACTGGCCGCGCCGGTGAACAGCAGCGCGTCCACCTGCTTCTGCGACTCCGGAACGGAGATGTGTTTTAAGATATAGGTTTGCGCCGTTTTTGTGCTTTTCACAAGATAGACCGATACCGCGCCGCGCGCACTGATGCACGACACGACCTCCATATTGGAAAGCAGCGGCGAAACAAGCTTCAGCTCAGCCAAACACTTCGCCTCCTTCTGTTCATACACCTTTATATTTTAAGCGATTTTTAGGAAAATTGCAACACAATATATTGTGTCGCGGGCTTGGATTTTGGCGCGCACTGTGTTATAATACGTCAAAAGCGGTAAAATTGCCGCACATCCTGTCAAAAAATGCAATCAGGCGCCGATTTTGGCGTTTTTCCACCACCCGAACGGAGGTACCCCCATGGAACTGAAAACCTGTGAATACTGCGGCACGAGCTTCGATGCCTCGCTCCGCCAGTGCCCGCTCTGCGGCAAGGCGGTCGAGCCGTCTCCGGCGGAGCCGATCATTCTGAACGCAGGCGGCGAGCCTGCCGCGCCGCGCCGCCGCGAAAAGGGCGGCAAGCGCCTCGCAAAAAACCGCGCCAAGCCCGCCGCAAAAGCAGCGGAGTCGGGCGAAAATCCATACGCCATCCCCAAGGGCATGATGAAGGCCATCTGCATCATCCTCGGTGTGGCGGTCGCCGCCGGGGCGGCGTTTGCGATTTACAACCTCAAATGGTTCGCGCCGAAAGATAAAACTGAAGATACGCAGCAGACGCTCCAGGCTGATACACAGCCGGAGCAGACACAGCAGCCCTCCAAAGAGCAGTACATGAACGAGGAGGACTATACGCCGCCCAAGCAGGAGGAGACGCAGGTGGAGCAGCCCGCGGCTACCGTGACCTGCACGGCGCTCACGCTCTCAACCAATACCGTCACCTTTGAAGAGGCCGAGCAGTTTTACGGCATCACCTACACGCGCGAGCCGGCAGACTGCACCGAGGAGGTCGTATTCTCTTCGGACAACGAATCCATCGCGACGGTCAACCAGCAGGGGAAGATTGTCGCCGTCAACGCGGGCAGCGCCGTCATCACGGCCAAATGCGGCACGCAGACGGCAAGCTGCCTCGTTACCTGCGATTTCAAGGTCGTCGACGAGGAGCAGCCCTCCGGCGATGAAGAGCTTTCGCTCAACAATACCGACATGACCTTCTTCTCGCCGGGCGAACAGTTCACGCTCGCGGTCAAGGGCGCGCCGGAGGAGGCGGATATTACATATTCCAGCGCCGATGCTTCCGTGGCGACGGTTTCTGACCGCGGTGTCATCACCGCCATGGGCAGCGGCACCACAACGATCACCGTCTACGTCGGCGGGCGTGATCCGTTCTCCTGCATCGTCCGCTGCAACCTCGACAGCAGCGCTGAGGCCCCGGACGGCAGCTATTCCATCAGCCATTCCGACGTTACCATGTCTCTCATGGGCGAGTATTTCAAGCTTCGTCTTCTGGATTCCAATGGCGACGCTGTCTCCGGTGTCTCATGGTCGAGCGGCGACAGCTCCATCTGCACGGTCGATGCCTCCGGCGTCGTCACTGCCGCCGGCTCCGGCACCACCACTGTCTCCACCACCTACGGCGGCTCGACCTATCAGTGCATCGTCCGCTGCAATCTTGGATAAAGGCGCATTGTCCGAAAAAGATAAAAACAGCGGACAGAACTGCATCTGTCCGCTGTTTTTTCAGGAATTTTCGGTTTTCCGGTCTCTTGTGAGCAGCGTCACGATGCACCAGAGTCCCGCGAGGCCGACCAGCGCGTAGATCACGCGGCTGACCCATGCGGTCTGCCCGCCGCAGATCCATGCCACAAGATCGAATTTCGCAAAGCCGACCAGACCCCAGTTGATCGCGCCGATGATCGCAAGAATCCATGCGATGACATTCATGTTCATCAACTCCTTCGCGGTTAGTCTGTCCCAAAAAGATTTAGTTATTCGAAATTGCCGGAATTTGCGCTCCGGCTGTTGAATTCCTTTGTTAAAACTGTATAATACTTTCAGGAGGATCATGCAATGTACATTACCTGCCTCGATCTTGAGGGCGTGCTTGTCCCGGAGATCTGGATCGCATTCGCGGAAGAAAGCGGAATTCCCGAGCTTCGGCGCACCACGCGCGACGAGCCGGACTATGACAAGCTCATGCGCTGGCGTCTCGGTATTCTGAAGGAGCACGGCCTCGGCCTGCCGGAGATCCAGGCGGTCATCGCGAAGATCGATCCGCTGCCCGGTGCGAAGGAGTTCATGGACGAGCTGCGCAGCCAGACGCAGGCCGTCATCCTCAGCGATACGTTTGCCGAGTTTGCCCAGCCGCTGATGAAAAAGCTCGGCTGGCCGACGATCCTCTGCAACAGCCTCGTCGTGTCCGCGTCCGGCGAGATCACCGACTTTACGATGCGCTGCCCGCAGTCCAAACTGACGACTGTCCGCGCGTTCCAGTCCATTGGCTACAAGACCATCGCCGCCGGCGACAGCTATAACGACCTCGATATGATCCTCGCCAGCCGCGCGGGCTTCCTGTTCCGCAGCACGGAGAAAATCAAAGCGGATTATCCGCAGCTCCCAGCGTTTGAGACCTATGACGAGCTTCTGAACGGTATTCTGGGCGCAATGCGCGCCTGAAATTTTTCGCAAATCAAATGAGATAAGGGGATCGACTATGAACGCTTTTTTACCTGCTGACATCCTGCTCCCGAAGACCAACGAGATGGAAAAATGGGCCGTCATCGCCTGTGACCAGTTTACCTCCGATCAGGCGTACTGGGATCGTGTGCGCAAAAATGCCGAGGGCGCCGTCTCCACGATCAATCTGATCCTGCCGGAGGCCGAACTCGGCACCGAGATGGAGGCGGAACATACCGCCGTCATCAACAAGACCATGGCCGATTATATGAAAAACGACGTCTTCACGACGTATCCAAACAGCTACGTCTATGTCGAGCGCACGCTGGAGAATGGCTCCATCCGTGAGGGCCTTGTCGGCATGGTCGACCTCGACGCCTATGACTATACCCCAGGCGCGACGTCCGCCATCCGCGCCACAGAGCGCACTGTGCCGGAGCGTATCCCGCCGCGCCAGCGCGTCCGCCGTGATGCGCCCATCGAGCTGCCGCACATCCTGATGCTCTGTGACGACCACGACAAAGTTTTGATCGAGCCGATTGGCGCGAAAAAGGATCGCCTGAAAAAGCTCTATGACTTCGACCTCATGGAGGACGGCGGCCACATCACGGGCTGGCTCGTCGAGGGCAAGGATGCCGAGGCGTTCAACGACGCACTCACGCAGTATTCTGCGACGGTCGGCGAAAAGTATACCGGCCTGAAGGGGACGCCGATGGTCTTCGCCGTCGGCGACGGCAACCATTCTCTCGCCACGGCCAAGAGCTGCTATGAAGAGCTGAAGAAAAACCATCCCGGCGAAGATCTTTCGAACCATCCGGCGCGCTATGCCCTCGTGGAGCTTGAGAACATCCACGATCCCGCGCAGGTGTTCGAGCCGATCCATCGCGTCATTTTCAAGACTGAACCGAAGAAGCTGCTCACTGCGCTGGAAGAAGCCTGCGGCGGCAAGGAAGGCTTCCCGGTCAAGTGGTACATCGGCGAAGAGTCCGGTACGGTCGTGCTCGACAAAACCAAGGGCGAGCTGGCCGTTGGCATTTTGCAGCATTTCCTCGACGACTATCTGAAGAACCATGCGGGCGAGATCGACTACATCCATGACGACGATGCGCTCATCGAGCTGGCGAAGAAGCCTGACACGATCGGTTTCCTGCTGCCCGCGATGGAGAAGAGCCAGCTGTTCCGCGGCGTTATTGCCGACGGCGTGCTCCCGCGCAAGACGTTCTCCATGGGCCACAGCCGCGAAAAGAGATACTACCTGGAAGGCAGAAAAATCAAGTAATGGAAATCATCACCGAAAGCGCATTTGCAAAGATCAACCTGACGCTGGACGTTCTGGGCAAGCGCCCGGACGGCTATCATGACATCCGCTCCATCATGCAGACCATCTCCCTCCGGGACGATGTGGTCATCAATGTTGACACCGATGCCCCGTGGGCGGTGCATTGCTACCGTGAGGTCATCGAAGACCCGAAGGCGGAGCAGTCGGAAGTCCGGCTTGAAACAGACGGATTCCCGCAGGATGCGGACAACCTTGCGTGGCGTGCTGCCGAGGCGTTTTTTGCCCGCACCGGCAAGCGGACCAGCGGCCTTGAAATTTTCATCAACAAGCGCATCCCGACGGAAGCAGGACTCGGCGGCGGCAGCGCTGACGCGGCGGCGGTCCTGCGCGGACTCAATCGCTATTATGGCGAGCCGCTTTCCATCGCGGCTCTCTGTGAGACGGGCGAGGCAGTCGGCAGCGACGTGCCGTTCTGCGTCCTCTGCGGCACGGCGCAGGTTGAAGGCCGCGGCGAGCTGCTGACGCAGATCCCCGGCGTGCCGGAGTTTTTCGTCGTTGTCTGCAAGCCGGACTTCTCCGTCTCCACGGCGGAGCTGTACGCGAAGCTCGATGAGGAATTCATCGAAAAGCGGCCGGATCACCGCGCAATGATGTCGAACCTGCAAAAAGGGGAGCTGCTCGGCGTCGGCGGGAGCCTCTGTAATGTGTTCGAGCCGCTGGTGCTGAAGGATCACTTCGACCTTAACTATATCCGCTCCATGATGATCACCTACGGCGCGTATGGCGCGCAGATGACCGGCTCCGGATCTGCCGTGTTCGGCATCTACGACTCGTTCGAGTATGCCAGCGTTGCCTGTATGATGCTCAAGGAAAAATATTCCCAGGTCTTTTTGACGACAACAGTATAATTTTCAAAAAACAGACCAGACTTTCTATATTACATAGAAAGTCTGGTTGATTTTTATGAAAAAACGAATATTTTCCCTGCTTTTTGTTTCTGCATTGGCGATGGGACTGCTGTCCTGCGCATATTTGCAGACGCAGCAGCGGCAGCTTGCCGAAAAGCTCGTCCGGCTGCATGTTGTGGCAAATTCCGATTCGCCGTCCGATCAGGCGATCAAGCTGCGTGTGCGTGACGCGGTGCTGGCCGCGGCGGAGCCGGTGCTGGGATCGGCGGATGATCCAGAGCAGGCGCTGGCTGCGGAGCTACCCGCGCTGGAGTGCGCGGCGGCGGAAATGCTGTGCGCGCTTGGGCGCGAGGAATCTGTCTCCGTCACGCTGCAAAACGAGCGATTCCCAACGCGCGATTATGAGACGTTTTCGCTGCCCGCGGGCGTCTACCGGACGCTCCGCGTGACGATTGGGGCGGGCGAGGGGCACAACTGGTGGTGCGTCGTCTTCCCAACGCTCTGCACTGCGGCAAGCCTCGATGAATTTGAGTCCGCGGCAGCCTCCGGCGGCTTCACCGACGGCGAGCTGCGCCTCATCACTGGCGCAGACGAAGGCTATGTCCTCAAGTTTAAGACCCTCGAATGGCTCGAAAAACTCAAAGCCCTGTTCGATTGAACAGGGCTTTTCCTTATAAAAATTTGTCCAACTCTGCGGTCACATTCTTGCGTTCGCGGAATTTCGGATGTGCGTAGAGTCGGCCGCGGGCCATCACCTGCTCCACGTGCCGCAGCGCCCGCAGATCGTCCAGCGGGTTCTCTGCCGTTACGATGAGGTCGGCGCACTTTCCGGCGGCGACCGTCCCGGTCACATCGCCAAGCCCGGCCAGCTCCGCACTTCGGCCCGTGGCCGTGTAGAGCGCGAAAGCGTTCGATACGCCGACGAACTTGTGGAAATAGTAGAGCTCCCGCCAGAAATCATACTGCGTGATCCATGGGCAGCCGACGTTGTTGCCCAGCACGACGGGAATGTCGTGCGCCAGCGCGGCCTTTGCGCACTCGATGATGCCCTCAAAGACAACATTGCCATTGAACTGTTCTACCTCCGACGCGTTGCTGACCGACCGGTCGAACAGCGCGTAGGGCAGCGCGGGGGAGATCGTGGTGCAGAGGAACGCGCCGCGCTCGCGGAACAGCCGGAGGATCTCATCATTTGGTTTTGCACCGTGCTCCATCGAGTCGGCCCCGTTTTCCAGAGCCACGCGCACGCCCTCCGGCGATTCCACATGTGCCGCGACGACATATCCCGCCGCATGCGCGCGGTCGCAGACGGCCTTGACCATCTCCGGCGCCATCTTCAGCTCGCCGGGGACGCCCTTTTCCTTCGCGTCGAGCACGCCGCCCGTGATCATCAGCTTCACAAGGTCGACGCCTTCGCGCTCCGACTGCTCGAGGTGCGCCAGCGCCTCGTCGATGCTCCGCGCCGCGATCGCGACCGAACCGGCCATGTGCCCGCCAGGCACGGAAATGCCCTGATTCGCCGCCAGGATGCGCGGCCCGTCCTGCCGCCCCGCGGCGATCTCATCGCGGAGGCGGGAATCGAAATTCCCGAGACCACCCATCGTCCGGATCGTCGTCACGCCGCTCATCAGCTCATCGCGTGCGAATCCGCGTACCATGCTGTATGCCACGGCCCGCGTCAGTCCGCTGCTCATGATCGTCTTCACGAGCTTTTCATTGTCCCGCTGTTTTTTCTGCGGCTTGCCGCTGCCGGCCAGATGGACGTGCATGTTGAAAAGGCCGGGCATCAGATATTTTCCGGTCAAATCGACCGGCTCAAAGCCCATCGGTTCGCTTCCTGCGGGCGCCAATCCCACGATCGTTTCGCCCTCAACGAGGACGCTCTGCCCGCGCAGCGGCTCCATATCCTTTGTGCCGTCCAGAATGACGGCGTTTTTCAGTGCGTATTTCATCCCAAAACCCGATTTCCTGTTATGATCGCTGATAGCATAGCACGTCTTTCCGCAAAATACAACCGCTTTCCACGCGCTTCCCTTTTTTCGCCCGAGATGATATAATGGACAAAATACGACTGGAAAGGGGAGACGCCGGATGCTGACACTGCTCTGCGGCGCGGACCGCCTGGCGACGTCCGCTGCGCTGCTCTGCGCCGTCCGCACGCGGGCGGAGGCGGGAAAAGGCGGCAATATCCTGATCGTCCCGGAGCAATATTCCCACGAGACCGAGCGCGCGCTCTGCCGCGCGGGCGGTGACACGATCAGCCGCTATGCTGAAGTTTTGAGCTTCACGCGCCTCGCCTCCCGCGTGTCGTCCATCTACGGCGGCGTCTGCGAGGAATATCTCGACGAGGGCGGGCGGCTGCTCACGATGTATCTCGCCGCGCAGCAGGTGCTCCCGAACCTCAAATATTACGCTTCCGCTGCGGTCAAACCCGCCTTTTTGCAGCAGCTTACCGCTGCGATCGAGGAATTTCTGACCTATTGCGTCACGCCGCAGTCCCTGCTGGATGCGGCGGCGCGCTCTGAGGGTCAGCTTGCGCAGAAGCTGCAAGAGCTGGGCCTGCTCTACGAGAGCTATCTTGCTGTATGCAAGACGGGCCGCGGCGACCCTGTCACGCGGCTCTATCGCCTGAACGACCAGCTCTTCGAAACGGACTATGCCTCGGACAAGACGTTCTTCCTCGACGGTTTTTCCGATTTTACCGCTGTTCAGCTGCAAATTCTTCAGACGCTCCTGCCGCAGGCGGACATTACGCTCACGCTCCAGACCGGGATGCAGGAGCAGTCTGTCTTCTCCGCGGCAGAGCAGACCGCCCGGACGCTGAAAAAGCTTGCAGCGCGGCTCCGCGTGCCTGTCACGGTGGAGCACGTCGCGGAAAGTACGGTTCGCACGCCGGACGTCCAGCGCTGGCTGTCCGTGCTCTTTTCCCGTGGTGGCGAGCCGTGCGAAGAAGACGCGCCGCACATCTTCACGCACCGCTCAGAAAGCATCGCGGAGGAGTGCAGCTTCGCCGCAACCTATGTCCGGCGGCTGATGCAGTCCGGCGTTCGCTGCCGCGAGATCACCGTCGCCGTGACCGACTCCGCCGCCTATCTGCCTGTTCTGCGCTCTGTCTTCATCCGCGCGGGTATCCCGGCCTATTTTGCCGGGACGACGCCGCTGCTCCAGAGTCCGATGGTCGCCGCGCTGCGCAGTGCGCTCCATGCGACGGAGCGGTATGAATATGAACCGGTCGTCAACTATCTCAAATCGCCGCTCTCGCCGCTCATGCGTGAAGCCGCCGACCAGTTGGAGCGCTATGCCTTCCGCTGGGATCTGCACGGCGCTGCGTGGGAACGGGAGCTGACGTTCCATCCGCGCGGCTTCGGTGAACCGTGGACGGATGAGGATCGTGAAATACTTGCAGCGCTGGAATCCTACCGTGCCGCGGCGATCTCGCCGCTGGCCGCGCTGCGCCGCACGCTGCGCGAGGCGGATACTGTCGCCGCGCAGGTAGAGGCTGTCGCACGGTTTATAACGGATACCGGCTTGGCCCAGACGCTTGCGGAGCAGAGTACCCGATTGACGGCGGAGCAGCAGCCACAGCGTGCGCAACAGGTGCAGCAGCTCTATGAATATCTGCTTCAGGCGCTCGAACAGCCCTGGCAGATCGCGGGCGGACAACGTATGGAGCACGAGGCATTTTTGCAGCTCTACGACCTCCTGCTCGGCTGCTACCAGATCGGCACGATCCCGGCGATGGCCGACGAGGTGCAGCTCGGCCCGCTGCCCGCCATGCGGCACCGGCAGACGAAGTATCTGCTCCTGCTTGGCGCGGAGGAAGGAAAATTCCCCTCGTTCCAGATGCCCGGCGGCCTGCTCTCCGACGAGGAGCGCACGCGCCTGCTGAGCCTTGGACTCGAGGTCGCGCCCGCAAACGAGGCAAGGCTCGAACGCGAGCTTGGCTGGATCTATGCGGCCCTCTGCGCCGTGACGGAGCAAGTTGTCCTTTCAACCGGCGGCGGACAGCCGTCCTATCTGCTCGAACGGACGGAGCGCCTCTTCCCGCAGCACCCGATTCTGCGCGACGAGGACTATCCCTATCTGCCGGACGCCGCGGCAGCTGCGGCCTCCTTCGTCCGGCAGGAGCGGACGGAGCTGCTCTCAGCACATCCGGCGCTGCTTCAAGCCGCGTGGGAGCTGCAATCGCGCAGCCGCTTCGACTTTTCACCGCTCGATCCTGCGCGTGTGCGCGGCCTTTACGGCGCTGAGATCCGCCTTTCGGCCTCGAAGCTTGATAAATTTTCGGCCTGTAAATATCAATATTTCCTGCAATATGGGCTAAAATCCGAACCGTGGAAGCAGGCACGTTTTGACGCGCCGGTCTTCGGCACGTTCGTCCACTATGTGCTGGAGCAGACCGTCCGTGACGTGATGGCGCAGGGCGGCTTCTCTGCCGTCGGCGAAACGGAACTCGCCGCCATCGCGGAGCGCCATATCCGTGCCTACGCGGAGACGTGGCTGCCGGATCTGGCATCGCGCGGCGCGCGTTTTGCCTATCTCTTTGACCGCAGCCGGCGAGAGGTACGCGAGATCGTGGCCGATGTCGGGCGTGAGCTTCGTAATTCCGACTTCCGGCCCGTCGACACCGAGCTTTCGTTCATGCGCGGCGGCGCGCTGCCGCCGGTCGAGGTGCTCGGACAAAAAGGGAATAGCCTCATTACCGGCTTTGTCGACCGTGTCGACCTGCTCGATGCCGGAAACGCGGCCTATTACCGCGTCATCGACTATAAAACGGGGCGTAAGGAATTTGACTATGCCTCGATTCTTGAGGGCGAGGGACTGCAAATGCTGATCTATCTCTTCGCCCTCCGCAAATACGGCGCGCAGCGCTATGGAAAGCCGCTCATCCCGGCTGGCGTGCTCTATGTGCCGAGCCGTTCGGACATGGAGCGCGTCGACCCCGGCGAATCGCCGGAGGACATTCAGGCGCTGCGCCAGAAGAAAAAGCGCCGCAAGGGCCTCGTCCTCGCGGACGACGCCGTGCTTCAGGCAATGGAGCACGGCGATAGCCCCGAATATCTGCCCGTGCAGGTCAAAAAGAGCGGCCTGACGGGCGATCTCGCCACGCGCGAGCAGTTCGCGCAGATGGAGCGCTTTGTCGCGCAGTCGCTCGAGGAGATGACCGACGCGATGCTCTCCGGCGTGGTCGCGCCTGACCCGCTGATCCGCGGGCCGATGGCTTCGAGCTGCCAGTACTGCGACTATCAGAGCGCCTGTCATCAGGATCTCTGCGCGATCCACAAACGGTATATCGCCGCTGTGAAGCCGGAGCGCTTCTGGCAGGAGGTAGAAAGGAGGCTCGATCATGCCGTTCACACTGACGAAGGCCCAACAGGCAGTCGTTGAAAACGAGGGCGGCGCGCTGCTCGTCTCTGCCGCTGCCGGTTCCGGCAAGACGCGCGTCCTCATCGACCGTCTGCTCCGCAAGATTGCGGACGGCGCAAACATCGACGATTTTCTCATTATCACCTATACGAACGCCGCTGCGGCGGAGCTGCGCGCCAAAATTTTCGCCGCGCTTTCCGAGCGGCTGGCCGTGCAGCCGGAAAACCGCCACCTCCAGCGCCAACTCACGCGCATCTATCTGACACAGATCTCAACCGTTCACGCTTTTTGTGCGAACATTCTGCGCCGCTATGCGCACACGATGGATCTGCCGCCGGATTTCCGCGTGGCAGAGGAATACGAGATGCAGCTCCTGCGGGACCGCGTGTTGGACGATGTGCTGGAGGAGGCGTATGCGCACCTCGGCGAGCAGCCGGATGTGGCCGCAGCGATCGACCGCCTCGGCTATGGCCGGGACGACCGGCGGCTGGCCGCGCTCGTCCTCCGGCTCTATGATTCCGTCCGCTGCCAGGTCGATCCTGAGGAATGGATGACTCGCTGCGAAGCGGCATACACGGATCTCAGCGACGCCGGGCAGACGCCGTGGGGCGTTTACTGGCTGGAGCGGCTGCATGCGAGCGCAAACGACGCAGCAGTGTGCTTACAGGATGCCATCGTGCTCTCCGCGCGCGACGATGCGCTCGCGGAAAAATACATCCCGCTCTTCGAACGGAATCTTGAAACCGTCCGAGCCTATGCGGTCATGTCCACTTGGGATGAGGTCTATGCTACGGCCACGCCGGACTTTGGCCGCCTTCCGGTCGTCCGCAAGGCGGAGGATCTGGACGCGAAGGAGCGCGCAGCGGCGCTGCGTAAATCGGCGCTCAGCTTGCTGCGTGATGCGCTGGATGCGTTCTATGGCGACTCCGAGACCGTCTGCCGCGATCTTTCCGCTTCGTTCGGCCCGCTTTCCGGCCTGTTTACGCTGGTACAGCAGTTTGACAAGGCGTTTCAAAAGGCCCGGCGGCAGCGCCGCCTGCTCGACTTTTCCGACCTCGAGCACGAGGCCATCCGCCTCCTGACCGACCGCTATACCGGAAAACCGACCGCTGCCGCGCGCGAGATCGCATCCGGCTATCGCGAAATTCTGGTGGACGAATATCAGGACTCCAACGCCATTCAGGAGACGATCTTTCAGGCCGTTTCGCAAAGCGGACAGAACCTCTTCATGGTCGGTGACGTGAAGCAGTCGATCTACCGATTCCGCCTCGCTGATCCGGACATCTTCCTTCGAAAATACAGTGCCTATCCCGACGCGGCGGATGCCGCGCCCGGTGAGCCGCGTAAGCTGCTGCTGTCGGACAACTTCCGTTCCCGCGAAGAAGTCCTCGCGGCGGCAAACGATGTGTTTTCCCTCGTGATGAACCGTGAGAGCTGCGAACTGGACTATGGCGAGGCCGAGCGGCTCCGCGCAGGGATGACCTTCCCGCCTGTGGAAGGCCCATTGGTCGAGCTGCACTGCATCAACCTCCACGACGGCACGGATGACGACGGCCCCGGCCTCGAGAAAGTGCAGGAAGAGGCCGCGTTTGTCGCACGCCGAATTGCACAGCTTCTAAATGGCGGCTGCATGGTCGCGGAAGGGGAGGGCCTGCGCCCCGCAAAACCCGGCGACATCGTGATCCTCATGCGCTCGCCCGGCATGGCCGCGAATACTTATCAGCGCGCGCTGGCAGACCGTGGCATCGACAGCGTCAGCGACCGCGGCGGCAGCATCCTCGACACCTCCGAGGCCGAGATCTTCCTTGCGCTGCTCGCCATTCTGGACAACCCGCATCAGGACGTCCCGCTGGCAACTGTGTTAGCAAGTCCGGTTTTTGGGTTTTCACCGGATGAGCTGGCTGCGCCGCGCACGTTGGAGCGCGACACGGACTATTATGGCGCGCTGCGCGCCATGGAGCCGAAGCCGGAAAAGCTCACGCGCTTCCTCACGTGGCTGGATGAGCTCCGCTCTCGCTTGGACGACCTGCCGCTGCCGGAGTTGATCGATGCGATCTTTGACAGTACCGATCTGCTCGACGTCTTTTCCGCTCTGCCGGACGGTGTCCAGCGCGCGAAAAACCTCGCCGCGCTGCGCGACCTCGCCATTGCCGCCGGTAAAAACGAGAGCTGCACGCTCTTCTCCTTCCGCACGCAGCTTGCGCAGATGAAAGAGCGCGGCATCCTGCCGCCCGCGGCGGACGCGGCGCGGGAAAACGCCGTCCGCATCATGAGCATCCACAAGTCCAAGGGCCTCGAGTTTCCAATCGTCGTGCTGGCCGACCTTTCGCGCCGGTTCAATCTGCAGGATAACACGGCCAGCGTTTTGACCGATCCGTCACTCCTGGCTGCCGGTCTGGCCACCGATCTCGAAGCAGGGGCCTGCTGGCCCACGATCGCGCACATGGCCATCTCCGATAAAAAGACGCGCCAGTCCGTCGCGGAAGAGCTGCGCGTGCTCTACGTCGCGATGACCCGCGCGAAAGAGCGCCTGATCATGACCTACTGCTCGGCCCAGCTGGAAAGCACGCTCAAAAAATGGAACGCCGCGCTGAGCCTGCCGCTGCGCCCCTTTGTTTCGGCGCAGGCGCGGCGGCTCGGCGACTGGGTGCTGATGGAGGCGCTCTGCCGGACGGAGTCCGGCGCGCTGTTCGCCGAGGCCGGGCCGAACGAATGGAGCCGCCCGCAAACGTTCCCGTGGCGGGTCTGCCTGCACGATGCGGCTGGACTGCACGGCTGGCAGCCGCCGGAACAGACGGCAAAGCCGGAGACGGAAACGCCGCTCTCGCCGGAGCTTGCAGCCGCCGCGCTTGACCGGAGCTATGCGCACCTCGCCGCGACACATCTGCCCTCCAAGCTGACGGCGACACAGCTCAAGGGCCGCCTGCTCGATGCCGAGGCCGCCGAAGAAGCCTACGTCCGCCCTGCGCCGCCGCCCACGTGGCGCACGCCACAGTTTTTCCAGACCGCGCCGCTGCAAGGGCGCGAGAAGGGGAACGCGACGCACCTTTTTATGCAGTTCGCGCGCTATGAAGCCTGCACAGCAGAAGAACCGCTCCGCGCGGAGCTGGCGCGTTTGCAGGACGAGCGGTTTTTGACGCCGCGTCAGGCCGAGGCCGTTGATCTTGCGCATGTTCTGCGCCTGTTTGCCTCGCCGCTCGGCGCGCGCATCTTATCCGCAAGGGCGCTCCGGCGTGAGTTCAAATTCTCCATTCTGACCGACGCGGCGGACTATGACCCGGCGGCAGCCGGGGAAGAGGTGCTGCTGCAGGGCGTGGTGGACTGCTTCTGGGACGAGCCGGAGGGGCTGGTCATCCTCGACTTCAAGACCGACCGCATCCACGGCGATCTCGACGCGAAGGCCGCGCGCTACGCGCCGCAGCTGGCGGCCTACGCCGCCGCGCTTTCCCGCATCTTTGAGCGGCCCGTCAAGGAAACCTTGCTCTATTTCTTCGACTGCGATGCCGCTGTCCACCCTGAATGACGTTGTAGGGGCGGCCGTTTGCCACCCCTACATGCAAAGTCCCAGATTTTACAAAAAAATAATTGTTCAGCAGTTGATTTTTGAAAATACAGGTGCTAAAATGCAAGTATAAATCGAAGCGGCATGCCGCTTCGCACATCTCTGCTCCGCAGAGGTGTGATGAGATTTGAAGAATGGAGGAAATCTAAAAATGAAACGTAAAATTTTAACGCTTTTGCTTGCGTTGGCGATGGTATTGACCATGCTACCGATGACGGCGTTGGCGGCAGAACCAGTTGTCACAATCACGGAGGACAACGTTGTCTATGATGGCAACGAGACTGGCGTAGACGCAACAATCACTGGTGAGATGCACATTACCGGCAGCAACGTTACAGTCAAGAATGTAACCTTTGCTGATGGCGGCAAGCTGACCGTCAATACGAACGGTTCGTTCACATTGACCGGCTGCACCTTCAACAGCAACACTGAGGTTCGTAATCCCGTCAGCTTGAATGTCGGCGAAGCGACAGTAACTGGAAACACCTTTAACGGCACACAGGCAAACGGCACGCCCTCCTATTACAATGCAATTGAATTTGCGGTTGCCAGCGGTAACAAACTTCGCAAGGCGACGCTTTCAAATAATACGTTTGAAGCGCCAATCTCTAACAACTATTTCAGTACCTATTATTATGATACGCACGCTACCATTATCGCAGAGAACAACACGATCAAACTTGCAAACCGTGGTAGCAACGCAATTCGTATCAGCAACTATACGAATTCGGAAGTAACGTTCCGTCTGAACAACAATAAATATGAGTTCAGCAGTTCTTCCGCACCCTCAATCTATGAAGGTTTCATCCTTTTGCAGGATTTCTCTAAAGGAACTGATGTTCAGGACTTCTCCAAAGTCACGATCAATATCAACAATCTGACTGCTCCTGCTGACGCAGCGCAGTTGTTGTATGTCTATGACGATCAGGATGGTATTATTTCGACAAACCAGCCGGTTGTCGTCGGCGACAGCAGCATTGAAAAGTTCTTTGCTGCCAAAATCGAAAACACATATTATTCTACTTTGAATGACGCTTATGCCGCTGCAAATGATGGCGATACGGTCACGCTGCTGAAAGATGTCCAGCTCAGCAGTTATATTGAAGTCGAAAAGAATATTACGCTGGACTTGGGCGGCAAGAAATTGAGCCGAGATGGAGGCATGTTGCTCGACATCTACAGCGCCATGACCATCAAAAACGGCGAGATTGAAATGTCAGGTGCACCAAAGGAAACTTCTGCGATTTGGGTCAATCAAACGGCAAACCTGACGCTTGACCGCGATGCTACTGTAACAGCGCGTCCTCTCAACGGCTTCGGTATCGCATATTATAGCGACTGCACTACGGCTGAAGTAACCCTGAAGGGCACGCTGAAGGGCGGCAACGGTATCACCATGAATGGTATGATCAAAGAAGGAACCAGCAACAAGCTGACGGTTGATGGCGCGACGATTGCCGTCGCCGGCCATGGTATCTATCAGGCTGGCTGCTCGGAAACGAACTTCAGCATCACTGACAGCACGATTTCCGGCACGACTGGCATTGAAGTCCGTGCTGGCAAGTTGACGATCTCCAACAGCAAAGTAACCGCCACTGGTGCGTTCAATGTTGAACCGAACGCCAACGGCACAACGACTGACGGTGCGGCAATTGCGATTGCACAGCACACGACGAAGCACCCGATTGATGTTACCATCTCCGGCGGCGAGTTCTCCGGCGAATATGCGATTTATGAGAGCAATCCGCAGAAGAATGATGCAGACAGCATTGCTAAGGTCAAGCTGACTGTGAACGGCGGTAAATTCGATGGTAAGATTTTCAGCGAAGATCTGACGAAGTTCATCTACGCTGGATACTTTACCGAGATCCCTGCGGAATCTTATCTCGCTCCGGGCAAGGCGGTGTATCTCTCCAACCTTACGGGCTATAACTACATAGTGGCAGCGGTAGAGCCGGCGACGCCGGTGACGCCGAGCGAGCCTGCGCAGAACCCGTTCAATGAGAACGCGGGCAAGAACAGCGTGAAATTCGGCGACGTTGCGGACAATGCGTGGTACGCCTCCGCGGTCAACTACGCGGTCGACAAGGGCCTGATGAACGGCACGGGCGAGGGTAAGTTCTCCCCCGAGGCCGATACGACGCGCGGCATGATCGTCACGATTCTCGCCCGCCTCGACGGCAAGAGCACGTCCGGTTCGCCTTGGTATCAGGCCGGGCAGCGCTGGGCGATGGAATACGAGATCTCCGACGGCATGAATATGACCGGCGCGATCACGCGCGAGCAGCTTGTGACGATGCTCTTCCGCTATGCCGTGAAAAACGGCCTCGAAGCAGTCACGCTCTCTGAGAATCTGACCCAGTTTACGGACGCTTCCGACATCAGTGCGTGGGCCGTCTCCGCGATGCAGTGGGCCGTCGGCCAGGGTCTGATTCAGGGCTCGAACGGCCAGCTCCGCCCGCAGGCGAACGCCTCCCGCGCCGAGGTCGCCACGATCCTCATGCGCTTCTGCGAAGTGCTCTGCAAATAAATAAATGAGATAAAAAGAGGCCCCTTCCGGATGGAAGGGGCCTCTTTTTTACTTGCAGTTCTTATCGCTCTTGTTCTGCTTGTTGGTGTAGTTCTGGGACTGTTCGTTCTGGCTGTTCTGGTTCGTCTGGTTGGACGAATTGGTCTTATTCTGACTGTTCTTCATGGTTTTGCCTCCATTATAATTAGGATATTGCTATTCTGCGCAATAATTCAGGATTTATCCTTCGGCTTGCAGAGCAGAGCCGCGAGAAAGCCGAAAAATATTACTGCCGAAATGCCGCCCGCCGCGGCCTTCAGTCCGCCGGTGAGCACGCCGAGCCATCCGTCCTCCTGCACTGCCTGTTTTACGCCCTTGGCGAGGTTGTAGCCGAAGCCCGTCAGCGGCACAGTCGCGCCCGCGCCTGCAAAGTCTACCAGCGGCTTGTACACGCCGCACGCGCCGAGAATTACGCCCAGCACCACGAAGCAGACGAGGATGCGCGCGGGCGTCAGCTTCGTCTTGTCGAGCAGCAGCTGGCCCACCGCGCAGATCGCGCCGCCCACGAGAAATGCTTTCAGATATTCCATTGATTCACCGCCTCTCCGCCGAAATGGCCACCGCGTGGCAGATGCCGGGGATAGATTCGCCCTGCCACGTCGACACGGGCGAGAGCAGCGCGCCCGTCGCGCAGAAGAGCAGATTTTTCAGCGATCCTTCCTGCATCCGGCGCAGCAGATACCCGCAGAGCACGCTGGCCGAGCAGCCGCAGCCGGAGCCGCCGGAATGGACGTCCTGCTTTTTCGCAGAAAAGAGCAGCACGCCGCAGTCGTCATAGTTCTGCGAGAGGTCATAGCCATCCTTCGCCGTCTGTTCGAGCACGATCTGCTTGCCGAGCGCACCAAGGTCGCCCGTGACGATCAGGTCGTAATCAGCAGGGGAGACGCCGAAGTCCTGAAAGTGCCGCTCCAGCGTGTCGACAGCCGCCGGGGCCATCGCGGCGCCCATGTTGTTCGCGTCCTTGATGCCGAGGTCGACGATGCGCCCCACGGTTGCACCCATAACGTATGGCCCGCGTGACCCGCGCCCCACCACGCAGCACCCGGCGGCCGTCGCCGTCCACTGCGCCGTCGGTGTCCGCTGGCCGCCGTAGCCAAGGGGGAAGCGGTACTGCCGCTCGGCGGAGGCGAAGTGTGACGAGGTGAGCGCCGCTGCGCGGCGAGCATATCCGGCGTTCACTGCTGCGCTTGCCAGCAGCAGCGACTCTGCCATCGTCGAGCACGCGCCGTAGAGTCCGAGAAATGGAATCCCCGTCTCGCGCATCGCAAAGGCAGAGCCGATGCACTGGTTCAAAAGATCGCCCGCGAAGAGCGCATCGAGATCCTTGTATTTCACGTCCAGCTTGTGCAGCGCCGTGTCCAGCGCGCGCTTTTGCAGCTCGCTCTCCGCCTTTTCCCAGCTTTTCTGGCCGAACGTCGTGTCGCTGGAGAGGAAATCAAAATAGCTGGCCAGCGGCCCTTCCTGCTCCTTTTTCCCGCCGATCGCCGCAAAGGACAAGATCGACGGCGGCGCGTCGAACCGCACCGACTGCGTGCCGATGTGCAGATCGTCCATCCCATCGCCTCCCAAGTGTTTTTCCTAGTTTGCGCAGCGGAATCACGTTTCATACGAAAAACATTGGTTATGCAGGATGGGTTATGCGTTTATGTTCTCGGCTTCGGTCCATGCAAACCAAAGCCGGAACCTGATAGAATGGTTCCGGCTTGGAAAATGGAGGGGGTTGCCTTATGCTCTGCCGAGGGCGGCGGCGAGGCGAGGGAGGTTGGCGTCGCTGAGCGGCGTGAGCGGCAGGCGCGGCGCGCCAACTGGGAAGCCTTCCAGCTCGAGCGCGCGCTTGACCGGGATCGGGTTGACCTCACAGAAGAGCGCGTCGATCAGCGGCATCAGCTCGCATTGCAGGCGTCCGGCGGTCTGCTGGTCGCCGTTCAGCGCAGCATGGGTCAGGGACATCGTCTCGCGCGGGCGGACATTGGAGAGGACGGAGATGACGCCCCTGGCTCCGAGGGCGATGAGCGGCGAGATCTGGTCATCGTTACCGGACCAGAGGAAGAAATCGCCGCCGCACTCGTTCAGGATGCGCGCAGCCTTGGACGTGTCGCCGCCGGCCTCCTTGATGCCGTTTATGTTCGGGTGCTGGCTGAGGCGGACGCAGGTCTCGACCGAGATGTCCATGCCCGTCCGGCCTGGAACGCTGTAGGCGATGATGGGGCAGGTGACGGCGTCTGCAATCGTGAGATAGTGCGCAAGCAGGCCGTCCTGCGTACATTTGTTATAGTACGGCGTGACGAGCAGAAGGCCGTCCGCGCCCATGGCGGATGCTGTCTGGCTGAGTTCGAGCGCGTGGGACGTGTCGTTGGAGCCACAGCCAGCGATGACCTTGCAGCGGCCGGAGGCGTAGCGGATGGCGTGGGCGATGAGGGTGAGCTGCTCGGTGGTGGAGAGCGTAGAGCCTTCGCCGGTCGTGCCGCAGATGACGAGCGCGTCGATCCCGGCGGCGAGCTGCGCGTCTAAAAGGCGGTCAAAGGTGGCCAGATCGACCGCGCCGTCGCGGAAGGGCGTGACAAGGGCGGTGGCGACGCCGGTGAAGATCGGTTGTTTCATAAAATCGCTCCTTTTCGATACAATTCAGCAAAAACCGCACGACCTGTGGAGCAGATCGTGCGGTTTCTTTGGTGGTGCAAGTATATGTTACTTCCGGGTGATATATCCCTCGGCGCAGAGCAATTCGGCCAGCAGGACGGCGCCGCCCGCCGCGCCGCGCAGCGTGTTGTGCGAGAGGCAGACGAACTTATAATCGTACTGCGTGTCGGGGCGCAGACGGCCGATGCTGATGGCCATGCCGTGCTCAAGATCGCGGTCGAGCCTGGTCTGGGGGCGGTTCTCCTCTTCAAAGTAGTGCAGGAACTGCTTTGGTGCGGAGGGGAGATTCAGCTCCTGTGCGCGGCCCGCGTAATTGGCCCAGTCGGCCTTGATCTGCTCGATGGAGGGCGCCTCGCCCTTGAACTTCATGAAGCAGGCGGCCATGTGCCCGTCGGAGCACGGGACGCGCAGACACTGCGCGGTAATGGACGGTTCGACAGCGTTGACGATCTGACCGTTTTCCACGCGGCCCCAGAGCTTCATCGGCTCCTGCTCGGACTTTTCTTCTTCGCCGCCGATGAAGGGGATCACATTGTCGACCATTTCGGGCCACGTCTCAAACGTCTTACCAGCGCCGGAGATCGCCTGATAGGTGCAGACGAGGGCGCTTTCAAGGCCGTATTTGCGGAGCGGATGCAGCGCGGGAACGTAGCTCTGGAGCGAGCAGTTGGATTTGACCGCGATAAAGCCGCGCTTCGTGCCGAGGCGCTGGCGCTGCGCGTCGATGACCTGGATGTGCTCCGGATTGAGCTCCGGCACGACCATCGGGACGTCCGGCGTGCCGCGGTGGGCGGAGTTGTTGGAGACGACCGGGCATTCGAGCTTGGCATAGCGTTCTTCAAGCGCCTTGATTTCATCCTTCTTCATGTTGACCGCGCAGAAGACAAAGTCGACCATCGAGGCGATCTGCTCGGCGTCTGCCTCGGCGTCCATGACGACAACGTTTTCGAGCGACTTTGGCATCGGGTCGTTCATGTACCAGCGGGAGCCGACGGCGTCTTTATAGGTTTTGCCGGCGCTGTGGCTGCTGGCCGCGAGGACAACGGGCTGGAACCACGGGTGGTTCGCCGTGAGGAGCGCGAAGCGCTGGCCGACCATGCCGGTCGCGCCGATGATACCGATCTTATACTGTTCCATGATGAGACTCCAATCTGTCAGAATTTCTGCCCGCGGGCAAAGTAACGGTTGCAAGTGGTTTTACGATGTATTATAATGGTCTGTACTTGGCAGAGCGACAGGCAGGACAAAATGTGTACGCCTGACGCGGCCAAATGTCCATGAAAATTGATGGCTTCATCATAGCATACGCAGCGGAGCTTGTCAATGTGAATCTCGGAAGAATTACCACGAAAAAAGGGGCAATGTTTGTTGAAAACCCATGATTTTTATTATGCGCTGCCGGAGAAGCTGATCGCGCAGACGCCGCTGGCCGACCGGAGCGCGTCGCGGCTGATGACGCTCGACCGGACAACGGGCGAGATCGGACACCGGCATTTTTATGAGATCGCGGAGCTGCTGCGGCCAGGGGACTGTCTGGTGCTGAACAATTCGCGCGTGCTCCCGGCACGGCTGCTGGGGCACCGCGTGCCGACAGGCGGCGCGGTGGAGGTGCTGCTGCTGCGGGACAAGGGCGAGGGCGTCTGGGAATGTCTGACGAAGCCGGGCCGCAAGACCCACACCGGGACGGAGCTGAGTTTTGGCGACGGTGAGCTGACGGCGACGGTCGTCGGCGAAGTGGACGACGGGAACAAGCTGGTGCAGTTCCACTACAAGGGTATTTTCCTCGAGGTTCTGGAACGCCTCGGCAAGATGCCGCTGCCGCCGTATATCAAGGAGGAGCTGGAGGACGGAGAGCGGTATCAGACCGTGTACTCGAAGATCAACGGCTCGGCCGCCGCGCCGACGGCGGGGCTGCACTTCACGAAGGAGCTGCTGGAGAAGATTGCGGCGAAGGGCGTGAAGATCGCATACGTGACGCTGCATGTCGGCCTCGGGACGTTCCGGCCCGTCAAGGCCGAGGAGATCACAGAGCACCACATGCACAGCGAGTTCTGCATGATGGACGCCGAAACGGCGGAAATTCTGAACGAGACGCGCCGCAGCGGCGGGCGCATCGTCTGCTGTGGCACGACGAGCTGCCGGACGGTGGAGTCGCTGGTGCAGGAGGATGGGAGCTTCCGCGAAAGCTCAAAATGGACGGAGATCTTCATCTATCCGGGCTACAAATTCCGCGCGATGGACGCACTGATCACGAATTTCCATCTGCCGGAGAGCACGCTCGTGATGCTGGTGTCCGCGTTTGCCGGGCGCGAGCATATTTTGCACGCGTACGAAACGGCAGTACAGGAACGGTATCGGTTTTTCAGCTTCGGCGATGCGATGTTCATCGCCGATGGGCTTACAGAGGAGGGGACGGATGTTTCAGGTCATTAAAAAAGAGGGAAACGCGCGGCGGGGCGTCTTTACGTGTCCGCACGGGACGGTGCAGACACCGGTCTTTATGAACGTCGGCACGCAGGGTGCGATCAAGGGCGCACTGAGCGCGGCAGATCTGGAGAAGATCGGGACGCAGGTCGAACTGTCCAACACGTACCACCTGCACCTTCGTCCGGGCGATGAAGTGGTCAAAAAGCTCGGCGGCCTGCATAAGTTCATGACGTGGGATGGGCCGATCCTGACGGACTCCGGCGGGTTCCAGGTGTTTTCCCTCGCGGGACTGCGGAAGATCAAGGAGGAGGGCGTGCATTTCGCCTCGCATCTTGACGGACGGAAGATCTTCATGGGGCCGGAGGAGAGCATGCGGATTCAGTCAAATCTCGGCTCCGACATTGCGATGGCCTTCGACGAGTGCGTGGAGAATCCGGCGACCTATCCGTATGCCAAGGCTTCCTGCGAGCGGACGGCGCGGTGGCTGGCTCGCTGCAAGGAGGCGATGGCCCAATATCTGGCGGAGCCAGATGCGGTCAATCCCGGCCAGCAGCTCTGGGGCATCAATCAGGGCGCGACGTTTGAGGACCTTCGCATCTGGCACATGAAGGAGATCGCAAAGCTCGATCTGCCGGGCTACGCGATCGGCGGTCTGGCCGTCGGCGAAAGCACCGAGGTCATGTACCATATTCTTGATGTCGTCCTGCCGCACGCGCCGCAGAACAAGCCGCGCTATCTGATGGGCGTCGGCACACCGAGCAACATCATCGAGGGTGTTGCTCGCGGCATCGACTTCTTCGACTGTGTCATGCCGACCCGGAACGCGCGCCACGGTCATCTGTTCACGCACAGCGGCATCCTGAACCTTATGAATGCCAAGTACCAGACCGACGACCGCCCGATCGAGGAGGGCTGTCAGTGCCCGACCTGCCGCCGCTTCAGCCGCGCCTATCTGCGCCACCTGCTCAAGAGCGGCGAGATGCTGTCGCAGCGTCTGCTGGTCATGCACAACCTCTGGTTCTACAACCATCTGATGCAGGAGATCCGCGATGCGCTCGACGAGGGCCGATTCGAGGAATTCCGTGCAGAATACAGCGAAAAAATGTCCAAGCGCATCTAAGACCGCGCAGGATGCAACAGAAAGCGTCTGCCGTGAGGGCAGGCGCTTTTCTGGTTTTACGGAACTGTGTTCGCTCATATGCTGACCCGAGAGGGGAGGCGCAGGCAGGTGCGGTTTCGGAAAAAGACAGTGCTGTATGCGGCCGGGGTGCTCGCGTGCGGCAATATCGCCCTGCAGGCGCTCGGCTTTGTCTATCGCGTGATGCTCAGCCGCTTTGCAGGCGCAGAGGGTCTCGGCATGTACCGACTTGCTAATTCGGTGTATCTGGTGCTGCACACCGGCTGCCTTTCGGGTGTGACGATGGCGTGCTCGCGGCTGTCGGCGGCGTGCGAGGCAACAGGGGAGAAGGGGAAGACCGGTGCGGTGCTTCGTCTCGCATTTTCAGTGTTTTTTACGCTTGCGTTCGCAAGCGCGGCAGGGCTGCTGCTGTGCGGCGACCAGATTGCAGCAGGCATTCTCGGCAATCCGCACGCGGCACAGGCGTTTCCGTTCATGCTGCTCTGCCTTATGCTGACCGGGATTGAAAATATCCTCAAGGCGCTGTTCATCGGACTGGAATGCGTGCAGTACACCGTGATCAGTGAAACAGGAGAGCAGCTGGTGCGCATTGCAGCCGTCGGCGTGCTGCTGCACACAGTCGGCGGCGACTGCGGGACAATGGCGAAGCTGATCTTCGCCGGAATGGCAGTCAGCGAGGTGTTCAGCGTGCTGCTGCTCAGCCTTCTGTTCCGTCGGGAACGGGGAGAGGCGCACCGCACGGCTGTCAGGGTCGATGCTGCGCTTGCGCGGCAGTTTGCGGCAATCGCCATACCGCTTTCGCTGTCCGCACTCGCGGCCAATCTGCTTTCGGCGGCAGGTTCGGTCATCCTGCCACGGCGGCTGATGGCGGCAGGACTGGACGCAGAGCAGGCGCTCGCTGCGCTCGGAACGCTTTCCGGCATGGTGCTGCC
>ERZ827440.676-NODE-676-length-44529-cov-3.985205_pt1 | contig 44529 bp, 41 predicted proteins | sample MGYA00519774_ERZ827440 | MGnify/ENA primary metagenome ERZ827440 (study PRJEB31778, sample SAMEA3449302) | human gut metagenome | biome: human gut; feature: human-associated habitat; material: faeces | place: United Kingdom | collected 2010/2012 ... | reverse complement strand
AAATACTCTGCAAGCTCCTCGGGCGTGAAGTCTGCCAGATTTATCAAACCGCAATCACCTCCTGCTGAATTTTGCGGCAAAGAAACCGTTTGTTCCGTCTATGTGGGGAAGATATGTTTTCATAAATTCAAGATTCATACCGAGTTCTTTTATATACTCGGCAATATTTTCGTTTTCCTCATCATTTAAGGTACAGGTTGAGTATATCATCTTGCCGTCTTCCTTCAGATACCTGACTGCATTCCCGGCAAGCCTTTTTTGAATATCGGGAAGTCCCCCTTCACGCTTTCTCCATTTAATATCGGGCTTTTGCTGAATAACTCCGTACCCGGAGCAGGGAGCGTCAAGCAAAACAAAATCGAAAGCACCGATAAATTCTTCGTTTAATTCCAGAGAATCCCGTGCAATGCAATTTACTATATCAATTCCCATTCTTTCGGCATTTTTTTGTATCAGCTCGGTTCTGTGAGGATAAAGGTCGCAAGCGGTTATTTCTCCTTTATTCTCCATAAGCTCGGCAAGGTACAATGTTTTGCCCCCGGGAGCCGCACACATATCAAGAACCCGCATCCCGGGCTTCACCCCCGACTCATTACATACAAGAACCGAGGATTTTTGCATAACGGTAAAAAAGCCGTTTTTGTAAAACTCGGCAGCCTCAATATCCATACCGCTTTTAAGCTTTATAAGATTCGGCAAAACCGCTTCTCCGCCGATTTCGGAAATAATATCCTCCGCCGAGGCTTTAAGGCGGTTTACACGTAGATACATCGGAGCAGGCTCGTTCATTGCGCAAAGAAGCTTTTCGGCTTCCTCCTCTCCAAACATGGAAATCCACTTCTTAATAATGCTTTTCGGGAAGGAATACTTTATTTTAAGGTATTTTACCAAATCATTTCTGTCGGGAAGTTCTACCTTCTCGGCAGAAGCCCTTCTCAAAACTCCGTTCACAAATCCCGCACTGTGCGGAGAAAACCGTTTTGCAAGGGATACGCTTTCATTAACGGCGGCAGAAGCCGGAATCCTGTCGGTAAAGAGCAGCTGAAACGCACCGACACGCAAAATATTCTTTACCGTCTCCGAGGGCTTGTCAAAGTCGCAAAAATGCGAAATTGTATAATCAAGCCTCGTTCTGTTTGAAAGCACTCCGTAAACAAGCATTGAAGCAAGAGCACGGTCTTTAGGCTCAACCTTTTTCAGTATATCCTTAAGCAAAAGATTTGCATAATTCTCCCGGGTTTTATCAAGAGTTAAAACCGCAGCCTCTCTCGCCCTCATCAGTCTCTCCTGCCGCGTATTGCAACGAGCCTCAAAAGCTGAAGCAGAGCTGTAGCGGCGGATGCGATATATGTCATTGCGGCGGCGGTAAGTACCTTTTTTGCACCGCTTACTTCTTCGCCGTCAAGCATATATGTGGATTCAAGAGTGGAAAGCGCACGCCTTGAAGCGTTTATCTCAACGGGAAGCGTTATTAAATGAAAAACAACAGCTGCCGCAAAAAGGATGATACCTATATCGGTAAGCACAAAAAGGCTTGACGAAAAGATAAGTCCCAGTATAAAAAGCGGAACCGCAAGCTGAGAGCAAATGCTCACAACCGGCACTATCGCATTTCTTATCCTGATCGGTGCATAACCTACCGCGTGCTGAACCGCATGCCCCACCTCGTGTGCCGCAACGCCTATTGCCGCAACGGATGTAGAAGAATACACCCCGTCAGAAAGCCTTACAACATTTGTTCTCGGGTCATAATGATCCGAAAGTCTGCCTGCTATATGCTCTATTTTCACATTCTGAAGGCCGTTCATATCAAGTATTTTCCTTGCGGCATCATACCCTGTCATTCCTCTTCTGTTCATTACTCTCGAATATTTTGAGTATGCAGAATTAATGTTTGACTGCGCCCATATCGTGAGAATTAACGCAGGAAGAATTATTATCCATGTGGGATCGTAAAAAAACACAAAATCATCTCCTATTCACAAAAAGTATTTTCGGGAAAGCTGTGTCCCCTCAAATAATCGTCAATCGACATTTCGCCCTTTCCCTGGGGCTTCAGCCTTTTAATGTAAATACAGCCGTCCCCACAGCCTATCGGCAATCCGATTTTCTTGTCATACTCGCCTATTTTACCGCACTCAAGCGATTTTTCGGAATACTCGCACTCCGTAATTTTGAAAATCTGTCCGTCAATTATCGTGTACGCAAGGGGCACAGGGTTCAAAGCACGCACAAGATTATATATATCTTTTCCGCAAGCATCCCATTTTATATGCGCTGTTTCCTTATCAAGCATCGGCGCATATGTAAATTCATCGTGATTTTGCGGAGTTCTGCAAAGACTTCCGTCCAAAAGGCTGTCAATAGTTTTGGAAAGCACCTGCGCACCAAGATCCGAAAGTGCATCAAAAAGCTCGCCTCCCGTCATGGTGTCCGGTATCTCCATTTCCTCTTTTAAAAGCATATCCCCCGTATCAAGACCTTTGTCCATCATCATGGTCGTAACGCCCGTTACCCTGTCGCCGTTCATAATGCTCCTTTGAACGGGCGCCGCTCCGCGAAGCTTCGGAAGAAGCGAGGCGTGAACATTAATGCATCCGAGCTTTGGATAATCAAGAATATATTCGGGCAGGATTTTGCCGTACGCAACAACAACGATGAGCTCGGGGTTGAGCTTTTTTAATGTATCGAGAAATTCTCCGTTTTTCAGTTTTTCGGGCTGAAACACAGGAATACCGAGGCTTTGCGCATGAGCCTTAACGGGCGTCGGCAAAAGCTTGTGTCCTCTCCCCTTCTTTTTGTCGGGCTGCGAAACAACGCCGACAACATCCGTCTTTTCATACAGAACATCAAGGCATCCCAAACCGAAGTCCGGAGTGCCCATAAACACAGTTCTCATAAATCAGCACCTACTTTTCCGCTTTCATGGTATAAACAATACCGTCAAGGTGGTCAATCTCATGACAGAGAGCACGGGCGAACAGACCGCTTCCGCTTATTTGGATTTTCTCACCGGTTCTTGTTTGGGTTTCCACCGTAACCGATTTCGGCCTTGTAACCTCCGCCGACTCTCCCGGAAGGCTTAAACAGCCTTCGAGCTCACATATGCTTTCCTTTGACCACGCAACGATTTTTGGGTTAATAAGCTCATATCTGCCGTCACCCACATCAACCACCGCAACACGCCTTAAAACGCCTACCTGCGGACCTGCCAGCCCTACACCGTTTGCTGCCTGCATGGTTTCGTACATATCGTCGAGCAAAGTAAACAGTCTGTCGTTAAACTCTGTTACTTCGCGGCATTTTTTATATAGAATTTCATCCGGAATCTTTCTTATTTCTCTTATTGCCAAAAAATTACCTCCTAAAATACCGAAACATAGGTATCTCTTTTTTTTGAATGATGCCTGTCATAAACCGCCCAAAGGGCAGGTCTTATATCGGCAGAGGCTTTAATTAGCATCTGCCATCTGAAAACATTGTTCACCTTTGAAACAAGGCAGGGAACGGGCTTCATGATTTCTATAATACCCTGTGTTCCCGTAAGCTCTGATTTTATCTCATTAATCCTTATGCCCACCGAGGAATTGTCGCTCCCCGATACTATAACCGTAAAAATCCTGCAAAAGGGAGGATAAACGGAAAATTTTCTGAGTGCTATTTCCTGCTTGTAAAACCCATTGTAGTCCTGCATCTTTGCAAACTCTATACAATCGTTTTCGGGAGAATAGGTTTGAATAACGGCTCTGCCGCGTCTGTCACCTCTCCCGGCTCTGCCGAGAACCTGAGTTAAAAGGGAAAATGCCTTTTCCTCGGAATCGTATTCCCCTGAATTTAGCATCGTGTCCGCCGCCAAAACTCCCACAAGCGTAACTCCCGGGAAATCAAGGCCCTTTGCGACCATTTGCGTTCCGAGCAGAATATCCGCCTTTTCATCCGAAAACCTTTGCAAAAGCTTTTTGTGGGATGATTTTTTTGCGGTCGTATCAATATCCATTCTTACAACGGACGCCTCCGGAAAAAGCCTGTTAATCTCATCCTCAACCCTTTGGGTTCCCGTCCCGAAATACTTGACATAGGAGCTTCCGCACTGAGGACATACATCTTTTGGAGTGGTTCTGTATCCGCAATAATGGCAAATAAGCTTATTGATTTTCGAGTGATATTTAAGCGATACCGAGCAATTCGGGCAATCAAAAACATATCCGCACTTTCTGCACGAAATGAACGAGGAATGTCCCCTTCGGTTAATAAACAGAACGGTTTGTTCGCCGTTTTCTATATTTTTTGAAATCTCGTACGCAAGCTTTCTTGAAAAAACCGATGTGTTTCCTTCCTCAAGCTCAATGCGCATATCCGCAATTTCAACGCTCGGAAGCGGAGCACTGTTGTAGCGTTTTGACATCGAAAGGCGATTTTTGCAAAAATACACATCCGAAATGCGAGGAGTTGCGGATGCTTCAAGCAAAAGAGCCCCATACTGACGGGCACGCATGAACGCAACCTCTCTTGCATCATATCTCGGTGAAACCTCGGAAACATAGCTGTCGTCATGCTGTTCGTCTATAATAATTACTCCTATGTTATCAAGCGGAGCAAAAACCGCAGAACGCGCACCGACTACAACTCTCACCTCGCCTCTTTTTATTCTCTGCCAATTATCGTACCTTTCACCGATAGAAAGACCGCTGTGAAGAACCGCCACCATATCGCCGAATCTTGCGCCGAAACGCCGTATGGTCTGCGGAGTGAGTGATATTTCGGGCACAAGCATAATCGCATTCTTTCCCGATTCTATTGTATCGCCGATAATGCGGAGATATACCTCTGTTTTTCCGCTTCCCGTAACTCCCCGAAGCAAATATCTTCCCTTCTTACCCCAAAGCTCATCGAGAACGGTTTGCTGTTCATCTGTAAGCTTGGGCGGCACATCTGCTTCAAAAAGCTCGTTATCAATCCTGCTTATCGGGCGTTTGTACACATCCGTAATACCCTTTTTGCAAAGAGTGTCAAGCGAACCCTTGCCCGCATCCGCACTGTCAAGAAGCTCAGGGACGGACATTTCGCCCTCCGCCTCAAGTATGGCTAAAATTCTCATCTGTGCGGGGGCCTTCGAGGCGTTCTCCGCCATGTAAACCTCCAAAACATCGTAATCTGCCGCAATATATGCAACATTTTCGGTTTTTTCCGAGGTTGGAGAAAAACGCTTTTTTGAAACGGCAACAATACCCTTTTTTATCATTGCCGAAACTGCCTGACGGACATTTTTCCCGATTTGATGATTAAGCTCCGAAACAGTCGAAACACCGCCGTTCTGCATAAGAAATTCAAGCACGGCGGTCTGAATTACCGAGTTTTCCGTGAGCTTCACGGCATTTTCGGAATTTATCAGAGTTACCGCTTCTTTAAATTTTATGTTACTGCCGGGCGGCATAAATAGCCTTAAAGCGCTGTAGTGTGTTGAAAAATATCTGTTTCTTATCCATTCGGCAAGCTCCGTTTCAAGCTCGGAGCAAACCGGTGCGTCATCTAAAACAGATATGATTTCTTTTATATTTTCGGGCAAAACCTCGGTTATTTCCGAAACATCGGCAACAAAGCCGTCTACCTTTCTTCCGGCAAAGGGAACCTCAACCCGAACCCTCGGGAAAACCTTAATTCCATCTGGAATTTCATAATCAAATATTCTGTCAAGTGCATATGCGGAGGAATTTATATAAACCTTAGCATAACTCATCGTTTGTCACCATATCAAGAAGCTTATCCGCCAAGGAAAGCTTACTCATTTTCGGCAATGCTACGGATTTTCCGCTTCTGCCGAAAACGGTTACAACATTTGTATCTCCCGCAAATCCGGCACCTTCGTCGTTTATGTTGTTTGCGACAATATAATCCGCATTTTTACGGTTCAGCTTGTCTACGGAATTTGCCTCCATATCCTTTGTTTCCATGGAGAAGCCGACAATTTTTGCTTTAAGCCCCATACCCCCGAGCTCTGCGAGAATATCGGGGTTTTTGGTTAATGTTACGGAGCCCATTTTATCCTTTTTGATTTTGTCCTTTGCAACCGTATCGGGTCTGAAATCGCCAACTGCGGCAGCCTTTACGATAATATCCGCATCCTTTGCCAAAAGCATGACCTCACGATGCATATCAACTGCCGATTCCACATCAATTCTTTTTACGCCAAAGGGGCAATCAAGCGAGGAAGGCCCCGAAACAAGCGTAACATCTGCACCTTTAAGATAAGCCGCACGCGCAATGGCGTATCCCATTTTCCCCGTCGAGCGGTTTGAAATAAACCGTACCGGATCTATTTTTTCCCTTGTGGGACCGGCGGTGACCAAAACTTTTTTTCCCAAAAGCGTCTTTGGCGTTACGGCATAAATAATCTCCTCAAGGATATGCTCCACCGGGGCAAGATGTCCCTTCCCCTCATCGCCGCAGGCAAGCCTTCCCGAGGAGGGCTCAACAAAAAGAAAGCCTCTTTTTTTAAGCCTTTCGATATTCTCGGAAACTATCGGGTTTTCGTACATTCCCGTATTCATTGCGGGTGCAACTACAACAGGCGCTTTTGTTGCCATAACGGTTGTTGAAACAAAATCATCCGCAATTCCGCAAGCAATCTTTCCTATTATATTTGCCGTTGCAGGAATAAGCACAACCGCATCAGCGCGTTTTGCAAGAGAAATATGCTCAACCTCATAGTTTTCCGGAGGCTCAAACATATCGCACGCAACATTGTGCCCCGTAAGCGTGCCGAGGGTAAGCGGCGTAATAAATTCGCACGCCGCCTTTGTCATCATGGTGTAGACGCTCGCTCCCGCCGTTTTAAGAAGGCTTATAAGCTCGCAAGCCTTATATGCGGCAATTCCGCCGCACACCCCTACAAGAACCGTCTTTCCCTTAAGCATTTTCTTCTCCTGCTTCTTCTTCGGAAGCATCCTTATTTTCGGTTATTCTGATTTTTCCCTGATAGAGCTCATTTGCGGCAATGGTAACTTCCTTATCGCTATCGCAAACAACGAGTTGCTCGGAGCCGAGAGAAATCTCTCTTGCACGCTTTGCAACGGCACATACCAAAGAATATCTGTTACCTACCACTTTGTCAAGTTCATTAATTGAAGGTTTAATCATCATAATATCACTACTCCTTTAAATCCCAAACATTTTGTAAGTATTCTTTATTTCTGCAAACTCTGATTTTTTCGGCATCGGCTATAATCTCAAGCTTGTCCGCCGCCAAATCGAGCTTGTCGTTAACAATTATGTAGTCATAGTTTGCACCGCGCTGAATTTCCCTATGCACCTCGCCTATTCTTTTTTCGATAACTTCGGGGCTTTCCGTACCTCTGCCGGTAAGCCTCTGCCTCAGTATATCGGGAGAAGGCGGAAGCACAAAAACCAAAATCGCATCCGGACATTTTTCCTTGACCTTGTACGCACCCTGAACCTCAATTTCCAAAATAACATCCCTGCCGTTTTTAATAGCTGTAATCGCAGGCTCTTTCGGCGTTCCGTAATAATTTCCGCAAAATTCGGCATATTCCAAAAAGCCGTCATCCTCAATCATTTTTTCAAACTGCTCTCGGGTTTTGAAAAAATAAGTCACTCCGTCCTCATCGCCCGGTCTTGGACTGCGGCTCGTAGCCGAAATTGACAAAAATGTTTCCGGTCTTCTTTTCATGTACTCGCTGCACACAGTACCCTTTCCGGCGCCCGACGGCCCCGAAACAATTAGCAAAACGCCTTTATTCATCGTCATTTGCCTCCTGCATTCGTGCCGCAACCGTTTCCGGCTGCACCGCTGACAGAATAACATGGTCGCTGTCCATGATAATAACCGCACGGGTACGCCTTCCGTAGGTTGCATCAATAAGCATACCGCTGTCGCGTGCCTCCTGAATTATACGCTTAATCGGCGCTGATTCCGGACTTACTATTGTTATAAGTCGATTTGCCGAAATCATGTTTCCGAATCCAATATTAATCAGCTTCATACCGTCACCCCTACTCAATATTCTGAATCTGCTCTCTTATCTTTTCAAGCTCGCTTTTTACATCTATAACAATCCTTGAAATCTCAATATTGTTTGCCTTAGAGCCTGTTGTGTTGATTTCCCTGTTCATTTCCTGCAAGATAAAATCAAGCTTTTTGCCGACCGGAGCATCCGATTCCAGCGTTTTTGAAAATTCCTTTATATGGCTTTTAAGCCTTACCGTTTCCTCGTCAATCGCGGCTTTATCGGCAAAAATCGCAACCTCCGTCAAAACCCTTGAGCGGTCAAATTCCGCATTTCCCAAAAGGTCCTCGATTTTCTGCTCGAGATTTTCTCTGTATTCCTTGACAACCTCGGGCTCGATTTTCTCAATAAGCGCAACATTTTCGGAAATCTTATCAAGCTTTTCTTCAATATCCCTTTTAAGCCGTTCGCCCTCACGCTTTCTCATACCCACATAGGACTGCATAACCTCGTCAAGCACTTCCTTAACCGAGTTTTTGAGAAGCTCCTCGTCCTCCTCAACTCTCTCAAAGCTGAATACATCGGAATTTCTCGCAACGGAGGAAACCGAAATATCATCTTTAAGCGAAAATTCGTCTCTTAGCTCCTTCAGTGCGGCAACATAGCTTTCTGCATATGCTCTGTTCAGCGACACAAGCGACTCATCGCCGTCCGGCTTATCTATCCTGATAAAAACATCGACCTTTCCTCGGCTGATATAGCCTTTAAGATATTCCCTCACAAAATCCTCTAAGAATGCATAGTATCTCGGAAGCTTTATAGAAAAATCCGCAAATCTGTTGTTTACACTTTTAAGCTCTATATTGATACGGTATCCGCCGACTTCTTTTTCGCATCTTCCGTATCCGGTCATACTCTGAAGCATAATCTTAATCTCCAATCTGAATTTCAATACAATTACTCTATTATATATTTTAACATTTTTTTCGATAATGTCAATTAAAAAATTGATTTTTTATTAAATATAAGGTATAATATTTTTAAATCGCTTAAATTTTTGGCAGAAAGGGCAATAAAAACCATGGCACTTGACGGAATTGTGATAAAAAATATCGTTTGCGAGCTCGAAAGAGAGCTTTGCGGTTCAAGAGTTGATAAAATATACCAACCCGAAAGGGATGAGCTTACCATAGTTTTCCCCGAGGGCAGACTTACTCTCTCTGTAAACCCCGGCACGGCGAGGGTGTGCCTTTGCGATTCAAAAAAGGAAAATCCGCAAAACGCTCCCATGTTTTGTATGCTTCTTCGCAAGCACCTTATTCCCTCCAGACTTTTCAGGGTTTATCAGCAGGGCTTTGAACGAATAATCGTAATGGAATTTGATGCAAGAAATGAAATGGGAGATAATGTAAAAAAGAAGCTTATATGCGAGCTCATGGGAAAGCACAGCAATATAATTCTGACCGATGCGGACGGGAGAATTATTGACAGCATAAAGCATATAGATGTGTCCGTGAGCAGTATAAGGCAAATTCTTCCGGGGCTGATGTACGAAGGTGCTCCCACGCAGAATAAGAAAAATCCCATGGAGGTAACCGAGGAAGATATTAAAGCTACTCTTTCGGCATTTGACGGCTCCGTCCCCTCGGATAAGGCACTTTTGGATTCGTTTTCGGGGCTGTCCCCTCTTGCGTGCCGAGAAATTGCATACAGGGCAACGGGAAGCTGCGATACTCCTCTTGCAAATGCGGTCGGTATCGAAAAAGCCGCAAAGGATTTTTTCGATGATATAAAGGAATGCCGCTTCACTCCCTGCACCGTATATGTAAACGGGGAGAAAATCGAATTTGCTTCCTTTGTTCCAAAGCAATACGAAAGCTCTGCAAGCATTGAAAAATCAGATTCAGTAAGCAGTCTTCTGGAGTCCTTTTATGAAGGGCGTGACCGCGAAGCAAGGCAAAAGCAAAGGACAGCGGCGGTTGCAAAGCTCGTTGCAAATCTGATTGCACACGCATCGAAAAAAATCAATATTTACAAAAAGACTCTCAAAGACTCGGAGGAACGCGAAAAATTCAAATTAAAGGGCGACCTTCTAATGGCAAATCTGTACAGGCTCAAGGGCGGAGAAAGCAGTATCACGGTTGAAAACTTTTATGACGAAAGCAATCCCGAAATCAAAATAACTCTCGACCCTCAAAAATCGCCTGCGCAGAACGCACAAAGGCTTTATGAAAAATACAACAAGCTTAAAACAGCCGGAGAGGTTGCGGCGGAAATGCTTCAAAAAACAGAGGAGGAGCTGACTTATCTTCTTTCCGTTCAGCAATTTATAACCGAAATCAAAACCTCGTCCGACCTTTCTCAGATTAAGGAAGAGCTGAGAGAATGCGGGTATATTAAGAAAAGAAAAGACAAGCAAAAACCTCAAAAGGCAAAGCCTATGGAATTTCTGAGCCGTGACGGCTTTACGATAATAGTCGGCAAAAATAACATTCAAAACGATTATGTTACATTTAAGCTTTCGAGAAGCCGCGATATATGGCTTCACACAAAAAACATACCCGGCTCTCACACTCTTATTGTAAGAGGCGAGGCGGATGAAATCCCCGATTCAACCATAATAGAAGCCGCAAATATATGCGCCGCACATTCAAAGGCAAAAGACGGCGTAAAGGTCCCCGTTGACTTTACGGAGATTAAAAATGTCAAAAAAATAGCGGGCGCCAAGCCCGGAATGGTTATTTATGATAACTATAACACCGTATATGTAACCCCGACAGACTACTTAAAATAGCAAAAATCGGCGCAACCGATGCTCTCGGCTGTGCCGATTTTTTAGCTGTCTGCGTCTTCTGAAAGAGCCTCTATGTAAAAGCTTACGGGTCTGAACCCGTCATTACAGGAAATCATGGCGGATTTGGGATTTTTCATCCATCCGTCATAAAAATTTTCTCCACCGTGAGATAATGTCATAACAAAGGGAAGCACGCTCTCCCACGCGCTGTCGCAAAAACCTTCCGGCTTTTTAAAACCGTTTGCGATAAAAACCATGCCTTCGGAAAGGTCGCAGGCGTGCTCAATGGGATTTTCGTATTTTTCAATCAGATCGTCATGCCTTGTTTTTTTCATGACCGTAATTCTGCACTTTTTCACGCTTTCACCTCATAATAAATCTTAATCTGCCGTATGATATTGTAGCATAAAACAGCCTTCCTTGTCAAGGCGGCTGTCGCTTAAAGCATGAAGTTCAATTTTTTAATCCCGTCATCCCTCGTCGAACGCCTCCCGAAGCTTCTCCACCGCACGCTTTTCAATTCTCGAAACATAGGAACGAGAAATATCAAGAAGCTCCGCAACCTCCCTTTGCGGCCATTCCCGTCCGTCGGAAAGACCGTAGCGGAGCTCTATAATCGTCTTTTCCCTTCCGCTTAGAATCTTATCTATAAGAGTGCGAAGCTTCTTTATGTCAAATTTCAGCTCCACATCTCCGTATATCTCATCACTGTCGGTTTCGAGGATTTCCATGTAGGTCATCTCTCCTCCGCCCTTTCCGTTTTTTATGGGCTCAAACAGCGAAACCTCGCCCTGAAGCTTCTTTTCGGCTCTCAAAACCATAAGCACCTCGTTTTCTATGCATCTTGCCGCATAGGTAGCAAGGCGTGTTCCCTTGCTGTTTTTGTAGGATTCGACCGCCTTTATAAGTCCTATTGTTCCTATTGAAATCAGGTCATCCATTTCTTTTCCGCAGGTTATGTATTTCTTTACAACATGAACCACAAGCCTCAAATTGTGCTCGATAAGCAAATCCCGTTTACTTCTGTCACCTGCCAGATATTCGTCAATATATCTTTTTTCGGTTTCCTCGTCAAGAGGCTTCGGAAAAGAATTGGGGTTTACTATGTATCCTGCAAGAAAAATCAAGTTGCCCAGAATCGTTAAGATAAAAGTAAGCATAAAAATCCCTCCTCGTAAAAGTTATTTTACAAGAAGGGATAATATGAATTTATTTTTCGGAGTATTTTTTTCCGTAAATCAAATCGTACTGAACAAGCTTATACGCAAAGGTCATCGGCCAATCCTCGCCCGATATGTTGTCAACGGTTTCATACTCGGAATTTTTAATGTTAAACTGAGAATAAACAGGATATTTCTCGTAAAACTCATCAAACAGGAAGTAATACCACGGAACGGATTTAAAATTTGCAATCCTCATGGTGAGCATGGCGAGCCTTTGAGGGCTTGTGATTTCCGAAATGTCATATTCCGGACTTAAATCGTAATTCGACCATATAATATAAGGCGTTTTAAAAAGCTCCTCATGCTTTTTGTAGTCAAGTGCGCCCGGCTCTTTAATCATTCCGCCGTTGACATAGGTGCTTCCTTCGTTCCCCAGGAGAGGAAGATGATCGCCGTACATCATAATAACGACCGGTCTTTCGACATTGCCGAAATATTCGGTGAGCTGTTCAAACATCTCGTCGGCATCCTTTACGCCTTGGGTAAAATCCCGAATCCCGGAAAGCTCGGAGGCGGACAGCGTTTCGCTCGTGACTTCAATATCATACCAGGCGTATCTTTGTTTTTCGTAATCGCCGTGATTTTGCATGGTAATTCCGTAAATGAAAATATTGTCCTCTGCTCGGCTTTCGTATTTTTTAATTATCTCGTCCGCCATGGTTTCGTCCGAAACATAGAAGCCCATAAGCTCGGGGTTTTCCATATCCGATATGTCAGTAAAATTATCGAAGCCCAATAGCTTGTACGCCTTATTTCTGCCGTAAAAGCTTTTCTTGAAGGTATGAATTGCCTCGGTCTGATACCCGTTGTCGCCGAAAACACGGGCAAGCGAAGGAGTTTCCGATGAAATCGCCTGGATATACGGGTAGCAATTTGCAGGCAGAAATATTGTGTTGAAGCCGGTCAGATACTCAAATTCCGGCATACAGGTTCCCCCGGCAAACACCGGCGTAACCATTTCGCCGATATATGTGTTCTTTTCGCCGCTTCTGTAAAATTTTAGAGGATCGGCGGAAAAATGAACATCCGTAAGCTTTGTGGGATCCCACCATGCTTCGTTCTGAATAACAATAACATCCGGCTTTACATCATCATAATGATAAAACTCCGTTCTGTCCTCAAACCCCTTTTTTATATCCTCGATGGTGCTCTTGCTGTAGCCTTCTATTTCCGGAGCCGTCAAGTCTCCCATTTTCGGAATGAACGATAAAAGCGCACCGTTTCGCATATAGTCAGCCTTGTGATCCATGGCTGTAATCCAAACATTGAATTTCGGCATTATATCATACACAAACTTATGGTTAAAGCCGAAAAAATAGAGCAGAACCGAAAAAGCCGCCACGGAAAGCACGACCGCAGGAATTCTTATCATCGGCCTTCCGGAAGGAAGTCTCTTTCTGAAAAACACAAAACCCAAAGCTATTGAAAAAACAAGGATAAGTCCCGCGAAAATATCCGTCCTCTGTATCGGTATTTCGACAAAGGAAACTATTTTGTCCAAACTCCCGGCAAGCACGAAATCAGACGGAAGAAGCGGATCACCCGTTAAAATACAAACAACATTTAAAGCATAGCAAAACAAACCGATTATCAGTGAAACAATAGTATTTGCAATCGCTATGCTGCGCGTAATTGCGGTAAATACGCACAAAAGCAAAATGATAAAAACGGAATTAAAAAGGATTTTGAAAAAACAGCCCTCGGTTTCAAAAAACTCGACGGCTGTCTCGTTTGACAGATGAATAACCTCCATGACCGTCATCAGCAAATAGGTAAACAGCAAAATCCCTACCGTATTTTTTACAATATCGTAATATCTGCCCCAAAACCCGTTTTTGCTTTTAATTCGGGCTTCAAATTCTTCAATTTTTGAAAACATCAAATCAACTCACAATACTAATTAAAAACGCATAACCAGTATTTTATCATAAAATTAAAAAAAATGCAAGTTTTCTTTTATGGAAATGAGGTTTTATGGCATTTTAATGTTCTGAATTGCGACAAATTTTAATTTTTTTGTGAAAATTTCAAAAAATTATATTGACAAAACACAAATTTTTGTATATAATAGTAGTTGACATTTAGTGGGAAAGGAATTAATAATGGCAGTTTCCGAAAATGACGAATTTGTCTCCATGACAGATGATGAAATTGTTAAGCTCGCAAAAAACGATAATATTCCGGCATTGGAATGTCTTCTTGAAAAATATAAAAACCTTGTAAAATCGCGTTCCCGTCCTTATTTTTTGATTGGAGCCGACCGTGAGGATATTATTCAGGAAGGTATGATCGGGCTTTACAAAGCCATAAGGGATTATGACACCGAAAAATACACAAACTTCAAAGCATTTGCGGAAATGTGTATTACAAGGCAGATTATCACGGCCATTAAAACCGCCACAAGGCGAAAGCATATGCCTCTTAATTCCTATGTGTCGCTTAGTCATCCCGTGTTTGACGAGGAATCCGACAAAACGCTGCTTGACACGATTACAGAGCACAGCTGTCTTGACCCGGAGGAAATTATTATAAATAAAGAGAACTATAATTCCATCGGAAAAAGGATAACGGAGCTACTCAGCCCTAAGGAAATGGAAATTTTGACGGTTTATCTCCAGGGTAAATCCTATCAGGAAATTTCCGAGCAGTTGGGCATTTCTCACAAATCCATAGATAACGCCCTTCAAAGGGTTAAGCGCAAGCTTGATAAAAACATACGAAAATAAAGCGGCAACTTTGCCGCTAAGATATGTCCCGAGGTACATAAAATGTGTATTGGTGCCGTTTTCGGTTCGGTTCAAATCCGATAAGGACAAACTTATTTAAAAGCGAGGGATTTTCAATGTACGAAGACAAGACATTAACCTGTAAGGACTGTGGCGCAGAGTTCGTCTTTACAGCAGGTGAACAGGAATTTTATGCTGAAAAAGGTTTGCAAAACGAACCTCAGCGCTGCAAAGAATGCCGTTTGGCTAAAAAACGCGCATTCAACCAGAACCGCGAAATGTTCACGGCAATCTGCGCAGACTGCGGCAAAGAGGCGGTTGTTCCTTTCCAGCCTAAAACAGATAAACCTGTTTACTGCAGCGAATGTTTTGAAAAGCATAAAGCATAATCCCTCAACGGGCATTATATATTAAGATTTTCAGAACAATCTCGGTCGTCTCGGTTTGAGGCGACCGTTTTTATGCTCACTAATATCAAAAAATCCATATTTAGTATCAATTCTTCAATTTACACGAGCATTTTTTTATGTTACTATAAGGATATAAAAATTATAGTTAGGAGAACAAAAAATGAATTTCAGACAGGTTCATCTCGACTTTCATACTTCCGAAAAAATAAAAGGTATCGGGAGCGAATTTTCAAAAGAAAACTTTCAGGCAATGCTCCGGCTCGGGCATGTCAATTCGATAACCGTGTTTTCAAAATGCCACCACGGATGGTCGTATCATCCCACAAAAGCAAGCGTTCAGCATCCGGAGCTTAAATTTGACCTGCTCAAGGCTCAGATTGAAGCCGCGCACGAAATCGGCGTTAAAACTCCGGTTTACATTTCTGCCGGTCTTGACGAGAAGTACGCTCTTGATCACCCCGATTGGCTGGTAAGAAATCAGGATCAATCAACTACATGGGTTAAGGATTTCAGAACGCCTGGTTATCATAAATACTGCTTTAATTCGGAGTATCTCGATGTGCTCCTTTCACAAATTACGGAGGTTGTTGAAAACTACGATGCTGACGGTATTTTCCTCGACATTGTAGGAGTTACGCCCTGCTACTGCTGTAACTGTCTTAAAATAATGAGGGCTGAAGGGCTTGACCCCGAAAACCTCCAAGATGTGTACGCTTTGGCTGAACGCACATACAAAAAATACACCGATGCGGTTGAAAAAACCATACATTCAATAAAACCCGATATGCCTATTTTCCATAACAGCGGTCATATTACAAGAGGAAGGCGGGATCTTGCGCATATGAACACTCATCTTGAGCTTGAATCCCTGCCTACAGGCGGCTGGGGCTATGACCACTTCCCTCTTTCCGCAAGATATGTTCAAGGGCTCGGCATGGAGTTTTTGGGAATGACAGGCAAATTTCATCAATCCTGGGGAGAATTCGGAGGATATAAGCATCCCAATGCGCTTAAGTACGAAGTGGCTCTGGCTGCGGCAAACGGCGCAAAATGCTCAATAGGCGACCAGCTTCATCCTTCGGGAAAAATGGACGAAGCAACTTACTCCCTAATAGGCGAGGCTTACGGATACCTCGAACAGATCGAGGAATGGTGCGACAATGTTAAATCGGTTGCAGAAGTTGGTGTGCTCTCGGTTCAGTCTGTTAACGGAATGGAGCCCGGAAATCGGGAATGTTCTTCGGATAACGGTGCTGTAAGAATGCTTCTCGAAGGAAAATACACCTTTGATGTGATAGACCTTGAAAGTGATTCCTCAAAGTACAATGTTATCATCATGCCCGATAATATAAGGCTCAACGATAAGGCAAAGGCGTATATTGACGAATTTATTAAAAACGGCGGTAAGATTATCGCTTCCGGTCTTTCACCCGTTGCGGACGAAAGAATGGCATTTGATTTAGGTGCGGAATACATAGGTAAAAACGAATTCCAACCCACTTACATAAGACCGAGCTTTGAACTTAAGTCGCTCGGGAATGCCGCTTTTGTGACATATTCGGCAAGCTATAATGTAAAAGCTTCCGTTATTGAGGGCTACATTCAAAACCCCTATTTTAACAGAAGCATAGAGCATTTCAGCTCCCACAGACACGCCCCGTGCGCAAACGAAAACTCTTCTCCGGCAATAACAATCGGCAAGGACGGAGCCTACCTTGCGTGGAATATATTTGAAGACTACGCCGAGGCGGGAAGTCTTTTCCTCAAAGAGGTATTTTTCCATGTGCTTGACAATATGCTCGGAGAAAGAATGATTAAAACAAATCTTCCGGCACAGGGCATCATGACAGTTCAGGAGCAAGAGAGCCGGTATGTCGCGCATATGCTTTATGCGGCGCCGGTTACACGAGGCACAAAAACTCAAATTATTGAAGACCTCATACCTATTTTGGATACAGAGCTTGAAATCAAGCTCCCGACAGCACCCAAAAATGTGTATCTTGCACCGCAGATGACCGAAATCCCCTACGAGCTCGACGGCACAACCGTCAAACTCAAGGTTGATAAATTTGAAGGTCATCAAATGATAGTTTTCGATAAATAGAAATAAATAATATCGCCGCAAACAGTTTTGTCTGCGGCGTTTTTTATATTGCAAAAAACATAAAAATATGGTAAAATTAAGCTATAAACAAAAAATACCATATCGAAATATGGTATTTTTTACAAAATAAGTGACGGAAACTTTGGGATACCGTCATACCCTACGGCATAAAAGCCTTATCTTAGAACACTGATGGATATTGATAATTTTATACAAAAAATCAATTTTATCTGATGGATATTGATAATTTTACACATCAATTCCTAAGCTCAATATTATTATAACATAAAAAAATAAAAATGTCAAATATTTTTTTGGAGGGATAACAAATGAAGTATGTATTGGGACTCGATGTAGGCATAGGTTCAGTCGGCTGGGCAGTTATAAGGAACGAAGATGATTGCAAAAGAATTGAAGATTTCGGTGTCCGTGTTTTTGAATCCGGTGAAAATCCGGACCCAAAAATCAAAGCATCATTATGTCAAGAAAGAAGGGGCTACAGAAGCACCAGAAGACTGCTTAGGCGGCGTGCACACCGAAAGATGCGCCTCAAAAAGCATTTGCAGAATATAGGGCTTATTTCGGAAAATGAGCTTAAAGCATACTTTGAGGCAGGCAAAAACGATGTTATAGAAACAAGGGTTAAGGCGTTGGACGAAAAGGTCACACGGGAGGAGCTTGCGGCTTGTCTTGTAAACATTTGTAATCGCAGAGGGTATAAGGATTTTTACGAAGCTGACGAATCCGATGAGGATTACGCTGCGGTTGAGTCCGTAAATAAAATCATGGAGGAAAACCATTACAGGACTGCCGCAGAAATGATAAAATACAACAGCGTTTTCAACGATGAATTCGGAAGGCATTACCGAAACGGACACGGCTTTGACGAAACTCACCTTGTTTCAAGAAAATATATGCTTGATGAAGCGAGGCTCATTTTGGATAGGCAATCGTTGTTCTACGATTGCCTTACGGAGGAAAATAAGGATAAAATACTAAGCATTATTTTTTCTCAAAGATGCTTTGAGGACGGGCCGGGAGATGTAAACGATCCGTACAGAAAATACAAAGGCTTTTTGGACAAGCTCGGAAAATGCAGATTTTACCCATCGGAAGAACGCGGATGCAGATATACCGCACTTTCGGATATATATGCCGCAGTCAATGTTCTTTCGCAGTATAAATATGTAGATAAGGAAACGGGAGAAATTTATCTTTCCCGTTCTCTGGCAGAGGCACTTATTAATAACATCATTTCCACCGCCTCCGCACTTCAAAAGGATATAAAAAGAATTGCAAAAGAACATGGCTTTGAGGTTAACATAAGCAAAGAGACTGACAGCATATCAAAATGTTTAAAATACTTGGGCTTTGCAAAAAAATGTCTTGAGGAAAACGGATACGAATGGAAAGATTTTATAAATGATTGGTCAGAAGAAGACGGCAAGCTCAATCAGATAGGAATAACGCTTTCAAGGTTTGTGACGCCTTCCAGGAGAAAAGTCGAGCTGAAAAATCTCGGTTTTTTAAATGGCGGTGCCGTTGAAGCATTTTCAAAGCAAAAGACAAGCGGAACAACAAATGTGTGCTATAAGTATATGAAGGATGCCGTAGAAAGCTTTCTTGAGGGAGATATATACGGAGAATTTCAAGCAGGCGTTAACAAAACAAATGACGAAAAATATGTCGAAAGCGAAAATATAAAACTGCCCGCATTTGATAAAAACAGTGAATTTTACGACAATCCTGTGGTAACAAGGTCAATAAACGAAACAAGGAAGGTTATAAACGCAATAATTGACCGCTACGGTTCACCGTGGGCAATCAATATCGAGGTTGCAAGCGAGCTTAATAAGAGTGCGGAGCAACGAGAAAAGGACGAAAAGCATAATCGTGAAAACGAAAAACAAAGGATTACAGCAATAAAATCCATATCTGAGCTTCTCAATATAGAAGAAAATGAAGTATCTTCGACCATGGTGGAAAAATATCTCTTGGGCGAAAATCAGGAATGGAAATGTATGTATTCCGACCGTGTCATAGATATGAAGGATTGTCTTTCCGGAAAAAGCAGGGCTTATGAAATAGATCACATCGTGCCTTTTTCGTTGATTCTTGACAATACCAAAAATAACAAAGCGTTGGTTTACGCATCGGAAAATCAATTAAAGAAGCAGAGAACTCCTTTGATGTATCTTGAAGGAGAGAGGCGTGAACGCTATCTGGATAAAGTCAGAAATATGTTCAAAAGCGGAAGAATCAGCGAAAAGAAATATAAGTATCTCATGCTCGAGGATTTGAACAATGCCGAAATTCTCAGTGATTGGAAGAGCAGAAATATTAACGATACAAGATATATTGCAAAGTATCTTGTCACCTATCTGTCGGAAAATCTGAAATTTGCCGAAAAGGATAGCTCCGACAAGTACCGCACAAGGGTTTATGCCGTTAAAAGCGCCGTGACATCGTTGTGCAGGAGAAGCTGGCTCAATCGTGACACTTGGGGAAGATTCAATAAGGAAGAGCTTAAAAAGATTACATATCTTGACCATGCCGCCGATGCGGTTGTTATTGCCAACTGCTTGCCGGCTTATGTTGAGATTGCGTATGCAAACATGAAGCTTAAAAGCATATATAAAAGTTCCGGCAAAACCGAAACGGAGGAGTATAAGAAAACGCTTGCAAATGCAGTTGAGTATATTTCCAAGTTTTACGGATTTAATAAAAACTATCTTGAAAGAATGCTCACGAAAAAGGTTGTTGTGCCTTCGCTGTGCGAAAATCTTAAGGCGGAAGTGGACGCAAGATTTACCGATTACGATATTTTCCGTGAATTTGAAAAGGAAAAGGCTCAAAAAAGCGGAAGCACTCCGAGAACCTTCACCGATGAGGAGATTGACGATATTTTCAAGAACATGGTTAATAATTTATATCCCGATGATCCCGACTTTGCAAAGAGGTGCAGGATGCCCGTTACCTCTCATAAGATAAACAAAAAATTCAGCGGCAAGATGACCGATGATACCTTCCTCAGAATTAAAAATATTGACGGAAAGGATTGTCAGCTTGCACGCAAAGAGGTTTATACTCTCAAAAAGGATGATATTGACAAAATTTACGGCGATGACCGTGATTTGAAAGATTCTCTTGAAAAGCTGTTCCGGGAAAACAGCGGAAATACCGTTGGAGATATACTTAACAAGCTTGGCAAAAAGCATTTTATTACGGAAAAGGGGAACCGTATTCATACGGTAACGCTGATAAAAAAGCTCCAGGGCAAGCTTGTATATACTGAAGCTGACGAAAACAACCGTTCCGTAAAGTATAACGGCGGTTATTACTGCATCGAATTTTACAAAACCGTAAACGATGAATTGGGGCTTCGCGGCATTTCCTACGCCGAATTGAAAAAGGAAAACGGAAAGCTTAAATTTAAAGATAATGTCGAAGCTCCCGAGGACTATAAAGAACATATCATGTATGTTTACAAAAACGAGTATATCGAAATAAAAGACAGAAATAAAAAAATAAAAGAAAAATCAGGTGTGTTTGTTTCGGTAAAAAACATAAATCAAATGAAATTGAGAACAACCAGATATAATACGCCCGATAATGCCGATATTGTATTATGCATAAGCCGTAAAGACTCTGTTAAAAAGTACCATTACGACATACTCGGATATAGAGGAGGCGAAATAAGATCATGTGGAGAACGGTTATTGTAAGCGGCGGTCAGAAAATGACCGTAAAGGATAATTGGCTGCACATTTTCACCGAAACCGATGAAAAAAGAATTCCTATCGGCGATACGGAGGCGTTTAAGCTGCCGTCAATAATAAAGCTAAATCCTCTTTTTGAGGATGATTTGGATAATTCGGATGATTGACAGATTTATGAGAATTTTGGTATTTTTCGACCTGCCCGTATCCACACGCCAAAAAAGGAAAGAGTACGCAAATTTCAGAAAATTCTTAATAAAAGACGGCTTTTCAATGATTCAGTTTTCGGTTTATTCAAGAGTAACAGGCAACAGTGACGATGCCGCAAAGCACAAAGCACTCATAAAAAGAAATCTGCCTCCGGAGGGCAGTGTGAGAGTTATGACTGTAACGGAAAAACAATATGAAAGCATGGATTTGCTTATCGGCGAAGCCACCTCAGATGAAAAATTGCTTGACACAAATGACATTATTGTGATATAATTGTGTCAGGAAATACAAAACCGCAACAAAACCACAATATGTTGTTTTGGTTCTCTGATGGATATTGATAATTTTATACTTTTTCTGCGGTTCGGACTACCTCACTTAGTTTTGGTTCTCTGATGGATATTGATAATTTTATACAAGCAATTTCTTCTAAACTTAACAACTTATGTTTTGGTTCTCTGATGGATATTGATAATTTTATACTAACTTCACTAACTTTTTGACTTATTTTTAGTTTTGGTTCTCTGATGGATATTGATAATTTTATACAATGGTATATGAGCCTTTAGGGCATAAACCGTTTTGGTTCTCTGATGGATATTGATAATTTTATACGGAGGACGCTGACCCAAACGAGCGAGAAATGTTTTGGTTCTCTGATGGATATTGATAATTTTATACCTCTTTTTTTGGCTTATAATCAAGGTGCAGTTTTGGTTCTCTGATGGATATTGATAATTTTATACTCGCAGGAAGTGAAATACCCGAAAAGATACGTTTTGGTTCTCTGATGGATATTGATAATTTTATACCGCCTGTGTTCCGAAGTAAAAAGATATGATGTTTCGGTTCTCTGATGGATATTGATAATTTTATACACCCTCACCGCTTTCGCGCAAGCGGTCGCCGTTTTGGTTCTCTGATGGATATTGATAATTTTATACCCTGTAATGTGTTGCAATTATACGCCTGGGGTTTTGGTTCTCTGATGGATATTGATAATTTTATACACATATTTTTCGACTTTCTTTTGGCAGATTGTTTTGGTTCTCTGATGGATATTGATAATTTTATACAAAATCCGCAGTTGATATTCTGCATAATTTGTTTTGGTTCTCTGATGGATATTGATAATTTTATACGATTCACTATAAAAAATATTAGCCGCAAACAAAAGCTTGCGGCTAATTATTATTTTGCAATATCCTCTACGGCGTTTCCCGTATTCTTGCCCACATCTTCTACCGTGTTACCTACATCCTTGCCCACATCCTCAACGGTATCCTTGACATCTTCTCCGGCATCCTTTATGCCCTGTCCGACATCGTCCGTAACGCTGTTTTGACTGCCGGTATCGGTGTTGTTGCCGGTATCGTTATTTCCGCAGGCTGTCATGCTTAAAATCATTACGGCTATAATTAATATTGATACAAATTTTTTCATAAAAAACCTCCAAATTTAGTATGCTCTTATTATAACCGCAAAAGCTCAGATTATGCGTTTTTGATTTTCAAGCGGATTCTGTCCGAAATCATTGCGATAAATTCGCTGTTTGTCGGCTTCCCTTTTTCGCTGTGTATGGTATATCCGAAGTATGAAGCAAGCACATCGGGATCGCCTCTGTCAAACGCCACCTCAATACCGTGACGAATCGCTCTTTCAACCCTGGAATTTGTTGTACGGTATTTTTTCGCAACAGCCGGGTAAAGCTGTTTAGTGACGGCGTTGATTAAGTCTGCATTTTCTATCACCATCATTATAGCAGACCTCACATATGCATAACCCTTAATATGCGCCGGAACGCCTATTTCGTGCATGACCTTTGTGACCTCGGTTTCCGTATCGGGCTTTGAATAAGCAAGCTGCGGCAAATCCTGCGGCGCCTGTGATGTATCGCTGAACCTATCGGTAAACTGCACAATGCGTTCTGTAAGTGCCGAAAGCTCGATTGGCTTTAGCATACAATACGTTGCGCCGTAATGAATGGCGGTTTGTGTAAGCTTGCTCTGCCCTATAGCCGTTGTAACAATAACTGCCGGCTGCTTTTTGAGATTCATTTGCCTCAGCCTTTTCAAAACCTCAAGCCCGTCAAGATATGGCATACAAATATCCAAAATCAATATGTCGGGTTCAAACTCCTTCAGCTTTGAGCACGCTTCTTCGCCGTCCTCGGCTGTACCGATTACCTCAAAGTTATGGTTTCCGTCAAGATAATCGCACAGCTTTTCTCTCCAGTCTGCATCGTCGTCCGCAATAAAAATTCGTATTTTTTCCATTATGATAGCCTCCGTAAATTTTAATTTATATCTTTAATATTAAGTCTTATTCTGTCCGAAACAGCGGCAATAAACTCGCTGTTTGTGGGTTTTCTTTTTCCGTTGCGGCATACCGAGCCGAAATATAAGGATAAAGCCTCAGGGTCACCCCTTTCAAATGCCACCTCTATTCCGTGCCGTATCGCTCTTTCAACCCGAGAATTGGTAGTACCGTATTTTTTTGCGATTTTTGGATAAAGCTCCTTTGTTACGGCGTCTAAAAGTCCGAAATCGCAAATCACCATCAGTATCGCGCTTCTTACATAATTATATCCCTTTATATGAGCCGGAATTCCTATTTTGTGCATAATATCCGTAACTTCGTTCTCGATATTATACTGTTTTTTGTCTGTCTTTGAAATCACCGGCTCTCTGTACTGGGGTGTAAAAGAAACAAACTGAATAATTCTTTCTGTTAAAATAGAGTAATCAATAGGTTTGGTCATGCAGTAGGTTGCTCCGAGATGAACCGCCGCCCTTGTAAGAATACACTGCCCCTTCCGACTTGTTACAATTACAGCAGGCTTTTTATTGATCCCAAGGTTTGCCAAGGAATGTAAAACCTCCGTCCCTTCGGGATTTTTTATTCCTATATCCAAAATCAGCACATCGGGCTTAAGTTTAACAATATCCGCACATATGTTTTTTCCGTTTTGGGCTGTACCGACAATTTCAAAATTTGATTTGCCTCTTAAGTGTGCCGACAGCCCTTGTATCCATTCAATATTTTCATCTGCAACATACATTCGTATTTTCTCCATTCAATATTCCCCCGATTCGTATAATTCTTTGTTCTGTTACATAATACCATAATTTGGAATATTATGCAACCTAAACTTTTCTTCTCTATTCAACAGCAATACCTATTTTAATACAAAAAATTCCATATGTAAATACCGTTCGACACAATATGATGTTATAAACTGATAACGAAACGGTTACAATATAAATATCGTTAGGGGGAAGTTTTTAAAATGTCAAAGTTTATAGTCAAAAACAGCGGAAGGTTAAACGGAACAATAAAGACGGAAGGCGCAAAAAATTCAGCTTTACCAATAATTTCCGCTTCTTTGTTGACTTCCGAAAAATGCACGCTTGAAAATATTCCGTTTGTCAGCGATATTTCGCTCATGTGCGAAATATTGTACGAATTGGGAGTTAATCTGTCGAAAATAAGCCAAAATTGTGTCGAAATAAACGCTTCTAAACTGAAATCGGTCAAACCTTCGTATGATTTGGTAAGCGGTTTGAGAGCATCGTTTTTGGTGATGGGCTCGCTTTTGGCAAGAGAAGGAAAGGCAGTTATTTCACTTCCGGGAGGATGTCGTATAGGAACAAGGCCCGTTGACCTTCACTTAAAAGGCTTAAGAGAAATGGGAGCCGAAATCACTCAAAGCCACGGGATTATAACAGCAAGGGCACAAAGACTCTGCGGAGCGGAAATATATCTTGATTACCCGAGCGTCGGAGCAACCGAAAACATACTTATGGCTGCCACCCTGGCGCAAGGAACCACTATAATAAACAATGCCGCAACCGAACCCGAAATTTCAGACCTCGCCTCTTTTCTTCGCAAAATGGGTGCAAAAATCAAAGGTGACGGAACCGAAAGAATAACAATCTGCGGTGTGGACAACCTTCACGGCGCGTCATATTCAATTATGCCCGACAGGCACATACCTTGTGGCAGCCGCGGCAACGGGAGGAAGCGTAACAATCAAAAACTGCAAGCCCGCTCACATAAAACCGATTACGGCAAAGCTTGGAGAAATGGGTGCAATTATAACAGAAGGAAATAATTTTGTTCGCATAGATTCGGACAAAAGGCTGAAATCCGCAGATATAAGCACCCTTCCTTACCCCGGATTTCCCACAGATATGCAGGCGCAGTTTTCGGCACTGCTCAGCATAGCGGACGGTACAAGCATAGTAAAGGAAACCGTTTTTGAAAACCGTTTTTTGTACGCAAGTGCCCTAAAAAGAATGGGAGCCAACATAAAAACGGAAGGCAGAAGTGCCATAATAGAAGGGGAAAAACAGCTTACCGGAGCACCCGTTGAAGCAACGGACTTAAGAGCCGGTGCGGCACTTGTTATTGCGGCGCTTTCCGCAAAGGGAAGCAGCGAAATATCCGAAATCGAACATATCGACAGGGGATATTTCCATATGGATGAAAAACTAAATTCTCTTGGTGCACATATTATAAGAGAACCATAATGTTACCCGGATATAAGCTTTCCTTCGGGAAAAGATAAATCTCGAAAGGAGAGTGATGAAATGAAAAAACGGACAATTTCATTTTTTGCGATAATCGCATTTTCGGTTATGGCAATGCTTTTTGTAACATTATCCGACAACGCCGTAACTGCGGATGCGGATATTCAAAAGCTCCGGCTCGTCCCTTGCGGAAACACGATCGGTATTAAAATAGAATCGGACGGAGTCGTTGTGGTCGGCACCACAGAGCTTTCCGAAGGAGGCAACATTTCCGAAAAGCTCAAAAAAGGCGATATTATCGTAAAAGCAAATGAAACCGAGGTTAATTCAACCGAAGAGCTGAAGGCTGCGCTTGAAAGCATAAGCGGAGATACTGTAAAATTTGAGGTTATAAGAAACGGTGAAACCATAAATCTCGAAGTGACTCCGACTGAAAATCCCTATGACGGAACCCGTCTTATAGGCGCATGGGTAAGAGACAGCACCGCAGGTATAGGCACAATGACTTGGTATAACCCGGAAAACGGAAGATACGGCGCACTCGGGCACGGCATAACCGATTCGGATACCGGAGGTCGATACGGCATAGGCAAAGGTGAAATTGTTCAAGTATCTGTCACGGGGGCATATAAGGGCGAGGTGGGAACGCCCGGTCTTATTACGGGAGATTTCCTTGATTATGAGGGAACAATAGATACAAATTCGGAATTCGGAATAGGCGGCTATGTTGAAAACTCCTGGATGCTACCGGAGTTTGAACCAATGGAGATTTCAACGCAAAATGAGGTAAAAATCGGACAGGCGGAAATACTTTGCTGCATAAACGGAACCGAGGTTCAAAGCTTTTCGGCGGAAATAGAAAAACTCAGGTATTATGATACAAAAAGCTCCAAAAATTTTGTGGTTCATATAAATGATAAAAGGATAATCGAAAAAACAGGTGGAATTGTTCAGGGAATGAGCGGCAGCCCCATAATTCAAAACGGAAAAATCGTGGGAGCGATAACGCACGTGTTCGTGAATGACCCTACAAGAGGATACGGAATTTTTATTGAAAATATGCTGTAATACAGAAACCGAGGCGGCAGAAGATTAAATTTTCTGCCGCCTCTTTTTATAGGCATTTTATACAAATTATTAATGTTTCGTTTGTGCAATATGCGAATTGCATTATGTTGAAAAATGAGATATAATATACATATATTTAATATAAGGAGAGAACTAAATTATGAAGAGAATGTCAGCAATGGTGTTGTCCTTAGTCATTGTTTTGTCTTGTGTATTTGCAATTCCCGCAAGTGCCGAAGCAAAATACGGCTTGGATAATTACCTGGACACAAGCAAAGATCTTGTAGTAGCATACCTCGGCGGTTCCATTACGGAGGGTGCAGGCTCAAGCCCAAACTCGAACCGCTATGCAACACTTGTAACAAACGAGTTCTTTCAGGCTTCCCGTACAGACGGCGCTAAGGTAACCGAAATTAACGGAGGAGTCGGCGGAACGGGAGCAGCGTTTGGGTTGCAGCGTATAAATAAAGATATAACATACGCAAAACCGGACATTGTATTTGTTGAATTTGCGGTCAATGATTCCGGTACTGCGGAAGCTTCGCTTAAGAATTCCATAGAAAATATAGTTCGTCAGTTGCAGTCGCTTCCGAAAATTCCGGAAATCATATTCCTTTACACAACCTGCCTTGCCCACGACAATGTTACCCGTGCGGCATCCTATATGAGCCAGGTTGCAAAGGCTTACAATATTCCGGAAATCGACCTTAACACATTCATTTGGGACGGTGTTGAAAAAGGAATATATGTTTGGGACAAAACAGATAAAGAAAACACTCTTACAGGCGATAACACTCACCCCAACAACAAAGGCTACAGAGTTTATGCCGACAGAATGAAAGAGGTTATGAGCGAGGAGGGCTTCTTCAAAAAGAACAATGTTCTGGAAAATCCTCTTTTCTATACATCCGTAACCGAGCACCCTGTTTGTGTTGATACAAACAGCGGAAATGTTTCAACCGACAGAATTGTCAGAGCGAACTTCAAAACCGCTTCGGAAGCCGGTCTTTCGTCCGGATATACATTTTCCGATGCCGCCGCAAAGCTTACGAATGACAATATGCTTATAACCGACGGTGACTGGACTGATACCACAAAGGTTTCCGACGGTACATACAGCTCAGATGTTAGCAAGCACATGGATATACTTTCCGTTTCAAATACCGCCGGTTCAAAAATGTATTACAGATTTACCGGAACCGCATTCGGTATTTTCGGTGCGAACGGCCCGAAGGGCGGAATTCTTGCAACAAACATCTATAAAGCAAGCGATTTGTCCAAGGTTTACAAATCCGCAAACATAGGAAGATACCAGAATATCACATATTATAAGCCCGACGGCGGATATTACTTCTCGGGACTTCCCTATGACACTTATATTGTGGAAATGACAACTGCCGCTTCTTCAAATGGCGGAACGACCTACGGCATAGGCTATTTCCTTGTTGATGACGGCAAGCCTTCCGTTAAGCCTCAGGCGCTGAACCCGGAAATTGTCGGCGATGCCGTAATAGGAGAAAAACTCACCGCATCATTTACATATAAGGGTAATTCCATTTCGGAAGGTACGCCGAAATATGAATGGCTGCAGTCCGATTCCTTCAGCGGAGAATACAGCGTAATATCTACAGATAAAGAATATACGGTTACGGAAAGCGATGCGGATAAATATTTAAAATGCAAAATCACGCCGGTTAACTCTTACGATGTCGAAGGAACTGCGGTTTATACTAAAATAGTCAAGATTTCCGCAAAAACGATGTCGATCATTTCAAAATACGGCGACTTCGAGGGTGACACATCGTTTTTTGTCGGCGTAACTAAAGAACAATCAAAGGGCATGAGCGGCACCGCGGCAGCTTTGGCAAACGGAACTCTTAAAACAACAGCTTTGCCGCTTCGTACCGGCTACACCTATCACTACAGCGCATTTGTAAAGCCCGAAGCTGACATTACGGCTTCAATAAAGGTTAACTCATCGGTATCGGAGACGGTAAGCGCAAAAGCAGGCGTTTGGACAAAAATAAGCTTTACCGATAATGTCACTTCAAACACGGATGCGGTAGCCGAGCTCGTTCTCAGCGGAAAAGCGTATGTTGATGACTTCATGTGCGTTGAAGTCAAAGCGGAAGATGCAAAATCCGATGTTTTGCCGATGGTTTGCAACCTTTCCGCAAAATTCGAGCCTGAATCATTGGATGTTGGGACAACGATCAGCGTCAATGCGCAGTGCTATGATGTTAACCCTTCTGCGGATGTACCTGTGCTTTCATACAAATGGCAAATATCCGACGACAACGGTCTTAACTGGAAAGACCTCACAGACGGCGCATCATACACAATTACGGAGGACGACAACGGAAAGCTTTTGAGAGCAGTTGCAATCGCCTCTAATAAAACTTCGGAAGGCTTTGAAAAAACCGACGAGGAATATTACAAATTAAGATACAGCAAATACGGCGATATAATGTACTTCAACGATGCCGACAGCGAATCTGCGGTTAAGACTTGCAGCATAAGATTCCCGAGTGTTTCAAGTCTTTCCTACGATGAAACCGCCGGCATTGCAGGAAGCGGCGCCGCTGTTATTACAAGAACCAAGGCAACAACCGGTTCGGCATCAAATGACAGATCCGAAAGATTTAATCAGAAGGATTATACATTTAAGGCAGGATTTACATACTTTGCTTCCGTTTGGGCAAAAAAGACGAGGGAAGATATTGATACATCTGTAGGCTTCTACTTAATCCCCGGAAATTCCAAACCCTACAGCTTTTCCGGAAATTATGTAAACGGCACAAACCTTTCAACCGCTTTCAACGGAAAATATATCAATAACAGCCGAGGGGATCTGTCTTGTGATTGGCAAAGATTTCAGTTGGGGTACCAAATTAACGAAATTACTTTAAATAATGAACAGCAAGCAGATTCGGGCGGAACAACGGCATTTACGATAACCTTAAGCGGCAAGGGCGGAACATCGGGCGACTTCCCAGAAAGCGCGCCCATTTCCGAAAGCAATCCTGCAAAGTTCATGTTTGATGACCTCTTTATCCTTGAGCTTCCCAGTGACAATTTGCTCTATGATGTTCTTCCGAGAGTGTCAAGCGTGAAGGTGGACGGTTCAAACAACGGCATCGGTTCGACATTCACGGTTTCCGGTGAATGCTACGATGTTAACCCCTATTCCAAGCCCTCGCTTTCTTATAAATGGATGAGCTCTTCCGATAAAAACGAGTGGAAGGCGGTTTCGGATAACGCATCCTATACGGCAGGTGTTTCCGATGCGGACAAGTATATTAAAGCGATAGTTACCGCGACAAGCGTTGACAGCTTCGGAGTTGCAAAGTCACATTCCGCAGAATCAGAGCCGATATATATTGAAGCTCCAAGCAAGGACTCTGCCGTTTCGGTCGAATATTCCGAGCTTAAAATCAACGGTTCTGCCACAGAAGAATTTGCACCGGGCGATGCCGATGTTACGCTTAAACTTAAGAATAATTATATCGACACCGCAAGCATAACGACTGTTTTGGCAGTTTACACAAAGACCGGCGATGTAAAAACGCTTTCGGGATTTAAGACGCAGACGGTTTCTGTAGATCCCGGCAAATCCGGTGATATAAACCTTAAGCTCTCTATCCCCGAAAATTCGGAGGTAAGACTTATGGCATACTTCTCCGATGATTTACGGCCCATTATAATTCCGGAAATCAAGGTTAGAGAAAATATCGTCCTGCTCGGAACCGAATCCGAAAACGGTGTAACGGTTTACGAAATCAATAAATTTAATCCTGTGGAATAGTTAAACAATTAAAAATGTCAGAAAAGCGAATTGCTTTTCTGACATTTTTGTTTTCATTATTTTTATCAATATGCCTTTGCCCAATAAACGAGCTTTTTGGCAGGCTTTCCGCAGCACACACACTTATCGGAAATTACTTCCTGTTCAAACGGCATACAACGGGAGGTTGCCGCTGTCTGAGCCTTTATTTCGTCCTCGCACTCGCGGTTTCCGCACCACATAGCCTTCACAAAGCCGCCCTTTTCGGAAAGCACCTTTTTGAACTCATCGAAATCCTTAGCCGGAGTTGTTTTTTCACGGAGATTTTTCAGTGCGTTTTCATACATATTCTGATGAATTGCCTCAAGGGTTTCTCCGACCTTTTCGGAAAGCTCGTCAAGAGAAACAAAAATCTTTTCTCTTGTATCACGCCTTACGATAACGGCAGAATTGTTCTCAAGGTCCCTCGGCCCGATTTCAACACGAAGCGGAACGCCCTTCATTTCATACTCGCTGAACTTCCAGCCGGGGTTCTTATCCGATGTGTCTATCTCGGCACGGTATTTTTCGCAAAGGGAATTATAAATCTCTTCAGCCTTTTCCGTAACGCCGGGCTTGTGAGCCGCAATCGGTATAACAACTGCCTGAATCGGAGCAATTTTCGGCGGAAGCATAAGTCCGTTATCATCACCGTGAACCATGATAACCGCACCGATCATTCTTGTGGTTGTTCCCCATGATGTCTGATGTACATACTGAAGCTTGTTTTCCTTATCGGTGTACTGTATTCCGAATGCCTTTGCAAAGCCGTCGCCGAAGTTATGCGATGTTCCCGACTGAAGCGCCTTTCCGTCATGCATAAGGCTTTCTATTGTATATGTAGCCTCAGCACCGGCAAACTTTTCCTTTTCCGTCTTCTGACCCTTTACTACCGGTATGGCAAGCACATTCTCAAAAAAGTCTGCATAAACATTAAGCATTTTAATTGTTTCTTCCTGTGCTTCCTCCGCCGTTGCGTGAGCCGTATGCCCTTCCTGCCACAAAAACTCTGCGGTACGGAGGAACGGACGGGTTGTCTTTTCGCATCTCATAACAGAGCACCACTGATTGCAAAGCTTGGGAAGGTCACGGTACGAACTGATTACCTTTTTATAATGATCGCAAAAAAGAGTTTCCGAGGTAGGTCTTATGCACAAGCGTTCAGTGAGCTTTTCATCGCCGTAATGCGTCACCCACGCAACCTCGGGAGCAAAGCCTTCAACATGGTCTTTTTCCTTCTGGAGAAGCGATTCCGGGATAAACATAGGCATATACACATTTTTATGCCCTGTTTTCTTAATCATCTTATCCATTTCGCTCTGCATATTTTCCCATATTGCATAGCCGTAAGGTCTTAACACCATACAGCCCTTTATGGAAGCATACTCGATAAGCTCCGCTTTTTTCACAATGTCAGTATACCAACGGGCGAAATCCTCGTCCATTGATGTTATTTCCTCAACCATTTTTTTGCTTTCAGCCATTTAACACAACTCCTATCTTAATTTAGTTCTTCCCATTTGTGATTGTGCAGCTCTCCGAAATTCTGAAGCCTCGGAAAGCCCTTCTGTCTTAAATATTCATAAGCCACAACCGCTACCGAATTTGATAGATTCAGCGAACGGGCATCCGAAATCATCGGAATTCTTATACAGCGAGGCTCATTTTTGATTAAAATTTCTTCGTCAATCCCACGGGTTTCCTTTCCGAAAACCAAAAAAGCCCCGTCGGGATACGAAACATCCGAATATATATGCCGTCCCTTTGTTGTTGCGAAGAAAAATTCTCCGCCCGCGTTTTTATTGAAAAACTCCTCTGTGCTCTCATAATATGTAATATCGAGCAGATGCCAATAGTCAAGCCCGGCACGCTTGAGCTTTTTGTCATCAATATTAAATCCAAAGGGCTTTACAAGATGAAGTCTTGCGCCTGTTGCGGCGCAAGTCCTTGCAATATTTCCTGTATTTTGCGGAATTTCAGGCTCTAAAAGTACGATATTAAGCTGCAATTTATGTCACCTTTTCTTTGATGCGATGAACATATCAATACGATTCAGCGCCTCGTTGATTTTATTGATTGAATAAGCATATGAGCACCGAATAAAGCCTTCTCCCGACTCTCCGAATGCAGAACCCGGAACAACGGCGAGCTTTTGTTCTTCAAGAAGCGAAACGCAGAATTCGGATGAGCTCATTCCCAGGCTCTTAATGCTCGGAAAAACATAAAACGCTCCCTGCGGCTCGAAGCACTCAAGCCCCATATTGTTGAAGCCTTCGTAAATAACACGCCGACGATAATTGTACTCTTTTTTCATCATCTCAATATCGCTATCGCCGTTTTTAAGCGCCTCTATTGCGGCATGCTGGCTTGTTGTTGGGGTGCACATAATTGCGTATTGATGTATTTTTGTAACGGCACGAATAAGCTCGGGAGCACCGCAAACATATCCGAGTCTCCACCCTGTCATAGCGTATGCCTTTGAAAAGCCGGATACAAGCACTGTTCTTTCATACATCGAGGGTATGGATGCGATTGATACATGATGAACTCCGTAAGTAAGCTCTGCGTAAATCTCATCGGACAAAACGGCAATGTCTGTACCGTCAAGCACCTCGGCTATTGCCTCCAAATCCTCTTTTGTCATAATTGCGCCTGTCGGGTTATTGGGGAATGGAAGTATAAGAAGCTTTGTTTTCGGTGTGATTGCCGCCTTCAAAGCTTTCGGTGTAAGCTTGAAATCGTCCTCCGCACGAGTAATAATCGGAACGGGCGTTCCGCCTGCCATGACTGTTATCGGTGAATAGCAAACAAAACACGGCTCGGGTATCAGAACCTCGTCTCCGCTGCCGATAATCGCACGAATTACAAGGTCAATCGCCTCACTTCCGCCAACCGTTATAAGCGCTTGAGTTTTCGGTTCGTATTTTAAGCCGAATCTTCGGTCAAGATAATTGCAAATCTCATTTCTCAGCTCCAACACGCCCGAATTTGAGGTATAATATGTGTGCCCCTTCTGAAGGGAATAAATACCTGCCTCTCTTATATGCCACGGTGTAACAAAGTCCGGCTCGCCAACGCCCAAAGAAATAGCGTCCTTCATTTCGGCGGCTATATCAAAAAACTTTCTTATACCCGAAGAAGGCATATTAACAACCTTTTCGTTGAGAAGATTGCCAAAACTGAAGTTGCTCATAAGGTTATAACGCTCCTTTCATCGGGCTGATCCTCCGAAAAAACGGTTCCGTCCATTTTGTACTTCTTAAGAACGAAATGCGTAGAGGTGCTGATAACATCGTCCATGGGAGCAAGCCTGTTTGAAACAAACATGGCAACATCCTTCATCGTCTTTCCTTCAACGATTACCATAATATCGTACGCCCCCGACATGAGATAGAGCGATGTGACCTCAGGATAATTATATATCCTTTCCGCAACTGCTTCAAAGCCGCCACCCCTCTGAGGAGTAACCTTAAGCTCTATGAGAGCGGAAACCTTTTCATAATCTGTTTTTTCCCAATTTATAATTGTCTTATATGACACAATAATCTTGTTCTTTTCCAGCTCCGCTATCGCGGCGGCGACCTCAGCCTCGGGTTCTCCGATCATAATCGCAATTTCCTTTGCGCTCAGTTTGCTGTTGTCGTGCAAAAGTTCAAGAATCTTTTTTGTCATTGGAAAGTACCTCCGAAAAATAATATATCATTTTAATTATACTACATTTTTTCAGAAATTTCTATAGTAATTTAAATATTTTTCAAATTTTTTTAAATTATTTCCCGGTTTATTATGTGTCATGCCGCGTAATACTACCTTAGGGTGATGTAAAATGAAAAAAAGAGTGTACTTCAAAAGCGAAAAGGATGCGCAGGCGGCGTGCAGAAGTCTTAGAAATGCGGGAATAAGCAAAACCGATCTTGAATACAGATTTGCTCCCGACACGCTTGACTTTGTTGCAAGAGAAAATCCGGCAGGTCTGTATTTCGGAAGCGGCACGGTGTATGTCCCCGAAATAGGCTTTGTTTCGGGCAGAGCAATCCAAAACGAGCCTTTGGGAACAGCGGGTTATGCGTCTTTTTTGAACTTTTCCGGAAAACATAAAGGAGTAACAATGAACATCGAATATACGCCGAAAACGGAAGGGATTGCAGCAAAGCACAACGGCCGTTTTTTAAGCTATTGATGCCAATAATCGCACGGTGCAAAATGCACCGTGCATTTTGCAAATGAAATAAATATATTCCAACCATTATATTGCACAATTTTTTATTTTTAATCCCAACAGTTGACTTTTTTAAAATTAAAATATATAATTATTAATTATAATATTTATTTAACTATTTGGAGGTCAATATGTTAAAGCAATTAAAAAAAGATAAACTTTTGTGCGAGATTTTTGAAACCCGAAGCGAAATGGGCAAAGCGGCTGCCGATGATATTCATGATAAAATAATCGAGCTGCTTTCAAAAAAAGATGTAATCAATATGATTTTTGCGGCTGCGCCTTCACAGAATGAGGTACTTGAAGAATTATCTCAAAAAAATGACATACCCTGGGAAAGAATAAACGCTTTCCATATGGACGAATACATAGGTCTTGAGGATGACGCACCCCAGAGATTCGGTAATTTCCTGAAAAATGCAATTTTTGACAAGGTGCCGTTTAAAAGTGTAAATTTAATAAACAGCAACACCTCGTCAATAGACGATGAATGCAAAAGATATACCGAGTTGTTAAAAAATAACCCTGTTGACATTGTGTGTCTCGGAATAGGCGAAAACGGTCATATTGCGTTTAACGATCCCGGAGTTGCCGATTTCAACGACACAAAGCTTATCAAGCCCGTAGAGCTTGACGACATTTGCAGACAACAGCAGGTTAACGACGGTTGCTTTGCAAATATAGACCTTGTTCCCAAAACCGCATTGTCGCTTACCATTCCGGCACTTACTTCGGGAACATATATGTTCTGCGTTGTTCCGGCGCCGACAAAGGCAAACGCAGTAAAAGAAACAATGACCGGCGAAATCAGCGAAAAATGCCCCGCTACAATAATGAGAAATCACGATAACGCAATTTTGTATTGCGACAGCGACAGCGGTGCACATTTATTGGCGGAGGATTAATTATATGTTTAAATTAGGCATCATTACCGATGAAATAACACAGGATCTTGAAAAGGCTCTGATGTTTGCAAAAGAGCAGGGACTTGACTGCTTTGAATTGCGTTCGGCGTGGGAAAAAGACCCGTTTGAATACACGGACGAGGATTTTGCAGAAATTAAAAGACTGTCGGACAAGTATGAAATTCCCCTTGTCAGCATATCGTCTCCCTTTAACAAATGCTCTTATTTCGATGAGGATACGAGAAAAACGCATATGGACGGGCTGAAACGCCTTTTGGACAAAGCGGAGCTTTTGGGATTTTCAAAAATCAGATGCTTCGACTTTTTCAGAGACGACAGACTTTCCGTTGACATGATTGCGGAAGCGTTCAAAGTTCCGATTGCTTTATGCGAAAGAAAAAATGTAACTTTGCTCATAGAATCTGAGCCGTCTGCAAATTCGTATAATTCACAAAAAACAGCGGAAATTGTAAAGAAGATAAACAGTAATTATGTAAAGGCACTCTATGAACCGGGAAACAATTTGTACACCGATACGGATGAAGTACCCTTCCCCGACGGGTACAATTATGTAAAGGATGTATTTTGCCATGTTCATATAAAGGACGCCGTTAGGCGCGACGGCAAAACAATAGGCGTTGCAATCGGAAATGGCGAAGTGGCATACGAGGATATGTTCAGGGAATTTATTAAAACCGGATATTCGGGCGCAGTTGTTCTGGAGCCTCATTATAAGCCCGGCGGTGAGATTTCCGAAGAACTGCTCAGAAATCCGAAGGGAAGTATGTTCTCGGAGGGCGGATTCGTCGCAAGCGAAGAATGTATTGTTGCAGTAAATAAAATTATTAATAAAATAACGAAAGGTGTGTAAGCTATGAAAAAACTAAACGTTGCAATTATCGGTCAGGGAAGAAGCGGTTTCGATATTCACGGCACTTTTTTATTGACGGAAAGAGGCAAAGAGCTTTTCAATGTGGTTGCGGTTGTTGATTTTATGGAAGGAAGACGCAAAAAGGCAGAGGAAGTATTCCACTGTGATACATACGCAGACTACAAAGAGCTCTTTAATAGAGATGACCTTGATTTTGTTGTTGTTTCGACATTCTCCAATTATCGTTTTCCCGTTGTAATGGATTTGCTTAACCACAAATTGAATGTTGTTGCGGAAAAGCCTTTCTCAAAATACGCAATGGAATGCGAACAAATGATTAAGGCGGCAAAGGATAACAACGTTATGCTTTCTGTTTTCCAGCAGTCCCGTCTTGCACCGTACTACGACAATGTTAAGGAAGTAATAAACAGCGGCGTTCTCGGCAATATTCAGCATATCGCAATTAATTTCTCAGGCTTTTCCCGTCGTTGGGATTGGCAGTGCTCTCAGAGAATGTACGGCGGAGAGGTTTTGAATACCGGTCCTCATCCTCTCGACCAGGCAATCGACTTGCTTGATACCGATGATATGCCGAATGTATTTTCAATACTCAAGAGAATAAACACCGCAGGCGATGCCGAGGACTATGCCAAAATTATTCTGACATATCCCGGAAGACCTGTTATTGAGGTTGAAATAAACCGTTGCGATGCATACAGCGACTATACTTATCGTATTTGTGGCGACAGAGGAACGCTTCGTTCCACAATCAATGATGCAAAATGGAAGTATTTTGACGAAAAGCCCCTGCCGAAGCTTCAACTCGAACCTCTTACCGGCGAGGACGGAGTAACTCCGAAATATTGCTCCGAGGAACTTGTTTGGCATGAAGTTGAAAAGAAATTTGACGGCTCTGCTTTTGATATAGGAACAAGAAGATACTACGAAAATATTTACAATCATCTCACAAATGGCGAGGAATTGTTCATTAAGCCGGAAAAGGTTCTTCAGCAAATCAGGGTAAGTGAGCTTGTTCATGCTCAGAATCCATTGAATGTGATATACTGATTGAGGTGAGTTTATAATGATAAAATTAGCGATTTTAGGTAGTGAAAACAGTCATTGCAGCAACTTTGCATCAGCTTTGGCTCCGTTGGAGGGAGAAAAGCTGTTTGATGATGTGGAGCTTATAGGCGTATTCGGCGAACCGGGTGCTCCCGGAGTGTCCGAGGGCAATGACCGTGTTAAGAAGGCAAGCTCATGCTCGGTATTCGCCGAGGACAAGGATGCTTTTCTCGATTGCGCGGATGCAATAATGGTTACGGCAAGAGACGGTGCAAATCACCTTAAATATGCCGAGAACTATATTAAAAAAGGTATTCCCGTATGGATTGACAAGCCGACAACCAGAAGCGTAAAGGAAGTACAGGAATTGGTTCAGCTTGCCGATAAGCACGGTTGCGTATTAAGCGGAGGTTCATCTCTTGAGCATTGTGCGCAAGTGAAAAAGTACGCTGAATTTGTAAAGGAAAACAAGGACGGCGTAATCGGTGCTCATTTTACCGCACCGGTGGAGATGGTGAACCCCTACGGCAACTTTTGGTTCTACTCACAGCACCTTGTTGCAATGATTACAACTGTTTTCGGGTTTGATATAAAAAGCGTAAACGCGGTTAAAACAGAGCATGGTGTTCAGGTTTTGTATCACTATGATAATATTACCGTAAGCGGATTTTTCGGAACCGGATATTCAATAACGATGTATTACAGCAATCATTCTTCGGAGTCGGTTGCATTTCCTCTCGAAAGCGACTATTATGTATCGGAGCTTAAAACATTTTACGATGTAATAAAAACGGGCAAGCCCGACAAAACCAGGAAAGCGTACATCGCTCCCGTTTACATTCTCGATGCTACAATAAGATCCTTTGAAAACAACGAAGAAGTTGCTATTGACATTCCGTTAGATTAGTATTAAAATATATGCGTAGGTGTTTTTATGAAAACTGTTATTTGCAACGGCAAAATAATATGTGTCGACAAAATTTTGGAAGGTTACAATCTTTGTTTTGAAGACGGAAAAATCACGGAAATAACAAAAGATGTGCCAAAGTGCGATAAATTAATTGATGCACAGGGAAACTATGTTTCTCCCGGATTCATTGATATGCATACCCACGGTGCCGGAGGTGCGGACTTCTTAGACCAATCGGAAGAAGCATATATCACCGCCGCAACGGTTCATGCTAAGCACGGCGCAACGGCTATTGTTCCGACGCTTACCTCCGTTGATATTGACGGTATGAAAACCGCTATTGATATTTTCAAAAAGATAGACACTAAGAAGCATCCGTGCGCCAAGCTTTTGGGGCTTCACGCAGAAGGCCCTTATTTTGCCGAATCGCAAAAGGGCGCACAAGAGCCAAGGTTTATTCATCCCTTCGACAAAGAAGAATATGATGAAATATTAAAAGTTGGCGGCGATTGTATGCTGAGATGGAGTGCCGCACCCGAGCTTTCGGGTTGCGAGGGCTTCGCCGAAGCAATTAAGGAATATGGCATTTTGCCTTGTATAGGTCACAGCGATGCGGATTTTGAATGTGTTGAAAAGGCAAGAGAAATGGGCTTTTCTCACATAACCCATTTGTATTCCTGCACAAGCACCGTTCACAGAAAAAACGCTTTCAGATATGCCGGAATCGTTGAAGCCGCATATTATTATGACGACATCACGGTTGAAATCATAGCTGACGGGGTGCATCTTCCCTCATCTCTGCTTAAGCTTATTTACAAGCTTAAAGGTCCGGATAAAATTGCACTCATTACGGATTCTATGAGAGGCGCAGGAATGCCTGACGGAGAAAGCGTTCTCGGCAATATAGATAACGGACTGCCTGTTATAATCGAGGACGGCGTTGCCAAGCTTACCGACAGAAGCGCATTTGCAGGAAGCGTAGCAACCTGCGACCGTTTGGTAAGAAATATGGTTAATATGGCAAATGTCCCGCTTGTGGATGCGGTTAAAATGGCAAGCACTACTCCCGCAAAGATACTTAACCTTAAAAATACAGGTGCAATAGAAGTTGGATATGATGCCGATATTGTTATTTTTGATGATGACATTAACATTAAGAACACTATAGTTGACGGAAGAGTGATATTCTGAAATGAAAAATAATGTTTCAATGTACCGAGATTCATCACCTGCTGCGATTGTTTATCACAACAAGAATGAACTCCCGAGCATCAATATACCTCATCTGCACAGCCAGTATGAGATATATTATAACATCAACGGTGCCAACGGTTTCTTTTTTGACAAAAAGTATTATTCATGCCTTGGGAACGATTTATTTGTCGTTCCCAAGGTTTGCGTTCATAAAGCGCTTATAAATCCCAATACTTTTTACGAGCGGTGCATAATCAACATTGATTCAAAAATCATTTCGGCGGTTAACTCCATACCGCATATTAAAGGCTCTTTGGATTGGTTGGACTATGTGGGAGATTCTCTTACAGGAAAGGTTAATCTTAACGAAAGGGAACACGCTCTTTTCACGGAAAGGGTTCATGCTTACAATAAAACCGAAGATGAACTTAAAAAGTTTTCCGTTTTGCTTGAAATCCTGTGCATGGTTTCGTACAAATTCAGAAACACGGCGCCTGCTCCCACCTCCGAGCCGGAAAGTCTTGTAGGCAAGGCGCTGCTCATAATTGAAGAAAACTTCCGAAATATTAAGGTTTCGGAAATTTCAAAAATGCTGTATGTCAGCAGCAGTCATTTCAGCAAAACCTTTACGGAGCAATGCGGTGTTACACCCATGAATTATTTGCTGCTGAGAAAAATTGCAGAAGCAAAGAAGTACCTGTATCTTGGTATTTCCGTTAAGGAAGCGTGTTTTTTATCCGGTTTTTCGGACTATTCAAATTTTATAAGAACATTCAAAAATGTTGAAGGATGCTCTCCCGGAAAATTTGACAGTCTTTCAAAGCCTCTATAAAAAAAGCAATGCCGCAGTAAACAAGCTGCGGCTTTGCTTTTTAAAGATCATCTGCATCCTGAACCGGCTTTTCGTATTTTCTTTCCGGACATCCGGTCCAACTGCCGTCGGGGTCGGAATTAACCTCTTTTCCGGTTTCGGTATATTCCTTTATAACCTCTTCAGAAATCTTTTCCGACGACTTCTTCTTTTTCTTTATATTCAATTTTTATCACCGTTAATTATTCTGCTCCGCTTTTAATAATTTATTCTTCGATACAAATATATTTTTGATCCAAATTCGGTCATCACGGGTAAATCCTCCCAAAATAGAAACAAAACATAAATACAGCAGAACGCAAATCGGAAGCTTTATCAAAAAACAAAAGGAGCTCAAAAACAGTGTGATTATAATGCAACAAATGATTACCGAAACAAACGGAACAACAATGCTTCGGTAAATCCGAATGCTGACCGACGAAATCTTCAGAAGCCTCATGAAGCTGAGCGCGAAATTAAGTATTTCTCCGGCGCACACCGTAAAAAGATAGCCGTATATTCCAAAACGAGGCAACAAAAAAATTACCATTAAAAGGCAGAAGCACGAATCAATAATGTTTATTTCCATTGATTTGACTTGCTCGTTGAGCCCTTTGAGCATACTGTCTACGGTATTATCAAGATACATCACGGGGATAATAAGTGAAAATATCCGTATGTAGAACGCCGCACTGTCATCCTGACACAGCATCGCCGCTATATCCTTTGAAAAAAAGAAAACAAATCCTGCGCAAAAAGCAGAAAAAATAAGAGTAAGCTGTACGGACCTCTCAATAATGTAATGTATATTTCTGCTGCTTTTAATGTCCGAACATTTTGCATGAGCTCCGGCAAGCTCGGGAACGGTAAGCGACGCAAAGGAAAACAAAAGCGTTGACGGAAACAAAACAACCGGCAAAGCAATTCCGTGGATAGCCCCGAAGGCTGAAGCCGCAGACTCCTCCGACATTCCAAATCTCACAAGTGCAAAGGGAACGAGAAGATTTTTTACCGTCATAAGCCCGCATCTTAAATAGCTTGAAAACGCCATTGGGAGCGCAAGCGGTAAAAGCTTTCCGCACGGCGCACTTTGTTCCTTTTTATCCCTTCTTCGGTCGAGAAAATATACAAAGCCCGAAAAGACTGCCCCTATCGCCTCCGAAATAACAGAAGCCGCCATAACCATAATGCAAGGATTTTCTTTTCGCTCCAAAAGGAAAAGAGCCGCAAGCACAAGCTTTAGTACTTGAACCGAAACCTTAATAAAGGACTCCTTGTATGCACGGCGCACTGCGGTTAAATAGCCTGATATTGCCGAAAGGCAGGAAACAACCGGAAGAGAAACCGCAAAAATTTTCAGGCAAATATCAGCATCCGGATATTTTATAAACCTGTCTGACAAAACGCCCGACAGGGCAAATAAAATCAATCCTCCGCCGATTCCGAAAAACAATGCATACGCAAAACAGTTTTTCATTATTTTATGAACATTGCCGCCGTTTTTGCTTATCCCCTCCGCGCAAAGACGCATTGCCGCAAAATTTATCCCGGAAATTGCAAAAGTAACGCCGAATGAGCAAACGGACATTATAAGCTGAAATTTTCCGAGAACTGCCGAGCCTGCGGATTTTGTTATAAGGAGATTGAACCAAACTCCGCACAAGCCCGTTATAACAGCGGTTGCGGATATAGCTAAACCGTTGATTACCAATAGCCTTATTTTTCTCATAAAAAACCATCCCAAGAAAAAATAGATAGCGAATTTCTTCACTATCTATTTTTATTCCCGGGTTATTGTTTTTATCACACAACAAGGAAGAATTTTACGAGAAAGAGAATTGCAATGGCATAAGTCAAAATCGAAACATCCTTTGCCTTGCCGGTGAATACTTTGATAACGGTATATGCTATAAGTCCAAGCCCGATACCATGACCGATCGAGCCCGAAATCGGCATACAAATAAGCATGAGTGCCGCAGGAAGAGCCTGGGTAATATCGCTAAGGTCGATATTTTTAAGTCCGCCAAGCATAAGAATACCTACATAAATGAGTGCCGATGATGTAGCCGCCGCAGGGATAATTGCCGCAATCGGAGCAATAAACATACAAAGAAGGAACATAATGCCGGTGGTCAATGCCGTAAGCCCTGTTCTTCCGCCTGCCTCAACTCCCGATGCCGATTCAATAAATGTGGTAACCGTTGAAGTACCGGTTACAGAGCCGGCGAGAGTTCCGACAGCGTCTGCCACAAGTGCAGGCTTCATTCCCGGCATATTTCCGTCCTTATCAACCATTCCGGCACGGGATGCGGTTCCAACCAGGGTGCCTATAGTATCAAACATATCAATCATGCAGAATGTGATAACAAGAGTAATAACCGTAAACCAACCGATTTGCATAAGGTTTGAGAAATTGAACTTGAACAGCGTTGTTTCTGCCATATCGCCGAATTGAGGAATAAACGATGCGGTTTTAAGAGATTCAAAGGGATTGATCTTAAGAAATGCCGCTTCCCCTGCCCAATAAACGGCTGAAGCTGCGAGTATTCCTATTAAAACCGAACCTTTTACCTTTTTGTGCGCAAGAATTGCAATTATAAAAAGACCTATAAACATTGTAACGACCGTAAGCACCATCATGCCGTAGCCGTCGCCCATATTAGTCTTTGAAAGCGATGGTGTAAGCGCACCGAAAAAGTCACGCATTACATAAAAAGATTCACCTTCGGAATTGAATACGCCCGCATTTGAGCCAAAGCCGATGTTCAAAAGCATAAGTCCGATTGCCGGAGCTATGGCAAACCTGATTCCCACAGGAATTGCATTTACAATCTTTTCTCTGACATTGAGAACTGAAAGTATTAAAAATACCACACCTTCAATAAATATAATGCAAAGCCCGGCTTGAAAGGATTCTACATAAGAAAGTCCCGAAATGCTTGCGATGTTTGCAACAACGATTGCAAAAAAGCTGTTAAGTCCCATTCCGGGTGCCATTGCAAAGGGCTTGTTTGCGGCAAATGCCATAACAAAAGTACCTACCGCAGATGCAATACAAGTTGCCAAAAATACACTGTTCCAAAGTTTAGGGCCGCCGTTTGCGCCAAATCCGGTTAAGAGGTTCGGATTAAGAGCAATGATATACGCCATAGTCATAAAGGTTGTAAGACCTGCCAAAATTTCAGTCTTTACCGTTGTCTTGTTTTCTTTAAGTTTAAACATTTTATTTTCTCCTTTTCAAAGCAAACAAAAAGCGACTCCTCCGAGCCGCTGTTTGTTTCTTAAAAACAATTAGTGAATAATTGCAAGCTCTGTATCCTTATCAAACAAATGAGCCTTTGTCATATCAAGTGCGATCTGAATTGTATCGCCAACCTGGGCGGTTGTTCTCGGGTCAACTCTTGCAACACAGCTTGTTTCACCGATGTTCATATAAAGATAGGTTTCAGAACCCATTTTTTCGGTAACGGTAATCTTAGCTTCGCAGACATACTCGGGGAATGCCGAGATGTGAGCCTGATCGTCATAAATATTTTCAGGTCTGATACCGAACACAACTTCTTTACCTGCATAAGAATCAAGCTCAGGTGTTGCTTTTCCGTCGGGAAGCTTAACCTCTGTTCCTGCAAACTGCAGATAGAAGCCGTTGTCTTTCTTTTCAAGCTTGCAGTCGATAAAGTTCATCTGAGGGCTGCCCATGAAGCCTGCAACAAAAAGATTAACGGGATAATCATAAAGATTCTGAGGTGTGTCAACCTGCTGAATGAATCCGTCCTTCATAACAACGATTCTCGTACCCATTGTCATAGCTTCAGTCTGGTCATGAGTAACATAGATAAATGTTGTTCCGAGGCTGTGGTGAAGCTTGCTGATTTCTGTTCTCATCTGAACACGAAGCTTAGCATCAAGGTTTGAAAGAGGTTCGTCCATAAGGAATACCTT
>ERZ827440.671-NODE-671-length-44829-cov-11.676643_pt1 | contig 44829 bp, 50 predicted proteins | sample MGYA00519774_ERZ827440 | MGnify/ENA primary metagenome ERZ827440 (study PRJEB31778, sample SAMEA3449302) | human gut metagenome | biome: human gut; feature: human-associated habitat; material: faeces | place: United Kingdom | collected 2010/2012 ... | reverse complement strand
GAAAGAAGCCCAATGACTACGGCACGGGGATTCCCTATCACGAGGTAGAGGCCCTCGCCCGAGTCCTGCTCCCGGAGATACAGGCGTTTTTCGAGAGCGAGGAGGGGCAGAGGGAATACGCCGAGTGGAAAGCAAAACGGGAGGCCGAACAACAGAAAAAGGCATGACAAAGGCGGGAACATCTCAAACGATGCTCCCGCCTCGCTATGCTGTCGTTGAGCAATAGATTTTTTTAATATTTATGGTAAAATATTTGCAACCAATGAGGAGAAAACCGTAGTTATATAGTGAAAGCGCTTTTAGACCACAATACCACAACGGAGGCCGCCTATGGAAGATGAAAAAATCATTGGACTATATTGGGAGAGGAACGAAGACGCTATTACAGAGACCTCATCAAAATACGGCAAACTGTTCTTTCGCATTGCCAGCAATATTCTCCTAAACCACGAGGATAGCGAGGAGTGCGTGAACGATACATACTTCGGTCTGTGGAATGCCATCCCCAAAGAAAGACCGTCACCATTTTCTGTGTTTGCCAGCAGAATCACCCGCAATCTTGCATTGAAGAAGTATGAATACCTCTCCGCAGAAAAACGAAATCCAGAAGCGATTTGCTCCTTCGAAGAACTTGGCGACTGCGTTTCCGGCAGGGAGTATGTTGAAAACGAGGTAGAGAATCGGCGTATCGAACAGCTCATCGACACTTTCCTCTGGCAACTGGGAGAAGAAAAGCGAAACATTTTCCTGCGTCGCTACTGGTATTTTGATTCTATTGATGCGATCTGCAAACGCACAGGGTACAGCCAGAGTAAAATCAAATCTATGCTGCTTTACACCCGGCAAAGGCTACGAAACTATTTAGAAAGTGAGGGTATTGAACTATGAATGAAAAGCAATTTTCTGACAGAATTGGAAATGTAAACGATAAACTCGTCCAGCAGGCGGAACAGACCCCGAATTATGGACGAGAACATCGGAAAAGAGGCGTCCGGCAGCTTGTAGCTATTGCTGCCACTGTTGCGCTGATGGTTTGCAGCTTCACAGTGGGCGCACTGGCCTTTGCCAAAGAAACCATTGTGGAGGTGCCAGTTGAGCAGGAAACCATTACAATCGAAGAAATTGGATTGACATTGATTCTGCCAGATAGCTGGAAAGGCAAGTATGCATTTGAGCAGGGCAACACCTTCAAGGAATATTATGTATATAATCCTGCCATTCGAGAAGCAATAGGCGGTGACAGTGAAACCCTTTTAAGTGGAGGAATGTTGTTCTATCTTAAGTTATGGGATGAGCAACTTACAAAAGAACAGGTAGATGCTGGTGGAGACTGGGATTATGCCAGATGTCGATATATCATGACCACCAAGGACGGAACATATTTGCTTTACTATGCCAGCGATGTACAGTTTACGCAGGAAACAATGGATGAATATCGGCAAATGGAGTCCGAGATTAGTGACATTCGATTTGTAGTAGACAACGCACTTAACTAACAGCATTAAGCGATCATTTATAGCACAACGGCGGAGCATTTTGCCCCGCCGTTGTTCATCTATAAAATATTATCAAGCGAAATGATAAATTCGAACACACTACCCACTTGGATAATGTAGTTCGGATTATCATTGTTTGGTCCGGCATTTTGCTGTTGAACTTGAAGACATTGGCGGCCTCTGGGAAATTATTGCACAGAGCGTAGAAATTGATTCCAAAACATAAATGAGGAAGTATCATGGTTCGATTTTACAAAAGAATTCAAGATCAATGGTTCTATAAAGAATGCTGGCAGGACGGAGATCGGGTTATCTTCCACCATGGCGTTGTTGGAAATGAGGGCAAGGTAGACAGCGAGCCGTGTTTGGACTTCTCCGCATACTACAACAGTTTCAAGCGCAAATACGAAAAGCAAGGATATTCCGAATTTAGGCCGGACCATGCGGAAACCGTTGTATTGAAATATGCCCTCAAGTCATCAGAAGAAGCTGAGTCAATTACTAAAAGCGTAATTCCTCTCCTGAATGAAAGATTAGGGTGGCTTGGTCTGGGTTATGTGGATGGATATGATGTAGATGTGAAACGGAGCATTTTTCGAAAGCCGAAATTGCAGGTGTTCTGTATTGTGATCGACGGCAATCTGGCGGCGAAGATAATCCCATCTGCGTTGGAAAATACGCCTTTTTCGATATGTGATGTATCTGTAACAAAAAAGGAGCATTGATAGCATGAAATCAATGGGAGATCTATTGAAAAGAGCAATCGGGCAAAGTGAAAAACTACCCCCGAAATACTGGACAGAGGGCTGGAATAAGTTTAGTTTTTTGATGACACCAGAACAGGTAAAAGAAGTTTTTGAAGCCTACCATCTGATCATAATAAACTCGTCTGTTCCAATCGACTACGTTGAATCCGAATTGAGCGAGTACTTGTCTGCTTATTCTGAAACGTATAAGCAACTGTGTAGTGGTGAAAAAGTAACTACATGCAGTTTAGACCTATGGCGCGGCATTACATCGAATCTGGCAAGATGCCGATATGGTGAAATACGTTTGCGAGATGGGAAACAGTATAAAAGGGCTACATTTGACGAACCTGTTGTAGCAGTTGTTCCCGGCCGTCTGGGTCTCGGCAGGTATGATGACGGGAAACTGTTTTGCTCAACCGCTTATACCATGGTAACAGAGGATTTCATGGGCATTCAGTTCCACTATCCGAAAAAGGTACAGTATGAGAAAAATGGTGTTTGCGGACCGTGGTTTTCCACCAAAGATCTGAACTCGTATCAGGATTTCGAGAATTTAAAGACAACAATCCGGGGAATGACGCGTCCCTTAACCTTAAAGTCTGGGGACGAGCAACGGCGCTTGGACATTCGCATCACCGATGAAGCAAGGGAACAAATCAGGGGATGCTATCTTTTCAGAGAGTACGGTGTAACCGTAAAATAGTAATAATCGCGCAGCAAAGCGGACGGTTTGTACCGTCCGCTTTGCTGTTGTGTGGGTCAATATGGAAATCAGATTTTCAAAGTGCGTTCCACTGATCCACAACTTTTTCTCAAAATTTCATCTTTTGCTGGGCAATTCATGTTCTGCATATCGGGATAGGGAGTGAAAGACGAAAATGCGTCTTCGGGAAGGTATCATCTGTACCTTGAAAAACAGGCTTCCACTGCCTTATATCGCCGGCAGGCACGTTAAGCATATGGCCCGGAAGGGGCAGCCGTGCGTAATGACTACGCCACGACCCTATACATTTATATTATATAGGCGAGCGAGATAGCGGACAAGCAAGCTATGGCAACTTGCGGCCATGACCCATATGCCCGATGATGATACACCTTCTTCAATGCAGTCTCAGTGGAGCCATGTAGCGAGCTGCGAAGGAGCCAGAGGAGCCTGGGGGTGTTCACCCGTGGAGCAGTTTAGCCAACTGCCGCCTGCTGTACTTAGAATTACCACCTTATCTAAAATCGCTTGGCTATCTGCATATGGTGTGCTACAATGAACTTACTTGCTATTTTGGCGAAGGGAGGGTGTAGACACAATCAAACAGGTTGCCAAGCTGCAAAGGAGTTCACTATGGAAAACACGATTTGCAGCAATGATTCTCAGCGAACTTATACCGCTGAGCAAGTGGCCCGGATCCTTGGTGTGAGCGTTCGCACTGCATATTATCTCTGCGAGCGCACAACTAAATTTAAGGTAATTCGGCTGGGCAAACGCTGCCTGCGCGTCCATAAAGAGTCGTTTGACAGATGGCTCGATGGGCAGACGAGCGTTTCCTAATCGCGCCAACGAAAGGACGATCATTACATGGCAACATATCAGGTCCGTGGATCCTCCCATAACATTATTTACCTCTATCGCACCGATGACGGTAAGAGCAAACAGCATTGGGAGACCTACGAAACCGAGCTGGAAGCTATACAGCGGAAGGCCTATATTGAACTATTGCAAAAAGAGAAGCGGTATGACGATATCCGACTGGCGGTACTGGACTATAAGCGCAGAAGAGCTATTGAAAAGACGCAGCGTGAGCTTGCTCAGGCAAACGCAGGTCTTCCAAATGTCCCAATGCCGTCAACGAAGGAAGACAACACGCATCAGACCTTCAAGCACTTTATGGAACGCTTCCTCCCCTTCTATGCACGGAAAAAGCGTTTCTCCCCAAACACATATGACAGCTACGTCAGCAACTTGAACAATCACATCTATCCCTATTTCGGCAACTGGGTAATGAGCACTATCACCGCTGAGGACATTGACCTGTTTCTGGATTACCTCAGCCAGAAGCCCTGCTCAGGAAGCAAAGGATACAAAAAGAAGCCGTCGGAAGTACCGCGGCTCTCTTCCCCAACCATTAAAAAGGTTTTCAATGTCCTCATGGTTGGCTTCCCTACTGCTAAGCAATGGCGCTATGTGACCGAGATCCCAGATGTCGCCCCACCTTCAGAGAAATATCGGAAGCGCAACTACTGGCAGCCAGAGCAGATCCATGATTTCCTCAAATTGATCGAAGATGATCCCATGCTTCACTTGGCCGTGCACATTGGTTTCGTATGCTCTTTGCGCGCCGGTGAAGTGGCCGGCATCGACACCAGCCTCATAGATCTAAAGGACAAAAGCCTTTGGATCAAGCGCATACTGCAAAGAGTTTCCGATGAGTCACTGGCAACGCTGCCGAGGGAAGAAATTATCCATGTGTTTCCTAAAAAGAAGAAAACCTCAAAGAGCAGCCTCATCCTGAAGGCTCCGAAGACAGAAGAAAGCTACCGAAAGCTCTACCTGACAACACCGCTGGTCGAGGAGATCCAACGGCGCCTGGATGAGATTGCAGATAATAAGGCTGTCTTCGGTAGTGAGTACCAGAACCAGGGATTGTTGCTCTGCTTTGCTGATGGATCACCTATTGAACCCAAATCAATCGGTGACGCCTTTAAGGATGCACAGCGACGGCTCAAGATAGAGGATATGTTGGAGTTTCAGGGGCTGCGCAAATCAGGTCAGATGCACAAGGTACGCTTGTCGAATAATAACTACCAACTGGTCGCGGAGGCTGCCGGCCAGTCCCCGGAAGTTTTGATGAGCAACTACAATGAAGCGCAGGACTGCGAAAAGCGTGCTCTATCCGAAAAGGTAGAGGAAAGCTTCTATTCGCCCACAACCACTGCTCAAACAGCGGTGCATGCAAAAAAAGAATTTGAGGCCCAAGATCTTCTCGCAAAAGTACAGGAAGATCCGGACCTCTCTCAGCAGTTATTGCGCTTATTGCTATCCTCTGCAATTAGCAAACTTTGATGCAGAAAGAAAAAGTTTAGCTGACTTTTTAGCAAATTTCCGCGTTTTTGATGCTTTGTCAGAAATGCACAAAACCCCGTAACCATTGCGGTTACAGGGTTTTGTTGGAGCTGCTGGGCAGATTCGAACTGCCGACCTCATCCTTACCAAGAGATTTTTGGTGTTTTTTATAATAATTTCCGTTTATTTTTAGTCGTTTTTGTTCCGAACAACGTCGTTTCCAGAACTTTTGTGAAGTGCATCCTCCGTTGTTTCCACGCTTGTCTGTGGTGAAACTGTGGTCAAGCCGCAATTTTACGCATTCGCCCGCTGATCGTAAAACTCGCTCTCCGCAACCTTGGTTACAAAGTCAGAAACCACATCCGCTGTATCTCTATCAGTTACTCGGCAGATTTTTTTACTTTATCGATACCGCTTTCTCCAGACAGTATATTATAGAATGCCTCTAACTCGTCAATTACCAGCTGTGTAATTGTATGCCCTAAGAAACTATTTTCATTAATATCATGTTCGGCAAGAACTCGGAACAGCTTTTCATTAAAGTTATATGCCTGAATCTGTTTTAAAAACTCTTCTAAACCAACTCTTGCAAGTCTACCCTTATCGCAAAGCTGATAAACAACAAATGCAACATTCATCTTGAAACGAAGCTTAACTATGTGCATTGCATCAAGGAGGCAGGCGTATATCCAAATGCCCGGGTCGTGGTCATTGGCGTGGGTACCATGGGAATCCTGAATGCGCAGGTGGCCAATGCCTGGGGTGCCTCCGTCATCATGACTGACATCTCAGAAAAGAAAATCGCCCGTGCAAAATCCATGAACATCGGCAAGGTAATCAACTCCGCAAAGGAAGATCCGGTAGAACGTGTAAAGGAACTTACCAACGGCGCCGGAGCAGATATTGTGATTGTTTCCGTTGGAAGCACGATTGCCTATAAGCAGGGTTACGCTATGTTGAAGAAGATTGGCGCCAAGCTGATCCTTTTCCCTGCCGGATATCCCAAACCGGAATTGTCGGTGAACCCCAACGAACTGCACTATCGAAAGATATCCATCATTGGCACACTAGACGGTGATTCCATCGACTATGTTGACGCCGCACAACTCATTAGTTCCGGAAAGATCAAACCGTCCTATGCACTGGAAGGCACCAGCTTTGCGCTCAAAGATATCCAGCAGGCATTTGAAGCCGCAGCGCAGCCTGATGCGTACAGAATCACTGTAAATCTTCAGGACTTCGATTCATAAAGCATCGATTATGTGGTTGAGCTTTTGGTGTGAGCACAGCGTTAACCACACTGCGCATCTCCACTCGAATAATATCTCTTCCTAATTTTCCAATGATTTGACTCATTTTACGTTACTGCTATATAATGTAAAAAGCGCCGAAAAGGCCTCCCCACAAACGCCGGGGGCTGCAAGATTATTGACTCCCACACCGCGAGCTGCTTTTCTCAACGATAACTATCCGATACACTCTTATAGCGCATCGCCCAGAGGTCCACACCAAATCTCAAGGTTTATTTGCAGCCGTGATGCTCATTTCTTGCGCCCCCTGCGTTTCCTTAACTCAGTAATGCCTGCCTGATCAGCGCTGGAGCTGCTTAAGTTTGAAACACTGTAATTTAAGTACCCACTCAAAAAAGGGCGCAAGAAACCAAGCCGTCATTAAGGCGGCCAAATAGAAGTATGGGAAAAAGCGTCAAGCAGGGGCAGGATCAACTTCATCCTTGAAGATATAGCCTCTTTTACGAAGCAGTTCCAAACCCTGAGATTTGGTAATCACGACAGAATGTTCTGTCAGCTTATCTTCCAGGTAGCCTGCGGCGGAATAGGGTTCCAGCTTGGAGAGTATGTTCCAGATAGCGGTCAGGAGCATACGGCAGACAGCGATAATCGCTTTTTTGTGACCACGGCGAGCCTTGATTCTGCGATAGCGTTCTTTGCATTCCGGGTATTTGTCGGACTTAATCACTGCGTTAGCGACCTGTACCAACAAAGGTTTTAAGTACACGCCGGCACGGGAAATGCGAGTGGACTTGACCTTTTTGGAGCTTTGGTCGTTGCGAGGGCAGCAGCCCGCCCATGAAACCAGATGCTTTGCGGAAGGAAACACCGACATATCCGCACCGATTTCCGAGATCAGTGCGATAGCGGTCATAATGTTTCCGGAAAAGCCGGGGACAGTTTGCAGCAGTTCCAGTTGATAAGGGTACTGCTGCGCCAAACGAAGGATTTCTTTTTCGATATTGGCTTTATGGGTTTCCAGCTCATCCAGGTGCTGCAAGCATTCCCGAAGCTTTACAGCCTGTTCGTGGGATATGGCCCCATCGACAGCAGCCTGAACTTCTTCAACGGGGTGCTTGCAGCGCCTGTCGATGAACGGCGCAACATCAAAGGATTCACCGGGATGCTCCAAAATGTGGTGGATAATGGAACGTGAGGATTTACCAAATACGTCGGAGAACACATCATCCAGTTTCAAATTGGAAACGGTGAGACAATTCAATGCCCGGTTCTTTTCGCTGACTGCCATATTGGTGAGCTTCATACGGTAACGCATCAGGTCACGCAACTGGCGAATATCCGACGGAGGAATAAAGCTGGGCTTGACCATATCACACATATACAGGTCGCAAATCCACTTGGCATCCTTACGGTCTGTCTTGTTTCCCTTTTGTAGTTTCGTGTATTTGGGATGCGCTAAGGAGACCCAGCAGGTCTTTTCAAGGATATTGAACACCGGTATCCAGAACTTACCGGAGGATTCCATGCAAACATCGTTACAGTCGTATTTGGCAAGCCAGTCAGCCAACTCCTGCAGTCCTTTCGTGAAAGAGGAGAAGCGAGCTTGCTTATACTCAGTGCATCCATTTGGGTCGGTGATTCCAATGCAGGCATAGATCCAAGTCTTGTGAACATCCAATGCAGCAATTCTTACGAAAAATCATAAATGCCACAGTATACCTCCCAATGTAGATTGGAATGGTTCGGCAGTGACTGGTCATCCGGCAAAATCGAGTCGATTTGAAAGAGATAAGTTTACGGGCTACTTGTTTGCGCCAATCGTTGATGCCTTAACGGACGACCGAACCATATACACATGCGGGGTTGCCGCTATACAGCCCCACCACTCACCTCCACGGGTTCTGTAGTGTACCGAACGCTCCGTGGATATTGTAACAAATTTTGAAAATGTGCGGAATACCGCAGGTTTCATAACCCCGTCGGTGCCTTTCGCAGAAAGGCGGATTATACACATGCATTTCGATGTTCCTGCATTTTTAAGCTTTTAATTAAATTTTATAAGCTGCGTTGGTCAAAATACAGCTTCATGCTTATCTGCCTTTCAGCGCAGTGGAAAGGAATGGTCAAACCATGATCAATATTGTTGTTGCGACACACGGCGATTTGTCTGAAAGTCTGCTACATTGTGCGTATATGATCGCCGGCGGTTCCGGTTTGCCAGGAATCTATTCTCTTTGCATGCGTGAGGGCAAGGGCGTGGATGAATACCTGGCCGATGCTCAGGCCATCATTGACAAGGCACCCAGCAAGGATTTCATATTATTGGTAGATCTCATGAGCGCAAGTCCCTGTAATTTTACTCTCTCCGCATTCCGTAATTGTAATTACAGAATGATCACCGGCGTCAATCTGGCAATGCTGATTGAGATTATTGATAACCGTGATGATATGACGCTTGACGAGCTATGGGAATATGGTCGTTCTAGCGCAATTGATTCTATTCAAAAGGTCTACCTTGCAAATGAATAAGCTCCTCTGATTTGCTTTTCTCAACTTTATCTCTTGTTGGCGGCAACGTTTGTAGCATTCCTGTCTCACACGCCGTCTGCTACATACCAATCAAAGCGGAAAATCACTCATCATTTCACCAGCAACGGCAGATGAAATATCTCCTGTAGTAGATCTATGAATACAAATACGAAAAGAGCCTATCGCAAAATAGAATCGTTGAAAATCCTATCTGCAAAAAGTTATGGAGAATTGCCAACACGGCAATTCTCCATAACTTTTTGGTGATTAATTTTCAAATCTGAACCACAAATCGTATTTGCGATACCAATTCGCCCCCTTTTTTTGATTATTGCATTTGCCTTTGTAAATGGAAACGGTGTAGTCACAGATGGTATATTCCGCGCCGTTCTCTATGGCAAATGCCCGGATGTCCTCCAGATTGTACAGTTCCAAAAGGACATACCCCTCGCTGACCGTTTCCGCCAGTAGCGCACGGCAGTCATGGCAGAAAGAACAGGTTTCCGGCTCCAGGGTGATAGCAATATATTTCCAAAATACTCCTTCCCACAGGGAGATGCCTAATGCAGAGGTGAGCGAAACGATGGCCGCCGCCATCAGTATCACCATATGGTGCTTATATAGCGCTTTCTCGCAGTTTTCAGCCAGATTTTCAACATGGATCCCACCCGCTTCTCCCGCTTCCGGGCGTACTCAACAATCTGTCCTGATCCTCCGAGGTAGTGCCATGCATGGGCAATCAGATATTGGCAATCATCGACCATGCGTTGATAGGTCTTGACGATTGCAAGTCGCTTTGGGATACGATTTTCCTCCCACGGGTAATAAGTGGAGTCAAAACCGTCCGGTTTTTCAATGGGACGAATCGCCGGATGGTATGGCAGCACCAGAACAAGGTGTACCTCCGGATAACGCTTTTTTGCTTCTTTGACCGCATGGGCCGCCATGCTGTCAAAGTTGCCGTAATGCCCCACAAAAAAGTCCGTCACGCCGTATTCGGTGATATGGCGTTCTACCACCTCGGCCAGCAGGGGCAACAACTCCTTCCCCGCATCATGGTGGCCAATGAAAAAGCAGCTTCCCATATCGCTCCACAACTCCTGCGCAATAATTTGTAGTCAATAGGCTTACTTCTTGTAGTTTATCAGCGGCTATTATGCCAGTCAACAAGAATGTAGTGCTTTAAGAGCACAAATAATATCCCTATGGCATACATCGGAGGGGGAGCGTATGGATAAGAAACTGCTTGGAAAGAAAATCAACATTTCGAGGAAGGACAAGGGCTTGACCAGTGAAAAGCTGTCGGAGCTTTGCAATATCAATGCCACCTATCTGCGTCAGATTGAGTCCGGTGCAAAAATGCCCAGTTTGCCTGTGTTCATTTCAATATGCCGGGAACTGAAGGTATCTCCCTCGTACCTGTTGGCAGATATATTGTCCGATCCAGAGATACAGGAAATGGACGTACTTTCGGAATTGTGGGAAAAGGCATCTCCTAAACAGATCAAGATGGTCAATTCCATGATCCGCAGCGCCTTAGATAATATGGAGGACTGATCTTTGTTTGGTGGAAGACAAAAAGGCTCCCTGTGAGCAGCTCTACAAGGCCAGTCGCACAATTTTTTAGTAAGTCGGAATTATGCGTTGCTCTCCCAAAAACGCAAAATATTGAATCTCTCGTTGACAGCACGCAATATGTTGTGGTATATATGATATACGATTGAATGGTCTATGTGCGCTCTTTGTCTAACCAGCAAAGGCAGACGAATGGTCTGTGGTCGGCGGAATGCCGCATTGCACACGTTGTGATGCAAAGCATAGCTTTGCGGAGGATTGTACGCGGTGCCGGAGCGGTACTGTCCCATTTAGGGGATAGTCTGCCCAGACACATGAATTATTTACAGGCCGCTTTGGTCATCAAGGAATGATATTGTCCCTTTCAGGACGCAAAAAGTTTGAGTAACGCAGACTTTTTGCGTCCTTTTTGCATTGAATGGAAGCAAGTGTGTTCCGGCAAGCAATTTGCAGCAACCGGAGTAGATTTAGGTATCATTTACACCTTTCATCCGACACGATAAGCTGACACCGTATTTATTAGATCAACTTCCCCGGAACGGGCCTTATTAAGCAGTGAGTCAGCACAATCAGCGGTGACAGTTGTGTTTCCTGCAGGAACCGAGAAACATTTTTTGTCAGGAAAGCAGATTTGGGTATGCTGTGCGTCACCACCGGATCGGTGTATCCCGGTGCTGTGATTTATTAGATTTGTTCTCCCCATGCGGAGCTTATTAAGCGGTGAGTTGCAGCAAGGCAGTATCTTGTGCCACTATGGAAAAACTTCAACTATACAGGCAAGCCTTATTTTGCTAAGCTGATATCGTATTTAGGGCAGTGGTTCAAAATCCAACGCACGCACTATGCAAAATGTGCAAGTATGCAAACCTGCGTAATTTTGATAAACTGAACCCGTATCTTAGGGCGGAGTAAGTTAGGGAGGAACAGCGACGGGGAGGGGGAAAGTGCGCCCACCCGTCTCCTCAAAAAGACATCGAACGAAAAAGAAGCTTGTGCCGATCCCGGCACAGCAGGAATTGAATAACCCTGAAGAATCAAGACACGAAAAGTTTGACGGCACCCCTTTGAAATGCTGCCTCTTTCCGTGTCTTTTTATATAGATTTTGGAATTGATTGCTGTGGCGATGCCAGCCACGGCACGGCAGGAATGCCGAAAATGACTAAGACTTATCGATCATAAAACAAAGGAGAAGCCGTTGGACGGTACGGCAGAAAACCGTCAAGGGAGTTTGGCAAGCTCCCGACCTGTGTGTCACGGTGACAGCGTGGCCCCGGCAGCGCAGGAACAGCAGCCCCCCGATCCGCAGCCGGACGGATCACATGACACAGGCAGTCGGTGACATTTTGTCCCCCAACTGCAGCCGAGTTCAGCGGCCGTGTCAGCAGTTGTGCATTGGCACAGAGGTCTTTACCTCCGTACTGCGTTCGTACTGACCTGGTTCAAAATCAAAGAGAGACAGGCTTCCGCAAGTGAGCTGCTTCGTACCCTGAAGCTGCTCTGCCGCAAGGGTTTCCCGTTTCAGCAAGTAGTTGGAATAATGGAGATTTCCTTGGAAATCAGGCGGAAACAGACGAATCTGCCAATGGGTAAACTGCGCCCATCTGAACTTACTATGATCGATAAGGAGATTTTATATATGACTATGAAAATTCAGAACAAGGGGATTTTTCTGGCTCTTGTAGACCAGTTGGACAAGCTGGCAAAGCATAATCGTCAGGGCAGCTTCCGTACCAAAGGCCGGTACTATCAGGCCATGAAACGCTTCTGCGCTTATCTGGCAGATGAATATCGCCTCCAGAAGCTGACCAATATCAGCGGCAAGCATTTGACCTCCTACGTCCTCTGGATGCAGGAGGATGGCAAATCTGCCAGCACCATCAAGACCGACCTCTCCGCGATCCGCTTTTTCCATGACAAGATGAGCAATCCCAAATATCGCCTGCCGGACAATGATAAATTGGCGGTGGAGTTGGAACAGCGCTGCTTTGGCGGCACAGATCGTACCTGGAGCAAAGTGGAGTTCAATAAGATGCTGGGCAGGGCAATGGGTGCCGACCGGTGGGACTACATTTTGGCCTTATATCTGGCTCGCTTCGCCGGTCTGCGTATCCACGAGTGCTTCCGCATTGACACGGCCACGGCAGAACAGGCACTGCGTGAGAACGCTATCACCATCAGGGGCAAAGGCGGCAAGATCCGCACCGTTCCCATCAATGAGCAGATCGCCATCGCCATGAGAGAGCAGCTGAAACGCACCAAACGCGGACACAAGCTGCTGGTGCCTGACGAAGCCCCCACCGACCGCGCCATCAATCAGCTTCAGTTTTTCATCTACTCCAATCGTGATGATTTTCAGGAGGATGCTGATCGTCCGCTGACCTTCCATGGACTTCGACACACCTACGCCGCGGAGAAGTACATGAAACTGATCCAGAGCGGCACAAGTGCTCTGGACGCCCATTTTGAGGTCTCCCGTCTGCTGGGCCATGAGCGGGCCGACGTGACCGACATTTATCTGGCCTCGATCAGAAAGGAGCGCAACGATGAACACTAAGTATTGTTCTTTTGATGAGCTTCCCCTGACCCTCCGGGTAGAAGATCTGATGCCCATTCTCGGCATCGGAAGAAACACGGCCTATGAGCTGGTTCGGACGAAACAGATCCGCAGCGTCAAGGTCGGTCACCAGTTGAGAATCCCAAAGCAATGCCTGATTGATTATTTGACTGCAACCTCCCAGTAACCTGACCACGGGCGGTTGAGTTTATCAGCCGCCCGTGCTATACTGCTTGCATGAATGGGTGCTCCATGAAATGCAACAGGGAGGAGGACGCCGGCCAATGGCCGTGTTTGCAAAGGAGTACGATTGATGAAACCACGAAAAAAGGGACAGCAATTTGAGATTTCCTACCGCTGCCCCGGCTATGAAAAACCGTTCTATGAGAGATTTTCCTCTTATGAAGAAGCAAATCTTCGTATCGCACAAATCGAATACGAGAAGTCCCTTGGCGTATTTCAGCCACCAAAGCCGATACCAGTTTCGGTGCGAGCAGCAAAGAAGAAGCACATCACTGTCAGCGATCTTATGGATGAGTATGTGCAGGTGTACGGCTTGAATCACTGGGGCGATTCTTTTCTCTCCAACAGCCGCCATCGCATTGAGCACTATATCAAGCCATATCTTGGCAATGTCGCTGTAAAGGATCTCACGACTCACGATTTGGATGTGTTCTATGATTCCCTTCAGGATAAGCCCGCGGTCATCCTGAAAGGGCATAAGAAAACGGACGCCACCGTATCGCTGTCCGTCATAGAGAAGATTCACGCCCTGCTTCGCAGTGCACTAAATCAGGCCGTTATTTGGGAGTACATCCCCAATAATCCCGCAGATCGAGTCACGCTCCCCAAATACCGTCCTCAAACAAGAACGGTCTGGAGCTCCAGCGAGGCGCAGCGTGCATTGGATTGCTGCTCTGATCCTGTTTTGCATATCGCCATGTTGCTTGCCCTCGGCTGTTCTATGCGCATCGGTGAAATTCTGGGATTGACCTGGGACTGTGTGGACTTCTCCAATGAGAGTATTTCAGATGGCACGGCCCACGTCCTGATCAACAAGGAACTGAAGCGTTGTCAGAAGGACAGCTTGGCAGATCTAAGCCGCCGTGGACGCTCCAAAGTGATCTTCACCTTCCCGGAGTGGAAGCAGACCACTTCTACTACTTCGCTTGTGCTGAAATCGCCAAAGACGGAAAGCAGCGTTCGGACAGTATTCCTTCCCAAAACCGTAGCCCTTGCTCTTCGCGAGGTGAAGGAAACGCAGGATGCGCTCAAATTGTTAATTGGTGCCGAGTATTCCGATTACGACCTGGTCATTGCCCATGAAGATGGCTGCCCCTATGAAGAGCGCCAGATCGCCGCTATGCTCCGAACCTTGATTGCCGAGCATGATTTAACACCTGTTGTCTTTCACAGCCTGCGCCACTGCAGCGCCTCTCTGAAGCTACAGATCGGCGGGGGCAACATCAAAGCGGTACAAGGCGACACAGGTCATTCCCAATCCAGAATGGTTACTGACCTCTATGCCCATACCCATAATGAGGATCGCCGGCGTCTGGCGCAGAAGGTGGACGAGGATTTCTTCCAAAAACGGCACTCAGAAATGAAAAAAGCAGCCTCTGACGAGGCGTTTCACGCCTATCAGCTGCTGCAGAAAAATCCCGATATTGCCAAATTGGTCATTGCCATGTTACAAAAACAAAGCTCTTGACGATACCTAATAATAAGTTTGTTGGAAGAATTGTTGGAAACAGCGTTTTTCCAACAAACTCTATAAAAAGCTTGAAACCCTCAAACCGTTGCGGTTCAAGGGTTTCAATGGAGCTGCTGGGCAGATTCGAACTGCCGACCTCATCCTTACCAACTGCCGTAGAGCCTTCCAGCCCCTGCTACACAAGGCTTTCCGGCGGTTTTTTGTCCAAAAAGGATGAGGTCGCAGCCTGTTTGTTCCATTGCTTCCATCCGCTCATTTCCCCGTGTGGGTCACGGTGTGGGTCAGAGCTTTTTCAACGCATCAAGGAACGAAGGCAAAACATCAAATATGATTGCACAGATGACCGTCCAGTTCGTATCCTCATAATGATGCACCAACCTGTGCCTCAGTCCCGCGATCTTCACCCAAGGGATATCTGGATATCGCTTCTTGAAGTCCTCTGATAGATTAGCGGCGTGCTCTCCAATATTGTAGAGCGGTGTTGTAATGGTCCATTGAACCGCTTCTTCTGCAAATATTTTTTTAGGAGTGATATTCTCTTTCTCCACATAACGCAGGAGCTTCTCTGTTGTCTCCCGCATTTTTTCAACTCTTTGCTGGTCACTGTATTTCATGCGATCCGGACTCCTTCCTCCATGATCGTATTGTAGAAAGCGGAACCAGTATTGACCTCTCGCAGTTCGTAAACGTCCACAGCTTTCCCCATGGTGCGATGCAGTTCCTCCGCAATGCAGAAAATATCCGTCGGATCAAATTTGCTGCCGCCGACCACGATCAAATCAATATCAGAGGCTGCATTCGCTTCCTGCCTTGCATAAGAGCCGAACAGAATCGCACTTTCCGCATGATACTTTTTTAGCAACTGCCGTACTACAGCGAAAATCTCACTCTGTGCGTAGATATGGTCAGACATCGGCTTCGCCCCCCCTTTTTTATGATACAGTATACCACAGCTTTCGCAAAAAATGAAGTGGCAAATTGAAGCCATCACAGCCACACTTTTCGTTCCAAAAACGCACCGCTGTACCAATCAAAGAGTACGCCCACCGCATTCGCGTTCTCTTTATAGTCAAAAAACCGAAAATCAGAAAGCTGCAAAAAACCGTCATACACGCGCTTACATCGTAAGCGTCAAAGCCGAGGACGGCTGGACACACATGGGACAGTGGGGGGAAGTTGCAAAACTTCCCCCCACTATAACGCGTTCAGGGGTGTACAGTTAATGACGAGCAATGAACTGAAACACGAAGTCAAGAAGCAGGAATGGAACATAGCTATACAGGAATGCCGGGGCAGCGGTCTCTCCGTAAGTGAATGATGCCGGAAGCGGGGCGTTACGACAACCTCTCTTGGCAAGTTTCTCAGGTCTTCCTCTTCCTTTTTGCGAAAGTCCGGATCCAGCCGAGTTAAAAAACCGTTAAAATACTGTACGGCGGATTGAAAAAATGAGCCGACAGGACTATTTTATACAAGGTGAGTGTGTAAAATCAAATTTTTAAGGGGGAGGCGGATAAAAATGCCGCACCGTAAGAAGATTTTACTCTCAGACAGTAATGAAGCCCTCAGCATGCTCCTGGCGGATTCCCTGCGTGAGCGCGGAAACTTCCATGTATTTCACGCAAAGGATGAGGACGAGACAACCAAGGCGCTCCACCGGCACCGACCTCACGTTCTTCTGCTGGATTTTCTGCTGCCGCACAAGGGCGGCTTTCACGTTATGCAGCAGCTGCGTGAGGGCGGACACAAAATCTCGACGATCTTTATGACAGCGCTGCCGACGCACAAGGTCATAGAGGAGGCATACCGTCTGGGCGCAAGCTTTGTGCTCCCGAAGCCTTTTACGGCAAGGGCGCTGGCCGAACGGATACACGATGCACTGCACAGTGATCGGTCCTAATTTACACACATCAAAAATAGTGACCGCCATCTCAAGGAGCTTTTGCTCACCGAGATGGCGGTCTTTTATGCGCGGGGAGGTTTGACGCTTACTGCGTGTCTATGCGTCGTCTACTTTTACGCTTACCTTACATCGTCATATTATGCGCTGCTGTAGTCAATAAAAGTCATTCAGCGGAGATAGCCTGCATGGGCTATCTCCGCTGAACTTCTGTATACATGTCTTCAAGCACAGTCGCCAACTTATTACGGACATTATCAGATTATTCCGTCGAATACACTTCTTTGGATGTATCGAATGAATTGCTTCATCGGGGCATATTTCTGAAAGCCTTCTTTCCATACCAGACTTGACTGGATAAAAAGCGGAGGGGAGCAGGAAAGGACTGTTACATCTTTCATCTGTTCTGCTATGGGTCTATAGAGAAAGCCTGATGCGATATCATGTTCAATGAAATTTTCCACCGTGGATAGCTGATCCGTATAAAAGGCGTTCAACGAATTAACCGCAATACCCGCATCTATGAAGCGTTTATGGGCTTCCTGCGTAATAAGGAAGTCCTCATTAAAGAGTACCAGTGGCAGCTTAGCTATACTTTGAATGTCCAAGTCAGGGTATCCCAACGCACGCTTGGCTCTGTGGGTGCAGAAAACGACCTCAATGTTAGTGATGGGAATAAACATAAGCTCTTTTGCAATGGGCGCTATATGTGTAATAAACGCGCAATCAATCACATCAGACTGAAACGCCTTGGCAAGTGAGCCGCTTCCCTGTTCATAAATCGACAGCTTCACCTCTGGGTGCTGTGTCATGAATGTTTTAAGAACCGGCGTAAGCAACAGAGCATCGATCATAGGCGGAATACCTAGTCGAATTGTATTGTTTGCACGCTTCATTTCCTTCATGGTTTTTGAGATTATGTCAATCTGCTCGAAAAGCTGTAAAGAAAGCGCATAAAGAGTGTCGCCCTCCTTGGTCGGAAGCAAGCGCTTACCTTGTCTATGAAACAGTGGTGTGTCAAATTCCTGCTCAAGCTCACGGATCGCCGCCGAAATAGAGGGCTGCGAAACCAAAAGTTTTCTTGATGCAATTGACATATTCTGATACTTGTACGTTTCAACAAAATATGCAAGCTGCTGAAGCTTCATGTATCAGTTCCCCCTTCAGCCTTTATTCCAGGGTTCGAAGCAAGGCGGCCAAAAATGTGATCGTATCTTGCAAATCACTTATTAGAATTTTCCTTGCACAGACGCCTTGCGGCTGTACTGGAATCGCAACTGTCGCTGCATCCGATCCCGCACAATGGAAATGATAAAGCGCCGTTTCACGCTCTGTTTCAGGGATAGCGGCATATTGCACTTTGGTTTGCAATCGTTCTGCTGCCATTCGGCAGAAGACCCTCATTTTTTTCGCAAAACAGAATGCTCATCCCGCAGCAAAATAGCTGGACCGCATCCGAGTTTAATCCCGTTCATATTGGTTGTCAGTGACTCAATGCTGATACCCACCTCTGGGTGGATGTGATAGACCGCACATTTTACGCCTCGCTGGCTAACCTTGTCTGACTCGCTACCAATAGCAAAAACATAGTAGATGTCCAGTCTCTTGGCGCGCTCCCGTTGCATCATGCTTAAAAGCACCATGCAGCCAGCTGCCACGCCGCAATGCGGGCCATATATCTCCATAAGGTTGCCGCCTGTCTGATCAGTCAATATGCCTCGATCTCCAACGGATAGCTTTCCGTTTTCCGCACGAATACGCATTCGTTTCCAATCCGATGCACCTTGGCAGTCATCATCATATTCTACCACACCAACCAACTGCTTTGCAAAGCGAACCGCATTTCCCCTTGTGACATGATAGTTTCCTTTGCCCGTCATAAGAAAACGTGCTGTACCATCCTCGTGGATATAGGTAATCACAACCGTTTGGACATCTGCCTGTGCTGTCACCATGACGCACTTTCCGTCTCCGCGCTGGTGAGCGATCAGGCTCCCGTAATCGTCAATCCAGCATTCATCCACCCATGGCTCGGCAAGACTGCGCAGATGCTCTAGAAAGGTAGCCTCCCTTCCGAAAGGCTGAAACCACTGCTCCAATTCAAAACACTGACCCGCATAATTCATCATTCCATGTCCTCCGTCCGTTCAATGAACAGTCGCGCCATTCTGACAGCTTGCTCCACATCGGGCCAATACACATTGCTCACCTGACTGTGGCCGTATCGCGTAGGAACGGATACGCCAAAAGTCATCGCTCCGCCGCTACAAATACTGATTGCACCGGAATCCGTACGGCCATTTATTGCCGTGCGGTACTGCCAGCAAATACCGGACTCATCGGCCGCCTTTGTCATCGTGCGTAACATCTTCTCGTTGTAAAAAGTCCCTCGATCTACGAGCGATATGACTGCGCCTTTTCTCAGCCTGGTCGAGCTCAAATGAGGGCTGACGCTGGGAAAATCCGCTGCCGAGGTCCCCTCGAGTGCCATGGCATACCGTGGTCTGATTCGGTCTGTATATGCTTCAGCGCCACGTAGACCGTCCTCTTCGCAAACGGAGAAAGCAAACCATGTGTCGTAAGGAAGCGGTTCTCGCAATAGATGAATCATAACTGCGCAAAGCAAACGGTCGTCGATTGCCTTAGCCATGAACCTCCGGTCGCCAAATTCTAGGCATTCCCCCTCAAGGGTTACAGGATCGCCAATCTGCACATAGCGTAACGCATCCTCTCGATCAGTCGCACCAATATCGACATATATTTGTGTCATGTTGGGTGAATACCGCTTTTCCTCCGGCGTACACAATTGAATAGCTTTAGTACCAATCACGCCAACGAGTCCGTTACGTCCGATATGAACGCGCTTTCCCAAAAAAATACGGCGATCCATGTAGCCGACTGGCTTGATATAGAGCAGTCCATCCTCTGAGACGCGAAACACGATGGCACCGACCTCATCCATGTGGGCGCAGATTAGCACGGGAGCTGCACGCCGTTTCTCCCCGCGCACAAAGACCAGCAAATTACCCATATGGTCTGTAAGGATCTCCTGAGCATACGGCTTGACCATCTCTCGTATGCAGTAACGCACATCATCCTCATAACCGCAGATGCCATCCATATCGCAAAGCATAGCTGCTGTTTTCATCAGATCATTCATCGTTCAGGCCCTCCCAAACAAGGCAAGTCTCCTTGAGCAGTTCGGTCACCGCTGCTGCATCTCTAAGATCGATGATCTCGACGGGCGTATGCATGTGCCGCAGCGGAATGGACACCACTGCCGTTCGGGCACCCTTGTTCGCAGTCTGGGCAACCCACGCGTCGGTGAAACTCTTTCCAGGCAGAGCTTCACGTTCGTAAGGAATTCCATTTTTAAGGGCAATCCGCTCTAAAGTGCCGGCAAAACGCGGCATGCTGTTCATTCCATAAGCGATCACTGCACCGCAGCCAAATTCGTGGACGCGGTCATACTCCTTGCAGCCAATTGTTTTTGCGTGGCACACATCCACTGCAATCACGCTGTCTGGGCAAAGTGAATGCATAGCTGCAGCGCATCCCTCGTGGTTGCTTTCCTCCATGGTGGCAAAAAGAACCTGAAGTTCACAGTGCAGCTCCTTGCCGACTAACGCCCGCAAGGCTGCAAGAATGCAGGCCACGCCAACGCGATCATCCAGAGCAGCGGCAGTCACGCGGTCATGTAGCAGCATGGTCGGCTGTACATCAAAAACAACGGCGTCTCCCGGATTGATCAGCTTTCTCGCTTCTTCGCCGTTCATGCCGAGATCAATCCAGATTTGATCCATGCAAACCGGAGCACTGTCATCTCCTTCTTTCTGAAGGTGCGGCGGCAGCGCAGCACTACAGCAGTACAGTTTTCCGTACTCCGTGAGGACCTGCAACTTGGTCCCCAGCATGACTCGGCTATCCACGCCTAATCCGGCAACACATGCAAAGCCTTCATCCACAATATCGGTGATGACCATGCCAACCTGGTCCATGTGAGCAGTAAGCAGCAAGCGTTCGGCGTAGGGGTCTGCGCAACGGCGGATCCCAATGAGATTTCCCATCTCATCGATCTTCATCTCGTCAACAAGAGGCTCAAGGAGTATGCTGAGTCCTCTGGAAACTTCATCTTCCTCGCCGGTCAGGCCGCAAAGTTTCGTCAAATAAAAGATGTCGTCTTTCATCATGTTTCTTTCTCCGGAATACGCGGGTGAGTTTCTCTCACCCGCGTATTTTCTCCCTCAGCGATCAGGCGTTCCAGCCGAAGTTATAGATATAGTAGAAGTTCAGGTCGAAGTTGCCAGTCAGCCCAGAGGCATATGCGTACGGAGTGGTCTTATAAAACACAGGGAGCAGCGCAGCACTATCCATAACATAATCATTGACCTCTTTGATCAAAGCCGCGCGTTTGGCGGTATCCAGCTCGCGGTCAGACGCATCCAGTTTGGAATCGATCCATGGATCACCGAACTTGACAGCCGAGCTCTGGATCATGCGTGAGTGGCAGAAGCGAGCCAAGAACCCAACCTGCGGATCGCAGGCCATACCACCAGTGCCCATAGTGTAGTTGCCAGCTTTCATGTCCTGTATGACAGCGGAAGTGTCCATGGTGTGCAGCTTAACCACAATGCCGACATCCGAAAGGCTCTGTTGAATGATCTCAGCAAATTTCGGCCAATAACCAGAGCCGTAGACCAGCATTTCACCAACATCGATGCCGTTGGGATAGCCAGCCTTAGCAAGGTACTCCCTCGCCATGTCGGGATTATAGTCGTAATGTACGCCATCGGTCGGCGCAAGGTCAATGGTAGCAGGATTAAGCAGGAAATCGGCCTTGTCCGCTAGACCCTCATAGGCGGCGACGATGCATGATTCCTTGTCGATAGCATAGGCGACTGCCTTTCGCAGATCTGCATTGTCAAACGGGGCCTTGGATAGGTTAAGCGCAATATAGCTGATATGCGTGGTCGGGACGAGCACAGTCTGATAGGCGGAATTTTCTTTGATCATGTTCCAGCTAGAGAGCGGAACAGTAACGAGATCAAGATCTCCGCTCTCGAATGCAATGAGGCTGGCGGAGGAGTCAGTCATCACGGTATATGTAACATCCTTGATAGCGGGTGCACCGCGATAATAGTCGTCAAAGGCTTTCATCGTAATTTTGGTACTGCGATCATAAGAGGAGAGCGTATAAGGACCGCAACCGGCATCCACATTGGACTGTCCAAACTTATCACCTTGCTCGTTCACGATCTTTTCGCTAAGAATGCATATCTCGTCTATCTGGCTCAGAGCGGCAGCAAGGACATCGACCGTCTTAACCTGCACGGTATAATCGTTGACGGCAGTCACGGTGTCGATGGGCGCGGTGTAGTTTGCCATGGCAGGGATTGTCTTGGCGCGTTCAAAGGAGAACACTACATCGGATGCTTTTACTTCGTCGCCGTTATGGAACTTTGCACCCTGCCGCAGATAGAAAGTGTAGGTCATGCCATCGTCGGCAAGTTCATAGCGCTCAGCGACTCTCGGCTCCAACTCCATTTTGCTGTTCAGGAAGAAGAGTGTTTCATAAACCTGACGATAAACCTGAATATCCGCGACAGCGGTTGTAGCGTGGGGATCCATGCTGGTAATCTCGCTGGGAACACAGAGCTTGATATCGGTTCTCGCTGACTGGATACCGCTTGGGTCAGTGTTTCCTCTCGTCTGTTCTGTGCCGCAGCCAGCAAAGAGCGTCAGCAGCATTGCCAGCGTCAGTAACAGCGTGACGAGTCTTCTCGTCGCTTTCTTCATCTTGTTTATCCTCCATTTTTTATTTACTTAATGCCATCCTTCTGGCAAATAAGTTCCGTTCACATAGCTCTCGGCAAGATGTGCAAACACTGCGCTGCCGAGGTAAAAGTTCTCTTCTTCAAATACGATTGAAGTGTTATGAAGGGGCACTGTGCAGTTAGCAGCACGGGGAATGCCGATGCTCATATAGCAAGCAGGTATGCGGGAGGATATCTGAGAAAAGTCCTCACTCCCCATGCTTGTCATGACCGGTGTCCGAATACGCTCCTTTCCCAGAAGCGCAACCAAGCTCTCTCTTACCCACGCAGAGACATCGGGGCGATTTTCCGCACATGGAGTACCTCCAAGCACAGTGAATTTCGATGTGCACCTTTGTGCGCGGGCGATCAGATCGGTCGTTTCCCTGAGACGCTCCAAAACCCGGTTGCGGGAGCCCTCATCCAGCGTGCGCAGGGAACCTCGGAACACGCAACGATCTGGGATCACATTGCCGACATCCCCAGCCTCGATTGCACAGACAGTCAGAATATTCGGCTGCATCGGTGCGACCTCATATCGTGAAATTTCCGTAAAGGCAGCAATCAAGTGAAGGGCCGCATAGATGGGGTTCACTGCATTCTGCGGATGCGCACCATGCCCACGGCGACCGGTTACCATTACTTCAAAAATATCTGAAGCTGCGTTGAACACGCCCTGCTTGATCCATACCTGACCTCTAGGAACATCTGCCACATTGACATGCATGGCCAGAGCAAGCTGCGGTCGAAAACAGTCCAGTAGGCCATCTTGTACCATACCGAGTGCACCGCTTAGACACTCCTCGCCGGGCTGGAACATCAGCACCACACGCCCGTGAAGCTCGTTGCGATGAGCCTGAAGAAGCTTCGCAGCTCCGAGTAACATACTTGTATGGATGTCGTGCCCGCAGGCATGAACCGCTCCCGTGGAGCATGCATACGGCAATCCACTAGTCTCGTTGCCGGGCAAAGCATCCATGTCTGCTCGGAGCATTACGGTTCGTTCACCCTCGCCAATCCACGCAGCAACTCCACAACCGAAAAAGCGACGGTGCTGGATCTCCAGTGAGTCGAGAACACTCTCAACATAAGTTGCGGTTTTAGGCAACTCGCAGCCAATCTCGGCGTTCTGATGAATATGTCTGCGCCACGCGACGACTTGCTCCTCGAGTTGCAAAGCCTCTTTAAGAAAATCAGCCATCTTGTCTCTCCATCAGCCAGCAGGCCGCAAAATGGTCAGGGCCGACCTCTTGGAATTCAGGATCAATTTCTCGGCACTTGTCGTGGCAGTGCGAGCAGTACCCGTCCTCGGTTATGCTGGCGGCCACACGGCTGCTCTACCACATGGGTAATATCTTCCGTGACAACGCCCCCGCTACGCCAATGGTTGGTGGTATCCACATTGACCGCAAGCGGTTACAGGAGCTTCAGCGCAAGCGCATTGCCCTCGGCCACAAGCCGGACGATCATGAGGTTGAACAGCAACAGGGATATACGATGCAGTTCCATTGATTCTTTAAATACAAAAGCCCAGTTCAGTACAAGACCGAACTGGACTTTTTGTGCCATAGTTCAACAGATTCTTCTGCCGCTTCAAGTGTTGGAGCCGCGCAGCGAATTAATAATATCAAAGTTAATAAAATCCGCTTTGTTAACAATAATCGCTTCTGGACTACGTATGGAGCAGTCTCCCTCTGCGGCGTGGACGGCAATTATGTGACAAAGCTCTTTTGGACAGCCGCAGGCATGGGCAAGAATCGCTCCCGAAACCGGATGACGAAGTGCCCTACCGTAAGCGGTTTTCCTGAAGTAACCGTTTTCGCTCCGTTCATACTCCAAGAGCTTTCCGACATCGTGCAACAATGCTCCTGCAATAGTAAGGTCAACATTCACTTGATACTTTTTGTTAGAAGCATAGGTTCGGTTGAACGCCTTAGCTGCCTCTGCACTTATCTGCGTTACACCGTGCACATGATCGGCATAGGAGAAAATGAATTCCGGAAAATCGAGTGTAAATGGGATCTCGCACAGTTCCTTCACTTTCCAGTTCCCCTGCTCCAGTGTAGCAATGTAGGTGTCAATCACATTCTTTTGTAATCACATCAAGGCAAAAAACAAACTGTGCGATCATATTGGCAACCAATGTAACTGAATTAAGCCTTTTCTCCTTGTAGCATCTAAGCATCCCACTGATCCCGTACATGGTCGACGACAGTACCCTCACTCTTTTTTACCAGATAGAATATGCTATAATGTCTTTACGACGCAACTAAATATCCACCTATTTTGCATCCTCACAGGCGGCGGAGTTGTGCGCCTTTCGGCGTGTTTCTTTGCTCACATACGATTTTATTGAAGGGAGAAAGATTACCGTGCATGATTTTATCGGAACCATTTTTTATTTTTTTCGAAATGCAATTCCCCTCGCTTTGATCGGCTTGGCGGCAGGTGCAGTAATTCTTGTTATGCTGAACCTGAAGTGCCGTCGAGAAGGAAAATGTTTTCCGAAAGGACAAGCTGTCGCCTTTCTCCTTCTGTTGTGCTACTTGGGTGGGCTTGCTGCCATCACTTTAATGAACCGTATGGATGGTATGCGAACGGGCGTCCAGCTCCTTCCCTTTTTGGCGTTTTGGGAGGCGTGGAATAACTTTACCCTGCAAATTTGGCTAAACCCTTTGCTGAACATCGCCATGTTCCTTCCACTGGGCGTACTGCTTCCTCTTGCGGTAAAGCGTTTCCGACGGTGGTTTTGGATGCTGACCGCCGGGGTCGGCACATCTCTTGTGATCGAGCTGCTCCAGTATGTCCTTGGTCGTGGACAGGCCGATGTAGACGATCTGATATGCAATGTTTTGGGGGCTATGCTGGGGTACTGCTTTTGTATGCTGTTCGTCAGCTTGGTGAGAAAACAATGGAAAACCGCCGGAGTCTATGTTATTTTTCCCGTTCTGTCCATCGCTGCTCTGGCCGGTGTGTTCCTCACCTATCATTTCCGGCCCTATGGCAACCTTGCGGACGGTCCGATCTACAACGCGAAGACCAAGGAAATCGAATGGGTGCAGGAATGTTCTTTGTCCAACGCGCCCGGACCGTCCGGAGTGTACCGGACGGAGCCGTTCACAAGGAAGGACTGCGATGCCTTTGCATCAGAATTTGTTGGGCGACAGGGAGCGGAAATTCGATTCGGTACTCCCGATGTAGATTACTATGACAGCAGAGCGTTCTACTCTGACCACCGCACCTATGCCCTGTGGGTGTATTACAACGATCACTCTTACGAGTACACGGATTATCGCGTGGACAGCGAACTACGATACAGCGGAAAGGGCGGAGCGATCACAGAGGACGACCTTCGTGCCGCTCTGGATAAGTTGGGTATCGAGATCCCCGATGCGGCCAGTTTTGTCGCCGTGGACGAGAGCGAGGGAAGGTACGCTTTTCGGGCAGAATGTGTAGTAGAAGACGATGTGCTTACCAATGGGGAATTGGTCTGCTGGGTGGCAGAGGGCGGTATCCTCTACCAGGTAGACAACCATCTTTCTGTCAGCACCCTTCATGGAAATGCTGCAGTTATCTCTTCCCAAGAGGCGTATGAGCGCCTTTGTGCCGGGCGGTTCTCTTGGCGTGATGTGCCCATGTTCAACTATTTGTCCCCACGGCAAGTGCGAGTCACTGACTGTAAGCTCGAATATATGACCGACAGCAAGGGATTCCACCAGCCCGTTTACTTGTTCACCCTCTCAGATGAAAATGATGCCGCACTGCGGGGCGGTACCGGTTGGACCACTTTCGTTCCAGCTTTAGCCGGATAGCAGATTCGGCGAGAGTCGTGGATCATCAAAGTCTGCATATCCAATAAAATGTTGTCGCACAGATAAACTTGGGATCAAAGAAAAAATAAGTCGAGGGAAATTCCCTCGACTTATTTTTTCGTGCCCTGTACCGTCCGGTCTGCCCCATAGGTCACATTGTGTACCTATGAACATGAACCATTCCGGATGCGGGCTTCATCTTCCACTAACAGGATCTTTTCCATGGGTCATCCCTCCTTTCGCTGTCATGATAACAAAAACTTGTGTCGAAATGATGACCCCTTTCATTATACCGCACTCATCTGTGTTTTGGACAATGTATGTTCCCCCCCAATTTCCTATCGCGCAGGTTGGACAAGCATGATATAATGAAAATAACCGATGTAAACGAAAGTTGACAGACTGGAATTGTCGTTTGGTAGACAAGATTGCATCCTGTCCATATACTCGAAGGTGAAAGGAGGCGGTACGAATGACTCTGGGCGAACGGATTGCAAGTCTAAGAAAAGAAAAAGGTCTATCCCAAGAGGCGCTGGGCGAACTGGTGGGAGTAACCCGTCAGGCGGTCAGCAAATGGGAAGCAGATAAGACCCTACCCGACGTAAACTACTGCGTGGCACTCAGCAGGGTTTTTGAGGTGCCCCTTACGCGGCTTCTTGACCTGGAGGATGAGCAGAATGATGCCCCGGCCGACGAGCTTGACGAACGGCAACTGAAACTCGTGGAGCAGATGGCCCGGCAGTATGCTGAGGCGCAGCGCCGCATTCGCCGTCGGTACCGCTGGCCACTGATTCTTTTGGCTTCCGCTCTGCTGGTTGGAGCAGCCTGGCTATGGGAATGGCTGGATGGAATGAACCGTAGAGTGGACTATCTCTCGGGCGAGATGGCTGGTATGCAGGGTGAAATCGTCTCCGGTGTGGGCGACCGCGTACAAGAGAGTCTGCGGGAAGAAAGCAGCCTCATTACTGACTACACCATTGATGTGGCCAAGGCAGATATCTTGGAAAACACCATCACATACCGGATAACCGCAAACTTAAAAGAAGGCAACAGCGGCACCATAGTGAGTTTGATGTCCAGAATAGGTGAATCCGTATTCGAAGCGGAAACTGTTCAGAGCTCAGGTCTTATCTACTCTGGCGAGATCACCTGTCCGATAAGCGATGATACGGGCGTATACCTTGTAGTGAAACAGGATGAGCAGAGCAAAAGCGAACTGTTGGAAACACTCTCACTGGCCAATGACTATAATATCCATATTGAGGGATGGAGCCGCAGGGCGTCCGTGGAACATGGCGGTCTAAACAAAACACCTTATGAGCCTGTGGAAGTACACATCTCCATGTATGAGGCGTCAGGCCTTCCCTATCCTCCCAAGGGTACTAAAACAGCGTTAGGCGTCTATATCAATGATCGCTTGGTCAAGGAAGTGCCGATTTCTCTGTCTAATCAAAAGGAAAGCTATCAGGAATGGCGCCTAACCGGAGAATTTGATATCCCTATGCAGGATGTCTCAACACAGACAGGGGACGTTGTCACCTTCGTCGCTCTGGTCGCGGATAACTATGGACGGAAGGCTTCCTCCGTACTCAGTCGATATAAAATTCTGGAGGGCAAGGAACTGGAGTACCTGGCATACGATATGTTGGATCTCACCGGCCAGACCTATGGAACGGAGGTGTGGCAGTGAAGCGGTATCTGCTCAGCTATCTTGCAGCCTATGTAGCTTCTCTTGCTGCCTTCGGTGTCATAATGGTCATTGCCATTTCCAACTGGTTCTTTACAGACAGTCCTTTGTGGTTTGATGTATTGGGCGTCATTGTAACGGCTCTGCCGGCATTGGCTCTGGGAGAAGTGTTAGGCCGTCGCTTCAAGGCAAAACAAGCAGGAAGGCCTCTGCGCGGCTTGCTAATCCTGCTGGCAATCATGGCAATACTGGCGTTTACAACAGAACTCCACGAGTATCTATATATCGCCTCCTGGCCTGGTTTGCTGATTGGCAACGCGCTGCAGACAGTTTTCGATGTTAGTAATCACTGGGATGGTGCTTTTGTCCTGTTGGGCAATCTCCTTCTTCCATTGCTCTTTCATCTGGGCTGGCGCTGGGGTACTGCGGAATAAACGTAAGCGCTTAATAACCGCACGGGATAAAAGACAAAAAACCACCCATTCGGGTGGTTTTTTCTTTTGCTGTTTTTTGCCTGCGCGCATTTTTCAGCGGCAGATGCGCGCGATGCGGTCGCTGATGAAGGTCAGCAGCGCGTCGAAGGTGCGCCCTGTGCGCTTTTCAATGCTGTATACGCTGATGCGCTCGTCGCCGTCCTGCCCAATGAGCGTCACCTCGTCCCCCACCTTGCAGGGAATGCCGGTCACATCGATGATGGACTGGTCCATGCACAGCTCAAGAAAGCGGGTGCGCCGGCCATGCACAAGGATGGGCCCCTGCCCTCTGGCATAGTCCACCGGGATCCCGTCGGCAAAGCCGACGGAGAGCGTGGCGAGCTGCAGGTCGGTGTCACTGCGGAACTTCTGCGGATAGCCGATGCTCTCGTCCGCGGGCATGGTGTGGAGGTTTGTGATATAGGCGCGCAGAGTGATGATCTCCTGAATGTCGACCGGCTCAACGCCGTCCTCCATCACGAGATGCCCGTAGAGGATGCCGCCGACGCGCACGCTGTTGTGGAAGGCCTCCTTGAACCAGGTCACCGCCGCGCTGTTGCAGCAGTGGACATACTGCGCGCGGATGCCCGCCGCCTCGATCTGCCGCAGGCCCCGCATAAAGCGGTCGTGCTGCTCGATGGTGAAGGCGTCGTTCACACAGTTCGTCGCCGTAGCAAAGTGCGAGTACACGCCGCACACGGAGAGGTGCGGACAGGCGGCAAGCGTCGTGAGCAGCACCGCAAGATCCTCGCCCGGCCGGACGCCCAAACGGTTCATGCCTGTCTCGATCTTGATCTGAATGCGGCCGACACGCCCCTCTGCCGCGCAGAGCTCTTCGTAGGCAAGGGCGCACTCCGGTCGGAAGATCGAAATGATGATGTCGTTATGCAGCGCGATGTGATACTGCTGCGGCGCGATGCCGCCGAGCAGCATCAGGTCGCAGGCCACGCCGCGGCGGCGCATCGCGGTCCCCTCGCACAGAGCGCCCACGCCGATCACGCGCACCCTGCAGTCGTTCACCAGCACATCGGTGATCTCCTCAGCGCCGTAGCCGTAGCAGTTGCCCTTGACGACCGGGATCAGCGTGACCTCCGGCCCGACATGGCGTTGGAGCTTGCGGTAGTTTTCGATCAGCGTCGCGCGGTCAAGCAGAAGATAACCGCTCTTTTCCAAAATATCGTCATTCTTTGCAATATCCATGGTCGTTTCCTTTTTCCGCCCTCCCGCCTGCAATCTGCCGCGGGAGGGTCTGCACCCTTCCGCGGGAAGGAGAAAAGAGCCGAAGCGGCCGGTACGGCGCTCCGGCTCTTTTCTGGAGAGAGCTTTTTGATACTCTATGCGTTTTTCCTGTGCGTTCTTCTTAGAACAGAAGGTGCGCGATGGGGCAGACGATCAGCAGGCTGATGACGGTACGCTCCAGGAAGATCACGAACAGCTCCCAAATGTTGAGAGGAAGCTTGGAGCCGAGGATCAGGCCGCCGACCTCAGAGAGATAGAGGACCTGCGTGACGGAGACGACCGCGACGATGAAGCGGGTCATGTCGCACGCGCCGGCGCCCGCGATCAGGATGGACGGGGTAAACATATCGGTAAAGCCGATGATCATCGTGGAAGCGGCAGCGGAGGCATCCGGCACCTGCAGCAGCTTGAGCAGGGGCAGGAAGGGCGTGCCGAGGATCTGGAAGATGTTGGTGTAGTTGGCGCAGATTAGCGCAATGGTGCCGATGCACATAACGGTGGGCAGGATGCCGAACCACATATTACAGGCGTTCTTTGCGCCGTTCTGAAGGAACCCGCCGATGCCGGGGAAGTGAGAAACGCGCTCGAGCGCGAGCTCCATGCCGTACTCGCTGGAGCTCTTGTAGCCCTCGGGGATGGTCTCAGGCGCAGCTTTGCCCTCGATCACATAGGTCTCGGGCTTTTTGTGCAGGGGCCACAGCAGCGGGCAGATCAGCGCGCAGATGATGCCGACGAAGCAGATGAGCAGGTAGTAAACGCCGAAGTACTGCACCATCCCGACCTGATCGAGCACGACCAGCGCAAAGGTGATGGAAACGGCGGAGAAGAGCGTCGCGATGATGCTCGCCTCCTTAGCGGTGTAGTAGCCGCCCTCATACTGGTTGAGGGTCAGCATGACACCGAGCGTGCCGTCGCCGATCCACGAGGTCACGCAGTCGACCGCGGCGCGGCCGGGGACCTTGAAGAGCGGGCGCATGAGCTTCGTCGCCAGCGCGCCGACATACTCGAGCAGACCGAAGTCGGTCAGCAGCGGCAGCAGGAAGGACGCGATCACATTGATGATGACCAGCGTGCCGATCAGATCATAGAGCACGAAACCGCCTTGATCGGCGCTGGAGATGGCATAGAGGATGCCGCTCCCCTTGTCGGCGCCCAGCTCAAGAAATGTGATCCACGCGAAGATCGCACCCAGCACACGCACGACGATCCAGAACGGACCGCAGATGAAGCAGCTGTTAAGTACGGGGCTTTCCATGATGAACTTGGGCTTTGCCAGCGCCACGAGCGTCATCACAGCGGAGATCGTCACGATCGCCACGCTCAAAATCGGCAGGAATCCACCGATCGCACCGGCAATAATGTCCGCGATGATCTTGACCGTGACCGTCCACTCGCCTGCCGCGTTTTTGACCGGGATCATAAAGAGAATAACACCGATCGCGGACGGAATGATAAACATCGCTTTCAGTTTACCTCTGTTTTCCATATTCTTCCTCCTCTTATTGTTGAACATATAAAAATGTTTCTTTTTTCTTCCCGCATTTTTTATATGTTCTCAACAAACATCTTGCCTTTCTTTTCCAGAAGGTCAAGTGCCAGTTAGGCCTTTGCCTTGCGTGCCACATGGCATATGCCGTCCGGCTGAACAAGCGCGCCAGTCGCTGTCCTCCCTCAGTAAGCTCAGTCTGGAGGATTTCCGCAATGTGGAGCAGTCCGCAAATGCGGCGAGGAACGCCCAAAAGGCAAAGTATCAGGGAATGCTCTCCCTGTACCTGAACGTGATCTACCAGATCATCAAGAACATGTGTATATCAACTCCCGCTATGCGCTGGCCTTTGCCAAGTATGAGCACGACGCTTCGCTGCTTCTGGATGGCTGGGTTTACGACCGCTACAAAACGGTGTTCAGCGACCTGACTGTGGACAGCCTTCAAAAGGGCAAGCTGAACAGGCGGGCCTCGAAGTACTTGCAAGTCAATCTGGAGCATTCCGACACCGATCTCATCCGGCAGTACAGAAACAAGGTGGCGCACCTGAATGCCATGTTCGATTTAATGAGCAAAGTCTATGTTGACGCTACTATGCAAGGCAAAAAGGGGATGAACGAGCATAGTGCTCTCGTTTCAATGATAGATCGATCTAACATTCCGGGAAAGGTGATCGTGTTAATGGATACACAAAAGGGACGATGCAAACCAAATATGGAGCAACATTTATCAGAATATGATCTGCCCCTGCATCCAACACATCGAGGCATACGAATTTGAGAAGGCATACGATCTCTACAAAACCTTTACGCTTAGATTAAAAGAGAAATATCTGTGCACATAGGGCAGTGCGGTAAGGAACCCTGCACGATGGTTTCTCTATAGTTGAAAGCAAAAGCAAGCGAGGGTACCGGCTCTTTGAACCGATACCCCCGCTGATTTTTATTTATGCCGCTCTTTGCTGAAATCGCTGGCTGCGGATGCTGTTTGCACGGACCTGAAGTTCCTGCGAGAGCAGCTTCAAGACTGAGAACTCGTCATCCAGTCCACTCAGTTCCCTTTGCAGTACGCCCTCATAATGCCGTTTCTTTTCCTCCAAAGCTTGCACCTTCAGCACCCAGCGGTCCATGACCGCGGGACTTTGGCTGCTGCTCTTGATGAGGTAATCGCACTTTTCCTGATAGGCGGCGATCTCTCTCTTAACGGCCAGATAGAATTCTTCCGTCATTTTCTCGCGCTGCTTGGCATCGTCGATGATATAGAAGCTGTTGACGACCAGCGGCGTCGCCTTTTTGTTGAGCCCGCTGAGGAGCAAAATGAAGTCCTCGAAAATGTCTACCTGATCCATATAGGTGTGGGGGACAAAGTACATGTGGCCGGTGATGCTCAGCTTCGTTGCTTCAAGCGCGCGCAGGTAGTTGGTGCAGATCGTCTCGATCTGCTTGCGGTTGGCGCAGCGCTGGTAGAGCTCAAAGAGTTCCTCGGCGCGGCGGCAGCACTCCGGCACATCCACGGCATCATCATATACCATGTTGTCGCAGCGGAAAATGCCGTCTGCCTTAGGGCAGTATTTCACTATGCTTACAGCCCTGCGTGTAGAGGCGGTCGATCCGCTCATCGGAAAAACGCACGGTCATCATATCGTCACCCTCGTCCGGCGCACCTTCATCGAAAACGGCCATCAACAATTCATCAAGGATCATCCAAATATCTTCCTCATCCGCTGTCGGGTAATCCTTGATGATCTGCTCCAATACAAACGGATGTTCTGTATGCAGAAATTTCATAAGACGAAGGAACAGGAGGATATCAGCCTCGTATTCGTAATCGTACATCCTGCCACCTCAAAAGAAGACGCGGCGTCGGGACTGAAAGATCGGAGCCGTCCGCGTCCTTCCGACAAGCCCCATGATCCAGCTCCTTGAGGTGTCGTCAGCGTTGTCCTGAAAGAAGGGGATGGTAACATCCGCCATCTCAAAGGCTGACCAATCGATCGCGGCAAGGTCAAGGCTCTCTTCCTCCTTTAACCGATCTATCAGCGATTGAATGTAGGGGCTGTACTGCGGCTCGGGAAACAGCACATCCTTTTCCGGGGCCTCCCGCAAGAGCTGTGCAAAGCGATCTTTATCAAGCTCAAGCACTCTCCTTCACCCCCTGACTCAGCACGACCATGCACGCCGCGTATTCGTCAGCATGGTCTATGACCTCACGCCGCTCCTCCTCGGTTGCGGATGCACGGTGCAGCGCGGCATAGTAAATGCCGCAGTCCGGAACGGGAGTGCCTTTTTGCATGAGAATATGCCAGACGCCATGTGCCAGCAGCTCGGGATCGCTGCCGTCCACAACCGCGGAATAGACCTGCGTATCGCCGATTTTCTGTGCGCTGCCAAGGTCTGCCTTGCGGAGCATCGCCTCCAGATGAAAGGCGACTGCCTCATGCTGCGCTTCCTCTCCTGCTTTGAGAAGCTCACGGAACACCTCCGGCTCCTGCCAGCCCAACACAACGCCGAAAGGGCGCGGGTATTTGCGCTCCCAAGCGCTGCCCGATGGGTTAAATTGTCGGTACAGCTTTCCGAGGCCGGGACGCAGCAGCTCGGAGACCTCTCCCCATGCTTGCAGGCGCAAGACCTCGTCATTTCCGCTGTGTTTGTCCACGGGGACAATGATCACCATATCGCAGGATCTCATTTTTCCTTCCTCCTTTATCAATATTCTTCGGACAACATGATCGTAGTGGCTGAGCGGTCAGCCTCCGTGATGATCAGAACGCGGGTCTTACCGCTGAGCTGATACCACGACACGATCCGATCTCCGTTGCAAATTGCGCGTTCATTGGCTACCCGGTCATTTTTGCAGGTATCACCCCAATCCCCGCGCAGGTGCCGCTCCAAAAGCTGAAGCAGATGCGCTCGCGAGAGCACCTCCAAAGCGGACGGCGTGGCGCATACGGCCCCAGGCAAAAAACGGGCAGGACTGTTATCCATGGCGTATTTGTCTCCCTTCTTCATGTCAATGCCTTGAAGCCGTTTGGCGTCAGGACATTGAAGATCATTTTATTCGAGATGGTCTCCTTGATCTCGCTGCCCATGTGGTCGCCGCGATAGTTGAATTTCTCTTCGCTCTCCGTGCGCACGACCTTGATGATGCGGCCCTTGATGATGTGCGGGGTGTCGCATTCGATCAGGCCGTTGATCATGCCGGAGCCGCCGATCAGCCCGATTTGACTGATGGACAGCGGGAGCAGCGGGCGCTTGACGCCGCTATCCAATTCGCTGCGTGCCATCATCTGGGCGAAGCTGTCAGATCTTCTAAGCTGCTGCTCCAATTCCTTTTGATTGAACCGTTCCCCCTTGAAGGTACTGACCTCCAAGGGCTGCGCGGGGAGCGCATAGCGGCTCTCCGGAAGCTGTGATAGGAGCGGTATCGAGGCGGGGGCGTAAGCATACTGCTCCAGCCATAGCGTATCCTGCAATTCCGTGCCTCGCTTTTTCCGAACCCCCATTACCGCCACCTGCTTAAATTTCTTAAACTCAGCGTCGGCAAAGCGCCAGACGGAGAGCTTGTCAAAATTGTCCACAAGAATGCGGCAGATGTCCGAGGTCAGCCGGTAGTAGGGAATAACATAGATCAGCAGCCCGCCAAACATCAGCGTGGGAATGCTTTCGATCAGAAAACGCTTTTCATGGCGGGAGCGCCCGCCGCCTTCGTTGATGACCGACAGATACGGCGGGTTCAGGAAAAGCAGGTGAAACGCCTCGTGACTGATGCGGCTGTGAAAGAAGCTGCCGAAGCCGACGCGGTGCAGCCTTGTCTGCGCTTCCTCCGCGCGGCTCTCGTCCAGCTCCACGCCGTAGGCGTAGCAGTTATTCCCCTGCGCCAACTGTCGCAGGGCCTTGCCGCAGCCGCAGCAGGGGTCGAAAAGGTTCGTGGTGACGCCCTCCGGAAATCGGATGCCGCGCAGGATCAGTGAGATGTTGCCGGGATCGGTGGGATAATAGCCCAGCTTGATGTTATTCATGAGCCGGCCGATGATCGCGGCGTTGGTTTTCTGCCCCGTAGGAAACGACGCGGTAAACTTGGCGAGCGCTTCATAGATCGGCTTATAGCCTATGCTCATTAGGTTAAAGCCCGCAAGCCCACGCCGAAGCTGATCGGCTGCCGCTGCGAGAGGATACTCCTCCATCTCCAGCAGGAATAGCTCAGACTTGGAGAGCTGCTCGATCAAACGCCCGCGGGCGCGGTCAAGCTCCGTGTAGGTGTCCCGCGCCGCTTCTATATTGCTACGGCGCTGCTTTTCGATCCTTGCCCGCAGCACGACCATGCCCTGTATCGTCTGCATGATCTGCGACTGAAGCATGGTGAGCTGATCGAGGGCGTAGGGCCTTTGCGCCTGCAATTCAAGCGGCTCGCTCATTATCATCCACCCGATCCTTTCTCAGCCTGCTCAGAGTCTCCAGCAAATGCGCATAGGAGCCTCCTTCAAGGTCTCTGCGGGAGAGGAAGCGGTTATAGCCGCCCTTATAGTCCCGACAGTGGCGGACGGTGCGGTAGAGAAGCACATCATTGCCGCCACCGGCGCTCTGGTAAAGGCAGACATAAATGCCGCCTGTCTCCCACATCCCGATCAGGGTACACTCTCCCGATACGGCGATGGCGCCGCTATTCGCGCTGACGGTCACATCATGAAGCCCAAGATCCCTTGCGAGGGCTCGCAGAAAAGCCTTCCCTGTATTGAGAAAAGTCTTCTTGCTGCCGTTGGGACCGCATTCCCTTTCGCCGCCGATGAAGCTGAGATCATGACTGAGCAGCATGGACAAGCGCCGCATATTGCTCTCCTGCGATTTCACTGACATAATGGTTCCTCCATTCTTAAAGATAGAAGAAAGGCAAGGAACACTTTGCTCCTTGCCTTCTGCTCGCGCGGCTCATGCCGCGCCCTTCCAATTTCTTGCGGTCTGCGCAGATGCTTTGGCTTCGGCCACCGTGCCAAGTGGGATACGCTTGGCGCAGTATGCCTTCAGCCGGACGCTGCCATTCTCGGTCAGAACGCCGTGATAGCGCTTTTCATAGAGAATGACATTGCCGTTTTCGCTGATCTGTGTTCTGCTCACAAAGATGATCTCACTCATAGGCGCTTACGCTGCGGGACGGAGGATGCGCTCGTTTTCAAAGTCGAACGCGGGCGCGTTCTCCTCCGGTGTGCCGGGAATGAGCTTGAGGGTGTAGCCCTGCTCGCGCGCCAGCTTGAAGATGCCGACGATGCGGTTAAGCTCTTCATCCACGGCTTCCGGCTCGACGGCGTTCTCTTCCTCACACGGCGCGGCCTGTTCCGCCTCGGGCTCCTGTGTTTCCTCCTGCGTCGATTCGGTAACACCCTCCGGCATCGCTTCGCAGGCGTCGGTCATGACCGTCGGCTCCTTTTGACCGTGGACGGTCAAGGCTATCCAAAACGAGCGGAGCAGGGAAGCGAGGAGCGTACCGAAAAGCGTACGCTTTTTCGGCGTCAGGTTGACGACCTCCTCGGCCTTCACCTCGTCGATCTCGCTGAGTGTCACTGTCAGCCTTCCGGTCTCCACATAAGCTGCGGAGAGGAAGCAGGACACGGTGGCGCTCTCTGAGGCGAAAACCTCCGGGGACTGCACGCGCTTGGCGAGCAGGCGCTTGCAGACGATGCTGCCGGCTTCCACATCATCGACGCGGATCACATCCGCGTCGATGGTTCCGGCGCTGATCGTCCCCTGGCCCGTGATCGTTCTGGCTTTGATGCCGTTGGACACCTGAAGGCAGCCGTGAACGACCAGATGCTCCGTCATGAGCGACTCATAGCGGACGATTTCTCCCTTGGGAATGTAGACGGTTTTCATATTGCATTTCTCCTTTTCCTTATATGGGCGGCGTGTGCCTCCCATTTTCTTTTGGTACTCAGGCAGCCCTCTCCTCACGCAGACGGACGGGCAGCACCAGCGCAAAATCGCTGCGACCCTCCGCCTCGATCACGATGGGGGTGTAGATGCCGCTGAGCTTAATCCGTACCTCCGTTTCCTTCCGGAACTGCTTCAGGGCGTCGAGCATATAGCGAAGATCAAAGCCTACGACCATATCGCCCCGTCCGGACATGGAGACATGGGTCGCCAAATGGCCGGAGGGCGCGTTCATGGAAAGCTCTTCCCCCGCAAAGCGTACATACGGATATCATAATGAAAAATGAGAATTGGAGGTTACCATGGCAAATAAGCGTCGTGCAAATGGCGAAGGGAGCTGGTGGCAGCTCCCCGATCGCACATGGGTACATCAAATCACGATCGGCAGGAAAGAAAACGGTTCTCCGGAAAGGAAATCGTTTAAGGGGAAAACAAAGGCGATCTGCAAGCAGAGAAAGGAAGAGTGGCTTGCGGAGCGGGAACACACGAAGACTTTGGAGGGGGCTTCAAAACGAGAGGATGCCCAAAAGGAAGAAATGCAAAAACGCCTTGGGCATTCAATGGAGTCGGAAGCGCAATTCAAGGATGCTTTTGTGGACTGGCTTCGTCTTTACAAGTCCCCGCCGACCAGAAAGCCATCGACCTACGCAAGCTATTTAGACATCTACCACACGCACTTTGCTCCTGTCTTTGATGAAATGCTCCTGTATCAGATCAGTCCGGATGTGATACAGGAATATTACCAAAAGAAACAGCTCAACGGTGCGCGTATGGACGGGCGGAACGGCGGACTGTCCCCCAAAACGATTCGCAATCATCACATGATCCTCAAGGACTTTTTCACATACGCTCAAAGCAAGTACAAGCTCCCGTGCAACCCGACACTGAGCACAACAAGGCCGGAGGTCGTCGCAAAGGAGATGCGTGTTTTGAGTCCCTCTGAAATGCAGATTTTTATGGAGGAGGTCATGAAGGAAACACAGCGCATAGCGATCTTGACCGATCTGTTCGTTGGCTTCCGTGTGGGCGAGCTGCTTGCGTTGGAGATTGCGGACCTTGACTTGGAACGGCAGACACTGCGGATCAACAAAAATCTGATTCGGGTAAAAACGGAGGCACTGTCGTTGGACAATCCGAACATCAGGATTTTGAATTACGACCCGAAGAAGAAAACGCACCTGATCGTCCAAAGCACGCCAAAGACAAAGACATCGAACCGCGAGATCGCTATTTCGGACGGCTTGTGCGAGCTGTTGATCCGACATCTCTACACGCTTGCTCACTCCAGCTGGCCCAATCCGGATAATCTGCTGTTTCCGTCAAGAGCAGGGACGCACATTGACCCCAAGAGCTTTGAGATCCGACTCAACGCCATATCAAAGCGATGTGAGATCAAAAAGGTTAATCCTCATGCTCTGCGGCACACACTGGCAACGCGGCTGGTGGAGGAACGGACGCCGCTCAACATTGTTCAGGGGATCTTGGGACACTCGTCCATCGAGACAACAAGGAAGTATCTTCACAAGAGCGAGGACATCGAACGGGAGGCGATCACCTCCATGACGGACTACCTGAATGGAGAGCAGTTCAACAACGCGCCACGGCTCAACGGAGCAAAAAAAAGAGCGAAATTTGCCGGCATCCCGCTGCCGGATTTCTCGCAGCGGGAAAGAATAACAGCAAATAACGCTTGAAGGGAAATGCAATTCCCGTCGCACTGCCTACTTTACTGCAAACGCTAATAGCGGGCGGGCTGAAGAATTAAAATAGAACGACAAAGGAGATATTTTGTATGAGGGATAATATTTGATGAAAAAATGGGGCAAGGCTCTTCGGGAAAAAGAAATGCAAATTGCAATAGAGCAAAGAAAAAACCCCGAAACCGTTGAGATTTCAGGGTTTTCTGGTTGCGGAGACAGGACTTGAACCTGCGACCTCCGGGTTATGAGGCAGTCTCAAGCACAAATCGGAGTCATTTCGGCTCCGATTTGTGCTTTTTACCACCGTTCGCTCGGCGGATCTTCCATTGTTTCCGTCCAGCCCTGCCCGCTTTTTTCGGATTCTGGGTCAAAACTGGGTCAGGATCGTTTCACAGGCGGCTTTCAATGTGAGCCATTTCACGCGTCTGCCAATTCTTGCTGCTTTTTGTAGTCTTCACCCCAAGCCCGCATGGAATCCAGAATGGGCTTCAGGCTTTTGCCCAGTTCCGTCAGCGAATACTCCACTCTCGGCGGTACTTCGGCGTAGACCTCGCGGTGGACAAGCCCGTTTTCCTCCATCGCCCGGAGCTGTGCGGTCAGAACTTTTTGCGATACATTTCCCACAGATTTTTTTAGTTCTCCAAACCGCTTTGTTCCCGGCATTAAATCTCTGAGAATCAGCACCTTCCATTTGTCTCCGATCAGTGTCAAGGTAGTTTCCACCGGACAGGCAGGAAGTTCATTCTTTGCTTTTGCTGCGATCATTTCAATCCCTCTGAAAAATTTTTTGGAAGTGCTAAATTAGCGAAAAACCCAGTAACGGTGCAATCGTTTCTTTCTGGTAACTACCCATTAGTTTCTATTTGGTAACTACGGCACAATATTGTGCTTACTTTACGAATCGGCGCTACGGCATTATTATAATGCTAACGAAAGAAAAAAGCAACCTTTCGGAATCAAAAATCCATTTTGGAGGTACTTATCATGAACAAAGTTGTTGAATTTCTGAATGCCAATCCCGTGCAGTATCTGGCAACCGTCGGTCGCGACGGCAAAGCCAAGTGCCGCCCCTTCATGTTCGCGGGCGAACTGGACGGCAAGCTGTGGTTCTGCACCAACAACCAGAAGGATGTCTACAAAGATATGCAGGAGAACCCGGAGGTGGAGATCTCCGTTTCCAGCCCGGACTATGCGTGGATTCGTCTCCACGGCAAGGCTGTGTTCGAGAACAACATGGCTGCCAAGGAAATGTGCATCCGGAACCCCATCGTGAAGGGTCAGTACGGCGAGGCCACCAACCCCATCTTTGAGGTGTTCTATCTGGAGAATGCTCACGGCATCATCGCCGACTTCTCCGGCAACCCTCCCTACGAGTTCTAAGCAGAACGAAATAATTAAATCTTCGGGGCAAGGTGAAATCTCTGACCGGCAGTACAGCCTGCGAAGCGCTTGCAGCGCCTGATGCGGTGAAAATCCGCAGCCGACGGTATAGTCCGGATGAAAGAAGATATGAGGAAGCAGCCTCGCAGGAAAACCCATCCTGTGGGGCTGTTTCAAATCCCAGCATATCTTTTCCAAGGAGCAATCATGAATACCGTTTCCATCGCAAAAAGCAGAAAGACCGCTGTTCTTTCCGTCCGTACCATCTCCATGACTGCCATGCTGTCCGCAGTCGCTTATCTGCTGGCCTTTGTGGAGTTTTCCGTTCCTCTCTCGCCGTCCTTTGCAAGGATGGACTTATCTGACCTTCCGGCACTCATCGGCGCATTTGCCTTTGGGCCGCTCTCCGGTCTGCTCATTGAACTTGTCAAAAACACCTTGCAGCTTCTGACCACCTCTACGGGAGGCATCGGAGGGATTGCCAACTTCCTGATGGGCGCTTTCTATGTGGTCACTGCGGGTTTCATCTATAAACGCCATAAAACGAAGAAAACCGCGCTGATTGCCTGCATCCTCGCAAGCGTCGTTATGGGTATTGCAGCAGCACTGGCAAATTACTTCATCCTGCTGCCGCTGTTTGAGAGCTTTATGCCGCTGGATCAGCTCATTGCCTCCTTTGCCGAGCTCTTGCCCTTCATCCATACCAAGCTGGATGTGGTGCTGTTTAATGCCTTTCCCTTCAATCTGCTGAAAGGGCTTGTCATCGGCGGCGTGACAATGCTGATCTATAAGAAACTGACCCCTGTGTTGAAAGGCTGATGAACCATGACACGAAATGAGTATCTGAAGCTGCTGGTGGAGGGCATCCACTCCACCACCATTGCCACCATCGGTGCAGACGGGCATCCGCAGACCCGTGTGATTGACATGATGCTCTATGACGAGCGGGGCGTGTATTTTCTCACCGCCAAGGGCAAGGCGTTCTATGCCCAGCTCATGGAGCAGGGCTTCATCGCCCTGTCTGCAACAAAGGATAAAATATCGATCTCTCTGCGGGGGAAGATCGGGGATATCGGCAGCGAAAAGCTGGACGAGATCTTTGAGAAGAACCCCTATATGCAGGCCATCTATCCCGGCGATACCCGTTCAGCGCTGGAGGTGTTCCGCCTGTATGAAGCGGACGGTGAGTATTTTGACATTAGCGACCCGGCACACATCGTCCGGGACAGCTTCACCATCGGCAAAGCGGCACAGGAAACACCGGGCTACTATGTGGGCGAAGGCTGCATCGGCTGCAAGCTGTGCTACTCGGTCTGCCCGCAGAAGTGCATCGACATTACAAAGAAGCCTGTGGCGATTGACCAGCACCATTGTCTCCACTGCGGGCGGTGTGCGGAAACCTGCCCTAAGCAGGTTATCGAAAAGAGGGTTTGACTATGAACCAGAGTGAAAAAAGGCTGTTTCTCATACAGTCGCTATTGAAAGAGAGACCGGAATATCGGGATTTGAGTATTCCGTCAGAGTCGGACAGCCAAAGGCAGCTTTTGCGGGGACTGATGAATATTCGCGCGCCGCAGCGCACGGACGCGGAGTTTCTGAAAACACAGGACGCCTATCTGCAAGGCGAAACCGCCGCAAAGGGTATCACGGATATTGCCGGCCTCACACCCATCCAGCCAGGTCTGTATCTCTGGCAAGGCGATATAACCACGCTGAAGTGCGATGCCATCGTCAATGCGGCAAACTCTGGCATGACCGGTTGCTATATTCCCAACCATCGCTGCATTGATAACGCCATTCACACCTATGCGGGTGTAGAACTGCGGCTTGCCTGCGCGGAATTGATGGAACAGCAGGGCCATCCCGAACCCACCGGTCAGGCGAAAATCACGCCTGCGTTCAATCTGCCTTGCCGGTATGTGTTGCACACTGTTGGCCCAATTATCGACGGGCGAGTGACCAAAGAGGACAAAGAGCTGCTGGCTTCCTGCTATCGCTCCTGCCTGGAGCTGGCGGCAGAGAATGGCTTGGAAAGCGTGGCGTTCTGCTGTATTTCCACAGGTGAGTTTCATTTCCCCAACGATCTGGCGGCAGAGATTGCAGTCCGGACGGTCAAAGAATTTCTCAAAAAGCAAACCAGTGTCAAGAAGGTGATCTTCAATGTTTTCAAGGATTTGGACAAAGCCATCTACGAAAAGCAGCTCTGAGCCGATTGAACGGCTGAAAGCAGCATTACGGGACTGTGATGCCGTGGTCGTCGGCGCGGGGGCAGGGCTGTCTACCGCCGCAGGCTTCACCTACAGCGGCAAACGCTTTGAGGAATGCTTTTCTGACTTCGAGAAAGAATACGGCTTCCACGATATGTACTCCGGTGGGTTCTATCCCTTTCCCACAGAGGAAGCACGCTGGGCGTATTGGAGCCGATACATCTACATCAACCGCTATATGGATGCCCCTAAGCCGGTGTACGACGATCTTTTGAAGCTGGCGCAGGACAAGGACTATTTTGTCATCACCACAAACGTTGACCACTGCTTCCAGAAGGCGGGCTTTGACAAAAAGCGGCTGTTCTACACGCAGGGCGATTATGGCCTGTTCCAGTGCAGTGAGCCGTGCTGTCAGGAGACCTTTGATAACGAAGTCGTGATCCTCGAAATGGTCAAACGGCAGGAGAATATGAAAATCCCGACCGAACTTCTTCCTGTCTGCCCCCACTGTGGGAAACCACTGACCATGAACCTCCGCAGCGATGATAAATTTGTGGAAGACGGGGGCTGGCATCGGGCAGCGGAGCGGTATGAAAATTTTCTCCGTACCCGTGAAAGCGGAAAAATCCTCTTTCTGGAGTTGGGTGTTGGCTACAACACCCCAGTCATCATTAAGTACCCCTTCTGGCAGATGACGGTGAAGAACCCGAACGCCACTTACGCCTGTATCAACCAAGGGCAGGCAATGTGTCCGCGGGAGATCCAGCGGCAGGCGATTTGTATCAATGCGGATATTGGCGGTGCCCTGCGGGAGCTTTCACAGATGTAAATAGGGGACGCAAGAAAAACGGCAAATAAGCCGTTTTGACAAGCGGCTGTCCGGCGTTTCAGCAGCACGCAAAGCGCACCGAGGGTAGTGATACCACCCATGCCTCGCACACGCGGAAAACCATGAGCGCCGGATGTACAAACCGCAATTTCGGCAGAAGCGAAAAAGATCACGCAGCCCAGCGGGGCCGCGACGCCTCGGAGCAGCGACGCGCATCATGCGCATCGCTGCTCCGAAGGCTTTCTGCGTTCTTCAGGAGCGTCTCCGACCAAGACCCAAAAGCGGCAAAGTTTGCCGTTTTAAACCCCGGCCACGCAGGGTTTCCGAAACGTGTGGAACGCTCCGAGGGTAGTAATAGCGCCCCCATCCGAAACGCCCCGTGTTTCGCCGTGTAAGCGCTTGTGTGCGATTTTTCTCCGAAGGCCGAGTGTGTACTCGCTTTCGTCTGTGAAAGCGAACGTGAGCCGTTTGTGCGAGAAGTTGAAAATCGGAATGAAAAGCGGTTGGGGATAAAACTTATGGCGGCAACTTTGCCGGAGTTTTTCCCTCTGCTGATATAGTGGGGTTCACAGAGAACCGGGAAATGTATGTATATAAAAGTGTGGCGGAATAAAAAGAATTTCACTGACGGCACAAAGCCGCACTGTGATCGCAGAAGGGAAGGCTCCTGTTTCGGCGTGTGAGCCCTTGTGTGCAATCCTTCTCCGAAAGCCGAGTGTGTACCCACTTTCGCTCGTGAAAGCGAACGTGGGGCGTTTGTGCAAGAAGTTGAAAAACGGGATGAGAAGCGGTTTGGAACAGCATTGTAGCGGTAACTTTTTGGCGATATTTGCGGGAGTGTTTATTGGCGAAAAACCGAACTTTATAAGCTGGATTTTTAGACGGTGAAGGCCGTTCGATTTTAGCACAAGATAAAGGGCCGCAGTCGCTTATGCGTGCGGCCCGCCCACAAAGCCCCGCAGTGCGGGGCTTTCAGCGATTTCAAGACCGCAGTCGTTTTGCACGATTAAACAGAAAAACCGCAGTCAAGGGCGAACAAGATACCCCCTTAGTACCCATAACGGCAGACTTTTCAAGGTGGACGTTCCGCAGGCGGTTGAGAAATTTGCTGTTTTCAACCGCTCGAAAAAGTGATTTCCAAGTGAGAGCAATTTTCGGCGCAGATCGCGCATATTTTGAGCCGCTGTAGTCAATAAAAAGGACTTTTCATCCGTTCAAAAATCGCACCGCTGTAACTAAAGACACGCCCCGGCAGCGCAGAAATTGCGCCGCAATAGTCAAAGATAAGGCGGCGCGGTTCCGATGGGCAAATGATAACTTTCTGATAACAGTTCGGTTTTCCGATAGCTTTGTTCCCTTGGTTACGGTATTGTTCGTTGTCGAAAGGGGCTGATACCATGCCAAAAAGACGAGCAAACGGCGAGGGCAATATCCGAAAACGAAAGGACGGACGCTGGGAGGG
>ERZ827440.670-NODE-670-length-44907-cov-6.721685_pt1 | contig 44907 bp, 44 predicted proteins | sample MGYA00519774_ERZ827440 | MGnify/ENA primary metagenome ERZ827440 (study PRJEB31778, sample SAMEA3449302) | human gut metagenome | biome: human gut; feature: human-associated habitat; material: faeces | place: United Kingdom | collected 2010/2012 ... | reverse complement strand
GACATGGATGGATCGTCGTGCTTGCACGTAAGAGACATTCATTGGCAAACATTGGGTCGAATAGGGCTCCCCACTCCTATATGAGCATTTTTAGCCTTGACAAAGGCGAGAAAGAACACGCAGTGTTCGTAAATGCGAATAGAGGGTGGGGATGCCTGAATAGTTACTTCCAAACTGGTAACTATTCAGGACCAATGTTTGACATGGATGGATCGTCGTGCTTGCACGTAAGAGACATTCATTGGCAAACATTGGTCCGAATAGGGCTCAAAATTCTTAACAAGTAGGAGAAAAAATATGGATTTATTAACAATTTTAGTCCTTGGCATCGGGTTGTCCATGGATGCCTTTGCCGTATCAATCTGCAAGGGGTTATCCCTTTCCAAACATACCGCTTCCAAATGCCTTATCGTCGGCACCTGGTTTGGTGTTTTTCAGGGGATTATGCCTCTGACCGGTTATTTACTGGGAAGTCGTTTTGAACATTATGTAGATACGTTTTCTGCGTGGATTGCCTTTTTCCTTTTGGTGCTGATCGGTGCCAATATGATTCGTGAATCACTTTCCGAAGAGGAAAATACTTCCAATGCCGAATTTGGATTTAAAACCATGTTTTTTCTGGCAGTAGCTACCAGCATTGACGCACTGGCGATTGGCATTACCTTTTCCTGTATTCCAGTTGTCATCACAAGGACTTTAAGCCGCACTGCCAATACTCTTCTCGCATGTCTTTTGATCGCGTGCACGACATTTCTCATTTCCGTCGGAGGCGTAAAAATTGGAAATGTATTTGGGACACGCTATCAGAAAAAAGCAGAAATTACCGGAGGTATCATCTTAATCTGCCTCGGTATTAAAATACTGATTGAACATTTTTAATGATATCCCATGGCTAGAACCGTAAAGTCTTTTTTGCGGTTCCCTTTTGCCATCCGAATTTCAATCGTATGTACCTTTTTTGCTTCTTCATTTATGGCAAGTACAATCCTTGCATTGTTCCACCCATCTTTATCATAGCCATTGACCGTTTTGATTTTCTTTCCGTCCACGAAAATATCCGCTTTCCCGGTATGACTGTTTTTCGATAACTTGTACACCACCAAAAATTTATTGCAACTTACTTTGATTTTCAACGGCTTCTTGGAATTTTTCTTTTTGTGTTTCCAATTATAAGGAAATTTATCCTTGCCATTAAAACGAAAGATTCCGGTTCTTTCATCTTTTGTCTTAAACCCGCCTGCGCTGACTTTTTTAATCTCCTGCTTTTTCCCTTTTTTGCTTTTTTTCACACTATGTGTGGTAAGCATTTTCAATGTCTCAAAACCATCTGTCTTATACGGTTTTACTTTTGAAACGTCCTCAATCTTGTCCTTTTGCGGCATCTGACAGTCCACTTTTTCAAACAGATTAGCGATACAGTCTGCCATAAATGCGTGGCCTTGATTGGTTGGATGCCAGTAATCATGAAAAAACCAATCTGAAAAATCCGGATTCGAAAACTGACTTTTTACGCCGTTTTTAATACTGATCATCGGTAGTCCATAATATTTTCCATAAGGTATGTAAGTATCCTGCATATTAAAATTATCTCGAAATACAGAGAAAATCAAAACCACAGCGCTTCCGGATTTCATGGCGCGCCGGATCAAGCCCTCGTAGGCGCCGCCTTTCGTGCACTCTTCACGGTCATTGACGGCAAATTCCAAAAATAAAATGTCCGGTCCTTTTCCCGTTTTTATTTTCGACTCAACATCTCTATGATAACGAATCGCCCCCAGAGAAGATGGCGTTCCACTCATTCCTGCATTGATAAATTCTGCATTGTGAAACAGGCTGTATTTATTTGTAAATTTTTTCCAGGATTTTTCTGCATAACATTTCCTATTCGGACCGGCTCCTACCCCTTCCGTGATTGAACCGCCAAGATATGCAATCGTCACTTTTTTGCCGGCGCGGGCTTTTTCAAGCACGTTCTTTAGACGGGCATTATTTCCCGTCGAAACCAAGGAGTCCGAAACCATCGTCTCATACTCCTGCTTACTAATATTTAATGTATAAGCTTCTGCCTGCTTTGGTGTACTGCACAGCCAAACGCATATGAGCACCCAAAGACACGGCAGACCTGCCTTTTTTACTATATTCATCCTTGTTTCCCCGTTTTCTTCGTTCGTATCCACCATCTTACTCTTTTCAAAAACGAATGTCAATACATTCTCATTTTGTATCCTGTAATCCGTATAAACCGCTCTTTTGACCTAAATGGCGCTTTTCCCTTTCAGACCATACGCCCGCGACAATTCTTTTGACCCAAAGTGGCTGTTTTCCCCTTTAGACCATATGCCTGCGACAATTCTTTTGACCTAAATAGCGCTTTTCCCTTTCAGACCATATGCCCGCGACAATTCTTTTGACCCAAATAGCGTTTTCCCTTTTCAGACCATACGCCCGCGACGACAATAAAAAAGCCGGATCTAAATTGAGGGACATTCTCATTTTGTATCCTGTAATCCGCAAAAACTATCGATCGGATCTTTTCCAACAAAGGCATCCGCTCCGCTTGAAAGTGCCTCGATCAGTTTTTCCAATGTATTTTCTTTGGCATCATAAATATTAATATACGTACGCACTTGCGGGATGTCCGAAAGCATCGTCGGTTGTCCGCATCCGACTGCGATCACAGGTACTTCAAATACATACCACGGAATTTCACCGCCGCCTTTCGACATTCCGAAACTTGGCCTGCCCGCCATCACATCGCAAAGCGTGATCACAAGATCTGCCTGTTCACGAAATTCTGAGATGGCATTCTTTCCGGCAAAATAAATATTCAGATCCGGCTTTTCGCCTTTCAAAGCCTTCTGCTTCATCTGGTCAAGCGGACTTTCATAGACATACGCATCGTATCCGCGTTCACATAGTTTTTCTTTGACTGTCTCTGCCGGATTTTTTCCTTCCATGCCACACAATTTCAGGAGTTCCACCATCCCCGTCTCATGTCCTTTAATGTGCACGATCATAACTTTCTTATATTTTTCCGGCGAAATTGGCAGCACATCTTTGTCCTTATATTTCACAAGCGTAAGGCTTTTTTCGCTGATCTCACTCAGCTTTTTCTTAAATTCTTCATTTCCGAGTACCCTGTCCAGTGTATCTTTCTCCGGGACCATCTCTGCCGCACTTTTCTTATGAAGCTGTAGGTGCGCCTTAATTCCGAGGATTCTTGTCAGGGCTTCCGTCATCCGCTCTTCCGAGATCACCCCTCTCTGATAGGCGGTAAGCATCGTCTGATAATCCTCCTGCGGATCATTGAAAAACAGGAACATATCACAGCCGGCATTGATGGCACGCGGAAGCATCTCTTTTCGCGTCATCTGGTTTGTCATCGCCACCATATGGGAAGCATCAGTCACTACGACCCCCTGAAATCCCAGTTTATCACGCAAAAGCGTCGTCATCAATGTTTTGTTCAATGTAGCAGGCATCCACACTTCCTCTTCCGGCAGTTCCGGGGCAAGTTCGCGTACATATTCGGGAAGCATGATATGGCCGCCCATAATCCCTTCGACCCCATTTTCGATCAATTCTTTGTAAACCATACCATACGTCTCATCCCAGTGTTTTGGCGAGAAATCATTGACATGATTGGACAGATGGGCATCGCGGTAATCCACACCATTTCCCGGAAAATGTTTTGCCACACAGGCAAAATCCGTATTCTGGTGCGCACCCCTCACATATTCGACACTGCACTTTTTTACCATTTCCGGATCATTGGAAAAGGCTCTTGTCGAAATTTCGGTATTCATCGGATTGTAATAGATATCGCAGACCGGCGCAAATGCCATATTGCACCCGATTGCCGCCGCTTCTGCATTTCCCATGCGCCCCATGTCTTCCGCGTAATCATGGTTTCCTGTCGCTCCAATCTTCATGCCATTGCCGATATACGTGCCATCCGTGCATGCACCATCGCCGCCGGATTCCGTATTGCATGCGATAAACAACGGAATCTTGCTGTTTTCCTGCAAAATGCGGTTCTGCTTCCATACCTCCCGCGCCGGTGCCGGATTGTAGCGACAGCCTCCGAGATGATACGTCTGTATCAATTCAATCAGATCTTCCTCTTTTTGTGATGAGGTCAATTGGAAAAATAATTGTCCTACCTTTTCTTCGTCGTTCATTGCGGCAATCGTCTCGTGAACCCAGTCACAATCTTCTTCTGTCAAAAAAAATGGATTTGCTCTCAGATCAATATTCATTTTCTTTCATCCCTTTCTAAATTTTGATAAAACTGTCTTTCATATTTCTGCTGCATCTCTTTTGTATAATTTCCATTCAGCCACGCCGGAAATGCACTTTTTCTTCCTTCCTGCCATGACTCCTCTTCTTTTCCGGCAAGAATTGGGAAAAATGGGATCCCCGCAACATCGGCACTTTCCTTATCGCCCAAAGCATCTCCGACCATCAAAACATGAGATGATTCGTATCCCAATGCACATACTTTTTTGAGGCACTCGCACTTTGTTCCCTTCTCTTGTGTCATGCACTCTGTAACATAGTTTAATACACTTGCCTCTTCCCATTCACGGCATACCGCCTCCCGATTTGCTGACGAAATGATATAAATATCTGTTTCTTTACATATTCTGGAAATGATGTCTTTTGCCCCGGTAAATACCCTTGTCTTCTCTTTGGGAATCTGATTGATCGATTCATTTACTTTATCCGACCAGTCGAGTACCTGCTGTAATAATTTTGAACCGGTCTTTTTCACTTCTTCAGCAAGTGCTCGTTCCGAATATTCTCCCGTCGTCTGCAGCCAATGTTCCAGCCGGGGAAGTTCGTCCGCCTCACTAATCTTGTCTCTGAACTCATACAAAAAACGATAAATCCCTTGAAAACGATTGATTCCTCTTGTTTTCTGCCAAAGATTGATCTCTTCCCAGCGTTTTTCGGCTTCTTTTTCCCATGGCAGAAGATTCCACATTTTTATCGCTTCCGGGCCAAAACAAAACCGGTGTTTCGGTGTCATCGTATCCATGACACAACCGTCAGAATCCACACAAAAAGCATAATTTTTCATTTCGCCTCATTCTCCTTTTCTTCCAAAATCCGCGCATTTTCCTGCACCTTTTTCCGATCCAGCGGATACAAAAATGCCAATGAGAGAGCGAGAAGGACAAAACCGACCGCCGGTGCCAGACAGGTAATATGGTAGATTCCATTGACGACGGATGGTTCAAATGCTGTCGCCTGACTATATCCGATGATGCTTAATAGAAGTCCCGCCACACCGGAAGACGCCGCCTGTCCTACTTTTCTGGCAAAAGAATACACCGAATAAATCGTTCCATCGGATCTCCTTCCGTCATGAACCTGCGCGTCGTCAATCACATCCGTGATCATCGCCCACGTAATCAGCGAAAAGATCGCAATTCCGACATAAGCAAAGGTATAAAATACGACAAACACATACGCATTCTGTAATTTCAAAAAGTTAGTCACAAAAAGCACTGCTGCCCCAAACAAAGCGGCGGCGATACCCAGCTCCTTTCTTCCCAGTTTTGCCGAAAGCGGCACCGTAAAGGAAGCACAGATCAGTGTAATAACCGTTCCTGCCAGTCCCGATAAGGACTGTGCCCGGATGTTACCGTAAAAATTGGGGAAAAGATACGTTGTCATATTCGTAAGTGTCATTTGTGCCAGAATCATACAGATCGAGCTGACGATAATCCCGATCAGGGCACGGTTATGCACGATCCCCGAGAGCAATTCCGAAACACGGAACTGACTCGTCGTCTGCTCCACCTTTACTCGCTCCGTCGTCATAGCATAACAGATCAGATAACAGATCACAGCTCCGATCGAGCACACCAGCGCGGCAATCATCATGCGTGTTCCGGAAAGCACATTATTTCCGTTTTCATCCTGATAATATACGACAAGCGGCATCACGACTCCAATCACGGTTCCCGCCAGCGACGCACCGATTGTTCTCCAGTTTGACAGCTGTGCACGGTCCGATGGATTTCCGGAAATTGCCGATACCATCGAACCATACGGAATATTGATCCCGGTATAACACACACTCCCCCACAGAATATACGTAAAAAACATCCAGAATATCTTAAATCCAAGCGGCATATGCGCAAACCAGCTTGCGTACATCAAAAAAGATGCCACGGCGACCGGACCGCACATTCTCCGAATCCAGATCACAAATTTTCCGCGTTCTGTCGGTTTGGTACGATCCACGATCTGTCCCATCGCCACGTCGGTAACGGCATCCACTACGCGGGCTGCCATCATCATTATACCGACCACTCCGGCGGGAACTCCCATGACATCTGTATAAAATTTCAATAAAAACATGCTTGACAAAATAAAGGTAAAATCATTGCCAAAATCGCCAAACATATAACCTGCTTTATCCCTTAATCCAAAAGGGCGTACATTCTGCTCCATAAGTTCCTCCATTCCAATTTTTGTCATTCAATGACTGCTGTTTGAAATGTAGTATGTGCAAAAATACGTCTATTATTCTTATTCTTTCATGCAATCCGTCTTCTTTCGAATTCTCTTTAAAAATACATATCCCACGAGACAGGCTATGAACTCAGTAATCGGGAATGCCCACCAGATGAGCGAAACTCCCATCTGTCCATTTCTGACAAAAACAGAAAAAATCCCTGCCAGCGGCAAAATGATAATAAACTGTCTGATCAGCGAAATCACAAGTGACTCCATTCCCCCATCCAAAGCCTGATAAATCCCTTGATAGGCGATATTGATTCCCGCAAAAAGGAAACTGATAGAGATAATTCGCATGGCGCTCATAAAATATTCTCTGGACTGTCCTGCATTAAATAAAGAAGCAAATGCACCCGGGAAAATCTCTGTGATCATCACACCAATAACCATAAGTACAAGCGTATACATCAATCCGTATTTTATTCCATCCTGAATTCGCTTTTTGTTTTGCATACCGTAAGAAAAAGCGATAATCGGCGTAATGGCATCGCGCAGTCCAAATGCTAAGAACAATACAAACTGCTGTACTTTATAAAACAGTCCGTATGCAGTCTGTGCCGAAGCACTAAACTTCAAAATCAGATTCATAACATAAACCATGATCGACATAAGTGCCTGTGCAATGATTGCCGGAAGCCCGATCACATAAATTCCTTTGATAATGCCATGATCCGGCTTCATATACTTTGCATCGTGTTCAAATTCTTTATTAAATTTTATATGAAAAATAAATAAGAGCACCGCAGACGCAACCTGCCCGATCACCGTTGCATAGGCAGCTCCTTCTACGCCCATTTCCGGCACCGGACCGATTCCATAGATCATAATCGGATCAAGAATAATATTTACTACCGCTCCCACAACCTGACCTATGGTAGAATACAGGGAACGCCCCGTCGCCTGCAATAATTTTTCAAACAAAGAAAAGAAAATGATTCCAAACGAAATGACGCAGCATATTCTAAGATAACCGGTTCCCATCGCGATCACTTCCGGATCCACGGTCTGCGAAGAAATGTATGCTTTTACACCAAAAATTCCAAACAACAGACATACCACATATATGACTGCTCCTAAAAACAGGCTGTTTCCTGCCACTTTCGCCGCCTTTTTACGATTTCCCTCTCCAAGCGTTCTTGCTAAAAGCGCATTGGTTCCCACACCGGTTCCGATTCCAATTGCCACCATCAGCATCTGAACCGGAAATACGAGCGTAAGTGCATTCAATGCCGCTTCACTTCCCACTTTCATATTTCCCACAAAGGCACTGTCCACAATATTGTAGACTGCCTGCAATGCCATCGATAAGATCATCGGTATTCCCATCTGAACCATGAGTTTCTTGACCGGCATCTCCCTCATCTTATTACTTTCCGCCATTTTTAAATCCTCCTATCTAATATGTATGTGTTGTCTCCTCGCAACACAAAAAAACGAGCAGTCAAACTGGATTTACGCTAGTTTGCTACTCGTTTAAAATGTATTATATGGGTCTTTTTTCAAAAAGTCAAGTAAAAAATAATTTAGTTGCCAAAATCGGAAGTTGTCAATAGCGTTTAACAGAATTAAGATTCTTTTTATTCCTTTATTCTGCCTTATTAAGATGCCACAAATCAAGAATACTTCTCAATTTGTGGCACTAATTCATTAAACAAAATGTGCTATAATCGAATGTCTTTCTTCAACTATATTAAACCTAAATGTTTTTCGACACAAGTTAATGTACTCTCAACTGTACTATCCACAGTTCTCTCTATCCAAAAGAAAGAACTGCTTTTAATCTCCTCTATGTGATTTACATTGAGTTCATATAAGGTAATATTCACAGTTTGTTTGGCTTTTTCTATATCAGTCGCTGAATTTAAGTACTGAAAAAATCCCTGATGATCTGGTCGATTACCATATTCATCAACAAGATTAGATGGGTCTTTTATGAGAAAAACAACTCTCGCTGGTTCAGAAAAAGCGAGTGCCTGAGCAACTGTAAGATGACAATCGCACAAAACTTTCTTATTTTCTGATAAACGAATCAAATCAAGAAGAACAAACTCTAACTGTTCACGAGTATTATTCAACAGCCAATTCTTATATTCTTCAACTGTTCTTCCAAAAAATTCATCTGCACTGTTAAAATACGTATTCATCGCAGGCTGAAATAATGGGTTCGACATTTTTTTGTGCTCGTCGAATCTCTCATCAACATCAAATAGTTCAAATCCATACTTTTCTGCCAACGCACGTGAAACGGTTGTCTTTCCTCCACAAGGTGTTCCCGTTATAAAATAAACATTTTTTAAGTACTCTTTGATTACATTATCTTGAAATATCATTGCACAATCTCCTTTATTAAATAGTTTTTCGGGTTCTGCCTATACATAAAACTATTTAACATAGTTCTATGAACTCAGATATTTCTTAATTTCAAGAACATCATCATATTCATTTCACCTCCACAACTTTCGATTTTCTTAATTCAACAAACTTGAAGTTATCGCTTTCTGCCAATATAGCGACAAACTTTCTTCTTATATTGCAGATACTCATTTCCAAATGTGGCAAATAAAAAATCTTCTTCGACATTGACAATCTGCAAATGGTACATGATGACCGCAAATACCGTTAGGAAGCACAAAATCCAGTTAAAAAACATCAATAGTGTGCCAATATATAAAAGGTCAAATCCCAGAAAGGCGGGATTGCGGCTGATTTGATAAATGCCGTTTGTCACAAGCTCCGTTTTATCGGTTTTGGACACTCCTGCTCGCCAACTGTCACGCATCGTCCATACCGCAACGATAAATATAGCCGTTCCCGCAACACTCAGTATCGCTCCAAAAATCCGAACGGAAACAGGGTTATGCTCCGTTTCAAAAAAAATACTGGAAAGCCCCGCTATAAAAACAAGAATAGCCGCAATCTTCATGGTAATTTCCACGAATTTCACAAAACCAACTTTGTTCTTTCCGATTTGGTCTGTCTGTATTCCCTGCTTTTTTTGATGAAACATTTTCACAAAATAGCAACCATAAAAAGCGATTATGCTTGCTATGGAAATCAACTTAAATTCCATTGCCCTTATCCTCTCAAATTCCGATTTTCAATTCCTTAAGTCTCAAGTCATCTCTCTTTTCCCAGTTTTTTACAATAATCTCTGCATTATTTTCAAGACTATGAATACCATCTAATTCAAGTTTTACACACGACATGTTTTTCATCCATTCTTTCTGCTCACGCAAATTCGGGGAACCATCCGTTTCATATTTTCGATTCCCTTCCAGAAATTTCATATGGCTTTGGTGCATATCCCCACCTTCAAGTACTCTTTCGCCAAATCGTTCTATTGCCCTATTATGAACACGTTGTACACGAATGTCTGGCTCAACATAAAGAAAGACCATCATCTCAAACTTATCATCAAATGCGTAATGAAAAGAACTCATTGAACCAGACATCACAAAATGTTCATATGGTTCAATATCGTTACTCAGTCTGCTAATCTTTTCCTTTTTTGTATACATTTCTGTATATGGTTCTTCTGTATCCTGTTTCCATATGTAATCATCCACATCAAAATATGGATATCCCAATTTTTCAGCAACTACTCTTCCCAGCGTTGTCTTTCCGCTTCCGGACGGACCAATAATCATGATTCCTGTTGACATATTTTTCCTCTTCATCTCTCAACCTCCATAAATTATTTACCGTCTAAAACTTATTAATCGCCTCCGACTCATCGTCACTTTTCATAATCTCCAGAATCTTTACATAATATCCCACTTTCTCTTTGACCTGTACAAAGACGCGGTCGTCCTTTTTATGTCCAAGAAGCGCTTTTCCAAGTGGTGATTCGATACTGATCATATTTTTCAGTGCATTGCTTCGGATCGTTGTAACAATCTTATATTCTTCTTCACAGTCTTCGTCTTCCATGTAAACACGAACGCGGTCATTTAACCCCACTTCTTCTGAAGACGCTTCGTCCTCCACGATTTGCGCTGTCTTAATCATTTTCTCCAGATAGCGGATCCGGCTTTCATTTTCATTTTTAAATTTCTTCGCCGCTTTGTATTCAAAATTTTCGCTGAGATCCCCATGGGCTCTGGCTTCTTTTACGTCTTCCAGTGCCTCTTTACGCACCACCAGTTTGCGGTGTTCGATTTCTTTCTCCATCTTTTCAATATCTTTTTTTGTCAGTCTGTCATACATTTTCTTTCCCTCCATGTTCAAATTTCTTCTCTCATTTCTTGTAATTATAAGTCCTGATTTAAAACTTTGTCAACTTACAAATCAATCATTTGCCAAAATACCTTTTTTGCTTTATACTAATATCATAGAAAGCATCAGGAGGTTCCCATGAAAAAAGGAGTTTACACAGCCACCAAAAAAGATGGAACATTGTATTACCGCAGCTCCATCACGTTTCAAAATAAACATATCAGTTTGGGAAGTTTTTCCAGTGAAAAACAGGCTGCGACTGCGTATCTGGAGGCGGAAAAGCTTTTGCGTACGCATGTCCTCACATTGGACCGCTTTGAGGAAAACTGTACCCTCTCTTTTGCCAAATGGGTGTGCCTGCTGAATTTTCGCGACAATGGGATGTATATAAAAACTCCGATTTATCTGAAAGACAATTATTTTTACTATTATTTTTCGCCAAATGATTACTATATTTTTGATATTGACGATCTGTTTTATTATTCCACGCATTCGATCATGCGGCGCGGCGGGCATCTTTTTGTAAGTGATTATGGGATGCAGGTCAATATTCTCAGCCGTTATGGCATTAAAAATTATGCCGTGGCAGGACGTGACTTTCATTTTGTCAATGGAAATACCCGCGATTTCCGCTATGAAAATATCGAGATCATCAACCGCTACCACGGTGTATTTTATAAATGTTTTAAAGGAAAAATGGTCTATGAAACACGGATCCATGTCAATGGAGAATTTATCGTCGGACGTTATCCGACTGAGATTGAAGCTGCGGTGGCTTATAATAAAGCCGCTTCCACCTTGTTAAAAAAAGGATATGAAAGAAATTATCCGGTCAATTATCTGGAAACTTTGTATGGAGATGAGTACAAAACCATGTTTAAAAAATTAACGATCTCAAAAACAATCAGAGAACTCCCAGAATGTACAAAGCCACATAACTGACCAAAACAAATCCATTGATCACGACACCAAATGTCGGCGTTGTCTTGTAAATTTCTTCCTCTTTGAAGCAACGGAATGCCAGTACAAAGCCAACGATGGAAATGATCAGATTGAGAAATCCAAGATATCCATACGAAATCCCTGCCTGTCCTTTTACATGACTCGAACCGATAAAAAGAGTGCACATCATAATAAAAGAGGCTGCTGCAATCACGGACGATACAATTCCTCTTTTGGGATGCTTTTTATCTGTAAACTGTATTCTTCTTCGTCTTCCAATCCGAATTTTCATCTTTCTCTGCCTTTCTTTTTTCTCACTGCGCGGAATATTTTCCTACAAAAATAGAACATGATACAGCCTAAAGTCACTCCGATCGTATTTAAAAACAGATCGTCTACATCAAAGGTTCCCACCTTGGTCACAAGCTGGACGGTCTCCACTGCCAGACTAAACAAAAATCCGGTAAGTACCACCCTCATGAACGACCAGTTTTTCAGACTCGGAACAAAAAATCCAAACGGCATAAATACGACAACATTTCCGACGATATTGATCAGAAAATATTCCATTCCAACGACCTCCCGGTACTTAATATACCGGGAAATCTCATGGAATAATTTCAAGTTATATTGATATTCTGTATAATGAACGGTCCGTCCATATTCTTCACTGAAGAACAGAAAATATATCAATAAGATCATATAACCGGCAAATGCCAGTGACAATATATTGTCCAGTAATTTTCTCACGACGATACCTCCCTGCAAGACAGTTCCGCCCGTATCGTCAGATGACATTACTGTCTGATTTTTACATCAATTGCTTCTAATTTCTTCAAGATCTTATCCATTACCGTAGTAACATCTTTGTCTTCCAGTGTACGGTCTGCGGCACGAAAACGGATTGAGTATGCCAATGATTTTTCATCGGCGGAAAGCTGCTCACCTTCGTACACGTCAAACAGTTTTACGCTTTCCAATGTCTTTCCGGCATTTTTGCGAATAATTTCTTCTACCTGTCCGGCGAGAACGTTCTTTTTCATAACAAGAGAAATGTCTCGTGTGACAGCCGGGAACTTCGCTACACCTTTGTACTTAATGTCAAAATTCGACAATTCCGTCAATCTTTCCACATCCAACACAGCCACATAAACTTTCGTTCCAATATTATAATTTTCTGCCACTTCCGGATGAATCTCACCAAGGAAACCAATGGTCTGTCCATCTACCATGATATCTGCCTTACGTCCCGGATGAAGATAAGGTCTGTCGTCCTCCGGTGTGTAAGTGATCAGCTTGCGGATTCCCAATTTATCAAGTACGGCCTCGACAACACCTTTGAGATCAAAGAAATCGCCTTTTCCATACATTCCCAATGTCAGCTGCATTCTCTCATCCGGCAGTTCCGTAAGCGGAAGTGCTTTCGGAAGATAGACATTGGCAAGTTCATACAAACGCACATCTTTGTTGCGGTGATTGTAATTTGTTGCCAGTGATGTCAGCATTCCGTTTAAGGACAGCGTACGCATGATACTGTAATCTTCTCCGAGCGGATTGGAAATTACAATCGCCTCTCTTGCCTTGCTTCCTTCCGGAACCAGCAATTTATCAAATACTTTCGGGCTTTCAAAAGAATATGTCATTCCCTCGGAAAATCCTGCCTGTTCAATCACATTTCTTGCAATATTTTCAATTTCCATCTGTTCGGAAAGTCTGCCGGCCGTTGCCTCGCCGCTTGGCAGTGTCGCAGGGATCTTATCGTAACCGTAAAATCTTGCCACTTCTTCTGCCAGATCTGCCAGACAATGGATATCCTGTCTCCATGTCGGCACATGTACCATTTTTTTCTCACGGTCAACCGGAAGATCGATTGTTTCAAAATACGTCACCATCTGGTCTTCACTGATGTCAGTTCCCAAAAGACGGTTGATGCGGTCAACATCATATGCTACCTCTTCCGGTTCTTTTACGTTTGGATAAACATCGACAGCACCGCCTACAACGGTTCCTGCGCCAAGTTCTTCGATCAACTGGCAGGCACGGTTGATTGCTTCATACGTATTGTTTGGATCCAGTCCTTTTTCAAATTTGGCCTGCGCATCGGTACGCATACCGAGTTTTTTACCGGAAAGACGGATATTGGTTCCATCAAAGCAGGCAGCTTCGAAAAGCATCGTCTTTACGTTGTCTGTGATCATGGAATTTTCTCCTCCCATGATACCGGCGATACCTACCGCTTTTTCGCCATCACAGATCATCAACATACTGTCATCCAAGGTACGTTCCTGTCCATCAAGAGTTGTAAATGCTTCTCCGTTTTTGGCATTTCGAACGATGATCTTATGATCTGCGATCGTATCTAAATCATATGCATGCATTGGCTGTGCATATTCCTCCATCACGTAGTTTGTGATATCGACGATATTATTGATCGGACGGATTCCGCATGCAGCAAGTCTTCTCTGCATCCACTCCGGCGATGGTGCCAGTTTAATATCTTTTACCACGCGCGCTACATAACGGGAGCAAAGTTCTTTATTTTCAATCTCTACGGAAATGTAATCATTTACATTTTCATCATTTCCGGTTTCTGTCACAACAGGCGGGCAAAACGGCTTGCCAAATGTGGCAGCTGCCTCTCTGGCGATACCGAGTACGCCAAAGCAGTCCACACGGTTTGAAGTTACTTCGTATTCAAAGTTGGCATCGCGAAGTCCCAAAAGTGCGATGGCATCGCTTCCAACCGGCGCGTCTTTATATTCTTCGTTGTCGCTCAGAATGTAAATTCCATTGTCCGGCGCGTCCGGATAATAGTCTTGGGAAGAGCCAAGTTCTTCGATGGAACACATCATTCCATTGGATTCTACACCACGAAGTTTTCCTTTTTTGATCTTGATTCCGCCCGGTGTCTTACTTCCGTCGTGACCACCGGCTACACGTCCGCCATCCAGTACAACAGGAACTTTCTGTCCCTCTTTAACATTGGAAGCACCGGTAACGATCTGCGTCGTCGTACCGGTTTCATCGATTGCCACCTGACAGATTACCAATTTATCCGCATCCGGGTGTTTTTCGATCTTCTCGATACGGCCAACAATTATTTTATCCAAATCTGCGTCAAATTTTTCATAACCTTCCACTTTTGTACCGGAAAGTGTCATTGCATCCATATATTCTTTTTCCGTACAATCCAGTTCCGGAACATATGCTTTTACCCATGATAAAGGTGTATTCATTGTTTTTCCCTCATTTCTACTATTTTATATAACACTGCAACATTTGATTTTCTCCGATTGCTCCGTAATCAGAACTGCTCCAAAAATCTCTTGTCATTCTCATACAATAAGCGCATGTCGTCAATCTCGTATTTCAATAATGCGATTCGCTCCAAACCGACACCAAACGCAAAACCTACGTACTCATCCGGGTCAATGTTGCTCATTTCCAATACATGTGGGTGTACCATTCCACAGCCTAAGATCTCGATCCAGCCTTCGCCCTTACAGAAACGACAGCCCTTTCCACCACATTTGAAACAGGTTACGTCCATCTCGGCACTTGGCTCTGTAAATGGGAAATGGTGAGGACGGAATTTTACTTTTGTTTCCTCGCCGAAAAGCTGTTTGGCAAATTCTGCCAATGTTCCCTTTAAGTCTGCAAAAGTTACATTTTTGTCGATCACCAGTCCCTCGATCTGATGGAAGGATGGAGAATGCGTCGCATCAACTTCATCTGAGCGGAATACTCGTCCCGGTGCGATCATGCGGATCGGCAGTTTTCCTTTTTCCATCTCATGAACCTGTACGGAAGAGGTCTGCGTACGAAGCAGGATCTTGTCATTGATATAAAATGTATCCTGTTCGTCTTTTGCCGGGTGATTTGCCGGAATATTCAATGCCTCAAAGTTATAATAATCATATTCTACTTCCGGACCGGATACAACTTCGTAGCCAAGTCCGACAAAGATTTTTTCTACTTCTTCCAAAGCGATCGTATTTGGATGGCGATGTCCCAATTCCGGTTTATTTCCCGGCAATGTCACATCGATCACTTCGGCTTTCATTTTTTCTTCACGGAGTGCTTTTGCAAATGCTGTCTTTTTCTCCTCTAAACGTTCCTCAATCTGCTTTCTTGCCTCATTTACCAGCTGACCTACTTTGGGTCTGTCTTCCGGGGCAACTTCTTTCATGGATTTGAGAACACTTGTCAGTTCTCCTTTCTTTCCAAGAAATGCCACTCGAATGTCATTCAATTTGTCCAATTCTTTGGAATCCTCAATCTGAGAGAGCGCATTTTTCATAATGCTGTCCAATTTTTCTTTCATGGTTTCTCTTTCCTTTCTGACTAAATATAAAATAGAGCCCATCCCTTGTCGGTATGTTCTCCATACTTCCAAGGGACGGACTCTTGATCTTCCGCGGTACCACCCTGGTTCCCATCCTGCCGGACAGGCTCTCATTGATCTGCTTAACGCGCAGCAACGTCATTTCCTACTGGAAACCTCTTTCAGAAATAAAACTCCGGTGTGAAATTCAATTGCATCCCGAACCTGACAAAACTTCCAGCCGCTGATCTTGTCTCTCTGAAGGAAAAAATGCAATCTCCGAGGAAATCCCCCTGCACCATCATCGTCGATATGTTCATTTGGTTTCATGATAGCACAAGGACGGGGGTAGTGTCAAGGGGCAAAATCCACCTTCTACCATTTCTTATGCACATCCGGACAGTACTGCTGCCGCTTTGCCGCGCGCAGTGCCACGTAGCAACCACATCGTCCACACATGCCGCCCCGCATGAAACTGCAAGCGTCGCAGAGCATAAGGCGACGTTCGTATTCCTCGTCGCTTACCCTTTCTTCTTCGGGAATGCGCTCGATATATTCTTCCAATTTAAGTAATTCTTTGTCGAACATTTCCTTTGTCCACTGACACCTTCTGCAAAATTTCATGCCGGTCTCCTTATGTTAATTTATGCCAAAGTTACTTTTACGATACTCATTGCCGGCATCTCGACAGACAAGATTCCGTCGTTCAGCGATGCCCCGCCAAATGCTGCAAGCTGTACATTATCCGGATTTTCAAAGTCGTTATGATCGTCCATCTTTCCTGTGAGAATCGTGGCTTCGCAGTTGTTATAACTGCCAAGAATCTGTGCGCTCACAGTGAGACTTTCTGTCAAATGCGGATTGGCAATCGTGATTGTCATTTTTCCTTCTTCATTTACGGAAGCACTCGAAGATACCACCGGAATGTCAAATCCCTCGCAGGTCACTTTCGGGCAGTCAATGTAGCAGTCAACCAGCTGTGCTTCCTGATGATCTTTGTACATCTCATAGACATAGTAAGTCGGCGTTTTTACCATCTTATCGCCCTCGGTCAGAATCACGGACTGGAGAACATTGACAACCTGTGCAATATTTGCCATGGAAATACGGTCACAATGGCGGTTGAAAATGTTCAGATTCAACGCAGCCACCATCGCATCACGCATGGTATTCTGCTGATACAAAAATCCCGGATTGGTTCCTTCTTCGACATCGTACCACGTTCCCCATTCGTCTACGATCAATTTTACTTTATGCTCCGGATCGTATTTGCTCATAATATCCAAATGGCGTTCGATCATCGGCTCGATACGAAGCGTCGCTTCGATCGTCTCATAATATCTCTTTTCATCAAAACCAAGTGCATGACCTTTTTCCTCCCAGCTTCCCGGAACGGTATAATAGTGCATACTGATTGCATCGGCAAACTGATCTTTGATCAGGCTCATCACCTTATCCGTCCAGTCAAAGTCATCCGCATTTGGCCCACAGCAGATCTTATACAATTTGTTGTCTCCGTAATTGCGGCAGTATGTCTGGTAACGGCGGTACATATTTCCATAAAATTCCGGTGTCATGTTGCCGCCGCAGCCCCAGTTTTCGTTTCCTACGCCAAAATATTTTACTTTCCACGGTTCTTTTCTTCCATTTTCCTCACGCAGTTTTGCCATCGGAGATTCACCGTCAAAGGTCATATACTCGATCCATTCTGACATTTCGCGAACGGTTCCGCTTCCCACATTTCCGTTAATATATGGTTCACAGCCAAGCTGGTCACAAAGTTCAAAAAATTCATGCGTACCAAAGCTGTTATCCTCGACAACACCGCCCCAATGTGTATTGATCATACGTTTTCTCGTCTCTTTTGGTCCGATTCCGTCCATCCAGTGGTACTCATCGGCAAAACAGCCGCCCGGCCAGCGAAGTACCGGAATTTTAATATTTTTCAATGCTTCTACTACATCATTTCTCATTCCGTTGGTATTTGGAATCTCCGAATCTTCACCCACAAAAATTCCTTCATAAATACATCTTCCCAAATGCTCTGAAAAATGTCCGTAAATCTCTTTGTTAATTTTTCCCAATGTGCGGTTGCTGTTGATTACTCCATTTGTCTTAGCCATTTTACTCTCTCCATTTCTTTTTGTTCTGCCTCCGGCAAACTCTTTTTACTCTTTTGACATCATACAAAAAATCCACTCCGACGGGAATGGATTTTTTTGTGCTATGCATGTATTATTTTGTCACAATGTTATTTTTCATAGTGACCTCCTAGCAGTACATTTCATGCTCAACCGGCTCACACCACTCGTTGGACGTCTCCTCGCCCGGCACTTCAATTGCCAGATGAGAGAACCAGCTGTCCGGTGCTGCTCCATGCCAATGTTTCACTTCTGCCGGAATGTTGATGCAGTCGCCCGGTTTCATCTCTACCGGTTCTTTTCCTTCTTCCTGATAATAACCGCGTCCTGCCACGCAGACAAGGATCTGTCCACCACCTCTTTTTGCGTGATGGATGTGCCAGTTATTGCGGCATCCCGGTTCAAATGTTACATTAAATATGCCAACCTGCTCTGTCGATACCGGTGCAAGATAACTCTGTCCGATAAAATACCCGGCAAATGCATCGTTTGGCTCTCCGATCGGAAATACCATCGATTTGGCATGTGCACGCATTGCCTCATCTTCATAAGGAAGATCGCCTTCGCCTGTCTCCCACACTTCCTTTGCCAGATTAAATACCGCCCATGCTTTTGGCCAGCCGGCATAAAATCCAACGTGTGTAATAACAGCTGCGATCTCTTTTTGTGTTACTCCATGATCTTTTGCATTTTGCAGATGGAACTTCAGAGAAGAATCCGTAATTCCCTGCGCCATAAGAGCAACCACCGTAATGATGCTTCTTGTCTTTACGTCAATGTCATTATTATTCCAATTTTCTCCAAATAATACATCGTCATTAAAATGTGCAAATTGTGGTGCAAATTCACCAAGTGCATTTCTTCCTGCGGTCTGTACGATCTTTGCCATACTCTTGTCCTCCTTTATCTTATAATGATGCTGCCCAGTCTGCGATCTCAGACGAACGATTTAACAGTTTTCCCTCTACGATCTCTGCGCCCGGCGCACTGTCTTTTAATTCTTTTACCGTATTTCCAAATCCGCTTCCGCCGGATGTTGCAAACAAAATGATCTTCTTTCCGGAAAAATCATAACTTTCCAAAAAGGTGTTAATGATCGTTGGTGCCACATACCACCAAATCGGGAAACCAATCAGGATCTCGTCGTATGCTGCAATATCTGCGTCTGTATCTGCCAGTTCCGGACGGATTTTTTTATCTGCCATCTCTACACTACTTCGGGATTTTTTATCCATCCAGTTCAAATCTGCTTTTGTATAAGCCGTTTTCGGTTTGATCTCATAAAGATCTGCTCCGGCTGCTTTTGCTACCATTTCTGCTGCTTTTTTTGTCGTACCACTGGCACTAAAATAAGCGACTAACTTTTTACTCATACTGCGTTCCTCCTAACAAAAATAGTGTGTAAAAGGCATCTCTGTCCTCTTACACACTCATTATAAGTCAAAATTTTGCATATGTCTAATACTTGTATTTTATTGTCTGTCATGCCTGAAAGGCATTGATCTCTTCGATGAATTTTGTCACGGCGAGAGAATACGGAATATTTCTGCGCCATGCGATCAGCGTCTTGGAACTCATTTCCGGTAGGTAAGACGGCTCTTATCCCAAAACCGCATCGCTCCCTCGATCGTGATAAGATAAGCCAGCCCGTTTTGCGCCATCACAGCAGAATTCCCTTTTCCGTAAGAGTGATCTTTTTATTTCCACGGATAAAAAGGGACGTGCCGAGTTCTTCTTCCAGCGCCGCCAGCTGTCTCGACAAAGTTGGCTGCGTGATATGAAGAAGTTCCGCTGCCTTCGTAATATTTTGTTCCCGTGCCGTCACAAGAAAATAGCGAAGCACCCTGATTTCCATATTTTACCACTCCTTTGTATTAATACGATTCATTGATTTCCATACATTGATCCTGAATAGTTACGATTTATTTACGAAAAAATATAACATCTCCGGATCGTTTTTTCTTACTTGTTTCAGTTGTTTCGTGTCAGGGTCATAACAAAGATAATAATCGTCAGCCTCACCCCGTATATAGATTTTATTATTGACCACGCTGAAATCCGCCAAAAGCAGATTCTTGTCGTTTTCCTGTTCAAATTTCTTCAATGCCTCTGTGAAATCTTTCTCATAGTAAAGCTTTTTGTCTTTTCCTGCCAAAGAATAAGAATATACATCCGTCGAATATCCATTCGTCGACTCTCCATCAATCATTTCGCCTGTTGTAAACACATACAACCGGTCTTTCCAGATACACATTTCATAAATATCATCCTTCTTGTTAACTTTCACCAAACACTCCTTTTTCTTATGTTTCAGATCATAGGTCCAAATCTTTGTACCCCGTGCATAAATTACCTGTTTTCTCTTTTCATCACCAATGATAGGTCCATCACACATCGGATCCATAATATGAAGTTGATCGGAACCCGTTTTGTAATAGGAAAAAGCATCCTCTGCCTTTCCTTTTTTTGTAGTATAATAAGATATGCTGTCAAAAATAAAATAGTTACCTACCTTGGTCACTAAATTCATTTCTGTTTTCGGAATGCCTTTTACCTTTACAAACGTTTTCTTTTTTCGGTCATATACATGAATCTGCGACATCCCATCCGCAAATATAATATAATTTTTATCGGCATACAGACCACTATCATACTCTTCAATTTTAACTATTTTCTCTGCCTTTTCCATCTGTGGGAAAGAACTGCCATCTACTAATACCAGAGGAACAACGTATAAATATTCATGTTCATCTATAGAAACACTAAATAGCAATTCCTCATTGTTCGCATACAACAAATACCAATATTTCGTGCCGCAGAAATTATTTGTAAAAATATGACGTACAAACTTTCCATCCAATGTATATTCGTCCAGACAACAATTACTCTTATCATCTTCTGATATTTGAACAAAAACATTGTAATCATTTGCATAGTTATAGTTCTGATTGGCATTTGTCAGTGGTTTTTCGAGCGGATATTCCTGCGTTTTCTGCAGTCTTCCCTCTCCCTCCTGCACCAGTTTTCCTGTCTGTGTATCACAGCATAAAAGGACTCCTTCCCCCTTTACATTTATTTCCAATTTAACCTTACCATCTTCATACGCTATTTCCCGGATCAGATCCATTCCCTCCTCCGGTTTTTCCGAAAGTACATTCCGAATCTGCTCTTCCGTCACAAGGACAGACTTTTTCCCATTTTTGCAGTCATATTGATATACGTCATAAGATAAACTGCTTTTTCCCTTTTTTACAGCTGTAAAAAACAATTTGTCTTCCCCTGCCTGATACAGCATATACTTCTGATCTCTTGTAATTTCCTGCACTTTTTTTGTCTCATAATTATAATGATATGCCATACTTTTGCTTCGCTGTGTGGCAAAAAACACAAAAGAATCGTTGTTATTTTGATATATAATATCGCCATCTTCATCTCTTAATGGTACATTGTTATATTCAATCTTTGAAAATTTCTTACTTCTTCGATCATACTCTGCCATCTTATCACCGAAGTCATATTGAAATAAAATACACTCCTTTGTCGACGCAATATACTCGAAATCATTAAACCTGCTGTCCAAATAATTTTCAAATACCAATTGTTTTTTATCTACCGCAATTTCTTCTTTGCCATCTTTCCGGATAACCGGCACAGAATACACATTTATTTGGTCCGACTCCTCGGAAAACAATATTTCATTTTCTGATACATCTAAAAATGTAATCATCTCTGTATCAAACTTCTTTTCCGGAATTTTCTGGAGTACGTTCCCCTGATAGTCACATTGCACAAGCCACTCCTGCCATTCGTCATCCTCCTCATCGTCACCATCGCCGTCCGGCAATTCCTCTGTCCGATAGACACAATGACTGGTCGCCCACGTATACTCACATTCTATTTCCGTCTGCGCAGCATCTGCTTTTTCCTGTTTCTCCTCTTTTTGTTCTGTCTTATTTACGTTACCCTGACAGCCTGTTAAAAGCAGACAGAGTGTCATAAAAATTAAGATTGTTATTTTCTTCATTTTGTACTCCTCTTTTCCATATCTTTCTATTCATCACGATCCCACTCATCTACCGAAGCTCCATCCCTGCATAACAAAAAATATAACATCTCAGGATCGCTTTTTCTTACTTTTTTCAGTTGTTTCGTGGCAGGGTCATAGCAAAGATATATGAGATACTCGTCATCTTGCCAGGAATGTATGCAGATTTTATTATTTACCACGTCGACAGAATCAATCACCAGTTCCAGATCATTCTGCTGTTCAAATTTCTTCAATGTCTCTGTGAGCTCTTTCTCATAGTGGAGCTGTTTTTCTTTCCCCGTCATGGAATAAGAATATACTTCATCCTTTTCACCTGTAAACACGAACAACCGATCTTTCCGGATACACATTTCAGAAACATAATCCTTTTTGTTCCATTTGACCAAACGTTTCTTTTTATCCTGTTTCAGATCATAGGTCCAAATCCCCTTACGCAGTGCATAAATCACCTGTTTCCTCTTTTTATCACCAATGGCAGCTGCCGATGTATAGCACGCCGGATCCATAATATGTATCTGATCCGAACCAATCTTATAATAGGAAAACGCATACTTTTCTTTTCCTTTTTCCTTATAAGGCTTGCTGCTAAGAATAAAATATTTCCCCACAAGACCACTTAAATACATATTGGTTTCCGGAATGCCTTTTATCTTTACAAACGTTTTCTTTTTCCGGTCATATACATGGATCTGATACATACCATCCTGGTAGACAATATAATCGCTGTCTGCATACACATCCCCTTGTCGGGGCTCCTCAAGTTCTTTATTACATTTACATATTTTCTTTGCCTTTTCCATCTGCGGAAAAGAGCTGCCATCTGCCAGCATCAGCGGAACCGTATATAAATAATTCCCCAGATCATAATCTTCCACATAAAATATCAATTCCTGATTGTTTGCATACAGCAGTTTCCATGTTTGATTCGTGCAATGAAAATTATTGGTGAAAATATGACGCACAAATGTTCCATCTAATGTATACTCATCCAAAACATAATTCATATCGTTTTCCAGTCTTTGAACAAATACATTGTAATCATTTGCATTCGTATAATTTTTATCGGCATTTGTCAGCGGTTTTTCCTGCAGATATTCCTGCGTCTTCTGTAATTTTCCTTCTCCCTCCTGCACCAGTTTTCCGGTTTTTGTATCACAGGCTAAAAGGACGCATTTCCCTTTTACATTGATTGCCAATTTCAATGTTCCCTCTTCATATCCTATTTCCCGGATTAGATCCATTCCCTCCTCCGGTTTTTCGGAAAGTGCATTTCGAATCTGCTCATCCGTCGCAAGAACGGACTTTTCTCCACTTTTACAATCAAATTGATAGACATCATAACATAAGCCGCTTTTTTCCCCTTTTACAGCCGTATAAAACAATTTATCATCCCCACCCTGATATATACTTCTCTCATCTTTTGTAATTTCCTGCATTTTCTTGGTTACAAAGTTATAATAATATACCGCCGTTTCTCTCCCATGAAAACCATAAAGCACAACAAAATCTTTGTTATTTTCATATATGATATTACCAACTTCCAATGGCTTATTTTTGTATTTAATCCTTGTAAATTTATTCTTTTTGCGATCATACTCTGCCATCTCGCCTTCCCAATTAAATAATATATACTCCTTGGTATCCGTAATATACTTACAATCCATCCAGAAATCCGCAAATTCTAAAAACAACTGCTGAATTTTCTCTATGGCAATTTCCTCTCTGTCCCCCTTCCGGATAACCGGCACAGAATATACCTTTACCAGATCACTGGAGTCGTATGTAGAGAAAATCAACACTTCATTTTCAGATACGTTCATAAAATGAATCCCCTGTGTATCTGTTAATCCCAAACTCTCCGCTGGGATTTTCTGAATCACTTTCCCTTCATAGTCACTCTGTACAAGACATTCCTGACATATATCCTCTTCGTCTTCTCCATCAGCGCCATCCGACAATTCCATTTCCTCTGTCCGATAAGTACAATGACTGGTCGCCCACGTATACTCACACTCTATTTCTTCCTTTGTATTTTCTGTTGTTTCCTGTTTCTCCTCTTTTTGTTCTGTCTTATTTACGTTACCCTGACAGCCTGTTAAAAGCAGACAGAGTGTCATGAAAATTGCGATAGATTTCTTTTTCATTTTGCGCTCCTCGTTTCTCTTCACTTGTTTGAACTGCCGGATAAAAATGCTCTTACTGAAAGGACAGAACAAAACATAACACTTTGACTCTTTCCTCCTCTTCTCAGTCAGGTCACTTCGCTTCTAAAATCAAGTATAACATCCTGGTCTTTACTTGTCAATTTGTGTAAATTTTTTCTGTTTATCCTTGACTAAGCCATTTCTTTATTGTAAAATATTGGATGAGTCCTATTTATAATCATACAGAAAGGTAAAAATCAAACAATGAAAAAATACAAATTGGCTATAATTATTATTCTTGCACTCTTTATACTGGAGTTTGCTTTTAAACTCATTTATATCAAAGATGGAACCATTAATGAGGGAACTTATCAAGTTGTAGATTTTGAACAATATCCCGATGCTTCCATCACAATAACAAAAGATACCATTCAGTTTCATAACATTGATCTAAATAAAATATATCAAGCGAAACAAATGGAGCAATACAAGAAAACACATGAAATCAACCCTGAATTGAGTTATTCAGAAAAAGAAATAGACGATTATTCCAACCTGAACGAGAACTTTGTAAATAATGCTTTTCCTATCCCCTATGAGCAGGCAGAAGATTTTAAATCCGGAACTTTTACATACACATACTATCTGTATCCCGGTAATAGCATATTTGGATGGTTATCCTATATGATTCTTTACATAAAACGATTAAAATAAACAATGAAATTCAGGAAATTAAATTTGCAAAATAGAGACGTATTTAACCGACCTCGAAAGGAAACAATAACATCATGAGAGTTTTACTTGCATTGATATTCTTTTTTGTATTTTATAAAGGTTTGCAAAAAGACAACTCTGTCCAAACATGGGGTGGCCTCATTTTGATGGTACTGTGCCTGGTGTGGCAAATATGTATTTCTTGGGAATTTCTCGCGTATTTTCTTGTTCCGATAGCATAAAATGATATATTTTCAAAGTTTGTGCTATCAATGGCATAAACTTGCTTTTTTTTTACTTTTATGCTATGATTTTGGTAGTGAGGTGATAGATATGCTTAAATCAACCAATTTAAAAAGAAGAGACACTTATCTAAATAAATTAATTGGCTTTCAAGACACCGAGCCAGTCAAAGTCATCACTGGTATTCGGCGTTGTGGTAAATCCAGTCTCTTAAAACTGATGATTTCACATTTAATAGAAACTGGTATACAAGAAGATCAGATTTTAGAAATGAATTTTGAATCCTTTGATTTTAGAAAAATGTCATCTGAAGAAGTATATAATTATGTTCAAACTCATAAAGCAGTGGGAAAGAAAATGTATCTGTTCTTTGATGAATTACAACGGATTCCCTCTTGGGAAGATGCAATCAACGCATTTCGCGTGGATCTTGACTGTGATATTTATATTACCGGTTCCAATGCATACCTTTTATCTTCCGAGTACTCCACCTATCTTTCCGGCCGATGTGTGGAGATAAAAATGCTTCCACTCTCTTTTAAAGAGTTTTTAGATTTTCATGATTTTTCTATAAAAAAATCTGAAAATTTTTTAGGCAGGAAGGCGATATCGTTATTTGATAAATCCGGTAGCCCCTGTGACTCCAGACAAGTATTCCAAGCCTATCTGCAATTTGGAGGAATGCCCGGAATTTCAGATATAGGATTAGACCAAGAAAAGGCTCTGGCTCTTTTAGACGGGATTTACTCGACCGTAGTAATCCGTGATATATTAGAACGTGAAAAACGCAGGGGGCAAAGACAGCTCACGGATTCCGTTCTGCTTCGCAAAATTGTTCTATTCCTCGCTGATAATATAGGCAGTAATGTTTCTGCTACTTCTATTGGCAATATCCTTACCAATGAAGGGTTGCTAGAGGAATCGAAAAGACGCGGAAAGCCAAGTGTTCACACTGTTCAGGCGTACATCAATGCGCTTATCGAAAGTTATTTTTTCTATGATATAAAACGTTTTGACATAAAAGGAAAAGAACTATTACGTACTCTCGGTAAATATTATATTGTAGATATTGGATTACGTAACTACCTTTTAGGTTACCGCAACAGAGACAGTGGGCACATCTTGGAAAATGTAATTTTTCTTGAATTAATGAGGCGCGGATACGATGTCGCTATTGGTAAAATAGACAAGCTGGAAATTGATTTCATTGCCACAAAGGCTGATGAAAAATTATATATTCAAGTTACCGAATCTATGTTAAATGAAGATGTGCGGAAAAGGGAATTAGCACCTCTTCAAAAAATACGTGATAATTACAGAAAGTTAATATTATCTTTGGATCCCGGCTTAGAAAATTCCTTTGATGGCATTGAATCCCAAAACATCATCGATTGGCTTTTAGAAACTAACTAGCACATTCAAGCACACACCAATCTCCTCTCGGAAATCGGTGTGTGTTTTATTATTTATCCCCAAACTTCTTCGGCGATTTCTTTTACCAGTTTCAATTTTGCCCACTGTTCTTCTTCCGTAAGTTTGTTTCCTATTTCACAGGAAGCAAATCCACACTGTGGGCTTAAGCACAAGCGGTCAAGCGGAACATATTTGGCTGCCTCATGGATTCTTTCGATCACCGCTTTTTTATCTTCTAATACCGGCGATTTTGTCGTAATAAGTCCCAGCACAATTTTCTTATCTCCGGAAACTTTCGCAAGCGGAGCAAATCCTCCGGATCTCTCATCGTCGTATTCCAGGAAAAGTGCATCCACATTTTCCTTGGCAAATACATAATCTGCGACAGAATCATACGCGCCACTTGCAAAGAATGTAGAATGATAATTTCCTCTGCAAATATGTGATGTAATCACCATATCTTCCGGTTTTCCTTCAAGAGCAAGATTATTGACTGCAAGTAGTTTTGATTTCACTTCATCAAGATCGATTCCCAGCGATTTATATCTGAGTTTTGCAGCATCTCCAACGATTGCACCCCAGGTACAGTCATCGAGCTGAAGATTGCGGCATCCCGCATCATAAAACTGTTTGATCACATTCTGATAGGCGGTTCCGATATCCTGGATCAGTTCCTCATCGGTTGCATAAAATTTTCTTGTTGATTCATAATTTGCCGGTACAATGAGCTGCTGATACATCTGTGCCGGAGCTGGGATCGTATATTTTGCAACCGTATTTTCATCCTCAAATTGTTTTAAATATTTAAAATATTCTACAAAAGGATGCGCTTTTGGCTTAATTTTTCCAACAAGATACGTGTCGTCAAGTACCGCCAGTTCTGCATCAAACTTCACGCCGTTACCTGTATTCTCATGAGCAATGCCTTCAAAGCCCCACATGAAATCAAGATGCCAGAACGTTCTCCGGAATTCCCCATCTGTAATAACATGGAATCCTAATTCTTTCTGTTTGGCAACGACTTTATTTATTTCTTCATTTACTACTTTATCCAATTCTTCTTTGCTTATCTTACCTTCCTGACAAGCTGCTTTCGCCTCTTTCAGCGCCTGTGGTCTTAAAAAACTTCCTACAAAATCATAACGAAAAGGTGTTTTTAATGTACTCATATTATCTTCTCCATTTCTTATCATCTAGTTAATTAACTGATTTCATTATAAGTACAAACACCTCAGCTGTAAAATATATAAAAAGAGCAGTTTGCCATAGTTTGAAACTATAGCAGGCTGCCCTTATTTTCTTAATCCCCTTTTTTATAACTTCCAGTCTCTGGCAAGAAGCTGGGTCTTAAGCATATTTGCGTAGATTCCACCCTGCTTTTCGAGGGCTTCCGGGCTTCCGTTTTCTGCCACCGTACCGTCTTTTAATACGACGATCTTATCGGCATCGGCGACTGTACGCATACGATGCGCAATGATCATAACCGTCTTATCTTTGATGAGGCAGGACAAAGATTCCTGAATCATCGTTTCGTTATCTACATCGAGCGAAGCGGTTGCCTCGTCGAGAAGAATGATCGGAGCGTCTTTCAGAAAGGCACGTGCAATTGAGATTCGCTGTCTTTCTCCGCCGGAAAGTTCCGAACCATTTTCACCGATCATCGTATTCCAGCCATCCGCAAGTTTTTCTGCAAATTCATCACAATGAGCAAGTTTCGCTGCCGCAATTACTTCTTCGTCCGTTGCATCCATTTTTCCGATACGGATATTTTCCATCACCGTATTATTGAACAAAGTTACATCCTGGAATACAATCGAATATAGTGACATCAAGGTCTCCGGATCAATTTTGGAAATGTCCATGCCGCCTACCGTGATGGTTCCCTGATTGACATCCCAGAATCGTGATGCCAGACGGGATACTGTCGTTTTTCCGCCGCCGGATGGTCCGATCAACGCCGTAACTTCGCCCTGTTTTGCCACAAAAGACACATCATTTAATACAGTTTCGCCACTTTCATAAGAAAATCCGACATTAGAAAATTCGATGTCATAACCCTTGTTATCCATTTTCCGGGTACCTCCCTGTACCTCGTGGGACAGAATCTCATCCAAGCGGCTGCTCTGTACACCGGTGGCAATGATGGCTGCCAGATTTTGAAGCGAAACCTGCATTGGGTCGTAAATTCTTGATACCACCATCAAAAACATGAAAAATGTAATAACATCCAGTTCTCCTTTGGCAAGCAGGATTCCCCCTACCAATGCCACCGTTCCGATACCAAGCTTCAAGATCATCTGCGAACTTCCTACAAAAACAGCCGTTCCAAGTTCTGTAACAATTGCATGTTTTTCAACCGCTTTGATCTTCTTATCCAATCCTTCCATATACTCTTCCTGAGAATTATAGGCACGAAGATCTCTCGCACTTTCAAGGCCTTCCTGGATTCCATCGGCACATGCCATTTTCAGATCCATCTGTTTTTTATTTAAACTTCTCTGCACTTTTCCGGAACATGCTACAATGATGAAAGAAATCGGGAGTACCCAAAGTGCTGCCATTGCCATACGCCAGTCAAAGAAAAATAATCCGATGGCAACGATTGTCGTCGAAATGCAAGCTCCGACAAGTTCCGGAACAAAATGCGACGATGCCGTTTCCATCTGGGCACAGTCCGCCATGATCGTACTCGTAAGATCAGACAGATCCTTTTTCCCGAAAAAGGAAAGCGGGATCTTTCTTAATTTCTCAGCAAGTGTAATTCGTCTTACTCCACTCTCAATATACGTTGCCAGAAATGTCGCATTGTATTGAATGTATGTAGTAACAGCAATCAGGACAAATGTGACTACAATTCCCGCCACATACCAGAAGCCTTTTCCGGCAAGGTTTCCTTCCATATAATCTTTAACCATATAGTACAAAAGAGCGATCGGCACCATAAGAACCAGATTCGATACGGTGACGGATACAAATGCCTTTATCATGTCTTTGGCACCCTGTTCGGAGAGAGCACACTTATGCATCAATGTTTCTTTTAACTTCATGTCACACACCTACTTTCCAGCATACCGATTTATTGTATTCTCCCCACATATGAGCATACAAACCATCTGTTTTTTCCAATTCTTCATGTTTACCGCTCTGACAAATTTCTCCCTCTTTCAGCACACAAATACGGTCTACTCCGACTACGGAAGAAAGTCTGTGAGCGATCATGATCACCGTCTTCCCCTGAGAAAGTTTGGTAAATGCCGCCTGTACCTTTGCTTCGTTGTCCGGATCTGCAAAAGCGGTTGCCTCGTCTAAGATCAGAATCGGTGCATTTTTCAACATGGCTCTCGCGATAGAAATACGCTGTGCTTCTCCTCCGGAAAGATACGTTCCTTTGGAACCAATCACGGTATCAATACCATCCGACAGTTTGTCGATAATATCTTCGCATTGTGCATTTTTCAATGCTTCCATTACTTCTTCACGAGTTGCATCTTTTTTACCCATTCGAACATTGTCAAAAATTGACATTTTTAAAAGATGGCTGTCCTGGAATACAAAAGATATGGTACCCATAAGTTCTTTCGAATCTATGCTTTTCACATCCACTCCGCCAATCTTTATTTTTCCTTCCGTTGCATCGGCAAATCTTGCGATCAGACGCGCTAAGGTCGTTTTACCACCGCCGGATGGTCCGACAAATGCCACCTGCTCACCTGCTTTGATATCCAGATTGATGCCGTGCAGCGCATCTTTCGCTGCACCTTCATAACGAAATGAAACATTTTCAAAACAGATCGAAGTATCTTTTGGCTGCTCTTTTTTCTGCGTCTCCGAAAGCGGCTGGCGTTCCATAATACTGTCGATACGCTTCAAGGAATCTTCCACGATCATTGTATTTTCACCCGCATACATCATTTTTGTCAAGGTAACCGTAATGATCGGTGTGATAATGATGTAGAACATCAAATTAAGCAGAAACGTCGTATCCACCATTCCGCTCTTTACCCCGCCAAACAGATAAGCTGCGGCGATGAGAATGGCAAACACCGAATTAATTCCCACGGTATATCCCATCATCGGGATACGAAGATCTTTGGTATAAGAAATTACCCATTTTTCATATTTTTTGATGGAATTCTGAAATCTTTTAAAGGAAAATACCGACTGTCCAAACGTTTTTACAACGGGGATTCCGCGGACATATTCCACCGCTTCATTGGACATTTCTTCCAATGAATTCTGATACTCTTCCATCTTCTTTTTCATATTTTCTCCCATCATGGTACTCATGACAGCAAACGCAGCAACGACAGGGATCAGACACAGAAGTCCGAGTCTCCAGTCAAAGATAAGAAGAAGGATCGCAAGTCCTGCCGGAGTAGCGAAAGCGACACATTTATCCGGCAGCTGGTGCGCGATATAAGTTTCCGTCGCCGCACTGGACTCATTTACAATTTTCCGAATTTTACCACTCCCCTCTTCTTCCATAAACCCAAGCGGAAGTGATAAGATGTGACGCATAAGCTGCGAACGCATATTGGCCTGCACACGGAAGGCAGACAGATGCGAGCAGATCAATGCTCCTATGTAGATCAGCATGGAAAGCACCGCTGTTCCGACGGCACTCCATCCATAAAACAACAAATTCTGTGCTGCTCCATAATCCGGTGCCACACGCAGCACTTCTTTGATCAGACACCAAATAAAATAAAATGGGACAAGTGCCGCAAACGCACTTATCACGGCGAGTACCCATGACGCAATTGTCAGGTATTTAAAATTTCCGGCATACTCAAACAACCGCTGAATCGTTTTTTGTTTTGCCTCTGCATTTTTCGTCATTTTCAAAAGCCTCCTTAAACTTTCTATTGGAAACCATTCAAAAGGGAATCGTTTCCTTTCATTTTATAAAGAAATGCTCTTCCCTGCGAGAAATTCATCTCATAAGTACAGCATTTATTTATCAATTCCCAGTCATGCGAAATGATCAACACACTTTTTCCCATGCTTTTTAGTTGTTTAAAACACTCTGCAGTCTGAATCATATGACGGTAATCCAATCCACTTGTCGGTTCATCAAAAATCAATATTTCTTTCTCTGCCAATATTGCGGATACAATTGCAACACGCTGCTTCTGTCCCCCGGAAAGTGACATCGGATGTCTTTGCCGGAAGGCTGACACCCCTAATTGCTCCATCGCATCATTTTTATCCTCTTCCGGTCTATCCTCGACCCCAAGACTGATTTCGTCCTCTACCGTTTCGCAGAACAATTGATGATTTACATCCTGCATAACCATATAACACTGTTTTAACATCTCCTTATTCTTGTACTTTTTGCCATCTAAGACCGTAGTTCCTTTAAACTTTTTCTCAAGCCCGCATAAACAACGCACAAATGTCGTCTTTCCTGCACCATTAAGACCAGTTATCGCAACAATTTCATTTTGAGGAATCGTAAAATTATCTATATCAAAAACCAATTCCTGATCATAGGAAAATTGGTAATCAATGCACTCAATTCCTTTTTTTATGGATATTTCTTCTTTTTCAAACTTCTCTGCAACATTTTCCATAGTCCGTAATCCAAACTCTTTTCTTTGTGCGGACGAAAACTGCATAAACTCTTTTATAGCCAAATTCCATTCCACTTTTCCATCTTTCAAGTAAATTACACGGTCGCAAACTTCCTGCAGCCAGTTAAGTCGATGTTCTGCAATTACTATAGTTTTTCCTTGATCTTTCCAAAATGATAAAATCTGTTTTAATTTTTCAATTGATTTTATATCCAGGTTCGATGTCGGTTCATCAAGTACAAACACCTCTGGCATCATTGCCGAAACCGAGGCACAGGCTACTCTTTGTTTTTCTCCACCGGAAAGTTGAAATATGTCGCGATCCAAAAGCAGATCCATCTCCAGTTGATCCGCCACTACATTCATTCGCTCTCGAATCTCTTTTTCCGGCAAACCAAGGTTTTCACATCCAAAGGCAATCTCACTCGTCGTGTCCATACAAAAAAACTGACTTCGCGGATTTTGAAACACGCTTCCCACCTTTTGAGAAATATTGTAGATTTCTTCCTTTTGAACATCCATGCCACAGACAGTCACTTTTCCATGCATTTCTCCCTCATAAAAATGAGGAATCAGTCCATTAAGCATTCTCGTAATGGTCGTTTTTCCACATCCGGATTCACCACATAAAAGAACACATTCACCAGAGCCAATTGTAATTGACACATCTTTCAATGCTCCCTTGTCGGAATTGTTATACGTAAAATTTACATTTTCTAACTGTATCATAGTTTCTCCTTATACAATCAAGCTTCGTATCAGCGCACCTGCCCAGATGACATACGGTATCACACATAGCGTAAACAAAATATAATCCTGCGCATGAAACCCAATCTGACATACATTAGTACGCTTTCGATCTGCTCCCAGCCCGCGTGTTATTGCTGCCGCATTCAGTTCCTCACCAATTTTGGCCGAACAGACCAACAAAGGGACCAGCCGATATTCTATCATCTTAGTCACATTTTTTCCTCCAAATCGGATATCTCTCATGCGCATGGCATCATTGATACAAGAAAATTCATCTGCTATCGTAGGAAAGAAGCGAAACATCACAGATAACGGAATGCTTATCTTTTCTGATACATGCATTCTTTCCATCGCCGCATTAAATTCACTCACTTTTGTTGTTCGGATCAAATAACTTCCTGTCATGATTCCGGGTAAAAAACGTGTTAAAATTCCACAGCACGCCAGCAAAAGATAACCAATTACCCCGGAAAGACGTGGTAAGATTCCTATGTACAAACCATATGCCACTGCATATAAAATCAAATACCAAGCTCCTGTCTTCCATTTTCCATCAAGTACAAACAAAATCATAGGAACAATGCAAAAAAGCGGGGTATATCGGTCAAAAAGATCACCGCCTGCATTTCCAAGAACAAAAACTCCCATAGTAAACAGAAGTAACAGTTTCGGTCTCGGATCAAATACCAACTTTCCTTCTTTCATCACGCGATTCCTGCTTTCTCAAAATGTTTTTGCAATACAGATTTTCCAATGATTCCTCCAATCCAGCCACAAACCAAACAAGAAATAATCATTGCCGGAATCAGCCATTTATGACTCATAATTTCAGATAACGAGTCTATATACTCCTGACCAAAGCTTTGTCTCGTCACAAAATATTCGTGTGCATTGATAAATAATGGCACAAAATTTCCAAATAAAATAATATCAAATACACTTCCACTTAGAATTGCTTTGGAACTACTTTTATAATTTCCGCTTTTTGCAATCAGATCAGCAAGAAGACCAAACACAATTCCAAACAAAAATGGCCAATATCCCATCCCTGTGATCCACAAAAACAGCCCGATAATGATGGCATATATTGTGAGCATTCCAAATTTGTCCACTTTGGTCATGAAAAGCATATATGGAATCCCTCCAAGAAGCGGTACCAGTACACACAGCATTGGCATCATGATTGGGATAAATCCCAGCATTGCGACTGCCGTCATGATAACGCAGTATATCGCTGCGTATATTCCAATATTAATCAGATCTTTTCCTTTTAATTTTCCACTTGTATTCATAGCAATCTCCTTTTTTTGCTTTATTATTTCGTGTTATCTCTATTACCGCAAAAGGTTTTGCATGTCATACTTTTGTAAGTTTTGACTAACTCTTAGCTAAAAGAATTGACTGCAGGCTCGTCTGTCATCTGCAGCCACTTTCTTTCGATTCGTGCAACCATTAGTAGCAATTACTGTAAATTACATCCCAGCCGGCACTATGATACTTCTCCAGCATACAGATGTAACGTCTCGCTTCTTCTTTGGACATATTGTGTCGGACAACTTCAAAAAAACTTTCAAACAATGCTTTATTCATAATATGCATAAAGTTTTTTGTAATCCGTTCTCCTTCCTTCATTTGAATGCCGGTGGCATCCATGAATCGATAGGTATATTCCGTTTCAATTTCTACTAGATGTTCCACAAAGTTCTGAAATTTTGTACCATATGCGCCATCGACCAGCAACTGAAAAATCTCAAAATGATCATACATATAATCTAACATAAGCATCATTCCATTTTCCGCATACTCGTCTAGATAGTCTGCCTGCTTTTCAGGTTCTATTTTTTGAAATTTTTCCTGCACACTTACAAATATCTCTGTAAATTCTTTTGCTGCCGGTTCCACAAGTGCCGAAAAAAGGCCCTCTTTTCCACCATATCGGGAATAAATAGACCCCGTCGTTGTTCCCGCTTCTGCCGCTATCGTGCGAAGAGAGGCATCGACATATCCTTTGTCCAAAAATTCTTTTTTTGCACATGTTTCAATTTTTTCTGAAACACCTTCGATTGGTTTTGACAAGTTTACCTCCGTTTTGTAACATCGTTATATAACACTGTTATGAGTATAGAACACCATCTCCTTTTTGTCAATACTCTATCGGTCGAAAACCGGTTATTGAGAATTTCTATCACTTTTGCCTTTTCATTTATTCGCACTTGCCATCTTGCGGACAACTTGTTACAATAAATGTAACTTTTTTCCAAAGCAAGGAGGATACCATGAGTCGGATTATTTTTCAAAAATCATATCTTATATTACTGCCCTCTTATCAAATGACACATCCTCATAAACATCCTTTTTTACATCTGTTTTTTAGCAAAAAAGGATGCCGGATCTGTTTCGATGACACAACGTTGCAAGTCCCTCCCATCTTGCGTATACCTGCCAAAAACTTACAGGCATTGCTATATCGTTGATGACACCGCATTATTTTCGGGAGACTGCCTTGCCGTGAACGAACAGGGAGGATATAGTTTTTTTGACTTTTTCACCCAATTTCCGGACATGAATAAAAAATCCCTGCTCCATTTGCAGAAAATTGTCAGCACTATTCAACCTCGTTATGTATGTACCGGGCATAGTGGAATCCGCAAATATTCACCTGATATATTCGCACACGCACATGAATCCGCTCAATTCAGCCTCAAAAAACCTTTTGACCCATATGCTCCCTATGATGCATTTACTCAAAATACCCATTAAACACCACTGAATTTTTGCTATTCGGGAACAATTCGTGATACAGTGCGAGGAAATAATTGTCCGTCATGCTGGCGATATAATCGACAACGATCTGATTCGGCTGCTCTTTTTCCATATAATCATCAATAAAATCGCTGTTATAATTTATCTCTTCCAGATATTGTATATGATGACGGTACAAAATAGAATTTTTCTCCATGCTGTGTGCCTGGCGGAGCAGTTCTTCATACATCTGCTCAAACATTGGCTGGATCTGTTGATACACGCCATCTACCAGTGAATTTTGATAAATCTGCTGATAGTTTTCCTTCTTTGCTTTTGAAAAGGCATCGTAATAGTCTTTTTCCATACAGAGATACGGTTTTCCATAGCTGTTTTCAATGATATTTACGATCATGTTATTGATGATCTCCGCATTGGTCGTTCCGATTTTCCCACCGGTAAACTGCCCTTCGTCTTTTAATATTCCGACTTTTACCGCGTCCTGCCGGTCTTTTCCAAGATACGCGATAATGTCGCTGATCCGCATCACGCAGCCCTCTAATGTCGATGGGATCTGCTGTTTATTCGCCTCCGGATCGGTATAGCAATCCTCCACTCGCTTATCAAACTGCTGAAAATCCGTCAATTCCACCGGCTGATACCGCTCCAGTTCCATCTCGCCATTGTGGCAGAGGACACCGTCCAATACCTGCAGACTCATATTCCGCGACACGAGTTTATCCAATACCCGCACACTGTGAACATTATGGTTGAAAAAACGGCCGGTATGAGCATGGTACAATTCATTTAAAAACCGCTCTCCTGCATGTCCAAACGGGGTGTGCCCAATATCATGTCCGAGTGAAACGGCCTCAATTAAATCCTCATTTAAGCCCAGCATGCGCCCGATATTCCGTGCGATCCGGGCAACCAGCTGTACGTGCAGGGCGCGCCTTGAGATGTCATCATTCTGATAAGCCGATAATACTTGTGTTTTATCCGAATACCGGTTGTAATACGGATTGTGAAGGATTTTTTCAATATCACGCACAAAGGCCGGACGCCACAAATTTGCAATGTCATGTGCTGGTGCACGTCGCACAATATCCTCATCTGAAAAGGCATACGGATTTTCTCTGTGGTTTTTCCGGTCTTCTAGTATCTGTTTTTGCAATTTTTCCGATAATACATGATAATCTGCCATACGTTTTCCACCTTTCCTCAAACTTTGAGACGATACAAAACGTCTTCAAAACAAACCCCATCCGTCGGTGGGATATCTCTCTTTTCCGTGGCAAGAATGCAATCTCTGACAAAGGCGGCCGCTTTCTTTACAGAATTTTCCAGTGGATGCCCATTGACACAGTCGGCGGCAATGACCGCAGCAAAGATGTCTCCTGTTCCGGAACGCACTTTTCCCACACGCTTCTGCCGGAGAAATTTAATCTCGCCCGGCGTTTCACTTACCACATTGGTAATATACGAGGTCGAATTCAGTCCGGAAATAACAATCTTATCCGCACCAAGTTCACGTAGTTTGTCTGTCATTTTCAGGAAATCCGCTTTGCTCCAGCCGTCTTCCCGGTAAGGCATCCCGGTGAGCATGCAGGCTTCTGTCAGATTTGGAGTAAGAATGTCGGCATAACGCACAAGCTGCTTCATCTTATCACACATTTCCAAAGTATACGTCGGATAGGCTTTTCCATTTTCTCCCATTACCGGATCAATGATCACTTTGGTTCTCTCATCCTGAAACTGTCTGATAAAGTCGCTGACGATCTCAATCTGTCTGGCAGAGCCCAAAAATCCGGTGGCAATTCCTTCGAACCGAAGATCCAGTTTTTTCCATTCCTGCATATATGGCGTCATTTTGTCCGTATAGTCATCGTAAAAGAACGACTCAAAACCGGTATGATTGGAAAAGATCGACGTCGGCAGCATACACCCCTGAATCCTCATATGCGAGATAATCGGAAGTGACACTGCGATCGAACACCGTCCAAAGCCTGATATGTCATTGATTATAGCAATTTTTTTCTGATTGTTATGCGACATTTTTTTCACTCCTAATAGGTCTTACTTTGCGTTAATGTAATTCATCAAACCTTCGGCTTTGATGATCTTCTGCATAAATTCAGGAAATGCCTGACCCTGATAGCTCTGATTTTTCGTCTTATTTACGATCACTCCGCTGTCAAAATCAATTTCCACTTCGTCTCCTGCCTCAATATTTTCAGAAGCTTCTTTACACTCAATGATCGGCAGTCCGATATTGATCGCATTACGGTAGAAAATTCTGGCAAATGTCTCTGCGATAACACAGCTGACTCCCGCTGCCTTGATGGAAATCGGTGCATGTTCACGGGAAGAACCGCAGCCAAAGTTTTTCTCGGCTACGATGATATCGCCTTTCTGCACATTTTTCACAAAATCCTTGTCAATATCTTCCATACAATGCGTTGCCAGTTCAGCCGGATCGGATGAATTCAGGTAACGTGCCGGAATAATAACGTCTGTATCTACATTGTCTCCATATTTAAAAACTTTTCCTAATGCTTTCATGGTTTCTTCCCCTTTCTATAATCCTAATTCGGATGGCTCAGAAATTTTTCCGGTCACTGCACTTGCTGCTGCAACTGCCGGACTTGCCAGATAAACTTCCGAATCCACATGTCCCATACGGCCGACGAAGTTACGGTTTGTCGTAGAAACAGCTCTTTCTCCGGCAGCAAGGATTCCCATATGTCCGCCAAGACAAGGTCCGCAAGTCGGTGTGCTGACAACCGCTCCTGCCTTGATAAATGTCTGAATCAATCCCTCTTCAATTGCCTGAAGATAAATTGCCTGCGTCGCCGGGAATACGATACAACGCATACCTTTTTTCACTTTACGTCCTTCCAATACTTTCGCCGCAGCACGCAGATCTCCGATTCGTCCATTGGTACAAGAACCGATAACAACCTGATCGATCTCCACATCACCGGACTCTTTTACGGTCTTTGTATTTTCCGGAAGATGTGGGAACGCAACCGTTGGCTCCAGGGTATTTAAGTCGATTACGATCTCTTCATCGTATTCTGCATCTTCATCCGGTTCATAAATCTTATATTCTTTTGTAGAATGTTCTTTCATATATTCAATCGTTTTCTCATCTACCGGGAAAATACCATTTTTCGCACCGGCTTCAATTGCCATATTGGCGATAGAAAAACGATCATCCATTGTAAGACTTGCCACACCATCTCCGGTAAATTCCAAAGAACGGTACAATGCGCCGTCTACCCCGATCTTGCCGATCAAATGAAGAATCACGTCTTTTCCGCTTACCCATTTCTGTAATTTTCCGGTAAGTACCACTTTGATCGCAGATGGTACTTTAAACCATGCTTTTCCTGTGATCATACCGGCACCCATGTCTGTACTTCCTACACCTGTAGAAAATGCTCCCAGTGCTCCGTATGTACATGTATGTGAATCAGCTCCAATACATGTCTCTCCTGCTACGATCAAACCTTTTTCCGGCAGAAGGGCATGCTCGATTCCCATCTCTCCTACTTCAAAATAATTGGTGATTCCCTGCGCTTTCGCATACTCGCGCACGCATTTACAATGTTCCGCAGACTTGATGTCTTTATTTGGTGTAAAATGATCCGGAACAAGTGCAATCTTGTCCTTATCAAATACGGTCTTTTTATTTAACTTCTCTACTTCATGAATGGCAACCGGTCCGGTAATATCATTTGCCAATACCAGATCCAGATCTGCTTCAATGAGCTGTCCTGCCTGAACACTTTCCAATCCGGCATGTGCTGCCAGAATCTTTTGGGTCATCGTCATTCCCATCGTCAATTCATCCTTTCTATTTTTACTATTTTCCCTGAGGGATTTTTTACTTAGTTAAAGGTAGGCTGTAGGGGTTCGCCGAGGGCGGCGAGGTTGTGAGGTTACTAGGTGATGGAATCCCTTGTTTTTGGATTTCAAACCGCCGGTTATACGGGCTCCCCGGTTTGGGAATTTCCGGGCTCCCCGGTTTGGGGATTTCCAGTCGCGAGTTATGCGGCCTCCCCGGTTTTGGGGGATGCAAAAGCAACCTTTTCGGGTAGCTTCGCATGATTTCGTTGCCTTTTTTCCTCTTATGTGGCAAGAAAAGCAACATAAACTGCCTCTTTTTCCTTTTTTGGTTGCCTTTTGGCAACCATACTTGCTTTAAAAGCAACCTTTTCAGGTGGCTTCTCTTGATTTCGTTGCCTTTTTCTCTTCACCGCGGCGGGAAAAGCAACCTGATTCGCCTTGATTTCCTTTTTTCGTTGCCTTTTTGCTTTTCTATCTCAAACTCTTTCAGCCTTTCACTTTATATATAGTAACAAAAAATTCTCAAAAAGTAAAATATTCTTTTCTTATATTTTCTATAACTTTTATTTATATCTCTTTTCTTTTCCATTCCTTTATGGTATAGTATAACTACTAAGTTTGTGGAAACTGCTTTCTATTTTGGTCATGCACCACGGAAATGCTAGAAATCAAGTTTCTCCGGGGTGCCTTGCCACCTAAACACTCACACCTGCACCACTGAAACGCTGGATATCAAACCATTCCGGGGTGCCCCACGCCCCACCAAAGTAACATCCCAAAAATGAAAGGAGCCCTTATGGAATCATTATCACAATATCACATTTTTTACACGGTCGCCAAAAACGGCAGCATCTCAGCAGCTGCCAATGAACTTTTCATCAGCCAGCCTGCCGTAAGCAAGTCAATAAAAAAACTGGAGGAACTTCTCCAAACCACGCTTTTCATCCGTGGTTCGCGGGGTGTTAAATGCACCGAGGATGGCAGGATTTTGTACGAGCATCTTGCCTCTGCCTTTTCCTCGATTCAGGAGGGCGAACAGATGTTACAGCGCAACCGCGCCTTTGAAGTAGGACAGATCCATTTTGGTTCCAGTACCACTTTGTGTAAGCACATTATGCTGCCGCTTCTTCAGACATTTGTTGAAAAAAATCCGCATATCCGCGTCACGATTGACGGCCTTTCTTCCCGGGAAACTGCACTGCAGCTTGCCGCCAATAAGATGGACGTCGGACTGCTGGTAGAAACCAGTGCTTCAAAATCTCTGGCATTTACCCCTTTAACCGACTTATCCTATACTTTTGTGGCTTCCAGACAATATTTGGAAAATTTGAAATTGCGTGAGGGAATTGATTATTCGAAAAAGGATCCTGCCTTTTTTCAAAAGGCAACTCTTATGCTTATGGATCATGAAAATATATCAAGGCAGCATATTGAAGCCTATTTTTCCGCCAATTCCATCGAAACACGCCAGATTCTTGAAACAAGTAATATGGAACTTTTGATTGAATTTGCCAAAATCGGGCTGGGTGTTTCCTGCCTTATTCGAAATTTTGTAGAAAAAGACATAAAAAACGGCACGCTTATCGAGATTCCATTACGCAAAAATATCTCGACGCGTACCGTTGGTTTTGCCTATTCCAAAGAATCCGTGCACAATTCTGCCGTGACAAAATTCAAGCAGATATTAAAAGAAACTTACGGAAAATAATATATGAAAAACACCTATTTCTATCTTGTTTGATAGAATTCCCGCATGACCTTCCGGGCAAATTCAAGGCATCCGTTTCCTCCGGCGACGCGAATCGCTTTCTTCCAATATTTATCATCCAACATTTCTATCACTACTTGCTTTTGACCTCCTGTTATCTCATGTAATTCTTCGGCTGCTTTTTGCACTTTTTCATCGCAGGGATCCAGATTCATAAGCTCTCCAAACTGATAAAAAACGTCCATTATTTTTTCCTGTTTCCGCCGTATTTCATAATCCGAATACGCCGCTTCTTTGTCGTCAATCTTTTTTTCACATCCATCGAAAACACCCCATCCTGCAAAAGTACGCCATGACCGTAAGAAATGCTTCGTGCGAGCCCGCATGTTCACAGCCTCCATTCTCCTTTTGTATCTGTGACGCCACTTCTCCCAGTTCCAAGTTGAACATACTTGCAGTATCAATCTTATTAACGGTGTTGAGCTGTCTGTAAAGCTCCTCTCTCTGTTCTTTTATATTAACATGAGAAATATCCGGATTATCTATGGTGTATGCTCTCCAGTCCTTTGCTTTCGCCTTTGCCATGCCTTCCTCTGAATAAATCCGGCATTTCCGATCTGCGATAGTGGTACCGTCCCGCATAAATCTGTGAACCTGATACATCAAGTGCCATAGTGTCATCCTCCTCCTTCTCCTCTTTATTTTTCAGTGGTTTTTGAAGATGTGTCTGAACTCTTGTCTTTATCTCCTACCCTTTCATCCACTGTGCTGGGAACCAGCTTTGAGAGGGTGTTCGAATAACTACCACTGCTTGTATATGTTACTGCCTTACTCCTTGACGCAGCATTTCCTATACTTGTTGCTTTCTGCGATATTTTACTTGCATAGGAATTGTAGCCCGTAAAAACAGATTGCAGTGAACTAATATCTGATTTGTATAATCACTAAAACTATTTATTTCTGACATTTAACCAACCTCCTTGTCCTTATCAGCATCCATGCAAGATTTATTTCATTAACAAACCTACAGTTTCACATCAACATTATGTCCAACAGGTTCTGAAGTACTAATGTTTACACCATCTGGTATTGCACCCACCGTTTCCTCTGAAACTGAATCATTCGTATCAACTGTAATATCCTGATTTTCTCCGGTTGCTTCTGATTTTTTATCTTCATCAATCTTGTCATCTGCATTCTTCTTTTTAGACTTATCTTTATCCTCAGTCTTTGAAACCTTCTGATCTGCCTTTGCAGCTTCTTCCATCTTCTTATTTACATCTGCAAGTGTGGATACCTGTGCCGCTGTTGCCGCCTGAGCCTTTGCCTGTAAATCAGCCAGTTCTTCCTCTTTCTTTTCTGTACTTGCTCCTCTACCTTTATCCATCTTAATTTCAGATTCCAACACACCTGCTTTGCCTTCCATTTGTGTTGCCATACTACCCTGTACCTTTGCCTGTTTCATAGAGGAATCTGCGGAAATCATCGCCTGCATACTTGCCTGTGACAGACCTGCACTCTGCTTTCCTGATTTCGGACCAGTCTTCCTGCTGCCTCCAAGCATATCATCCATAGATGTTTTTTTCATCTGCTGCTCTTTTCTCTGCTCCATCTGATGCTGTCGTAACTGCTGATTCAGATTATTGATCTCCCGCTGTATTTCCTGTCTTTTCTTCATCTTATCTTCCATAGAAAGTTCCTCATTAGAAGATAATTCCTGCAACTTTTTCTGTGCATTTGCAATCTGATTCTGAATATTTTTGCTGACAGAATCCATCTGGGTAATTCTTCCTGAACTTCCTGCCTGCATACCATTATTTGCTCCACTAATACCATTTACTGTCATCGTTTTGTCCTCCTTGATAAAGAATTTGAAATCCGTTTCTTATAAATTTGCATTACACGACTTCTTATTTACTCTTTCGGCATCTTCACATTTGAAAAAAAGTAAGATGTTGTGAACCGACCTTTTTTTGTTGTGAAGCAGCATATTTTCATCTATATTCGCACAAAAAAAGCACTAAATATCTTAGTTTCAAAATTCAAGATACTTAATGCTTCTTGTCTCTATTCCACCTGTAACATAATACTCAAAATTACTTCCTTGTCCACCTGCTCCAAAGATATATCTCCCATATACATTTTGGCAACCCGGCGAATATTATTCAGACCGATACCATGCCCTTTACCTGACTTTGTTGTTTCTGGCAGATCGCTGTCACTATAGTTTAACTCCCCCTGATAGCTGTTCTTTATGGTTATCATAAAAATACTGTTTTTTCGAAAAGAAGAAATGCTGATATACGGATCATCTCCACTTACATTTTCCATGCAGTTATTCAGTGCATTATTCATGATCACACTCATGTCAAACGCATTCAACTTCGTATTCTCCGGATAATAAAGATCGGATGTAAACCGAATCCGTTTTTCTTCTGCTTCTCTCATTTTTTCCATTAAAATCACATCAATCACCGGACTTCCTGTCTTTATTTCTGGAGCTACATCATGCCACTCCTTTTGCAAATGCTCCATATATTCTGCAGCATCATCCATATTATTATGTGCCACAAGATGTTCCAGTATCTGTATATGATTTCCCATATCATGGCGCAAGGAGCGAATATCCTGATACAACTTTTCTACTTCCCCTATATGTTTTTCCATATCACTGACCTGATTTAACACAAGCTCCTGTTCAAACTGTTCCTCCTGTGCCACCTTCCAATTTTGAAACATCACAATCATAACAAGAATTGCAATGATAGAGATAAGATAATGCAAAAAACTCAAAGCACCATAAAATCCATAGGTATCAATCAAATTCTTTCCTGTATCCTTTTCATATATGTTCAAATAGTATTGCAAAATTCCATACCCGGTAACTCCGACAAGAGAAGGTATCATTAACAGAACCATCTCTTTGATACTCATTTCGTCTTTTTTATACACAAATGCTTTATTAATCAGCCATACCCCACCTGCTATAAAAACAATGCAGAAAATTAGATTTAAAATTCTGGTTCCTGCATATAGTCCGTATTGTAGCCATTCCCTGCTTGCAATCGTATTTTGAAAGACGAAAACCTTCGTAATAAGGTCATCCAGTCTGGCTGCCATTGCAACCGCAACCCAGCGAAGGGAAAAGAAAGTGACAGCAAGAAATATTTTCTGGTATATGTTCCTTCTATCTTCTGCATACATCACAATAAATGCTGCCATAATGCCCATCATATATGCAGAAAAATTGTCTATCTGTGGTGGAAGTTTGAAAAAAAGAAATTTTAGACAACCAAGAAACAAAGGACATAGCAAATAAACCACCTAAACAGCTGGTTTAAAAAGTAAATATAGACGCAACACCTAATCAGGTAACAGGACCCACATCATCCTTGATAATGTAGCCTCGTTGTTTGATCAGATTAAGTGCCTGTGAAATGGTCAGAACTTTTTCTTTATTCACAGGACGTGATTCAAGAAAACCTTCCGGTGTATAAGGCTTTAAATCTGTAAGTATGTGCCAGATAGCGGTCAGGATCATACGACAGATGGCAATGATAGCTTTCT
>ERZ827440.669-NODE-669-length-44928-cov-13.010340_pt1 | contig 44928 bp, 44 predicted proteins | sample MGYA00519774_ERZ827440 | MGnify/ENA primary metagenome ERZ827440 (study PRJEB31778, sample SAMEA3449302) | human gut metagenome | biome: human gut; feature: human-associated habitat; material: faeces | place: United Kingdom | collected 2010/2012 ... | reverse complement strand
GCCCGCCCCGTGTCAGGAAAAATTATATTCTCCAGTGTGGCCCGGGCCGGTTCAGGAACAGGAAAAAGCTGAACGTCCTGCTGAACATTCTTGCATCTCAACTCAGGCTCTCTGTCGTGCAGGAAGGAAAAACCACCTATGTCCTGCTTTCCGAAATAAACAATATCACGCTGGATAAACTGAATGCGTGCTACAGTCAGAAACTGATAAGATGGCATGAGCAATCCTTTGGCTTATAATGTTCCCTGTTGCTGAGACGGATTATTCAGTGGTGGTATCGCAGTATGCCCGTCACCCCCCGCTTCTGCATGAGGGTGACGGAGGAAAAGTAAGTGTGCGGAGGCCCGGGAGCGTTATGAATCAACAGGCGTATAACAGGTACTCGTCAATCATCAGTTCCAGCTCGCGCTTTTCCCGTTTGCGCGCCACAGCCCAGTTTTCAAGCTCTGCATGTGATTTATGCTTTAACTCTTCAGTCCAGGGCTGCATGGAGTGGGCACACATCAGATCATACCAGCACAGCCATATCAGCGTGTGGTAGAGATCACGATCGTCGAAACGCCGGAGCAGGCTGTTCAGCCTGTTTGCCAGCCGGTTTTCACCCAGACGATGTAGCTCACTGAGTAAAACGCCGCCCAGATTAAAATGTGTAAGCAGCATGATTTCATGGGTCTGAATGCTGGTCATTAACCCTTCCTGAATGGCAGGAATGAACGGTGGTGTTCCCGGGTTGACGACCTGATAGAGTCCCTGGGGGGCCACCGAAATGATGGAGCCTTTTTCCGGCAGAAAAAAGTGTGCCAGGGTCAGACGGTGATAACCATGAAGATGCGGAGACCCCATTCCATGAGCGACGATAAGCCTCGTCACGCTTGTCATCCATTTCTGATGCTGGATGAGCAGCAGCTCACACCGGTTTTCAAGTTTTTGCATAATATTCTCTCCTTTAGCGCGCAGCAAAAGGCCTCCGGGGGCCGGATCATGCCTTTGCTGCGGTTGAACGGATAACGGTCAGGAATTACGGACGGGACTGTGCAATACGCGCCTGCAGCCAGGTTTCCACTTCACTTTTCAGCCAGCGGGAACTGCGGCCCAGTTTGATGGGGGCAGGAAAGGCACCATCCTTGATGAGCTTGTAAAACCATTTATCGGTCAGGCCGGTCAGTTGAGTGATAAATGCCATGTCGACCATCTGGTCATCCATCAGTGAAACTGGGGTATTCATGAAAATGTTCCTCCGGATGTTGTTAATCTCAACCGGCGTTGGTGATGAAAACAACGCACCACCTTCACCGGCATAACAACCGGGGAGAAACGTAAAAAATAATCGGGAATGTGACCGTCAGGAGATAAACGGGGGGATTGCGGTGGCTGAGCCGTACCGGTATGTCGGGTGATTGTTGCGAAACGATGCTTCCGCACGCGCACGGGAGGACTTTCGTGAGACAAGGGGAAAACTGGCGTTCTGATAATTGCAGAGTTGTTTTTGAAGGCGGTTGTGGTGCATCAGCCTGTGACCTGTGGGCAGGCGACAGGTATCACTGGTGGGATAAGACTGTCTGATTGGTATTATAAATATATAAGAGAGCTCAAACACATGAGTTCATATATGTGAAATAAATCTGTGAGTGTGATCAGCAGACCAGTCTACCCAGTAGCAACAGATTGCGTTGTACTCACAGGGTTATCCCTGATAACTGGCGTATAACCTGCGTACATAAAACGTACCTGCAATGCACCTGAACAGAGTGCATTAAGCATCCGCCTGAGCGGTAAACGTATCCGATCTGGTGAGTGACAGTCTGAGAGCATTCTCAGTAATCGCCCCCTTGTATCCTGGAAATTGGTTAAGAGCGATTAGATTTGGCAAGGTGTATGCAGCCAGCAGCTTAACACCTCAGCTAACTGGCTGGTTACCTTCAGGTTGTCGCAATGGCATCGGATATCCGGTGTCGGATAACTAAACGTAGCGTTAAGGCGATATTGCTGAGAGACCGGTTAAGTGGTGGCACGGGAGTAATGAGTTTGGGGAGGGTACCAGAATGCCAGTCAGGTGCGGTATGCTGGCAGTATCACGTTGATTGCAGCATAAAGTAACGAGAGACGAATGGAAGTTAAAACCAGAGCAGTTCCGTCGTTGTTCATCCCGGGAGACGCTGGAAAAAGTGAGTTCCCACACACGTTATAAACTTACCCCTGCGGAGCTGGAAGCCTTTAACTCTGCGGTCGATCACCGGCTGGCAGAACTGATCATGAACAAACTTTACGATCGCGTTCCGGCTTCTGTCTGGAAATATGTCATCTGAACGTTCGGTAATCACAGCGGTATTGCGCCAGGTGTTATCTGCTCTGTGATTCTTTTGCTCTTCTCTGGTTGCTGCAAAGCTGAATATGTTCCCGTTGTTGGAAGCCGAGGTAATACCGGGAACGTTAAGCGGTATAGCGACAACAAAGAATTCGAAATCAAAAGGGAATGGTGTACGGAGGTGCGGGCGGTAATGGGCCGATTTTCGGGCATTACCGACCTCTGCTGAGGTTTTCTCGTATTTACCGGGGGGCCGGTGCGTTACTGTCTGGCACAACAAAGGCAGCGGGTCGCTCTGCTCCGCCGATTCCTGATAATCCCTCCCCAGTAACCTACGGCAACAGTACAAATACACTGACGCCTGAAACGGTAACCAGAATCAGCACCAGCAGTAACGTCAGTAGACAGAACAGACGATCGGTCTTCCGGTAATAACCGGAAGGATCGACAGCTCCACAATCCGTAACCAGTTTTTACATTAAAAAAACAACGCCGGTAATTCAATCGTCAGTCCGGAGACGACCGTTCGGGTTATCACAGAGTGCATGAGACATTGCCTGCTGGAGATAACTTCAGGGGCTCTTCGCATTTTTTACAGCGTGGTTATTCCGTATGAACCATACGGAGATTTAACCATGACCTACAAATACAACCCCTTCTGGCAACAACGTATCCGTGAGACGGTGCTGCGCGCACTGGATGTTCATCCCCGCCTGACGGCACTTCGGGTTGATCTGCGTCTCCCGGATGTACCGGCAGCAACGGACGCAGCTGTGATATCCCGCTTCATCAATGCCCTGAAAGCACGAATCGACGCTTACCAGAAGCGTAAGCGCCGTGAAGGTAAACGCGTACATCCCACGATCCTGCATTACGCCTGGGCCCGGGAATTCGGGGAGCTTAAAGGCAAAAAACACTATCACCTCCTGCTGCTGGTCAACCGGGATACCTGGTGTCGTGCCGGCGATTACCGCGCTCCGGGATCACTGGCCGGGATGATTAAACAGGCCTGGTGCAGTGCCCTGGGGGTGGATGCCGGATGCTATGCCACGCTGGCGAATTTTCCGGCCTGGCCGGTGGTGTGGCTGGAACGCGGTGATGACACCGGTTTTCAGCAGGTGCTGGAGCGTGCTGACTATCTGGCGAAGGAGAGTACCAAAGCTTACGGCACCGGTGAGCGCAACTTTGGCTGCAGTCGTGGCTGAGCCCGACAGACGACTTATCTGACCTTAGTGTGATGATGCGTTCACAGCGACCACACTGATTTTCCCTTCTGAGACTGAACTGAAAACCGCTATTCACACCTGACCACGCTGCCCGTACCGGGACGGCTGTTGCCTGCGTGTCGTCTGGCGGCTGAGGAATATGACTATGTACGCAAAATCCTTTCTCGCTCTTGATGGCAACGGGCGTCTGACCGGTGCCCGTACTGCACAGACTGCGCCATACGATCGTTATACCTGCCATCTTTGCGGCAGTGCTCTCAGATACCATCCGCAATACGACACTGAGCGTCCCTGGTTTGAACACACCGACGACGGGCTGACTGAACACGCTCAGCAGTGTCCTTACGTCAGGCCTGATCGCAGGGAAGTGCAACTGGTTAAACGTTTACGGCAATTCGTACCGGATGCCTTACCCGTAGTACGTAAAGCCAGCTGGTACTGCAGACAATGTCACCACGATTATTATGGGGAGCGGTACTGCACACACTGCCAGACCGGGCGCTTCAGTGAAGAGGGGGGAGCAGAATGAACGGTATAAAAACGGGGCTGGGGATCACGCCGGGTGAGCACATTATCAGTGCCGACTCTGCGCTCAGCAGAAATATCCGGCATTGTTTCTGCCTTTCCTGTCATGGCCGGTTGATTCTGCAGACAGATGCTCAGGGTGCGTGGTTTGAGCATGATTTACATGCCCTGAGTGAGCAACAGAAGGCGGACTGTGTGGTGCTGAATCCGGAAAAGTCCCACCCTTACATTGAGGATATGGCGATGTTTTTATCGCCATTACCGGTCGTGCTGGAGTGGCATTGTGTGATGTGCGGGAGGCTTTTTCCCGGGAAGAAGTTCTGTGAGGCCTGTGGTACGGGGATTTATTGCAGAGCGGTATGTACGAAGTCTGTTTACAGCTACCAGCCAGACTTGTTTGAGGACTGCGGAAGTGCGAGTACTTAATCCGAAATCCCCGCTCTGCGCAGGGCGTTCAGAGGTATTGCCAACCTGTATTTTATCCGGTGTTTCGCACCCACCCCGTTCGTGACACAAAGGCGCGACACCGGATATCCGCAGTCCTGCTTACCTGAATAAAACCCGGGGTATTGATTGGTAGTGTGGTGCGGAATCGTACCGTGATCTCGCATTCGCCGAATTCGCACTGTGGTGTCAATCAACCACACGGGGGCGTCGTCTCAGCCTTTGCCTGCCTCAGGAGGGTGAAACCTGGGGGGCATTGATTAATATCCTGCCCGATCTGATGACCGGTACTTCAGACCTGCTACCGATACGCCGGAATATAACGGTCAGAGAGGCATATTTCGATGCCCCTGTTCTGGAGCAGTTGATGATGGATGCCATAGGCAATGTAAGCGCTTTGTATCACCGGACGAAGCACGCAGTACCAGAAGCCCCCCGGGGTTCATTGGTGACCTGACAGCGAAGATAGATTCAAAGAGCGTTCAGTGATTTTTCCTGCGCTCGTCGTGGTGTACGCAATCAGGAATCCCGTTATCTCATTGGCATACTTGCGATACCACACCAGCAGGACGACGCTGAAATCACGCCGACATTCTCCTGTATGGCATCAATCTCACAGGGGACATTCTGAGCATGTTGACCTCAATCACAGATCACGACAGCGTGCTCATTTTACTGTCTTATATCATTGGTGCTGACGCACCGGCCCGACAAAGGGTTTTACACGCTGATTCAGTGAAGACCATTTCTCTAAACCCATCAAACTGGGGTGAAGCAACCGCAAGTACAAAAGTGAAGTGCCACAGTAGATACAGCAACGAATCATGGAGGTCAGAAGTATGAAACGTGTTGTGATACCGGTACGCTGGCAATGTGCAAAATGCCAGCGCTGGTATTGTGGAACCCGGCCCTGCCCTTGGTGCTGGCGATATTCCCGTTCATCTTCCTGCTGATACCTTCCGTTCAGCAGCGGGTTGTTATCCCTTCCTGACTGATTCGTCATTCCATTCTTATTGATTAGAACTGGCATTACACCGGTGCCGGCGTGCTTTCCTGCGTGTCTGCGCCGGTTCAGTAAATTAGAAAAGAAACATTTGTCAGCGCCAGTGATATAAGGCGTAACGGCTAACAATCTTGGCGTTAATACATTCCGAGCAAATAACCGAAGCGTTACTTTTAGTGACGGGGTTATCCAATACTTTTCTAGTCAGTGTTTAGTATTTATGCAAGCGATATAAGTAGTCACCGCTTAGACTATTGACATTCATGATGCCTGTTAATTCAAATTTCAGGTATGATCAGTCATTTATTGTTGTGATACTGATTCCGCTAGTTTAGCATAACTGTCCTGCAAATCATTGTTCAAAAAAGAAAGCTCCTACAAACTGTATCCTGTATCTCTACCAGAAGATAATATACTTGGTTATTTTTGTGCATAAGCTCACATAAAAATAATATTAATTATGTTTTCTTAGAGATAGAAAAATAAACAGGTAAGCAGAAGACGGACTTTTTTAATGCGAAAACGTATTCTTTTTATTGGCCCACCGCTGTACGGTTTGTTATACCCATTGATTTCTCTGGCTCAGGCCTTTCGTGTAATTGGACATGATGTAGTAATTAGTAGCGCTGGCAAATTCGCGAATAAAGCAGCAGAAGCTGGACTGGTTGTTTTTGATGCAGTTCCAGGTTTAGATTCAGAGGCTGGATATCGCCATCAGGAAGAGTTGAGGAAAAAAAGTAATATTATTGGTCATTTCTCTTTTTTTAGCGATGAAATGGCAGATAACCTCATCGATTTTGCAGGAAAATGGAGGCCAGATTTAATAGTCTATCCCCCTCTTGGTCCGGCAGGCCCATTGGTTGCTGCTAAATATAGAATTCCTTCAGTGATGCTGGCTGTTGGATTCGCGCATACATCTGCCCATATTCAGATGTTAAACCGTTCTTTAAGCAATGCTTACAGGCGGCATGGAGTCAGCGGTCCACTATGTGATTTAGCATGGATTGATGTTGCTCCCCCAAGTATGAGCATTCTTAAAAATGCTGGGGAACCGGTTATCTCAATGAGATATATTCCTTATAACGGAGGTGCTGTAAAGGAAACATGGTGGGACAGGGATTCTGATCGGAAACGTTTACTTATCAGCCTTGGCACTGTAAAACCAATGGTTGATGGTCTGGAGCTGATTTCATGGGTTATGGATTCTGCAAATGAAGTTGATGCTGATATCATTTTGCAACTTGCAATAAATGCTCGTACTGGTTTACGAAAACTACCATCAAATGTACGTCTGGTTGACTGGATACCTATGGGTGTATTCCTTAATGGAGCTGATGGATTTATTCATCACGGTGGCGCAGGTAATACCCTGACAGCGCTGTATAGTGGAATACCACAGATTGTGTTTGGCGAAGGTGCAGATCGCTCTGTTAATGCAGAAATTGTTGCGAAGCGTGGGTGTGGGATTATTCCGGACAAGCATGGACTGACCAGTGATTTGGTAAATCGCCTGCTTTATGATGATTCACTACGCTTCTGTTCAGATCAGGTAGCCGCTGAAATGGCTGAACAACCCAGTCCTGCAGAGATTGCAGAGGTTTTGATGAGAAAATTAAAAAACAACGGGAAACAATTGTAGCGTATTGCTGAAATTTTCAACGAGAAATGTTATGAGTAATATAATGTCCTTCATCACATAAATGAAGGACATCACTAAATAAATGAGATAGTCTCCCATAATAATATTGCAGAAAGAGTTATCGGACGATAAAACGATATTTTACACAGAGTTATTATTTGATACCTTCCTGCAATTATAATTTGCTAATTCATCAATAATTGCTCCGCGCCACCAAGCATAATCGTGACCACCGGTATAGACAGTGAGGTTACTTTCCAAACCAGCTGCGATTAACGAATGATGCAATCGCTGAACATGTGAGACGGTTGTACCTTCTAAAGAACCGACTCCAAGTCGGATATTTACATCTTTCGGAGGCGCTGAAAGTATCTGCTCACTTACCCAGGAGGTATTATTCTCAGTAAACAAGATCGGGCTGCCCTGGTCAGGGTTCCACCACATTGAAGGTGAGTGACTAATGATTGTACCAAATGTTGTCGACGCATATATAGCTGCCATCAGTGCTGTCACTCCACCGAGGCTCTGCCCGGCCAGTACAGTATTAGAGCGACCAGCCCATACGATATCCGGATAGTCTCTGTATAACTGGGGTATCAGATTTTCCGCTATATCAAAGATGAGTTCTTTATTGCCTCCCAGTATATTCATACGATCAGATTCATTAATATTGTCTATCCCCATAATTGCCATTGGCGTGATACGACCAGTGGTGATGGCCATATCTAATGCCCGGGTAATATCTATCCGGTCAAACCATGTTTCAGCATCAGGTAACACAAGTAATCCAAGAGGTACTGATGTTGGATTCAGGGGAAAATATAAACGAATCCGGCGTTGATATCCTGCAACAAAGGAATGTAATGTTGAAAGAATACCTGTACATTTATGGGAAGTATCATCCCATTCCTTTTGTTCAGGAGCCATATCAAGAGAAAGGACTGATTCTCCGAATCCTCGTATATTTATTTCTGCTGTTTTGTTAAATGGATCAGATTTACCGGGTAATGGAGAGAAGCGACTTCCTAGTTGAAATATGTCTTTTTGTGTCATATCTGTGGGAATTTCTATAAATGAGTATGAGCCCCGATATGAAGCTGGTAACACCAGTGTCAGCATCCAGATATCTGTCGAAGGGATATGAGTCATTAGTCCTTTTTTGACGTCTTTTTTATCTGTAACACGATTCAGGCGAAGATATACGCCTTGCAGTGCTTTCTCTGAGCGCCACAGAAATGTAACCTCCCGATTTTCTGTAGTGGTGCTTTTTGTGATCACTGGAAGTGTTGCTGACTCAAGATAGTGCCAGAAATTAGCAATATCTGTTGTTCTTATTGTGACAGGATGTGTCATTTTTTTTAACTGTACACAAATATCTTCGGGTGTCTGGAAAAGATAGTTTTTCATAGGTATCATCTTAAATTAATCCAAGTGTAAGAATAATACATCAAATGACGTTCATTCAAGGGATGATGAGTGACTTTCCGGAATTAAATCTGTTGTATTGATGATAAATATAAAACAGGTTTAATAAAATTTTTGCTTTATACTGTAGATTTCACGTATGTAAGTAATATATGAAAAGGCTCTCGTTAAGATGTCTGGTACAAAATGACAGATCATATGCCTTTTGTAAAGAGACGACAGAAGTTGAGTCTTACAGGCACATCATAAATACCCTCCGGCCATGCCGGAGGGTATTTATTTAACTGCCGCTGTTTGCACTGGATGTGGAACTACTCATACTATAAGAAGGTCCACTTCCCCCCGGATACATGATGATGGATGGAGTACCCGGAGCCCAGCATGCTCCATTAGCATCAATATATGTTCCCATATCTTTTCCTCGTAGATCTATTACATTAGTAGAACTAGGTAATCCATTAAGATTCATCCCTCCTTTCACGAAATCAAGCATGTGATCTGATATTTCTCTCATTTTAAAAACCTCCTGCTCATTTATGTTCAGATATTAATTTGGTGTTGCAACCATTTATTATCACAGAATTCAGAATATCATTCAGTTTTATTTTTGTTAAAATATCCCCTCTTAAGACAGACACATATTCTTGTTTATCATTTTCATTAAACAATGACTCTATATTTTCTTCGTTTAAATAATATAGCCCACAAGCAGCATAAATTTTAGACTCCTTAGTTGACTTTCTATTTTTTATTATATTTTTAAATATCTCTTCGGGATTATCTAATGTAAGAATGTGTGTGTATAATTTTTCCCCTTCGCTCTGATAGCCTATAAACCCATTCATACCTATAGAAAAATAGGTTGTTTTTTCTAACGATTGTTGAAGGGGAGGTGGATCTGATGAAAATGCAGCAGATGGTAATATAAACATCATACTTATTATAATCTTTTTCGTAAGATACATACTTTTCCCTTTGGTTTTCCATCGATAAATGTTCAGATAAACAATATATGTTTTTTCTTGTTAATGTTTATATCGATGGTTTTATAACATGAAATATTCAGCATAATAATCAACAGGCTTGTACCTGATCAGGTATCAGTTTGCAAAAATGTTTGTTATAGGTCATGACCGCAACCAGGACACATAATTTCACCACAACCACAAATATAATCGGCATCATAGTCATGTGTTACTATACCGGAAGCCGACTTATTATTTGTGATACAGTGTGTCTCCTGCTCTACGGAGGATTCTACCTCTATAGGAAAATTATCGTGTTTTCGTCTTGAATTGTCTTGCTTGTTGCCTTTATCAAAGGTAACAATGAATTCTTCATTTCTGTGATTATTATCACAATTCATTCTTATGCCTCCTCAGATTTCCCGATGTATGACCGTCAGTGTTATTAGTGTGCGTTCAAGTCTCAGGTTATACATGAGCGACAACCATGAGATCCTGACTAACAATTGCATCAGTGACATAACGTAAAATACCTCTTGACTTTATATGGACAATATGACACTTTTTTTTGAAAAGTAAATAACAATCATTCTCTTTTGTCTTTGTCTGGGTGAGGTCAGGTAAGATGGAATGTGCTACAAACAGGGTTTCTGTAAATGACAGTCGGTCAGCACTGTCATCAACTTTGCTGTTATCTTTGATCATGAGCGCCACTCTACTGGAATATTCTTTATCGATGACCTGACTCTCCTGACTGAGGTGCTAAGATTTGGTAACTTTTCATAATGAAAATAAAGCAACAGGTAGGGATTAATGAGTTATAAAAAACTGTCCCAATTGACGGCTATATTCAGTTTACCTATTACTATCTTATTGGTTTCACTTTCATCCCTTCGGATTGTTGGCGAAGGGAATTCTTATGTTGACGTTTTTCTAAGCTTTATAATATTTCTTGGTTTTATTGAGCTGATTCATGGGATTCGAAGGATTCTGGTCTGGTCAGGCTGGAAAAACGGAAGTTAAATATGATGGAGTTTATATGCAGTTTATATGCGAGAAATAACAGAATCACAGTTAAGATATATTTCCGGGGCGGGAGGTGCGCCAGCGACTTCAGCTAATGCTGCAGGTGCTGCAGCTATTGTTGGAGCTCTCGCCGGAATACCTGGTGGTCCACTTGGGGTTGTAGTTGGAGCCGTATCTGCCGGTTTGACAACAGCAATTGGCTCGACCGTGGGAAGTGGTAGTGCCAGTTCTTCTGCTGGTGGCGGTAGCTAATTATATTTTTATTTATTTTACAGGCACTTTTTCGGTAGTACCTGTAAAACATATCCTTTTTGTTTAAAACAGATAGAAGATCCATTTATAAGTGTGTTTTTATGTTCAACACTTTACTGATGAAGATATGATTTACAGTCGTTGATAAATAATTTTTTAATTTATGTGTAATTAATAGAGTTTTACTGTAATAAGGAAGAAGCTGTCAGGACACTTACTTGCTCTTTTATGAACACTCTTTTATGAAAATTGAAACGGAGAATACTGCCAGATGAGTCATCAGTGTTCACTTTCTGAACTGAATGAAAACCTGGTGCCTTTCACTGCCAGGCAGATCAAGGCCTCATTAATCTGGTGTGCAGAGGATGTCAGAAATCCAGACGAACTGCAAAATGCCTGCAGTTATATTATCGATCCTGGCAGTACAGCTTCTGCCAAAGTGTTCCATGCAGAGCGCTATGGTGGCAGTGGTATTCAGCGTAATGGAGGTGGTGCACGTTGTGGGTTTGATGGTAACTACCAGGTTAAAGGAATAGGAAGTAATCCGTTGGTTGGCGAAGGTACTGACGAACGTCATTCTAATGGTGCACTCGGCGCTGTTCATGCAATATATGAGGCTTTGTGGGGAGAAGTACTGGCTCAAATATTACCTTATAGTGCTGTGCGGGTTCGGGCGGTTTTACTTACAGATCTCTATACTGAAAAGGCATTTGAGCGCTCCGGTAGGAAATCACGAAGAGCCCTGTTGGTACGTGAGCCTGTTGTTCGTCCGGCGCATTTTGAACGGGCACCTTACTTCCAAGTAAAACCGGAGTATTCCAGTCTGTTAATTCACGATGCCTGTCGGGTTAGATCTGTGATCCACAAGCTGCCAGGATATCTACCTGTACCACCGGAAGAAATTGATGCTGAAGCACGAACTGATCCCCGGATTTATTGCATTGAGGGGTTATGTGAACTGGCACGTCGTGAGGCCTGGCAAATGGCATTTTGTCGAACACGTTTCCTGAGATTGACAACTTCTCCTTCTAATATTGCAATGGATGGCAGATTAATGGATTTTAACGGACTCAGTTGTCTGTTTCCGGGAGATTCCCCAGCTGATTTTGGGTATAAACTAAGATTAGCTGAACTGGCAAAAGAACCGATGGTACTTATGCAAGGGCTGTCTGATCTCTGCTTGTATATCGGAAAATATATGTTTGACCCTGACTTCACTCTTGCAGCCCGTTTGAAGGTTGAGGAGATATTTCAGAAAACTTTTCATGAAGCATGTTATTACTGTTATCTAGAACTGTTGGGTATTCCTGGAGAATTTATAACACAAAAAGAGATACCTGATATATTGAAAGAACTGGTTAACAGTTTTGTTGCATTACTCAATCAATACTGCGAGAAATCACATGCCCAAGATATTGTCAATCAGGATGGTTCACCATTGCAAAAGTTGGTTGTGACGCTAATCCATCATAGGCATAATCAAAAGCAGGCACTGAATAGTAGCATCAAGAATGATGTTTATTTCACCGTTGCACAACAGTGTTTTTCCCAGGCCATCCACTGGCTGACGCAAGGCAGTACCAGACGTCAGATAAATGCCTCATTACTCCTGAAAGAAATTGAACATCATACCATGAAAAGGCTGCAACCCAGGGAAGAGCTGAGGAAAGAAAATATGTGCGAAAAAATTGCCATCCTGCTGGATAATCATGGCGATGATCCCCTTTTTTTACAAGAAGCAATTTCTGATATGAAAAATTTTATGCTTAAGTTTTCCAGAGATGCATTTGGATATCTTGAACCGATAAGAAACACAGTGTAAAAAATATATAAGGGAAATAGTAATCATGTCTTATATAAGGGAAACCATCAGAGGAAAAGATGAATGGACTGTTTATGAACAGATCGGTTTTGCGGTCAGTTGTATGCTCTACAATCGTAATTACAGTCTGTATCCGGTGTTAACCATTCAATACTGGACTGAATATGCGATACAGCATAATCAGATTAAATTCCTGTTTGATTCACGAGGTTTTCCAGTGGCGTATATTACCTGGGCATATCTTGAGGCTGATACAGAAGCGCGCCTGCTCAGGGATCCAGAATTCAGGTTGCATCCGTCTGAATGGAATGAAGATGGAAGGATTTGGATTCTGGATTTCTGTTGTAAACCAGGCTTTGGTCGAAAAGTTATTGACTATCTCATACAGCTTCAGCCATGGGGAGAAGGAGAAGTACGATGGTTAAGCAGGCGAAAGAAAATTGTGACATACATCCCTGAGCGGCTGCATAAAACGTAGTACCTCTGAAGATACAGAGATAATTGTAAATTACGGGGTAAATGCATCGCTGATACTATTTTGCAGGACTCTGTATTTTCTGTCTTTGATTATAGCATTTCGCTTAACCAGTGAAGGTATTACAGGAAAAGTGTGAGTAAGAGGAGCTATTTTGTTTCGTCAGGATGCTTTAGAAAACAGAAAAATGAAGTGGCAGGGACGGGCAATATTACTTCCCGGAATACCACTATGGTTAATCATGCTGGGAAGCATAGTGTTTATTACGGCATTTCTGATGTTCATTATTGTTGGTACCTATAGCCGCCGTGTTAATGTCAGTGGTGAGGTCACAACCTGGCCAAGAGCTGTCAATATATATTCAGGTGTACAGGGATTTGTTGTCAGGCAGTTTGTTCATGAAGGACAGTTGATAAAAAAAGGGGATCCTGTTTATCTGATTGACATCAGTAAAAGTACACGTAGTGGTATTGTCACTGATAATCATCGTCGGGATATAGAAAACCAGCTGGTTCGTGTGGACAACATTATTTCCCGTCTGGAAGAAAGTAAAAAAATAACGCTAGATACCCTGGAAAAACAACGCCTGCAATACACAGATGCGTTTCGTCGCTCATCAGATATTATACAGCGTGCAGAGGAAGGGATAAAAATAATGAAAAACAATATGGAGAATTACAGAAACTATCAGGCAAAAGGGCTGATTAATAAAGATCAGTTAACTAACCAGGTGGCATTATATTATCAGCAACAAAACAATCTTCTCAGCCTGAGCGGACAGAACGAACAGAATGCCCTGCAGATAACCACTCTGGAGAGTCAGATTCAGACTCAGGCTGCAGATTTTGATAACCGTATCTACCAGATGGAACTGCAACGGTACGAGTTACAGAAAGAACTGGTTAACACTGATGTGGAGGGCGAAATCATTATCCGGGCGTTGACTGACGGGAAAGTTGACTCCCTGAGTGTCACTGTCGGGCAAATGGTCAATACCGGAGACAGCCTTCTGCAGGTTATTCCTGAGAACATTGAAAACTATTATCTTATTCTCTGGGTTCCGAATGATGCTGTTCCTTATATTTCGGCTGGTGACAAAGTGAATATTCGTTATGAAGCCTTTCCGGCAGAAAAATTTGGGCAGTTCTCTGCTACGGTTAAAACTATATCCAGGACTCCTGCGTCAACACAGGAAATGTTGACCTATAAGGGAGCACCACAGAATACGCCGGGCGACTCTGTTCCCTGGTATAAAGTCATTGCGATGCCTGAAAAGCAGATTATCAGATATGACGAAAAATACCTCCCTCTGGAAAATGGAATGAAAGCCGAAAGTACACTATTTCTGGAAAAAAGGCGTATTTACCAGTGGATGCTTTCTCCTTTCTATGACATGAAACACAGTGCAACAGGACCGCTCAATGACTAACGGGAATTTCAGACAAATTATAAATCAGCTTGATATGCGCTGGCGACGTCGTGTTCCGGTTATTCATCAGACGGAGACCGCTGAATGTGGACTGGCCTGCCTGGCAATGATATGCGGTCATTTTGGTAAGAATATTGACCTGATATCTCTTCGCCGGAAGTTTAATCTCTCGGCCCGTGGAGCAAACCTTGCAGGAATCAATGGAATAGCGGAGCAGCTGGGGATGGTCACCCGGGCTCTTTCACTGGAGCTGGATGAACTTGGTGCCCTCAAAATGCCGTGTATTCTCCACTGGGATTTCAGTCACTTCGTCGTGCTGGTCAGCGTAAAGCGTAACCGTTATGTACTGCATGATCCGGCCAGAGGCAGAAGATATCTCGGTCGGGAGGAAATGAGCCGGTATTTTACGGGCATTGCACTTGAGGTCTGGCCCGGAAGTGAATTCCTGGCGGAAACCCAGCAGACCCGCATAAGTCTCCGTTCACTGATTAACAGTATTTACGGTATTAAAAGAACACTGGCGAAAATTTTCTGTCTGTCAGTTGTAATTGAAGCAATCAATCTGGTAATGCCGGTGGGAACTCAGCTGGTTATGGATCATGCGATTCCGGCGGGGGACAGAGGGCTGCTGACGCTTATTTCTGCTGGCCTGATGTTCTTTATATTGCTCCGGGCCGCGGTGAGTATGCTGCGTGCATGGTCCTCACTGGTTATGAGCACGCTCATCAATATACAGTGGCAGTCGGGTCTGTTTAACCATCTTCTCAGACTGCCGCTGGCGTTTTTTGAACGCCGTAAATTAGGTGATATCCAGTCGCGTTTTGGCTCCCTTGACACTTTGAGGGCCACCTTTACCACCTGTGTTGTTGGGGCAATCATGGACAGTATTATGGTTGTGGGTGTTTTTGTGATGATGCTGTTATATGGAGGATATCTTACCTGGATAGTGCTCGGTTTTACCATGGTTTACGTTCTTATTCGTCTGGTGACATACGGCTATTACCGGCAAATATCGGAAGAAACTCTTGTCAGGGGGGCCCGGGCCAGCTCCTATTTTATGGAAAGCCTGTATGGTATTGCCACGGTAAAAATCCAGGGTATGGCTGGGATTCGGGGAACACACTGGCTTAACCTGAAAATAGATGCGATCAATTCAGGTATTAAGTTAACCAGGATGGATTTGCTCTTCGGGGGGATAAATACTTTTGTTGCCGCCTGTGATCAGGTGGCGATTTTATGGCTGGGTGCAAGCCTTGTGATCGATAATCAGATGACAATAGGGATGTTTGTGGCATTTGGTTCTTTTCGTGGGCAGTTTTCGGATCGGGTTGCTTCGCTGACCAGTTTTCTTCTTCAACTGAGAATAATGAGTCTGCATAATGAGCGCATTGCAGATATTGCACTACATGAAAAGGAAGAAAAGAAACCGGAAATTGAAATCGTTGCTGACATGAGCCCGGTTTCACTGGAAACCACTGATTTAAGCTACCGGTATGACAGCCAGTCAGCACAGGTATTCAGTGGTCTGAATTTGTCTGTGGCTCCGGGAGAAAGTGTGGCTATAACTGGTGCCTCCGGTGCCGGAAAAACCACATTAATGAAAGTATTATGTGGACTGTTTGAACCAGATAGTGGAAAAGTACTGGTTAATGGCACGGATATACGTCAACTTGGAATAAATAATTATCACCGTATGATAGCCTGTGTTATGCAGGACGACCGACTATTTTCAGGATCAATTCGTGAAAATATCTGTGGGTTTGCAGAAGAAACAGACGACGAATGGATGACAGAATGTGCCAAAGCAAGTCATATTCATGATGTGATAATGAAAATGCCAATGGGGTATGAAACGTTAATAGGTGAACTGGGGGAAGGTCTTTCCGGCGGTCAAAAACAGCGTATATTCATTGCCCGAGCTTTATACCGGAAACCTGGAATATTATTTATGGATGAGGCTACAAGTTCTCTTGATACAGAAAGTGAACGTTTCGTGAATGCTGCTATAAAAAAGATGAATATCACCCGGGTGATTATTGCACATAGAGAGACAACTTTAAGAACAGTTGATCGGATTTTTAGAATTACAAATTAGGATAATATATCACTAAAAGCAGCATTGCTGCATAATAAGCTATGCTGCTTTAGAAATTAATCAACTTCCACTACTAGAAGAGGATGTTGATGAGTTAAATCCTGAGTTTAATAAACCTCCATTGTAGTTTGGATTAAAACTTCCAAGTCCTATACCCGGATTATAGTTAATACCGTTTGATGGTATTGTTATTGTCCTATTTGAACCATCAGCAATAACTCCTCCAATATATCCTCCAATTGCACTTCCTGCTATATCCGCACCAGGGATTTTTGTTGCTTTACCTAAAAAACCACCAGCCGCAGTACCTATTGCAACGGATGCATCTTTATCTAATCCTGCACCATGTATTAAAGCAAGTTCATCGGTTGTTATATTTCTCATGTTATTTCCTCTTTTTATTAAAGAAAGATAAAATAAATAAAAACAGTACACTCGCAAGTAACGAAAGAATTATTTTCTTTATGAAAAGATAAAGGGTTAATGTGTCTAAGTCTGAATTTATAAGTTGTATTATAAAGAACAACGAGAAATAAAAAAATAGTTTCATTATTAAACCATCCCTATACATGAGTCTTTGAGTGCTTATGAAAAACTTAGAAATAAAGACTATAGAAACCAAGGTAGCAAAAGTTTTTATTTATCCGAATATTTTTACTTCTTGCTGTTTGTATATCTTTTTTATTGTTGTAAAATAGTTCGTGCAATAGATAAAATAATAGTAATACCAATAAATTATACCAATTGCTTTTACTGCAAACCGTGATTTAAATCACATTTATATAGATGTATTATAAGTTTCAAGTCTCTTTCTACGAGAAAAGGCGAAGATATTTGTTCACCTTTGAGTAATTTATAATCCATTATATCTTAATCAGATGTATATCATAAACAAATATGAGATATATCTAAATATATTAGTAAACGATTCCTTATAAGGAATTATTTGCTTCTTTTTCCAACTTCAGGTGTTATAGATATCTCATAATAACAATTTCAGACTGTTATGTGATATTGTAACGTATATTGTATTCCTGTTATGACTGCATTCATCGCCATGTGAAGTAATATGGGCATTAACAGGCCATTCGACTTTACTTTTGCACTGATAAGAACTAACGATATCAGAAAGAGCATCAAAAATGTACGAAAGTCAGTATATTGTAGATGTAATGCAGAAAATATGACTGATGTTACAATAGCAGAGATGTAAATATTGTCATTAAACCAGAATTTAAAAGAGTTAAAAAGACACCCTCGAAATACAATCTCTTCATATACAGGAACAAGAAGTACGGAAGAAAATATATTAATCCATAAAATGGCCCCGGAAAAAGACATTTGCGAGATCATCCATTCTTCCGTTTTCCTCACTGCCAGCAGATAAGGGACAAATAACTGAATAATCATTATTAAAGAGAAAAGAGTAAAAAAAACATCCAGTCGAAAAGAACCTCTTCCTAATCCTTCTCTTTTTCGGAAGAAAATAAAATACAGTGGAACAAGAATTAGAAATTCAGCAAGAAATAATGCTGGAACAAGAAGTCCCCTGGATATAAGTTCCTGCCTGTTTGTAAGGAATGCAGGAATAAAGGTAATAGAAAATGATAAGGTAAACATTGAAAAGCAGCCGACTGATGACTGTTTTTTTATAGTTGCATTTTTATTTTTTGTTATTTCCATTTATATTCCCTTACTTGTCGTTTAAAATTCTTTTATATAACAGGAAGAGGTAACCATAGAATGAACGTTTATTTTCCTGTATCAGAACAGCCATAACTTTTATTTTATAGTTGTTATCAGTGAATGAATGCAAACTAATAGAACAATGAGAAAAACAATGGAGAAAAAGCGACGGGCCGGACGCCATAGTTCATATTCTCGTGTATCAGCCTCACGTATCAACCTTTCTGAAATGGTTTCGGTTTCCTTACCTCGTTCCAGAATATGTCTGTAATATTTCCTCATGACATATACCGAAAACTGAAACCAGATTAATATGGATGGACACACAACACATAAACTTCTGATGATATCCCCCGGGAAAGTATCTTGGGCGGGTAAAAGAAAGTCATATACTCTGAATAAAATCATCATCGAGATAAATGAGACGCCAGCACCTATCCAGTATTCGATATGGGAAGATGCAGCATTATATGCGTCAGTAAAATTTTTCTTTCTTAATGAAGGTGGAAGTGCTGAAAGTTCAGGAATGCTTTTTCTTGTCCAGTATATTTTCATATGGCAACTCATATAAAAGTGTTCATACTTTACTATGATGATGACGATTTATAAAAGGCTTATAATGACTACTTCTCCTTTCATTCTCGAATTTCACGATAATGATAGAGATAATCATTATCAATTGATTGTGTCAGTAATTTTGACTTACATCACGCTTTCATGGTTTAATCAGGTGATTGATTTAATGAAAAGAGTGTGTTTGTGGATGTATTGTGTATATGTCTTACCGGGCATCTGTTCTTACATTAATTAATATATTGCTATTTAAGTATTGGTGGTATTGTCAGTAACATTCTTTTGGTTAATTTAGTTATTATTCCTCACTGATTAATTGTCCTTCCGTTCTTATTGTTTGTAACTTGTGTTTGTATCGTACCTTTCAGGTGTTGATGCGCGCTTTACTGTGTCTGCACCGGCTTGACAAAATTCAACAGGGTTTGAAAAGGAACATTTCGTGCAAATAACCGAAGCCTTAATTTCAGAGCCGGGGGAAATCCGGCGTTTTGTTCAGCAGGCGGTGGACCACTGGCCAAATCTGTTGGCATTTCACTTCACGCTCTATTCGGCAGAAGGAATCTATGGTCAACAGATTCAGACATTTTGTAGTTCCTTTCACCGACGGGTACACGAACGTATTACGGAGCATAATCACACGGTCAGCCCATCAGCGCCGGTGGTATTACGCTGGTTGCGGGAACAACATGAAGGAGCACAGATACGATGTCTGTTGCTGCTCAGCCAGACGAGTATTTGCCATCCGCGAGTCGGCGTCATGGCTGATGAAGAATGTGCGCAACTGGTGGATTTACTGCAACAGACCTGGTCGGTGATAAGTGCTGGCGGACAATGCCGGGTGGAAAGATGTTTTCGGGTTGCCCGGCCTGGTTCATCAGGGCAATACGTGGCGTTAAAAACGGCTGTTCAGTCCTTTATGTCGCAGGTTATTGCAACAATCATCCGGTGATTGTCGGGAGGAATATCAATGCTTCCGTTAATTTTTACTGGCTGATAAAGTTTTGTCTGCTGAATCTTTATACGGAATTCCTTTCAGTATGCGTACACGAATTGACTATCTTGCAGATAAATACAGTTTTACTGAACTGAATGAACGTCCACACCTTCGCCGGCAGTGGCAGGATGTTCTGGAGGAGTGTCGGCAGACAGAGGCCGGGCCAGAAGAACGGCTGCGGATTGCCCTGTTGAATGTGGATTACGTCACCAGTTTTGAACTTCCATTTCGGTTGCTGCTTATCCGTACACCACAACTGATTGCTGCGTTGCGTGAAGAATGGGACATCGGCCAGAAAAATGTGCTGTTTAACGATAAACGGTTTGGTTGCGTGTACAGCCTGAAGTCCAGTCTTTCTGGTGTACCGGATACATACCGGTATCATCTGTCTCACCGTATTCGTCGTGTGGTTGCGAATGAAAACACATCATTGCCATATCAGCAGATTGCCCGGGAAGTGAAAGCCCCCGGGAACGACTGAAGTATGCGCTGGAGACGGGATTGCAGGTGACCGCACTGGACGGCTTGTTCTGGTTCGGTAGCCAGCGCATTGCTGCAGATATACAGAGACTGAGAAAATCTGGTATGAGGATTACCACTTCTGCCATAAGCGTGTATGACTCTATTACCGTAACCCGGAGATTGTGCCCGGTATACCGGATTGTCGCGAATAATAAATAAACGGTAATGCTGAGTTTCTCCATTACCATTGCAAATGACTCACCAGAGCAGACTGAACAGCGCAGAAGTGGGATTGTGGATACGTGAAGTGAGAGTAAGGGGAAAATCCACAATAATCATCTATCGAACAGGGAGGCGAACTTTACACGATGGTTTTCCGGGAGTGCTTACCCGGGGTTCCTCACCTCTGGCTAATCTCTGGATTGAGTCGCGATACTCCAACAAAAGCAACAAGCTAACGCAGCAAGAAGTTAACGCTCATCGAGAGTAAAATGCACACTTTTATGGCTTACTCGTTACAATAACAGCCAGTTTGTTCAGAAAACCGGATTCAGTATGGCCAGAATACCAACCAAAAAAGCTAAAGCAAAAAAAGGGTTTGAAGAAACATTATGGGATGCCGCAAATCAGCTTCGCGGCAGCGTTGAGTCCTCCGAATACAAGCACGTGGTGTTGAGCCTCGTGTTCCTGAAATTCATCAGCGATAAGTTTGAAACACGCCGCAAAAAAATGATTGCCGATGGGCAGGCAGATTTCCTTGAGATGGAAGTGTTCTACCAGCAGGACAACATTTTCTACCTGCCGGAAGAGGCGCGTTGGTCATTTATCAAACAAAATGCAAAACAGGACGATATTGCGGTTCGTATTGACACCGCCCTCTCGACCATTGAGAAACGTAACCCAACCCTGAAAGGTGCGCTGCCAGACAACTACTTCAGCCGTCAGAATCTGGAAACCAAAAAACTGGCATCACTGATTGATACCATCGACAACATCGAAACGCTGGCACACGAGACTGACGTTGAAACGTTATCGAAAGAAGACCTGGTCGGACGCGTTTATGAATACTTCCTCGGTAAGTTTGCCGCCACTGAAGGCAAAGGCGGTGGTGAGTTCTACACGCCAAAATGTGTGGTCACGCTGTTAACTGAAATGCTCGAACCCTTCCAGGGCAAAATTTATGACCCGTGCTGCGGCTCGGCAGGAATGTTCGTGCAGTCGGTGAAGTTTGTCGAGAGCCATCAGGGTAAAAGCCGTGATATCGCGCTGTATGGTCAGGAGCTGACAGCCACGACGTATAAACTGGCAAAAATGAACCTCGCTATTCGCGGTCTTTCAGCTAACCTCGGCGAACGCCCGGCAAACACTTTCTTTAGCGACCAGCACCCGGACCTGAAAGCTGACTATATTCTGGCGAACCCGCCGTTCAACCTGAAAGACTGGCGTAACGAAGCAGAATTAACCAAAGACCCACGTTTTGCCGGTTATCGTATGCCGCCAACCGGTAACGCCAACTACGGCTGGATTTTGCATATGCTCTCCAAGCTGTCGGCTAACGGCACAGCGGGTTTTGTGCTGGCAAACGGTTCGATGAGTTCTAACACCAGCGGTGAAGGCGAGATCCGTGCACAGATGATCGAAAATGATCTGATCGACTGCATGATTGCTCTGCCAGGTCAGTTGTTTTACACCACGCAGATCCCGGTGTGTTTATGGTTTATGACCAAATCGAAGGCTGCCGATCCGGCCAAAGGTTATCGTGATCGTCAGGGCGAGACGCTGTTTATTGATGCGCGTAACCTCGGCACCATGATTAGCCGCACAACTAAAGAGTTAACAGCGGAAGATATTGCCACAATCGCCGATACTTACCATGCCTGGCGTAGCACGCCAGAAGAACTGGCTGCACGGATTGCGCGTGGTGACAGCAAGCTGGAAAAATATGAAGACCAGGCAGGCTTCTGCAAAGTTGCGACCCTGCAAGATATTAAAGATAACGACTACGTTCTGACACCGGGCCGCTATGTGGGTGCAGCCGAGCAGGAAGAAGACGGCGTGGCATTTGAGACCAAAATGCGTGAATTGTCGAAGACGTTGTTTGAGCAGATGAAGCAGGCGGAAGAACTGGATCGTGCGATTCGCCAGAATCTGGAGGCGCTGGGTTATGGGGAGTAAATGGGAGAAAATAAAACTTAAAGAAGTTGTAGATATTATCACTACTAAAGTTGATGTATCGCAAATTAGTCTTTGCGATTACATATCAACTGAAAATATGCTTACCAATTTTGGAGGTATATCAATAGCAAATAGTAAACCTAGCACAGGGAAAATAACAAAATTTCATTCTGGAGATATTTTATTCTCGAATATCAGAACATATTTTAAAAAACTATGGCTTGCAGATCGAACTGGTGGCTGTTCTAACGATGTAATTGTATTCCGTCCCAAAAAACATATTAATTCTAATTATATTTTATCAGTATTAATGGATCAAAAATTCATCGAATATACTGTTTTAACATCCAAAGGCACCAAAATGCCAAGGGGTGATAAAACAGCTATATTAGATTATGAATTTAATCTTGCACCAGATAAATATTGCCAACATATCGCAAAAACAAACACTCTTATATTTAGTAAGTTAAAATCCAATGAAGTAATAAATAAGTCATTAGAACAAATGTCCCAAACTCTCTTCAAATCCTGGTTTGTGGATTTTGATCCGGTGATTTATAACGCTCTGGATGCAGGAAATCCAATCCCGGAAGCTCTGCAATCTCGTGCCGAATTACGTCAAAAAGTACGTAATAGTACAGATTTTAAACCGCTTCCGGCGGAAATCCGTTCGCTTTTCCCAAGTGAATTTGAAGAAACGGAGTTGGGTTGGGTGCCGAAAGGATGGAGTATTGTTCGAACTGAAGATATTGCATTGAAAATAGGAATGGGACCATTTGGTTCCAATATTAAAGTATCCACATTTGTTAATGCTGGTGTACCAATTATAAGCGGCCAACATCTGAAAGCCCTCCTTCTTATCGATGGGGATAATAATTTCATTACTCCAGAGCATGCTGAAAAGCTCAAAAACTCTGCTGTATATAGAAAAGACATAATTTTTACACATGCAGGTAATATTGGCCAAGTTTCTTTAATTCCTGAAGATTCTGAATATGACAGATATATAATTTCCCAACGTCAATTTTTCTTACGCGTAAATGAATCAAAATCATCGCCGTACTATTTGATTCATTATTTTAGGTCAGAAAAAGGACAACATGCTCTGCTTTCTAACGCCTCTCAGGTTGGTGTTCCTTCAATTGCTCAGCCTTCAACACATTTGAAAAATATATCATTCCTAAATCCCCCAATGGTTTTGCTTAAAGAGTTTGAAAAATTTAGCACCCCTTTATTCCATCGCTTTAGTAAAAATAGAAAATGTGGAGTCTCACTAACAGCCCTCCGCAACACCCTGCTCCCGAAACTTATCTCCGGTGAGCTATCCCTGGAAGATCTTCCGGATCTCAGCACCGATACAGAAGCCGCATAACGCATTTTGCCCCTGTAAAATCAGGGGCTTTCTGGTAAGGTTTTCTACTGATACAGGAATGCTTACCAGAAATTAGCCAGGGTTGGAGCGCGATATGAGTCTCTCTTTCAGTGAAGCAAAATTAGAACAAGCGATCATTGAACTGTTACAGGATCAGGGGTATCAACATCTGATCGGCGATAATGTCCCACGTTCGAGTCTCGATCAGGTCATTATCGAAGACGATCTCCGTCATTATTTAGCGGCACGCTACCAGCCTGATGGCATTACTGAAGAAGAGATTCAGCGACTGATCAAACAGTTCACCACGCTTCCGGCTTCCGATCTTTATGAAAGCAACAAAACATTTTGTCGCTGGCTGGCAAATGGTTTTCTGTTCAAACGCGACGATCGGCAACAAAAAGATCTCTACATTGAATTGCTCGACACCCGGCATCTACCTGCCGCACTGCGCCAGATATTTGACGCCGAAGATGTCCTGTTGCAACAGGCTGCGGAACTCCCGCCCTCCTATATTAATCCGCCGCTTAACCTGATTAAGATTGTTAATCAGCTTAAAATCTCCGGCAAAGATAATCAGAGTCGTATTCCTGACGGCATTCTCTATATCAACGGTCTGCCACTGGTCGTCTTTGAATTTAAAAGTGCGGTGCGCGAGCAGGATGCTAGTATTGGCAATGCCTGGAGACAACTCTGCAAACGCTATCGCCGGGATATTCCGCAACTGTTTATCTACAACGCGCTCTGCATTATTAGCGATGGAGTTAATAACCGGATGGGCAACCTGTTTGCGCCCTATGAATATTTTTACTCATGGCGAAAAGTCACCGGTAATGAAAACCGTGAACAGGATGGAATTCCATCATTGCACTCAATGATTCAGGGGCTGTTTCATCCGGTACGTCTGCTGGATGTAATTAAAAACTTTATCTGCTTCCCGGATAAAGCCAGGCACGAAGTAAAAATTTGCTGCCGATATCCGCAGTACTATGCCGCCCGCAAACTCTATTACAGCATCAAGCAAGCGCGTAAACCTTTCGGTAACGGTAAAGGCGGCACTTACTTTGGCGCAACGGGCTGTGGCAAAAGTTACACCATGCAATTTTTAACGCGTCTTTTGATGAAGAGCGTAGAGTTTGCCAGCCCGACCATTGTTTTGATCACCGACCGCACCGATCTGGACGATCAGCTTTCTGCGCAAATGTGCAACGCCAAAAATTACATTGGTGACGACACCATCCTTCCCGTTACCAGCCGTGAAGATTTGCGTAATCAACTGGCGGGACGCAATAGTGGCGGTGTATTCCTGACAACGATCCATAAATTCACCGAAGACACCGAACTCCTTTCGGAACGCAGCAATATCATTTGCATCTCGGACGAAGCACATCGCAGCCAGGTTAACCTCGACCAGAAAGTCATCGTCGATAAAGAAAGCGGAAAAGTGCGCAAAACGTATGGCTTTGCGAAATACCTGCACGATTCACTGCCAAACGCCACCTATGTTGGCTTTACCGGCACACCGATTGACGCGACGCTCGATGTCTTCGGTGAGGTGATCGACAGTTACACCATGACCGAATCCGTTCAGGATGAAATCACTGTACGCATCGTGTACGAAGGCCGTGCGGCTAAAGTGATCCTGGACTCCAGCAAACTGGAAGAAGTCGAAAAGTATTACGAAGAGTGCGCAAACGCAGGCACCAATGAGTGGCAAATCGACGAAAGCAAAAAAGCCACCGCAACCATGAATGCGGTTCTGGGTGATGAAGATCGATTAAAAGCCCTCGCGGAAGATTTTGCCAAACATTATGAAAAACGCGTAGCCGAAGGTTCCACCGTAAAAGGCAAAGCCATGTTTGTTTGTGCCAGCCGTGAAATTGCCTGGGATTTCTACCGCCAGCTTAAAGCTATTCGCCCTGCCTGGTTTGAAGTGAAGCAAGCCCCCGATGGCGTCTTCCTGACAGAACAGGAGCAAAAAGAGTTACCGCCTTCTGAAATGGTGAAGATGGTCATGACGCGCGGTAAAGATGACGACGAGGCGCTTTATGATTTACTGGGCACAAAAGAATATCGCAAAGAGCTGGATAAGCAGTTCAAAAACGCTAAATCGAATTTCAAAATTGCCATTGTTGTTGATATGTGGCTGACCGGTTTTGATGTTCCTGAACTGGATACCATCTATATTGATAAGCCCTTACAAAAACATAACCTTATCCAGACTATTTCTCGCGTTAACCGTAAACTGGAAGGCAAAAGCAAAGGGTTAGTGGTGGACTACATCGGCATTAAAAGTCAGATGAACCAGGCACTGGCAATGTATTCCCGCATTGATGCCACCAACTTTGAAGATATTCAGCAATCGGTGACTGAAGTTAAAAACCATCTCGATTTGTTGGGGCAAGTCTTTTACGACTTTGACAGTCGGGATTATTTTAGTGGTGAGCCACAAGCGCAATTATCCTGCCTCAACCGCGCGGCGGAATTCGTTCTGCGTACCCAGAAAGTTGAACGTCGTTTTATGGGACTGGTTAAACGCATGAAAGCCGCCTACGACGTCTGCTGCGGCAGTGAAGCACTATCACAGACAGAACGTGATCATATTCACTATTATCTTGCTGTTCGTTCAATTGTTTTCAAACTGACGAAAGGTGACGCACCGGATGTTACCCAGATGAATGCACGCGTTCGTGAAATGATTGCAGAAGCGCTAAAAGCTGATGGCGTAGAAGAAATTTATTTTCTTGGCGATAAAAAAGCGGAATCCATCGATATTTTTGACGAAGATTATCTGGCGCGAATTAACAAGATCAAACTTCCGGCAACGAAGATCCAGCTATTACAAAAATTACTGGAAAAAGCGATCAGCGACTTCAGGAAAGTGAACCAGTTGCAAGGGATTAACTTCACCCGCCGCTTCCAGGCTATTATAGATCGTTATAATGAGCGGCGAGAAGATGATGTACTCAACGGTGAAGAATTCGATACATTCAGTCAGGAAATGACCGATATTATCTATGATATTAAAACAGAAATGGGCACCTGGGCCGATTTAGGTATTGATATTGAAGAAAAAGCGTTCTTCGACATTCTTGCTCATATGCGCGATAAATATCAGTTCACCTATGACGATGAAAAAATGCTGTCGCTGGCAAAAGAGATGAAAAGCGTGGTTGACAACACATCGAAATATCCTGACTGGAGTAAACGCGATGATATTAAAGCGAAACTGAAAGTTGAACTTATTCTGCTTCTACACAAGCATAAGTTCCCGCCAGTAGCGAATGATGATGTTTATATGGGGGTACTGGCGCAAGCAGAGAACTTTAAGAAAAATCACATGAGTTGAGTCTGTCATAATGGAGTATCTCATCAGATACTCCTTCTTTATCTATTTTGTAAGAGCCAAAATAGATAAATTATGTTACGCATAACCAGCTCATTTAAACTATCTGGTCTGTTTACTCCGGTTCTACAAAAATAGATAGGGGTGCACCTACGTTACCAATACTGGCATCATGGCTACATACGGTGGTCAGTTTACGCTTACTCACCATTCTTTACTTTTTTATAAGCGTCAATAGGTTTGGGATATGACTTTTTCAAGAAGCCAAACTGTTTGGAGTAAGCAAAAAAGCCTCCACAAATTGCTGCGGAGGCATAAAGAAACACAATTATGCCTAACCTTTAGTCTATTGTTGCCTTTTCACAAGACGAAATATCACCTTAAGGCCATTTTTTTATTAGCAATCGTTAATCGCAATCATCAATGATCAAATAGGTTGCATGTACAGGACCATGTACGCCAACAACTTTGATCAGTTCTATATCTGCAGTAGAACTTGGGCCTCCAATCAGATTTATACAGGACGGCATCCGTTGTCCTTCCTGAGCCATATCATGAAGTTTTTGCGCAAGCTGCGCCACTCTGGGGAGAATGGTGCTTTTACGTAAAACAAATAATGATGCTTCAGGCAAAAGGCTTACTGAGCGCCCACGTTCTGGTGCGGAGAATAAGACAATGCCTCCTGATTCTGTCAGCCCATACTCAGCGAAAACGACACCAGTTTTTGCCTTTTCAGCAAGATGGATATTTTCATCGCCCTTCTCCGGATCCCACAGAGCAGCGTCCATTTCTTTTTGTAGCAATGGCGTAATCCCTGTATCGACCAGTCGTTGATCGTTGCTGATAATGACTGGCCCGGAACCGAACTTCCAACAGATGTCTAAGGCTGTTGATGGTGCGTTCTCAGGCGACACCAGAACACACTCGGCAAGCATCACTTCCGAGGCAAATTTAATAAACGCCTCACAGCGTTGGTCTGATGTCAACTCTGTTAAACGTGTCGTAGCCAGCGTATTTACAGGCTCCGGCATTGCTTCGGGAATATGTCTTACTGGTCTGCCAAGCTTTCTGGCGATCGCAACGAGAAATTCCTCTCTGTTTTCCATAAATTACCCCTCCTTCTTATGTCGCTTGAACCAACTACGGAAGCTTTCTCCATCAGGTGATGGCAGGTCTCTGGCTTCAGTCCATTCTTTTATCGCTCCAACACTAATCGGCGTTTTTCCTTTCCTGATGAACAGACGGGCTGTTTTGGCCCCAGCAACCATACCTACCTTCCACAACGCCGGATGGCTGTTTATGTAATTGAATGCTCTGGTTATACGGCGTTCCGTTAATGGTGTGATTTCAGACTCTGCCATAACCTGGCGATGTTTTTGTATTAGCGTTGCCAGAGGTATTTTTACAGGACATACCCCATTGCAGGCAGTGCACAATGAGCAGGCATAGGGTAAATCCTTAAAGTCTTCATATCCACCAAGCAATGGGGAAATAACCGCGCCGATTGGCCCCGGGTAGATTGAACCATAACCATGCCCACCAATCTGACGATAAGCCGGGCAGGTATTAATGCAGGCACCGCAGCGGATACATCGCAATACATCGCTGAATTCTGAGCCGAGAATCTCTGAACGCCCATTGTCAACAATAACGAGATGGAACTCTTCCGGACCATCAACATGTCCTTCTTCTCTGGGGCCTGTAAGCCAGGTGTTATAACCTGTCAGTCTCGCCCCGACAGCACTCCTTGCAAGCATGGTAATCAGAACATCCACCTCCTGGAATGTCGGAGCAATACGCTCCATACCCATAACAGCAATATGTGTTTTAGGTAATGTGGTGCACATCCGTGCGTTGCCTTCGTTTGTAACAAGGCAGACTGACCCTGTTTCTGCAACGGCAAAGTTACACCCCGTTACGCCAACTTCAGCACTCAGAAAATCTTGTCTGATTTTCTCACGGATGAACAATGTCATTGCTTCTGGAGTTTCAGGCCCGTCATACCCCAGATGTTCATGTAAAACTCTGCGGATTTGATGGCGATCTTTATGTATTGCCGGCACAACCACATGCGATGGTGGCTCATGTGCTAGCTGAAGAATATATTCCCCAAGGTCCGTTTCAATCACGGGTATCCCGGCTTTCTGAAGAACGGCATTCATGCCAATTTCCTCAGTCACCATTGATTTGGATTTAACAACCTTCCTGGCGTTTTTTTCTTTCGCCACCTTCAGTATGTAACTGGTTGCATCCTCTCTGGTACGGGCAAAATATACATGCCCGCCATTCGCAGTAACCTTTTCGGACAATTGATACAAATAAGCATCAAGATTTTCCAGAACATGCCGACGAATCTGTTCAGCTCGTGAACGCCATTCCTCCCAGTGTCCCAGTTCATCAACCATTTTCTGTCGATTAGTCCCTATGCGCTCCTGTGCGTTAGCCACAGCTTTTCGCATGATCGGGTCCTGAATCTGAATACGGATACGCTCTTTAAACCTGATATCACTTGTTTTCAAAGACATTCTGTTTACCTCATCTGTGCATCAGGACTTCAGCAATATGCATCACTTTTACAGGATGCCCTTCACGGTTAAGCCGACCGCCGATGTTTAGCAGGCAACTGGCGTCAGCCCCGATAAGAAAATCAGGTTTAACATCCATAATATGCCCGACTTTCTCTTTCACCATTTCACCAGAGATCTCCGCCATTTTTACAGAGAATGTGCCGCCAAACCCGCAGCACGTTTCCTGAGCGTGAAACGGCAGTAGCTCAAGCCCCTGTACATTCTCAAGTAGCAAAAGCGGCTCTCTGGTTACACCCAGCTTACGGGAAAGGCTGCAGGAGGGATGGTACACAGCGCGACCATTGAGTTTTGCCCCAACATCTGTGATGCCAAGATGATTTACTATAAATGATGTCAAATCATGCAGGCGTTCAGCCACTTTTTCAGCTCGTGCCGCCCACTCAGGTTCTTCACTGAGATAGCGAGCGTAATTTTTTATCGTGTAAGTGCATGACCCGGCAGGAGATACTACCGGCCAGTCATTCTCTTCCAGCGAAGATATGAGATTTTTCATGCCCGGGATGGCATCACGAACATAACCGCCATTTATCGCTGGCTGACCACAACATCCCTGCTTTTCGGGGAAATGGACATTGCAACCCAATTGCTCCAGTAACAGCACACTCTTTTGTGCCATCCGGGATTTAAACGCATCACCAATGCAGGTGACGAAAAAGTTAACATTCACAGAAATTTCTCCTGTTGATTAATATTCCACGTCCTTTTGTTGTTTTTTCTCAGGCCATGAACAGGTGGTAGACAAGGCCTACTTTCAGTCCAAGAATAACAATATAAGCAAAGCAGTACTTCAGTGTTCCTGACATGATTACGCTGCCCTGACCATCCATACGGGTGGCTGAAACAGCGATAGCAATACTCTGAGGAGAAATCATTTTGCCGCCTGTTGCGCCAGATGTATTTGCGGCAGCCAGCCAGAGCGGGTCCACATGCAATTTTTCAGCCGCAGTGGTCTGCAATTTACCAAACAGAATGTTGGAGTTTGTGTCACTACCAGTAACAAATGTACCAAGAGCGCCGATAACCGGAGCAATGAAGAGGTAGGCCCCACCAGTCAGATCCACAAGGCTCTGTGCCAGAGTGCCAATCAACCCACAGACATCCATTACCGTTGCCATGGCAACAATCGCAGAAATGGCAATAATGGAGTTTTTAAGTTGTTTTACCGTGCTGACAAATACGTTTAACAGGCATGACAGGGATGCTTTCTGTATCAAGCCGCCAATAACACTGGCAATGATAATCAGAACACCGGGGGTTGCGATCCATTCAATTTTCATCGACAGATTGCTGCCGTTACTCAGAGAGAAGGTGAGTGACGAGGCAATCTGAGACACTGCACTTTTTATCGTCGGGAACAGTGGAGAGCAAAGCAGAATGAACAGAAAGATCAGAATGTAGATTGAGCACGCACGTAACAACGCCCCACGAGAGTATGAAAGTGCGCTGGCGCTATCTGCTGAACTCTCAATAAGAAATTCAGGTTCTGTTTTTTCTTTACGGTTTTTTGCCATAAAGACTATAACGATCAGACTGACAAGACTTCCTGCGAAAGCCGGGAGCTCTGCGCCAAGATTAACAGCCACCAGATACTGAGGTATCAATGTGCTAATACCGCACATCAGGGTAATTAACCCTACGCCTCGTATAGCTTTCATACCTCCACCGATAATCGTGACGATAACGAAGGGGAGCAGAATGTTGAACAGTGCCAGCTGAAGAATAATCGTCCCGCTGAGTGTGGTTACAGGTAAATTAACTTGTTCAGCAAGCACGGAGACAGGTATACCGACTGCCCCAAACGCTGTAGGGACTGTATTAGCAACCAGTGATGCAATCGCTGCTTTTAGTGGGTTAAAGCCCAGTGCAATGAGTATACCTATGGGGATTGCTACCGCTGTACCGTATCCGGCGGCCGCCTCAAGAAATCCGCCAAAACACCATGAGATAAGAAGAACCTGGATGCGTTTATCGTCACTAACGCTCGCCAGAACATTTCTCAGAATATCCATGCTTTTTGTCGCATTCATCAGGTTATAGCTGTAAATGGCAGCAAGGATGACAATCACAATCGGCCACAAACCTTTGATTGCGCCGTATACCACAGCAGATCCCATATCCATAACTGGCGTCTGCCAGAAAACCCCTCCAAGGATTAGCGTGAGCAGGAGAGTGCTAAGCACAGAATAGTGTATGGGCATTTTGACTTTCAGAATCAAAATGATCATCGCCAGAAGGGGGGTAAGTCCCAGTAAAAAAAGCAGGTAATCGTGCATGTCATTTCCTTAAACGAAAACAAAGTCAGCATCATTACTGTGGTTATTGATAGTTTCCACGCCCTGTCGGACGAGAGTGTTTAGTTATCAGGGGGAGAATGAGTATCGCCTCCAAAATTGGGATGTTCTTATAAAGTATTTTTTAGTTTAAAAAATATAGCTGAATCGTTTCATTGTTATCTTCCATGAATAAATGTTATGGAATAATACTTTTTGGGTATTTTTTGTTTATGCGTGTAACACTTGTGTGCTATCCCGATATAACCTTAAGACTGGAGTTGCAACTGGAGCTCGTCGAAAATCAACGCCCAAATCCTCGACAAATGGAGAAAGAGAATGAGCAATATCACCAGGAATAGTTTAGTTGTAACAGGCGTTCTGGCTGCGCTTATGGCAGGGAATGTTGCGTTGGCATCTGATGTGCCTACTGAAGTGACTCTAATAGATAAACAAACGCTGGTACGTAACAACGGTGCAGAGGTTCAGTCAGAGCAGGACACTGACTGTCGTCTGAGAGGAAGTGGATAAAGCCGGAGCAAGAGAGCCAAATCATGATCGATTCGAATGCCAAACTATGATCGATTCAGATGCCATTTTGCAATTAATTTAAAGTTTTATAAAAAACATGACAAAAAATATGTTATATAGTTGGATATAAAGTATTATTATCTGAACAGGTTATTCTATATTAAATGGAACAGAAGATTATTAATTATTTATCCAGTAATAGCCCTGCAAAATTAGGCGTTTTATTGAATGATTTAAATATAACAAAGGAGGTATATTACTCCGCAACATTAATTTTACGAGCACAAAAAAGAATTATACACCAGAGAAATGTTGGTGTCATTCTCTTGTGTGATAATGTTATACAGAATATGCAAATGTAGTTTACATTTGTCCTGTCTATTCTTATTTGTAAGCGTTAACCGAGTGCCGTATTGACGGTTATTTATTGGTAATATACTACATTCCATGGCGAGCGTTCGTCAACACGGTTGGAAGGCCATTCCAGTAGTACGCCCAGGATATGGCGCAAATACGCTTCTGGGTCGATACTGTTCAGTCGGCAGGTGCCAATCAGCCCGTACAGTAGCGCTCCACGCTCTCCACTGTGATCGTTGCCGAAGAACACGTAGATGATATGACCTTTATATACTCACTATAGCATTGGTGGGATATTCCAGAGGTCATCATGGATTCGGAAAATATTGCAGCTTACGTCGGGCTGGTTGTTCATAAAGAAACCTTGGCGATTGCTACACCTGAATGGCTTGGCGAAATTCGTTATTATGGTACGATTAACAACGAAGCCCTGGCTGTACATCGATTATGTCAGAAATTGCAGGGACCTTACGGAAACATTCTTTCCTGCTATGAAGGTGGTCCCTGTGGGTTTGGGCTATATCATCAACTCACAGTGATGAATATAAAATGTCTGGTTATTGCCCCCTTCCCGTATACCCAAATCACCGGCAGACAGGATCAAAAATGACCATCGGGACGTAATTTCTCTCGCCAGGTTACTGAGGGATGGTGAGGTTCCCCCAGTCTGGCTCCCTGAGCTGACTCATGAAGCTATGCGGGATTTAATCAGAGCCCGTGCCGCTGCAAAACGTGACACGAACAGACAAACGTTATGCCAGGAAGCACTGAACCGGCAAACATCGAACCTGGTTAGTTAATCAATCATTTGGTCTGCTATCTCAACAGATTGCTTTCAACATTATTGTCAGAATCTGGAGCAGATTGAAGATCGCATACTTCAACTCGATCAGGAAATATCTCGCCTGTTACCTGAGTGATCTCTGTGCAATCTGGTCTGCCAGTTGCAGGCTCTTAAAGGTGTTGGTCAGCTAATCGCAATAACCCTGGTTGCTGAACTGGGTGATTTTTCGCGATTTTCCAATCCTGAACAGCTCATGGCTTTTCTGGGACTGGTGCCAGGTGAATATTCCAGCGGAAACAGCATTCGCCCCAGAGCAATAACAAAAGTTGGAAACAGTGAACTGAGACATCTGCTTTACGGATATCAAATAAATTCAGATTATTTAACAGTAAAACCCCACTTATGTGATGAATCTCATAAAAAAGCAAAGTGAAGTAATAATATCCAATTTATCCCTCATTCCTTAAGTAAGCGTACACTGGCCGCGTACACCATGGCATAATGAAATGTTGTTTTACTGATATTTCCGGCTGTTAAAATCCCCGACGGCCCGGCTGAAGCTGGTGCAGGAAAGCGGGTTAATTGTCACTACGCGGGATAGCCTGTCTGGCTGGATACAACGTATTGCCACAGATATGCAGCAACTGCGTCAGTCCGGAATGTCAGTCATCTCCGGGGATGTTGAGGTCTCAGGCACACTGACCGGCCCCCCGTGTTGTTTCCGGGTACTGTTTTTGATTTATGCAACAAAGTATCGCAGCGTCGAATATGAGCTATGGCCAGATTTTTGTTAATCGTGGTTGTTGCAACATGTAAGGCGAATGACCACACTATTCTGGCACGCTCGTAATCACGCTGAAATTCCGCTTCCTGTGCTGCCGTGAAGAGTTCCGACCAGGACATACGGCGAAGTGTATGTCTGTCAGTAATATCCGTCATGAGCTCTCAGCTTCCTCCTTCGTATTTCCGTCAGAAACACAAACGCCCCGCAGAGAAAATTCGCCAACATTCTCTTTTTTAATGGCGCGCAATGCATCGCGACAGGCTCGTTCGGTATGAAATGCCTGGCTGTGCACCGCCAGTGTGGGCTGCCGGGCATCACCGGAAGAGACATTAAAGGGAGATGAAAGCCAGAAAATCAGTAGCCACATGCGTCACACCTCGTCCTTTTTATGCGGGTATCTGGCCAGAATATTGAGCGCCTGTAATGGAGCTTCATGCATTTCACGGATACAACGGGCATCGGTGATGTTTTCCCTGTAATGCGTGGTTTCCAGCATCATATGATGCATATGGAGCATCCGGGCCAGGGCTGCGCGGAGTTCTTCAATATGTTGTTCATGGGAATGCTGACGGGGTGGTATCCGGCAGAGAGGGATAACCTCCACATCATCCGGGTGCGCGCGAAGCCACGCGTCAGTGACTGCAATGTCGTCAGTGTAAAACCATGTGCCGGATGTCCCGTTGGCCAGAAAACGCATTTTCCAGACTTCTGGGGTGGCGGTTGTGTTGTTATCTTTCATGGTGCCACCACTCATTCAACAGGCTTAATGCTGTCCAGGCGCAGTCTGCTCAGACTGTCGTGGCTGCCACAGCGGCGTCCTGTACTTTTGCTGTAGCACTCCTGCCCCCTGATACACCATGCCGTTGGCGTTTCGTAGAGGCTGACACGTCGGGTTTTATCTTTACTGGCTAGAAGTCCGGTGTGAGTTTTTGTCTTTTTCATCGGTGGGGTACAAATGCAGAAATTTTGTTGTCATCAGTTTTTGCCTGCAGAGGCCTGAAAAGACAGCGTTTTCAGACCCTGTTCAGGTTAGTGAATATTCTTACCTGGCCTTTCGGCAATATCAATCCCCTGAAGTTGCATGGATATCCCATGCCCATTGAGCATCTGGCTGTCCATGGAATGGATATCACATGTCACCATCAGGTTGTAACAAAGCGTACTCAACATGGCGAGCGCCTCTTCTGAGGATTTACAATGTGTGTTCATAAGGGCCAGAAACTGCTCAACAACATCCGGGTTGATGCTGGTACTGTGTATTTCATCCTTCATTATGTGTCCTTGTTTTTTATTATTTTGCATTTCAGAAAATAACACGATGCATGTAACCCAGAAAACCGATATGTGCACGCGTAGTCACTTTCTGGCAGATTCCGGTCTCTGAAACAAAATACGAGGTGGCATGAAGCGGATTGTGGCGGACAGGGAAAGTGATTTGATTCCGGGGAAGGCGCTGTGCAGCAGTCTTATCCGGCAGTTTAAAGGGGGGGACGGAGACCAATGAGGCACTGGAGCAGATTCAGTGCAGAGGTGACCTGCTTTATCAAACTTAATTGTGACAAAATGGCGATTGAGAAGGTGCAATTGACTTATCCGGACTCGGTCGTGGCGAGGTGGTGACCCTGCATTCTGCTAACCGGGTTATGAGCCAGGAGTCAGCGATAGACAAAGGGACTTATCTGACCGGGCCCCCGGAAAAATGGCGGGAGAGAATGATACCTTCCTGCTGACGGACCGGACTTTGAGATGACGAGCGATAGTGCGGCAGTGATGTACAGCCTGATCGGTAGCTGCAAAACTTAACGGAATCGAGCCGGAAACGTGGCTACGCCACGTGATCAGTGTAATCAACACCTGGCCTGCCAACCGCATGAAAGAGTTGTTGCCCTGGAACGTCACTCTCTCTGTAAACTAATTTTTACCCCTCGTCCTTCACGGTGCGCTTACACTCTGGACAAGTATGTAAATGATAAGTTAAAAATAATCCGTGCATTTCCTGTGACGATATTAGTTGTTGGTAACGAAATCTCATTAGCGGATCGGAAATGCACTTAACCTAATACGTTGCCACTGTTCCGCCAGGAGTTGCAGTGGCAACGTATTCTACCGTCAGTGATAGCGTTTTGTTATTATCAGAACTGATAGTTCAGCGACATCCAGTAATTTCGCTCAGGTATCACATATCCTGTTGTTGATGATCCCGTCTGGAAGTAATCACCGGCATACAGCGTACTCTTACCGGCACTGAACAGGCTCACGTCACTGTAATCCTTGTTGAGCAGGTTATTCACCGCAGCATTCAGCGTCAGGGCATCCGTCATCTTCCACGACAGACCTGCATCCACCACCGTCCAGGCTTTCAGGTATTCTCCTTTCTCATCATACACTTTCTTCTGTACAGCGCTCAGTGACGAATAATTCTGGGTGAAACGTGGTGTTTTCCCGCGATAACGGGCACCCAGCCATGATGCCACCTCTTCGGTGATCTGCCAGTTCAGTTTCGCATTCACCATGTGTTCAGGGGTATAACTCAGCGGCGCACCTTTGTTATCACCATCACGTTGTTCACTTCGGGTCCAGGTGTAATTCAGTGACAGCGTGACATCCTCTGACCACAGCGGCAATGTGCCGGCAAATTCCACACCGTGCAACCGGGCCTTTCCGCTGTTTACATAGCTATTGGTGTTATCATTTATGGAATAAGAGACAATCTTGTTGGAGAAGTCAGTCATAAAACCTGTGACATTGGCATTCATACCGGCGGGGTTATCGTAATACACCCCAGCCTCATAACTGACGCTCTCTTCCGGCTTCAGGTCGGGGTTACCAAGTAGATTTGTTTTTCCCTGCCCGGACACACCACTAATCCCTTTATGTAGCTGCCCCATTCTGGGTGCCTTATATCCCGTGGTCACACCGCCTTTCAGCGTCCAGGCATCTGCCACATCCCAGACCAGATATGCACGCGGACTGAAGTGTCCCCCGAATTGCTCATGATGTTCATAGCGGCTGCCCGCAGTCAGCGCAAGTGCATCCGTGAGATGCCACTCATCCTCAGCAAATACCGACCAGCTTTTCTGCCGGAAAGTTTCACCTGTGCTGGCAAGGACAACTCCGTCTTTCATGGACGAGCTCTGAAACTCGCCCCCCACCGTAACCAGATGAGATTCTCCCAGAGGGGTAAGCAGTAATGAATTCAGGATAAGGTTCGATTCCTTAAGCTCCCGCGGCTGACCGGCAAGCCCCCATTTGTCGCGCTTCAGTACACTGCGTACGAGCTCACGACCTTTATTTTCTGTCTCGTTCCAGTTCAGATACGATTTCCATGTTCCGAAGGTGAAAGTATGATCATAGCCAGCTGAAATTTTGTTTCGCTCATAGCGCAGGGTCCGGTCATATCCCCCCGTCAGACTCCCCAGTTGCCCATCCCGGTTATCATAACGCTGCCGGGTGGTATCCATATCAAACCAGAGCACATCCTGCTCCGACGCCTTCCAGTCAAGACGTGCACCAAGATTATAATTCTGTGACTCCGTGGGATAAGGAATACGCGTGGCTGCTGTATCGCTCAGTGATGTGACCGATGAGCCCTGACGCTGTTGTGTGCTACCGCGTACCTGCAGGCTGACAGAATCATCCACAAGGGGACCACTGCTCCAGAAATTAAACTGGCTGCTGTTACCCCATTTGTTGCTTTCCTGCAGATTCAGCCCTGCATTGACGGAAGAGAGCCATTTGTCTGCATTCTTTCTGGTAATGATATTCACCACACCGCCCATCGCATCAGAGCCATACAGTGTGGACATCGGCCCCCTGATAACCTCAATACGCTCAATGGCGGCCAGAGGGGGCATGAACCCGGTATTCATGGCAGAAAAACCGTTGGGAGTCACGTCACTGCTTCCGCCCTGACGAACACCATCAATCAGTATCAGCGTGTAACTGGCTGGCATTCCTCGGATGCTGATTTCCAGCCCACCGGTTTTACCCGTACCACTTTCAACATCCACACCCTCTACTGATCTCAGAGCCTCCGCCAGATCGTGGTACTGGCTGGACTGCAATTCCTCCTGGCTAATCACAGAAACACTGGCGGCTGCGTTAGTCAGCTTTTTCTCATAGCCGGATGCCGAGACAATCATCACATCCTCTGCAGCAGCTATGCTGCTGGCTGAAAATCCGAGACAGGGAATGACTACGGAAGCCAGAGTGGTTATTCGCATATTACTAATCTCCGATCATGTTAACCGGCAAGACAATACACAAATACAAACAATAATGAGAATAATTTATATTTGCCTTTTACAAAAAATAAAGATTATTGACAAAACTAAATATAAATAACGACTGCCTCGGCATGCCAGTTAACAGCTATCCGTATGGCGTGTTCGGTTTTGCGAGTAAAAAATGGTTACTGTAGAAGCGGATTTCCACCACATGTCAACCATGAATGGTCAGTGGTGCGAGACGACTGGGATGATTTGGTCGATGACTTCTTCCGGCGAATACTGATAGAAACATTGAAATATTGTAAGAGAAAGCGTTCAAAATTCTGTGGCACGTGAAAAATTCTACAGCGTCATCACCTTATTCAGTCGACCTTCAAAATAAACGTTTAACAGAGACAATCACCATTTGGATTGTCCGCTGAGGAGGCGAACTATTTCCTAGACAGCTTTATCATGTCTGCCCACATTGTTGGCGCTGACAATACTAAGGACAAACGATGGGGAAGTAGCTTTTTAGCGTTATTTTCGGGAGTAAAAAACGTGGTATCTTTCCGTATGTCAGTTGTATCTTGCTGGTATTCGTAGTCGTGATAGAGCATACAACGATATTTATCTTGACGTTAGTGAAGAATAAGTTGTTTTGTGATCTATGTTAATCTGGGATTACAATCCGGGCTTGATACATCGCATCACGACTTTTATTCTCTTCAGAATAGAATATGTTACTCCCCGTTTTACAGGCTCAGGATTTGAATTACAAATTATACTTTTAAGTGAACAATAACCAGGGGTATTTCTTATTTCCTGAAACCTGGTTTGGCCCATTTCGGGATGAGTTTGAAAAAACTCTTGACGCATACGATAGTGATGAAATAAACGAAACAAATTACGTCAACAAACTCAGGCGTCTTGCCTGACATGCTCCTGACATCATTGATATTCACGCTCATCTGGCGAATGTTCATTTACAGCGTCATCAGGATGCCGTTATACTCATTGATAAAATACTAACATATAACCCTGAGAATAATCAGGGGCCACGCTGGTTACTGGGGGCGGAATTGTTACGTGCTGGCAAGCATGACAGGGCTCTGTACGTATTGACAGGACATGTCAATGAATTTTCCCCCTACTGGTATGAGCTTGCTCTTTTACATTTTATGAATGAGGCATATATGAATGCTGCAACGGCATTTCGATATGGATTTTTAACAAGCATATATTGTTGAAATGCTTTGTTAGAATCTTCATCCATTCCCTGGGGCTGTATAGTATGATTTTTCAGGTATTTCTGAATACTGCCAAATATTATTGCAAAACATTCTCTAAATTATGAATTAAATATCCATAAGCATTATTACCTGGGAACTGGACATATAATCACTCTTCTGTGCTAAAGGAACGTTCTGAAATGTTTAAGTATGCAGAGATGTTGATGGCGGAAGAAGATGATAAAGTATGTGAACTTATTTTTAAACAACAAGATAATTTGATTTTAAAAATAAATGATAGATTTCCCAGAATAATTATAAAGAAATACCGAACATTACAAGGTAAAGTCGTATGGCTATGGATATTGCCATTTGTTATTGGGTGGTTAATCGTGCGTGCTTTGGGTGTAAACAGTTGGCAAGGTAAAAGTAAATATTCTGATTATTATTTGTTAAGAAGTGAGATGCCTGTGCGTCTGGTGTCTATTATATTCCCAACATTATTGGCGCTATTCTTGCTGTCGTAGGCATCGCCATACTATGAATATTGTGTTTGTCGTGATTCAATTTTTATTTATAACCTCTACCCGGAGCAAATTCAGGTAGGTCATGCATAAAAATATCTTTCTATACTACGAAACTACGAAAATTATTTTTGTGAATGTATTGACAACGCTAACTATTTTTAATTATATATTCATGATGCTCCAGGCATCACATTTTCTCCATGGGGTATTCCCTCCGCCGGCACTATGTGTTGCTGGCGTTTTTTTTATCAATTCTTACTTTTTAATCCCACTGTCCTTTCCACCAGAAACATACCTCGTTTCTACTGTATTTTGAGAATATAGTTCCCAGAATACCAATTATATATAATACGTTGTAATATATGTATTCCAATTAAAGCTGTTATTATAATAATTATCATATATGGTTCTTTTCATGTTGATTTCGTCAGAAACAGAAAATGCTGATGATGAATTGTGAATAATCAAACTGACCTCTAATTATCCTGTATGGAGTAGTGCTTATTTTCGACTCAATTTCTACTGATTAGATTATGGTTATCAGTACAGTGGGTTATGAAAAACGGACTGGATCTGCCAGCAGTGCTTCTATTATTATTCAAAAAGAACTTCAGCCGGACAATGCTAAGGCTATAAGCTCTGTTGGACGGAATGTGGAAATCAGCACTGGTAAAAAGGGGAACTGACATTAACACAAGAAGGATTCCTGCAAGCAACTGCTTATCTGCCCGGAACGCAGAATTAAAGCATGACCACACAGGAGCCGGAATACTGTGGTCGTACGCATTCAGTATTGTGACAACTAATAGAAATAAAAATCTGGTCGGTGCGGATATTAAACGATGCGATACCGTATAGTGTAAGTCAAAAGTAACGGGGTATTTAAACCATCTTTTCATATTTATTTAACATAATGCAGATTCTGATGTATTAGTTCAGTTGTTCGCCAGAATCAGCGCTCGATCACTATGCGTTTTAGCAGTGTGCTGAAGAAGTTCACCATCACTGCGTTATTCAGACCGTTTCCTTTGTGCGGCATATTTTGTGCTACTCCATGGGGCTTTAACTTTGCCTATAGCCTGCGATTCGATATTGCCAACCCTGATCCGTATGCAGCGACGGGGCATCCTCTGGCCGGGCACTGTGAATGCATCGTATAGCATCGTATTAACGATGCTCCATCACCGACCTTTCTGACAAGCTGTAGGAGATAATTTCCCGGTTAAACAGATCGGAGAACTGGCGACAGGTACCACTTTACCCCTGTACCGAGAACTCTGTAACATCCGCCCCCATTTTTCGTTGGCCTTCGTCAAAGTTCCGGCTCAGGATATTGGGCGCAGATCACTTATTTGGTGGACACCACTTTGTCGGATGCTTCAGATTATGACCAGATGGATTTCGCTGGACGCTTACGATTACATGCACCATATTGTCAACGATTACGCCACTGAGTGTATGACACACATTAAAGCGTTAGGCTCAGGCCTTATTACAATGTCATGCTAGTGGGCTTGTACGCCGTAAATATCTGCATGATACCAGAATGACCGGCAAACAAAGGTGCCCCGGTAAGCTCGTCAGTGGATATAAAGAAAATCAAGCGCGCTGATAACGATGCCACATCTGTGGTTGGTGGCAATATGCAGATTGTTGTTATTTGTCTTCATTGCATTCTAAGAAGTGTTTCTTATCAGGCCTGATTTTTTTGCCATTATTTTTAATGAGGTCTTCAAGTGGAAAATAGATTAGGCGTTCATGTGGCAGCGCGGCACGTCCCCATTTAGTGGCAAACTCCCGTTGGCGTGCTTGTAACAGTTGCTCCAGCCTTTTTATTCTGTTCTCATTCATCCGGTTTTCCTCGTATGCTGCATCACACCACTGTGCTAATGAGAAATGTAATCAGTGTGGTGGACGTATTTTATCCGCATTGGAATTGTCGTCAACCAAAGGAGATGAGGCCCGTTTGTATCGCAATGGGTCTATGGCGCTCATGCCCGTTTGCTGTTCGATAATGGCTTCTCTGAGCATACGGTGTTGCAGTTCTCGTAAAAACTTTGCGTCTTCTGGTGATAAATCCATTGTTATTACTCGTAAAGCAATGCGCTGTAGTGCCTTACGCTACCGCGCTGATGGTTCTTATCCGTTTTATTGAATAGGAACAAACTGTGAGCTATCAGCCTGGTGGTCTGGTTTTGCCTGATTTAAGCCGCCGTGGGTATTTGTCCAAGAATGCTTCAAGCTCCAATCGTTTTGGCCTGGTGAATGGAGATGGGTTAAGCAAAGACTCTCGTTGCTGGTGTACTTTTTCGCGCTGGCGCTCAAGCATGGATAATGCGATTGCCTGTAGTTCTTCGTTAGTCATTGTCTGCACCTGGAAAGCAATTTACCGGAGTACCTCACACTACGGTAAAAATGTTTTTATTGTTGCAACTTGCGTAATTATTCAGGTCAGTTTGGAACGCACTGTATAAACATAAATAACCTGATACTGTTGTGTGTTTTCAAAGAAAACACAGGTATTTTTCACATAAACCTTCCCCTTTTCATATCCGACCACTTAATCAAAAAACGGTTTTATACTTGTTGCCCCCACTGGGGTTAAATGTGAGACATGTCGCACTTTGTGCCATGTGTCCTCGCTGATTTTAGGCGCGGTTCATTCATTCTTTCTGTTGGCATAAAGTATGGTATCGGTTGGGCGAATGAAAGGGACTCGGGTCATGGTCAGACAATACCTGAGGCGTTAATTCGTTGAAAGAGATTGTGAATGGGGGAATAACTGAGTCTTAACTTGCTGTGCGATAGTCCGGACAGATAATTGCTCGTCGAATCTGAGACGTAATGAGTCTGGCAAATAAGTGCGAAAGCCGGTGATATCTAGTGTTGTTTGAGAGTTCATCGTTCGAGTCCATTAATACAGATGGACGCGATTGTTGCCAGACAGGATAATTTTCACAAGACATCGCAGATGGAGTACTTACGATAATTTTTTATTTTATACAACAGATGCCCACGAAAAGAATTATTTTCAATAGACACCTGCATTACACAAAGTAGATACATACGCAGTCAGAGTACACTTACTTTTTATTATTTCCTGCAATGGCGATTACGGCTATTGACAGTAATGAAATTATTAGTGAACCAAGACCTAAAGTAGTCCCGGGACCAACACCTTCGTCCCTTCCGGGGTATCCTGCAGGTGGATGCGTTCAGCGGTTACGAGCGGCTGTTCAGTGCCGAACGTGAAGGTGGTGCACTGACAGAAGTTGCGTGCTGGGCCCATGCCCGGCGAAAAATCCACGATGTATACATCAGCAGCAAAAGTACGACGGCAGAAGAAGCTCTGAAGCGCATCAGTGAACTGTACGCCATCGAGGATGAAATACGGGGCTTACCGGAGTCTGAACGTCTTGCAGCTAGGCAGCAGCGAAGCAAAGCGTTACTGACGTCGCTGCATGAATGGATGGTGGAGAAGAATGGCACGTTGTCGAAAAAATCCAGACTGGGCGAAGCGTTCAGCTATGTCCTGAATCAGTGGGACGCCCTCTGTTATTACAGTGATGACGGTCTGGCGGAGGCGGACAATAACACAGCAGAAAGAGCGCTTCGTGCCGTCTGTCTCGGGAAAAAGAATTACATGTTCTTCGGCAACGATCATGGAGGCGAGCGTGGAGCTCTGCTGTACGGACTAATCGGGAGCTGTCGGTTGAACGGTATCGATCCAGAAGCGTATCTGCGCCATATCCTGAGCGTACTGCCGGAATGGCCCTCCAACCGTGTTGACGAACTGCTGCCATGGAACGTAGTTTATCACCGATAAATAAGTGTCAATACGGCGCTCTGTTGACGCTTACGATTTTCCTTCAACCAGCGCAACGTTTCGCGGCCTTTTGTGGATGATATAAGTTATTGACAATGAATGTAATCGTTTTGCCCATCGGTACGTTGCTTTCTGATGTTTTAACAGAGACGGATAAATAAGCCTGAACCTTTGCTGTTTCCAGCAACGTAATGGATTTTGATGTGAGGAATTTGAGATGGTGTTTATGAATTATACAAATAACTGGGAGGAGGCGACTCTCTCTAATTGCTGTTCGTCTCTCCAATTATATTTACAAATGAACATCTTCTGCTCTAATCCTGTTTCAGTAAGGACTCAAGTTACACTCTGACGAGTTTTTATGAGGCCTGTGAAACCACCTCCTATGGACTGGAGGTGGCTTCTGCTGTTAATTCAATCGTTCGATCACCATCGCAATCCCCTGACCGCCACCAATACACAGTGTTGCGAGGCCCAGGGTTTTATCGCGTGCCTGCATTGCATGTAACAGAGTGACCAGAATACGTGCACCACTGGCACCGATAGGATGCCCGAGCGCGATGGCCCCGCCGTTGACATTCA
>ERZ827440.662-NODE-662-length-45341-cov-3.654397_pt1 | contig 45341 bp, 40 predicted proteins | sample MGYA00519774_ERZ827440 | MGnify/ENA primary metagenome ERZ827440 (study PRJEB31778, sample SAMEA3449302) | human gut metagenome | biome: human gut; feature: human-associated habitat; material: faeces | place: United Kingdom | collected 2010/2012 ... | reverse complement strand
TCTATGGGACATTTTTACCGCAGCGTTTATTGCTTCGTCGGTAATGGAAACCTTGTGGTGGGCTTCGTATTTGTCACGCAAGCCCATGAGTATTTCCGTAGCTTCCTCAGGCGTCGGCTCGCCTACGGTAATAGGCTGGAAACGCCGCTCCAGCGCAGCATCCTTCTCGATATACTTTTTATATTCGTTGAGAGTTGTTGCGCCTATAACCTGCATTTCGCCTCTTGCAAGCGCAGGCTTTAGGATATTTGCTGCGTCTATAGCACCTTCTGCCGCACCGGCTCCGATGATTGTGTGCATTTCATCAATGAAAATGATAATGTTACCGTCATTAATCACTTCGTCAATTGCTGATTTAAGTCTTTCCTCAAATTCTCCTCTGTACTTAGCTCCGGCAAGCATAGAAGATAAATCCAAGGTCAATACCCTTTTGTTTTTGAGGATTTCAGGAACCTCACCGTCTGCTATCTTTTGAGCAAGACCTTCCGCAACGGCTGTTTTTCCGACACCCGGCTCGCCGATAAGGCATGGGTTGTTTTTAGTCCTTCGGCTGAGTATTTGAATTACCCTTTTGATTTCTGCATCTCTGCCTATTACAGGGTCAAACTTTCTTTCCTTAGCCATTTTTGTAAGGTCACGACCGAACTGTTCTATTGTTTTGGAGCCCTTCGACTGACCAACCTTATGCTGTTCTCCGTAGTCAGCATTGTTGCCGTCGGAATTAAGTGAATCCACAAGCTCGGTAAACAGCTTGTTGATGTCAACACCGAGGTCGCTTAAAATTTTAACCGCAACGCAATCGCTTTCTCTTAAAATTCCGAGCAAAATGTGCTCCGTACCCACAAAGCTGTGGCCCATTGAGTTTGCTTGGGCAAAGCTGATTTCAATTATTCTTTTGGTTCGGGGCGTCATGCCGTTCACTGCTCCGCCCGTGGGCGCTGCAGTACCGATAAGTCTTGAAATTTTATCAATAACATCCGTTTCCGTTACGCCGTTGCTCTTTAAAAGCGAAGCCGCAACAGATGAATCCTCTCTTATAAGCCCCAAAAGCAGATGCTCGGAACCGATATAATTATGACCGAGTTCCCCTGCACCAAGCTGAGCTTTTTCAAGGGCTTCTCTTGCATTTTTTGTAAATCTGCTATCAAAATTGCTCATAAAACACTCCTCCTTGTCACAATCTTTCTCGTACAATTTTCGCACGCTCGAAATCTCTTTGTTCGGCAGACATATCCTTGCCGGCAGCCTTCAGTATTCCTGCAGGCTGAACAATCGTTTCGAGCTCATTGAGGGTTTCTGTATTCACACTTCCTATTATTCCCATAACTGCGCCGAGCCTTACATCCGAAGCAAGCTTCATAAACTCATCACTCGAAAGCACCTGTGCGTTTTTAAGTATCCCGTATGAACGCCATACACGGTCGGCAAGCCTGATTATGTTATCCTCGCTTAACTTTGACCTTATCTCAAGCTCCCGCTCTATAATGCTTTCTACAACGGATTTAAGGTTTGTTATGGTTTCTTCCTCGGAAATTCCCAGCGTTATCTGGTTTGAAATCTGGAAAATATCACCGCTTGCACGGCTTCCTTCACCGTATAGTCCGCGAACCGCAATTCCGAATTTTGAAACCGAGCTGATTATTTTTGAAATCTCGCCTGTCATGCAAAGTGCGGGAAGATGCATCATGACAGATGCTCGCATACCTGTTCCCACATTTGTCGGACAGCTTGTGAGATAACCGAATTTTTCCGAAAAAGCATAATCTGCTTCGTTTTCGATAAGCGTATCAATCTTATTTGCCAGATCATATGCTTTATCAATATCAAAGCCTGAAGTCATCGCCTGAATCCTAATGTGATCCTCCTCGTTTACCATAACGCTGATGCTTTCATCATCCGAAATGAACGCCGCACCGTCAAGCTTTGCAAGGTCGGGACTGATGAGATGCTTTTCCACAAGAAGCTGTCGGTCAACATCCGACAAATCCTTCATGTTCTTTCTTTGAAATTTAAGGGAACAATTTTTGAGAATATCGTCAACCTTCGATGCAATTTCGTCACGCATTTTTCCGTCCGTCATGTTAGGAAAGGGATACTGTGCAAAATTTCTTGCAAGCCTAATTCGGCTGCTCAGTACAACTTCATATCTCGGGCCGTTTTCGATCCACCATTTTTTCCTCATCACAATCCCTCCCTTCCTTCGATTTCTCTGATTTTATCACGGATTTTTGCGGCATTTTCATATTCCTCCGACTTAATAGCCTCATCGAGCTGATTCTTTAACGATTTAAGCTCATCATCCTTTTTGATGCCTCTTGAAAATCTCTTTGGAACTTTACCTGTATGCTTTGTGCTTCCGTGAATTCTTTTAAGTGTCGGAAGCAGGTATTCCTCGTAGGTAACATAGCACTCTCCGCAGCCCATTTTACCGTTTTCTGAAATTTCTGAAAGTGGAGTTTTGCATTTGGGGCAAACAACCGCAGGTCTGATTTCCGGCTTTATAAAATGACCGAACAAATTCGGCAGGAAGCTGTCAAAATTGAAATCAAACGAACCCAATCCGTCAGCACACTCACTGCAAAGATACATTTCCGTAAGCTTTCCGTTTACAACCTTTTTGTAATGAACTGTAGCCTCATTTTTTTTACATTTTTGACACAACATAATTACTACCTCCTAAACTAACTTTAATAACATATTTTTGAAAATCAACGCTCTGAGATTATCCTTTACGGGCTGAGAAACCGGAATTGATTTGTCATTTGTAGCCGCAAGCATAAGCTCAGCTTCGTTTTTGGTGACATATCCGCTTTCGTAAATATTCTTAATCAATATCTGCGCCGAAAGCTGATTAAGACTATCCCCGACAGAGTTAACAACGTGCATAAAAAATCCTGACTTCGTAGCCGAAATCCTTCGGATTCTGATTGAACCGCCGCCTCCTCTTCTGCTTTCCACGATGTAACCCTTTTCGGGTGCAAATCTTGTTGAAATAACGTAATTTATCTGAGACGGAACACAATTAAAATGCTCTGCAAGCTCATTACGCTTTATTTCAATCTCGCCACCGCCGTCGTTCATCATTTGAGCAATAAACTGCTCGATAACATCGCTTATTCGCACTTGATCATCTTCTTTCGTGTTTGATTTTGACTTTCTTTGACCTTTAACTATATTATAGCACGATTTTTTAATTTGTCAAGTACTTTTTAAAAAAATTTTTTAACTGCCGCAAAAATTCATTTACGGCAGTTAAAAGTTAATTTATCATCTTTGAAATATCCTTTTTCATTCTGTGAATTATTCTTTTTTCGAGCCTGGAAATGTACGATTGCGATATTCCGAGCATATCGGCAACTTCCTTTTGAGTTTTTTCTTCACCGTTTTCAAGCCCGAACCTTAAAATCATAATCTTCTTTTCCCTGCCCGACAGCTTTTTAAGTGCCGCTTGCAAAAGGTCGCGGTCAACCTCATCCTCAAGATTTTTGTACACGCTGTCGTTATCGGTACCAAGCACATCGGAAAGGAGAAGCTCATTTCCGTCCCAATCCACATTCAACGGCTCATCAATCGAAACCTCTGCTCTTACTGAACTGTTTTTTCTCAGAAACATCAGTATTTCGTTTTCGATACACCTTGAGGCATAGGTTGCAAGCTTTATATTCTTTTCGGCATTAAATGTGTTAATTGCCTTTATAAGACCTATTGTTCCTATCGAAACCAGATCCTCGATCCCTACGCTTGTGTTTTCAAACCTCTTTGCTATGTACACGACGAGTCTCAGATTATGCTCTATAAGCCGTGATTTGTATGCCGTATCCCCTTCCCTAAGATGCTTGATGCATTCTTTTTCCTCGTCTGCTTCAAGGGGCGGAGGTAATGTATCGCTTCCTCCTATGTATAAAACACTGTCATCTGCCAACCTGCTTACAATAACCGTATAAAGTCTTAAAAACTCATGCAATGCTCGCTTCCTCCTTTAATATATCCGAATTTATTATTGCCGAATACATTCTCCCCTCTTTTTTATCAGAATACCGTACAGCAACGACAACATTTACATACCTTCTTCCGTCTATTATCACATAATCCGGTTTGAAACCGAGAAAGCTTCCTTTTCCGTTAACGGTTGAATACGGGATAATACAAACCTTTTCGGTAAGCCCTATAACGCCTTTTACACAGTTGTAATTCACTATTATAACCGGTTCATGACCTGTAGGATTTCTTAAAGTACAGCCTGTATCCACAAGCCCGTTTATGCTGATTTTTTTGCCGCACGCAAAAATGGTAAGCTTCACTGTTTTTCTTTTAATCTCAGCGCCTTGCTTTAACACGGCAAAGCAAATCCTGCCGATATATACAACACCGCAAAATATTCCAGTCAAAATAATTGTCGGTACATTAAAAATGGCTATGCTGTTGTTTGATATTTCACTTAAACTGTAGCCAAGCATTAAAAGCACCGAAAGCACACCGCCACCCAAAATGGAAGCAACAGCGGCAAAGGTCAGCTCAGCTCGCAAAAGAGATAATATGCTTTTCGGTCGTGCCGCAATTATTACCATAACGCAAGCCGAAACCATCTTGCAAAAGGGATTATATAAAAATGATATTTTCGGTATGTACATACACGCCCCGTATATGCCGCCCAGCAGAGCCGCCAAAGCGATAAATTTCCGTTTCCTTGTGCAGCAAAAGCCGCATGAAATGTGAAGTATAATATAGTCTGCCGCAAAATTTATTATAAACAGTTGGTCTATGTACACAATCATTTTGCTCTCCTCTCCGAAAAACTCTTGCCCGACGCTTGTTTATATTATAACTCACACCGGCGAAAATAAATGTCAAATCCTGTTGCAGAAAAAATTTTTACAAAAAAAAGACTGCCGAACCAAAATGTTCGACAGTCCCAATTTGACAGTCTATTTAACGAAAATGCTTTGCATAGCTCCGTCCTCGTCATCTATAACATATCCCGAAATCCCGTCAACAAAGTCGGTGTACCCGGGTGCGGTCATGGTTTCTATTGACTTGATGCTCTTTGCCTTCCCGGCATACATAACTGCTCGGGCAACGGAAATGTTCGTTTCAATATATTCGTTATAAACCTTAATGTACTTCGTAGCATTCTTTATAACGCTGTTTTTGTCTGCAACCTGAGTGATAAACGCTTTCATAAAATCCTGCTGAACCTCGGCTCTTCCGAGGTCAGCATTTGCATAACCGCTTCTGAAGCGCAAAAGCTGCTCCGCCATATCTCCGTCAATTGTCTGAAAACCTGCGTCAAGGGCAATGTACAGATCCTGTTCGGGATCGTTATAATACATATCGCAAGGAACTTCAAATTCTATTCCGCCGACAGAATCTACAATAAACTTCAGTCCCTCAAAATCAACCACACAGTAGTAATCAATCTCTGCGCCTATCACCTTTTCGACCTCTTGAACAGCTAAATCTATGCCGTAATCCTCCTTTGAATAGTGATAAACACTGTTAATCTTCATTGAGTAATCACCCGGCTCGGGATAGCTTTCGGACATTTTTTGAAAGGTATCGTCATCGACCGTAACTATTGTATCCCGAGGAATGGAAACGAGGCTTAATACACCCGACTTTTTATCGAAGCTTCCTGCCATAATCGTATCTGTTCTCGTTCCGCCGGCATCGGTCCCGAAAATAACAAAATTTGTTTTCTCGGGTATTCCGCCGAAGGTTTCATACAGAAATCGAGCAGGCTTATAATAATCAAAATCGCCGTCATTACTCTTATCGTCATCAATAAATGTGTACGCAAAGCACACAACCGCCGAAAAAGAATATATAATAAGCATCCAAACAAGAAATTTAAAAACTTTTTTCATAATTGTATCACCCTTAAATAAACGCCTCAATAAGAATTTTAACACCGAGAAAGATAAGTATAACGCCGCCGAGAAGCTCCGCCTTCGACTTAAAGCGCACACCGAATACATTTCCAATTTTTACTCCGATTGCCGAAATAGCAAAGGTGGTTATCCCTATAGTTCCGCAAGACAAAAGCATTGTCGAAGCTTGCGAAAACTCAAAAGCGAAGGTCACGCCGACCGCAAGCGCATCAATACTTGTGGCAACTGCCATGACAAACATATTTTTAAATGACAGAGAAGAATCCACATCCTCCTCATCTCTTCCGAAAGCCTCTCTTATCATGTTTATTCCTATTATCGAAAGCAGTATAAACGCAACCCAATGGTCAATACTTGTTATGTAGCGAGCGAATGTGCTTCCGAGGTAATACCCGATAATCGGCATAATCGCCTGAAATCCGCCGAACCAAAGCCCGACCGTAACCGCCTTTGCCGTTGTAATCTTTTTCATTGCAAGGCCTTTGCATACGGAAACCGCAAAAGCGTCCATGGATAAACCGACCGCAAGTAAAACAACCTCTGTGAAACTCATGTAAAACCATCCTTCCGTCTGCCTTTAAATTATATACTCAAAACCTTACTTTGTCAAGTTAATTAAGCGAATTGTTGACAATTTATAACTTGGGTGATATAATATTGTTATATATTAAATGTAGGAAAGGGTTATTACAAATGGGAAATTACTATCAGCCGGAAATTGAATGTGCTTCAAGAGAAAGCATTCAGAAATTGCAGGATGAAAGACTTGTAGCTCAGGTTAAGCACGTTTATGAAAATGTGCCTTATTACAGAAAGAAAATGGAAGAAAAGGGCGTTACACCCGCAGACATTAAGTCGACGAAAGATTTGCATAAGCTTCCTTTTTTGTCAAAAGCGGATTTGAGAGACGAATATCCGTACGGTCTGCTCGCAGTACCGCTTAAGGATTGCGTCAGAATTCATTCCACAAGCGGAACAACAGGAAGGCGAGTTGTAGCATTTTATACACAGAACGATATTGACCTGTGGAACGATTGCTGTGCAAGAGCAATAGTTGCCGCAGGAGGAACCTCGGATGATGTTTGTCAGGTTGCATACGGATACGGTTTGTTTACAGGCGGTGCGGGGCTTGACGGCGGTTCGCATAAAATCGGATGTCTTACGCTCCCGATGTCTTCGGGAAATACCGAACGCCAGATTGGCTTTATGCGTGACCTTGGCTCGACAATTCTTTGCTGTACCCCATCTTATGCCGCATACATAGGAGAAACTCTTCATGATATGGGGCTTACTCCCGATGATATTAAGCTCAAGGCTGGAATTTTCGGTGCAGAGCCCTGGACGGAGGAAATGCGCAGAGATATTGAAAAATCACTCGGAATCAAAGCCTATGACATATACGGTCTTACGGAAACCAGCGGCCCCGGAGTTTCTTTTGAATGCAGTGAGCAGAACGGAATGCATATAAATGAAGACCATTTTATAGCAGAAATCATAGATCCCGACACCGGTGAGGTGCTCCCCGAGGGTTCAAAGGGCGAGCTTGTGTTCACAAGCATAACAAAAGAAGCGTTTCCTCTTTTAAGATACAGAACCCGTGATATTTGTGTTCTTTCAAGAGAAAAGTGCTCATGCGGAAGAACCTTCGTGAAAATGGCAAAGCCTATGGGAAGATCTGACGATATGCTTATTATAAGAGGCGTGAATGTGTTCCCGTCACAGATTGAAACCGTTCTTCTTGAGCAAGGCTACACCCCGAACTATCAGATTATAGTCGACAGAGTGAACAACACAGATACCCTTGATGTCAATGTTGAAATAACATCCGAACAGCTTTCCGATACGGTTAAAGAGCTGTCTATCAAAGAAAAATCGCTTGCATCCGCAATGAAAACAATGCTCGGAATTAATCCGAAGGTGCATCTTGTTCCGGCAAAAAGCATCGCAAGAAGCGAAGGAAAAGCAAAAAGAGTTATAGATAACAGAAAGCTTATTGATTAAAAGGAGAAGTTAAAAATGATTAAACAGATTTCCGTATTCTTGGAAAACAAAACAGGTGCGCTCGGCGAAGTTGTGAAATTCATGGCAGAAAACAATGTTAATCTTCGTGCTCTCTCGATTGCAGATACCGAAGATTTCGGGATTTTGAGAATAATTACAGATGATCCCGACAGTTCGATAGAAAAGATTAAGAATGCAGGCTATTCAGCCAAACTCACCAATGTGTTGGCGGTTGAGATTGACGATAAGCCCGGAAGTTTTTCAAAAATTGTGGATGTTCTTTCAAACGAAGGAATATCAATAGAATATACCTACGCTTTTCTTTCCAAAAAGGCAGACCGCGCATATATAATTATAAGAGCGGACAATTCTGAGAAAGCAAGCGAATTGCTTAAAAAATCAGGAATTACGGTTTCACAGCAACAGGATTTATTCTGATAAAAAACGGGTCGGCAACAGACAACGGTTGCCGACCTTAAATTTTGTAAATTATTATTTTTTTAATTCTCTCAGACATTCACTGCAGATGTTCTTGTCCTTATACACAACAACATCTCCGGCATTTCCGCAGAAAATACAAGCCGGATCATATTTTTTCAAGATAATCTTATTTCCGTCCACATAAATCTCAAGGGGATCCTTAGGTTCAATATCCAATGTTCTCCTAAGTTCCTTTGGCAAAACAATCCTTCCTAATTCGTCAACCTTTCTTACTATACCTGTTGATTTCATAAAACCACCTCCATATATTATACTAACACATTTAAAATTGAATGTCAACAAATATATGGATTATCCGACTGCTTTTTGTTAATTATGACAAATTTATGAAAAAATTGATATTAATACAATTTATTATGCTTAAAAATAATAATTGCGGAAAGGGCAACATAAAGAATTGCCTCACAAAGCAAGGTTCCGATAACCGATACAATGCCGAAAAACATGAGAACAACAATAATCAATTTGAAAATCGAAAATGCGCAGAAAGATATTCCGGCGTAATCCTTTGCCATATGAGAAAGCTCGATAACATCTGCACAGCGTTCAACGGAGTTTCCGGCAACGGCAACGCTTGCATCCACATAGGCATCATCAATTTTTTCCTTGCCGAGATAAACCGAGTAAACCCCCGAAACAAGCCAATCGTGCCAACCGAAAAGAGCAATTCTTCCCTTTACGTTATCCATTATATCATTCAAAATCTTGGTTCTGTCATCGTCAACGGAGAAATAGTCGGCTTTCAGGACATTTCTTATATGGTCCGCCCCTATCTCGTCCTCACATCCAAATACGATAAAATGCTTCACTCCGCACTTTTTCATGTCTGCAATTACGCCTGACAGCTTATAGAAGTCGTTACACTCAAACCTGATGTTACCGATATAGTTGCCGTCAACCGCAAAATGAATACCGCAAAAATCATCGTCAACATTAAAAGGGATATAAACCTTTGACTTTTCCATAAAGCTCGTACTTCCGGAAACAATCTGATGTCCGTCAATATATGCAAAGCAGCCGGAATTATCAAACTCCTTGTAGCCGCTTATACGCGCCGAGGAATCCTCATAGCCTGAGTAAAGGCAAACGGTGCTTGCATAAGGAAGTGCGGATTTTGAGTACAGAGCGGACGCAATATCCTTGAGATTATCCTCTGAATACTCATCGAATACCTCAATGCCGGAAACTGTAAAATACCCGATTTTATCCTTAAACTCAAACACTGCGGCAGAAACACCCGAAAGTCCCGTCACGGTGTCAGCACTGTTATAAACGATACCGTTTGACGCACCGCTGTATATTGACTTAACAACAGAAAAATCAATAATATTCTTAACCGAAACTGTAGCCGAGAGTATTAAAAGAACCACAACATTATCGAACCTTATATTGGTGAAAAACGAAATCAGCATTGCAATAAGAGCACCGAAAAGCAGTACGGAAGAAATTATCCTGTTGTATCTGTTAAATACGGGATAACCCTTCCTGCGGGAAGCAAATGCCTTTTCCGAATGTTTTTTCATATAATCGACATGGGTAGAATCAACAGAATTTGCGGATTCGTAAATAATCTGCGACGAAAGATTTATATATCCTGCCATAACCCTGTCATTTATGCCTATTTCCTTATTAATGCGCTCATGCGTAACCGCTTCCGGGTTTACTTTTGAAAAGCCGTCAATAACAATACCGTCTGTCAAAAAGATTTCACCGGGGTTAATAATAACCTTATCACCTTTTTTTATCTGATCCGGCATACTGACAGAAACCGCACCGAATTCATCAACCACATTAACATGGTCAACATTGTTGTCGGGATAAAGCGAATAAGCCGACTGAAAATAGTCTATAAACATTTTCTCAAGAACGCCTATATAATAGCAAATATTAACGGCTATAGCGGCATATTTTATACCGAGCACAAGGGTGAATGCATTGATTAAAAACATGATAACCGTATCGTTAAAATACTTTTTCTGAACAACGCAAACAGCCGCACGGTAAAGGCTTTCCGTTGCAACAATCATATAAGCAATTATTAAGAAAGCGGTTGAAATGCCCGAGCTTTTTGTGGAACAACCGACAAAAAGAAGAAACACGGAAGCAACAAGGCGAACAACACGCAAAACTACTTCTTTTTCTTTCAATTCAATTAGCTTTTTCACTTAAAATCATCCTTTCAAATTCTTTAGTACATTACGGTTTATCAGATTTTCAAGTTTTGAAACAATAATATCCCAACGATAGTTTTCGGATATATACTTATAACCGTTTTCGCCCAAAGCGATGCGGTTTTCATGATTTGCTATATACTCGACGCAGGCACAAAATTCATCATAACCACTGTAATAAATTCCGCCGTTGCTTCTTCGGCAATGCCCTTTCAAAACCTCACATTCGCCGCATGCGATAACGGGCTTTTTGTTAATCATAGCCTCAGCCAGAACCATTGAAAAGCTCTCAAACCTTGACGGAATTACAAGAGCATCGCAGGCACTTAATGCGCCGAATTTATCCTCGTCGGAAACAAAGCCCAAAGAGCAGATGTTATTCGCCTTCGGAACAGGAATATCCTCTTTCCCGACAAGAACCAGCTTGTAATCGGAATTTAAACGGGAAAAATAATCAAAAAGCTCCGTGCATCCCTTTCTTTCTGTTATTCTGCCCGCATACAACAAAAATTTACCGTTTATACCGTACTTTTTTCTGAAGACTTCAGCATCCCCCGAAGGCAAGCCGTCAAAGCCTATTCCGCCAACATCAAAGGGAACCGAAGTCCCAAACAATCCGTGTACAAAATCCGCTTCCTCCGGCGTGTTAAAGAATATTGCCCGAGGGAGAGCGAACACACCTCTGAAAATCGGGCGGTATATGGCTTCCTCATCGTGAGCTGTCGGTATAAGAACGCTCTTCTCAGGAACCGCCTGAAGTCCTGCGTATGTTGTATAATAAAGATATGTGAAAAAAACAAACACATCGTAGCAATCTCTGTGATAAGAAATATAATTAATCAAATCAGGTGAAACAGGCCCTTGCTGCATCATCCAATTAAAATCATCAAAATAACCGAAATTTCCTTCTTTTCGGCTTTTATAAAGCTCATGCTCAAACTCGCCCCGTCGGCAAATGCTGTTAAAACGCCTGACCGTTACACCGTTTAGCACTTCCGTTCCGGGCGGATAGCGGTTTTCCCATGTATAATAGTCCTCGGCGGTGGTAGTAAGAACCTCAATATGGTGCTTTTCCGACATTTTTTCGGCAAGCTGTCTGCAATGCTGTTCAGCACCGCCGTTGATATTCTCTCCATACCGCTGTACCACAAATGCAATTTTCATAATCAATCATCTTTCAAAATACCGTTGCTTTTAAGCAAGTTTAATAGCTCGGCTCGAATTTTAGCTTCCGAAAAGTTTTCAAGCCTTTTTGTCTGCGAATCCGCAATTCGTTTTTTGAGAGAAGGATTTTCAATAATCTCATCAATCATTGCGGCAACAGCGCGATAATCCTTTTTACTGAACAAAACTCCCGAATCTCCAAGTGTTTCGGGTATGGCAGCTGCGGAATATGCAACAATCGGTATGCCATAGTGCATACACTCCGCAAGCGGAACGCAAAATCCCTCATGCTCACTCATGGAAAGAAATAGATCGGTGTTTGAATAAAGCTTGTACATTTGCTCGTAGGACATCCTTCCGGTGAAATACACATCGGAAAGCCCGAGCCGTTCTGTAAGAAAAATGAGCTCGCTTAAATACTTTTCCATACCACCGTAAGAGCCTGCAATATAAAGATTAGCATTGGGATTATAAAGCTTCTTGTAATAATAAAATGCCCGGATAACATCCTGCTGACATTTATTCGGTGCAATTCTTCCGAGAAACAGAATATTAACGGATTTCGATTCTCTTTTGTACCTTACCGCTCTTTCGTAGTTATATAGAATCGGCAAAACCCCAGTATTTTTAAACCCGAGCTTCAAAAGCTCCGAGCGGTTGTACTCCGAAACCGCCAATGCAAGATCGTAAATTTCGGAACAGCCGTATAGCTGCTCACGCGCCTCAAGGCAGGAAATTTCACTTTTAAGATTATATCCCTTAAAATATCTTGAGGGTGTAATATTATGATACACCAAAATTTTGCGACAGTCAAGCTTTTTTACAAGTTCGTTTACAAAAGAACCGATTGCAAAATGATGAATAACGCAGTCAGCCGAGGTAAAATCGGAAATATTTTTTACTCTGCCGAGCAAATACGGATGAATATTTTCGGCATATATCTCGCTTTCTGCTCCAAAAGACTCAAGAGCATCCTTCAGGGCAAAAGCATTGTCTGTTATCGCATCGCCGTATTGCATATCCGCAAGTAATTGAACAATTCTCATACCGTTCACCTGTTTTTAAGCTCTTCAATTTCGGCTCTGAGCTTTTCATTTTCAGCCTTAAGCTCATAATACGAAGCCCATACGGTGTGGTTAAATTCAACCTGCTGATCAAAAAGACGGTCCACATACCACTTATAAATCTTCACGGTTTTCAGCTTTAACGCAACGATTATTTTTCCGATTCCCTTTCTGTGTGAGGTTACCGCAAAATCATTTACAATATCCCAGCGCCTGTCAACATTAAGCCTGTCCTGCAAATATAAATCCATACGCATATCCTCGGGGCTTTGCGGTGCTTTTTGAGCTTCTCTGCATTTTTTCTTTATGGAATCAATAACCTTATCATTTTCAATTCCGCATATTTTGAAGCAATCATTCATTATTTTCTCTCCTGTTCATTTCAGCAAGATATTTTGAGGCGATTGTTTCTGTATCACCGTATTCAATCATACTTCCCTTATCGAGCCACACAACCGAATCGCATATCTCAAGAACATCATTCATGTTATGGGAAACAAAAACCATTGTAACTCCCTTTTTCTTGAATTCCTTTATTTTCGATATGCACTTCTTTTGAAAATTAACATCCCCAACAGCCAGTATCTCATCAATAAGAAGAATATCCGGAGAAACATGAACCGCAACCGAAAAAGCAAGACGGGTGTACATACCCGAAGAATAGGTTCTTATAGGGCTGTCGATAAAATCACGAAGCTCCGAAAATTCTATTATGCTTTCCAGCTTGCTGTCGATTTCCTTCCTTGAAAGCCCGAAAATGGAGGCATTGATATAAATGTTCTCACGCCCCGTAAAATCGGGGTGAAAGCCTGCCCCGAGCTCAAGCAAACTTGAAACCCGTCCGTGGGTTACTATCTCGCCCGAAGTGGGGTATATAATTTTCGTAATAAGCTTAAGAAGCGTGCTTTTGCCCGAACCGTTATGCCCGATAAGCCCCACCGTTTTCCCCGTTTCAATAGTAAGATTTATATTCTTTAATGCCCAGTAAACATCAGCCTTTGAAGATCTGAGAAAGAGCAAGCGTTCTTTAAGAGTGGTTGCCTTGTCATGATAAATTTTAAAGCTTTTTGAAACATTTTTAATCTCAATCATTATATTTCCTCTGCAAATCCTTTTTCAAGTGCATTAAACACATAAACTCCCAAAGTAAAGACAATAACCGCCTCTGCCCCCGCAAAAAGAAGGTAAACGGGTTTTGGAGCCTCTCCGTAAAACAATACGCTTCTGAAGCTTTCCGACAAAGTTGCCATGGGGTTCCAGATAAGGATGTTCTGTACCCACACGGGCATCGTTTCCATAGAATACACTACGGGAGTTGCGTAAAACCAAGCCATGGTTATTATTGATACGATATGCTCAAGGTCCCTGACATAAACATTAAGTGCCGAAAACAGCAGGCAAAAGCCCGAGGTGCAAACATACAAAATCAAAAGAAGAAGCGGAAGATATAAAAGATTTATCCCCAAAAACGGCCTTGAGCAAACAATAAGCCCTGCGGCTGTTATTATAAGTCCGTAAAAATAATTTATCAAGCCTGCCGTTGAAACCGAAAGCGGAAGTATCTGGCGTGGAAAATAAATCTTTTTAACGAGGTTGTAGTTTTCGACTATACAATCCGTACTGCTTGTTATGGATGAAGAAAAGAAAATCCACGGCAAAAGTGCCACAAACAGAAACATAGAATACGGTCTTTGAACAGCAGTTGCCTTCATAATCAAAGGAAACAGGAAGGAATAGATAGCAAGCTGAAATAAAGGATTCAAAAAAGTCCACAAAAAGCCGAGAAACGAGCCTTTATACCGAGTTTTCAAATCCTTTCTGACCATGCATTTAAGCATTTCCCAATAGCTTACAAGCTCACTGAAAAATTTTTTCATATTACACTCCCATATCGTCAAGCTGTTTTATAATATCCTCCGCCGATTGCTTTGCGTTACGGACATCCCAGAAAATTTCAATTCTTGCGTGATTTTTCTCCGAAATCGGATAAGCTCGATTGACAGAATCAATAAACCGTGTGCACATGGTACGCAAAACCTCGGCATTTTCTTCGGTAAAGCTTCCCGACATGGGAACAATCATATAATCATAATATATTGCTTTAATTCTCATGTAGGTTTCGGGAATAAATGGCTGAATATCAACCAATGTATCAATCGTGTCCCCTGCCGCTTCCCAATCACCGCTTCTTAATTTGAATATCGCAAGCTGAGTTATGGTTTCATAGTTGTACTCATTAAGCGACAGAGCGGATTCGAGGCATTTTTCAGCCTCATACATATATTTTTGCTCACCGCCGGATCTTCCCAAGGTGACATTTGCGTGTGTAACAAGGTAATCAACCTTAATGGGCATAAGCTTTACTGCGGCGGCTGTATATGGATAAACCTCCTTGGCGTTATCCGAGCTTGCAATTTTAACGGCATGGTTGTAATTCAAATAAGCAATCCCGTTGAGAGCAGACCATACAATAAGCAATGCCGGCAGGACCACAATCCATTTTGAATTGCAGCTTTTTGAATTTTTCTCCGGCGCAGTCAAGAATAACGCTATAAATAAAAGAATTTGTATTGTATAATAGTCCGTATCAAAATCGAACATTGTATGCAGGAAAATAATTACAAAAACCGTAATCAGGGAAACGGATGAGTCCGTCTTTTTACACTTTACGATATTGTAAATTACAACAAATACAAGAAAAGCGAAAAGCAAAATTCCGAGTATCCCCGCATCCGTCATCATTTCGGCAAAATAGCTGTGGGGATGAGCAACGGTATAAAACTGCGTCTGAACGCTGGGATAAACATACTGCCAACAGTCTCCTCCGATACCCAAAATCGGGTGCTGCGTAAATATTTTGCAAGCATCCTTAAAGAAAACAGAACGCTCACTTACGGTTGAAGAGGAAAGTGAAAATTCGCTTATTCTCTTTGTAAGCTCCGGAGGAAGCAAAAATATCACTATGGCAACACCCAAAGCCAGGATAACAGGAACTGCTGCAAGCGCTGTTTTAGGGGTAAATATCTTATTAAAAAGCTTTGCATCCGAAAAAATTGAAAGCACTGCGGCGATAACAAACGCAATCAAAACAAACGCAATACACAAAATCGGCTTTTCGCAGACAAATTCTGAATTTCTTGCGGAAAAAGCATTCATAAATCCGCCCATTACCGCCAAAACAGCGACAGCTTCCGAAATTACCGAATAAAAATACTTTGTAAAGTTATCCGACTTACGGTTAAGTACAAAGAACAAAACCATGCTGACCGCCAGAACAAACCAACAGCCTCTTGACTGAGAATACACAACCGTAGATAAAAGTACTGTATTAAAGCCGTACACAGTTGCCTTTACAAGCTTGTTTTTTACCGATGCACCGATATAAAGCCCGAGTATAAAAATACAGGAAAAATATACAGCCGAGGCATTGTGATAATGAAAAACAGAAAGAAGCAGTCCCTTTGCCATGTCATACGCACCGCCGAAGGGAGTAATATTAAGAGAAATAATTATTCCCCACAACGCCGATATTGACGAAATAAAATACAGAGGAAATGCAAAAGAGGTAAAATTATTTTTAACGACTCTGCGTGCAAGCAGGCACATCAAATAAATGCCCAAATACCTGAATACATTCCCTATGGAATCCCACAGAGAAACCGCTGTGATACTGCACAGTATATATACAACAATCGCAGAAATAATCAAATAATCCGCAAAAGATTTGGGTTTAATATCTACTTTCAGCCTTACTGCCGCATAAATAAATACAAAGGCACAGATAAGCCAGAATATATATCTTGCACCCTCTCGGTACATACCTTCAGAAAAAACAGACAGAGAAAGCATTATACCGATAAAAGCAGCCGTAAACCTCTCATTATTCCATTTCACCATATAAAAAACCTCTTAATTTTTCTTTTTTGAGCTCAAAAGCATTGAAATCGGAAATACCGCTATCAAAGCAATTATCAAAACAACTATAACATACGCAAGTGCGTTGGTAGTTTTCTTTTCTTTTTCAGCCTTTTTTTCTTCCTGTTGTTCTTTGGTCAACTCAGGATTTTTGGCATCCTCCAATGCGTCTGTTACTCCCTGCTTTGCCGCATCCACATCCGCAGATTTTACATAGAACTCGCATTTTCCGTTGATGAACTGGTACATATACATACCGTTCATGCGTACATAGCTGACATTTTCCACAGAACCGTCACTAAGCTTTACGGAATAAGAAAACTCGGGCTCTCCCAAATCCTGCGGAATATTCTTCGCCCTGCCGTCAATTTTAATACCGACAATGCTCTTGTAGCCTTCGGAAAATACTTTATTATCAACAGAGTACTCATTTATATAAAACTCACGGTTATCCTTATCGGAGTAATTCTTTTGAGAAAATTCATATTGCACGCCTTCAATCACTGTGGAAATCGAAGACAGCTCATCTCTTGAAGGTAAATATGCATAGCTGTTTAAATACTCGAAAATATCCGCAAACAAGAATGTCAGACTTTCCGAAGGCACAAGATAAACCGAAGGCAAATCTTCACGCTTAACAATATAATTTCCGTCATAATTGTTTCCTATAAGCACCTTATATGTTTGATTTTCGGTTTTAACCTCATAGTAAGTCTGTGGATTTTTAAGCCCAGATTTTTCAAGCTGCTCATCGGTAGGATTATCCGAAACAAAACCGATAGCCTTAACCGAAGTAATAGGCGTTATAACAATCTCACTGAATTTTTCATCGTAAACACCCAGTTCAAAAGGCTTGGTCATTTTCCACGAGGTCATAGCATCAAGCTTTTCATCGAGCTTTTGCACGGTAACATCGCCTGTTCCGAAAACAGTCATGCTTATTTCTTTAATTTCATCGGCACTTGCTTCAAACAAAGAAGTAGTTCTGTATTCATTTATGCTTTTCTTCATGTTTTCGGCAAGAACGGTTGAAACCGTATAAATTCTGTCATCGTCCGAAATCATGAAATAATAGCCGTTTCCGCCCTTTGTTTCGTCACCTATATAAAAGGTCTTTTCAGTGCCGTCAAAAGTTTTAACGGTTGCCGAAGCGGAAGGCTTTTCAAGTCCGTAAGAAGCTTTTTTCTCCGATGTTTCTTCAACTATCAATGTCGGAACAACCTTAACATAGTCAAGGACAGTAGAGTTGAGAGTTGCCTGATTGAAAAGAATATCCTCGCTTCCTCTTACAGACCACTCGCCGTCTTTTGAATAGATTTCATAGGTTTCTCCGTTATTGATTGTGACAGATGAAATATTCTCCTGTTCAGTTTCAAAAACAACAGATCCCTCTCTTTTAACGGTTTCGGTTTGCGTTACCTCCGACTTTTCGGAATCGGTATCCGAGCTATCCCTTGAAATAAGCCAATAAGCAGCCCCGAGCACGATAACCGCGCAGAGAAGAACAATAATACTCTTATTTGCCTTTTTCACAAATATCTCCTCCTTGCCCAAACAACAATGCCTGCAATAAGAATGATTAAGGATATTGCAAAAATAATTTTTGTGTAAAGCCAACCGTCAGAAGCGGACAAAGTAAGCGTATCGGAATATGTTCTTTTGGAGCTTATTTTAATACTGTCTTTGAATCCGCACATCCAGCCGATGCTCTTAAGATAAAAGTCGCGGTTTGAATATCTGGAGCCCTCCTCAAAGTAATCGTTGGAGAAAATATCGGTCGTACCGCAAATATAGACATTTGATTCCGTATCGCCGTCAATTTTTGTTGCAAGAATAGCCGCATACTGCTCGCCCTCGGAAGCCGTTTTGGAATCCGAGATACGGCGTGACGCCGCCGTTTCTGATGTATAAAGCATTGCAATAACATTTTGTGCGCCTTTTTCGTTTTTCTCAATATATGAAAGGGCATGGGAATCCTTCAAAGGAAGAATACTGTTTTCGTCAAACAGACCTTCCGCAAAAGCATAATCCGTAATGAAGGGATGCATAAGGTTACTGCTTTGCATATCCAATCTGTCGCTGTCTTTTTCAACGATATAGTCATCCGTAACGGAAATGCCCCAGCTTTTTGCAAAATCGTACAGTCTTGTAAGCCCTGTAACATCAGGGTCAAGATAAAACTGAATGTTTCCGCCTCGAGAAAGAAATTCGTTAATTTTTGAAATCTCAACCGAATCAAAATCGTACTTCGGACCGTAACAAGTAAGAAGAGCAACATTTGCCGGTATATCTTGCTTCAAAAGGTCGATTGAATTAACGGAATAGTTCTCCGAATTGAGAGCAATCGAAATATTACCGAAATCATCCTCATTATGTCCGACAATATTATAAACAAGTGAATTTGCATCGCTCGAAACATAAATAATATCGTTAGTAAGCGTATTTTCTACAGTATAGAGAAGATCTTCGTCGCTGAAAAGATTTGCCGAATGTTCTGTTTTTGAATTTTCGCCGCACTCAAAAATTACTGAGCCGTATGAAATATTCTGTTCGCTGTACTTTGAAGCAAACGAATAATCCTTGACAATATCAACGGATTTTATAACAATCTTACCGTCTGAAGCATTGGCGTAACGCTTCATGACTTCCGTAACTCTGCTGTCCATCGGCTTCTTTTCTGATTCAGCCAAATACACCGTTACCTCTTTATCGAGCTTTTTCAGAACATCAACCGATTCCTTTGAAAGCGTAAATCTGCTGTTTGATGTCAAATCGGCAGCAATATTGAATTTATTCCCCGCCTCGCCTATAATCAGATTTAAAAGTAAAAGAATAAGCACAAAGCCGAGAGTAAAGGCTAACGCCTGCAATTTATAAGTTCTGTTTCTGTTCAACAAAATCCCTCCTCAGCTCCATCTTCTTTTTTCTATTATTTTTACGGTTAAGAATAAAAACAGTGCACAAACACTCAAAAGATAAAAAACATCCGCAAAATCAAGTACGCCAATGCAAAAGCTCTTGTATCTTTCGGTAATCGAAAGCCACTTGAGAGCAGAATTTATCTTTACGCTGTCAATCGAGCCCCTGAGTGAATCTCCGATTTCTATAAACAGAAGCACTCCGAATGTAAAAATCGCCGAAATAACCTGGTTTTCGGTAAGGGATGATATAAACAGACCTATCGAGATAAACACAGCACCTATAAGTATAAAGCCTATATATACCGCCGTGATAACTCCGGGCTCGGGATTTCCGTTCGATGCAACAATGTACGGAAAAATAAGGGACAAAATCATCGGAATTAAAAAAACCGCAAATGCCGCAATAAACTTTCCCGCAACAACAGAGTATATCGAAACCGGAGATGTGAGCAAAATCTGGTCTGATTTTGTTTTGCGCTCTTCGGACAAAAGTCTCATTGTCAGCACGGGAATAAGAAACACAAGCGTAAGCATAAGCGTTTCAAACAAGGCGCTTAAATCGGACGAATTTGTCACAATATTATACGCAAAAAAGTAATATGAAGCAAACGCCATGAAAACGCTTACAAATATAAAGCCCATGATTGTATGAAAGTAATAGCTTAATTCTTTTTTCAGCACAGCAATCATAACGCCGCCTCCTTTTCATAGTCCCCCGTAAGCTTAACAAAGATTTCTTCAAGAGTAAGCTCGACGGGTTTTAAGCCGACAATAGCCAAGTTTTCTGCAGAAAAAGCAGAAAACAGCTTTTTCCTTGCCTCAAGGGAATCACCGGAAAAAACGATAGAATATTCATTTTCGGAATTATTCTTTTCAAAGCTTTTAACGCAGGAAAGCGAGGCTAACACAGCACGGATTCTGTCATCGCCTCCGCAAACCGAAAGAAGATACCTGTCGCCTATCATTTTCTTTGAAAGCTCTTCGGGAGTGTCCTCCGCAACGATTGTTCCTTCGTTAATGATAATAACTCTTTCGCAGATTGCGCTTACCTCAGGAAGCACATGAGAGCTCAGAATAATCGTATGCTCTTTTTTTAACTCGCCAATAAGATTTCTTATCTCGATAATCTGCTTCGGGTCAAGACCGACCGTCGGCTCGTCCAAAATCAAAACCTCAGGATTGCCTATCAGCGCCTGGGCAATGCCCACACGCTGTTTGTAACCTTTTGAAAGATTCTTGATAAGACGCTGCGAAACATGACCGATGTTTATAACATCAAGTATGGAATTAATGTGTTCGTCACGGGAGGTTTCAATTCTGCTTCCTGCTTCCTTAAGCTCAAAAACAAAATTGAGATATTCCCTTACAGTCATATCAAAATAAAGAGGCGGAAGCTCGGGAAGGTATCCTATACGCTTTTTTACCTCATGCGGATTTTCAAGTATGTCAAACCCGTCAACCGTAACGCTTCCTGAATCGGAAGAAATATACCCGGTAATAATATTCATGGTAGTTGTTTTACCGGCACCGTTAGGCCCCAAAAAGCCTACAACCTCACCTTTTTTTATTTCAAAGCTGATGCTGTTTACAACAGTTTTCTTTCCGTATTTCTTAACAAGATTATCAATCTTAATCATTTTCATTCTCCGTCTTTTTCTCAACCATGGAAATATAAAGCTCCTCAAGCTGCTTTGGATCAACATAATCGGGAGCGCTTGTCATAAGCTCGGATGCATTCTGCTGCTTGGGGAATGCCATTACATCTCTTATGCTGTCTTTTCCGGCAATGAGCATAACGAGCCTGTCAAGTCCGTATGCCATTCCGCCGTGCGGCGGAGCGCCAAATTTGAACGCATTAAGCAGGAAACCGAAGCGCTGCTCTATATCGTTTTCTGAAAGCTTCAGAACATCGAACATTTTTCTCTGAAGCTCGCTGTTATAGATTCTGAGGCTTCCTCCCCCAAGCTCGGTACCGTTTAATATAATATCGTAAGCCTTTGCCCTAACCTTTCCGAGGTCTGTATCCATAAGCTCAATATCCTCGTCCATAGGAGCGGTAAAGGGATGATGCATTGCCATATATCTTCCCTCTTCCTCGCTGTATTCCATAAGGGGAAATTCCGTAACCCAGAGGAATTTAAAGTCATTGGGATCAAGTATTCCGAGCCGCTTTGCAACCTCTATACGAAGTGCACCGAGGGAATCAAATACAACCTTGTTTTTATCCGCAACAATCAAAATAAGATCCCCGACATCAGCCTGCATTTTATCTAAGATTGCCTTCATCTCGTCATCGGTAAGGAATTTTGCTATGGGGCTCTTTATCTCGTTTTCTTCAACTCTTATCCAAGCCAGGCCCTTTGCACGATATGTCTTTACAAATTCCCCGAGAGAATCTATTTCCTTCCTGGAGAATTTTTCGGAGCCGCCCGTTACATTGATTGCACGAACGCTTCCACCCGCTTCAATCGCACCGGTAAACACCTTAAATCCACAGGACTTAACGGCATCCGATATATCCTTAAGCTCAAAGCCGAATCTCATATCAGGCTTGTCCGAGCCGAATCTGTCCATAGCCTCGGCATAGGTAAGACGGAGGAAAGGAGTTTCAATATCAATGCCCTTAACCTCCTTGAAAATCCTCTTCATGAGCTGCTCGTTAAGAGAGATAATATCATCAATATCAATAAATGACATTTCAAGGTCAATCTGAGTAAATTCAGGCTGACGGTCAGCTCTCAAATCCTCATCTCTGAAGCACTTTGCAATCTGGAAGTACCTATCCACGCCCGAAAGCATTAAAAGCTGCTTATAAAGCTGGGGCGACTGAGGAAGCGCGAAGAACTTGTTGGGATGCACACGGCTCGGAACAAGAAAATCTCTTGCGCCTTCCGGAGTGCTTTTAATAAGTATCGGTGTTTCGACCTCCATAAAGCCGTGGGAATCGTAGAAATCCCTCACGATTTTAACAATCTTATGTCTGAGCATAAGACTGTTTTGCATGGAAGGTCTTCTCAAATCCAAAAATCTGTATTTCATCTTAACATCGTCATTTACATTGATGTCATCATCAATTTCAAAGGGAGGCGTTTCGGAGGAATTGAGAATCCTGAGCTCATCAACCAGGATTTCTATTTCGCCCGTTTTAAGCTCGGGATTGATATTGTACTCGTCACGCTTAACAACCGTACCCGAAACGGCAATAACATATTCGCCTCTAACAGACTCCGCCTTGTCAAAAAGAGCCTTATCGGTATCGGGATTGAAGGCAAGCTGAACAATACCGCTCCTGTCTCTTAGCCACACAAATATGAGGCTTCCGAGGTCACGTCTTCTCTGAACCCAACCCATAACAATAACTTTTCTGCCTTCATCGGTAATTCTCAAATCACCGCACATATCGGTTCTTTTAAAATTCTGAATGTTTTCCATAATTATCCTCCTCTATTTAAGATACGAAGAAATGGACGAAAGCTCAATTTCCTGTGTTTCGCCGCTTTCCATATTTTTAAGATTAGCCTTACCGGATTCAATTTCGCTGTCGCCCAAAACAATGCTGAAACGAACTCCGAGCTTATCGGCATATTTCATTTGGGCTTTAACGCTTCTTGAAAGCAAATCCTGCTCGCAGGAAAAGCCCTTTGTTCTCAAATCAAACGCAAGCTTCTGGGCGTATTTCTTTGCATTGTCACCGATTGAAGCAATGTAAATATCGGTTTTATCGTCTTTAGGTATGTTCTTGTTTTCAAGCACCAATATAAGTCTTTCAAGACCAAGTCCAAAGCCTATTCCAGGGGTTTTCTGACCTCCGAGTTCTTCAACAAGACCGTCATATCTTCCTCCGCCGCAAACCGTACCCTGAGAACCGATTTCATTTGAAACAAACTCAAATACGGTTTTTGTATAATAATCAAGTCCTCTTACAATATGAGGGTCAATATTATACTCAATGCCGAGATTTTCAAGATTTTCCTTAAGCTCGCAAAAATGCTGACTGCATTCGTCACAAAGATAATCCAAAATAACGGGAGCATCGGCTGCAATGCTGTGGCAAATCGGAGATTTGCAGTCAAGAATTCTCAACGGGTTTGTTTCAAGCCTGTCAAGGCAGGTCCCGCAAAGCTCGGATTTATGCGACTCAAAATATGATTTTAGTGCCTTATTGTACTCTGCTCGGCAAGTTGGACAGCCGATTGAATTAATGTTAAGAGTAAGGTTATCAATTCCGAGTTCGTTAAAAAATGTATGAACCATGGAAATTATTTCTGCATCAATTGTGGGATTAGCAGCACCGAAAGCCTCAACCCCAAACTGATGAAACTCTCTTAATCTGCCCGCCTGGGGCTTTTCATAACGGTAACAGGGCGTTATGTAATAAAGCTTTGTAGGCTGCGGCTGAGCATAAATATTGTTTTCAAGATACGCACGCACCGCAGGAGAAGTACCCTCGGGCTTGAGCGTAATGCTTCTTCCGCCTTTATCGTTGAAGGTGTACATTTCCTTCTGAACAACATCCGTGGTATCACCGACACCTCTTTGAAAAAGCTCCGTATGCTCAAAAACAGGTGTACGGATTTCCTTAAACCCGAACCTTCTGCATAAATCAGCGGCCTTTTTTTCAACATAGTGCCATTTATATATGTTTTCGGGGGTTGCGTCCTTCGTTCCCTTAGGAGCCTGCATCATCTAAAATTCCTCCTTAGAAATTACTTTGTTGTCAATGTAGTCCCAAACATCATCCTTGCCAAGCCCTGTTTCCGAGGAAAACATAATAACCCTGTCTTCCCCGACGCCGAGCGCATCGCAAATATTAAGCTTATTCTTTTCCACCGCCGTTTTACCGAGTTTGTCGGTTTTTGTGGCAATAACCATATAATCAAGCCCCGACGCCTTAATCCAGTCAAACATGGTTATATCGTCCTTCGTTGGACTATGTCTTGCGTCCACAAGCTGAAAAATCGCCTTGAGCTGACGGCTTTTCTCAAGATATTCGTTTATCATGTCAGCCCACCTTTGACGTTCATTCCACGAAACCTTTGCATAGCCGTATCCCGGAAGATCCACAAAATAAACCGCATTTTCAATTTTATAGAAATTAAGCGTAGCGGTTTTTCCGGGGCTTGAGCTGGTTCTTGCAAGCTTTTTACGATTGACAAGCCTGTTAATAAGGGATGACTTTCCCACATTCGACCTTCCCGCAAAAGCAATCTCCGGAAGTGAAACATTCGGATATTGCTTACTGCTAACAGCCGATATTATAAGCTCTGCATTATTTACATTCATAAAAATCTCCGTTTCATCGCCGTATCTAATAAAAACAGCTAAAATTAATAAATTACTGCCTAAGCTCGGACAAAGTGCTTGCTTCACAGGAAACATAATCGTAAGTTCCACAGTCTGAAAGAGCGTTCTTCAAAACCTCGTCAACGCTTTTTACGGGAATAAAAGTCATTGTGTCCAGCACAGACTGAGGAATTTCCTCAAGGTCTTTTTTGTTATCATAAGGGATAATAACAGTATTTATGCCTATTCTGTGAGCCGCCAATGCCTTTTCCTTTAATCCGCCTATGGGGAGAACCTTGCCGCGAAGGGTAATCTCGCCCGTCAATGCAACAGTATTTTTAACCGGAATTCCCGAGAGTGCCGAAACTATTGCGGTTGCCATGGTAATACCGGCAGACGGACCGTCCTTAGGCGTAGCGCCTTCAGGGACATGAACATGAATATCCTTATTTTTATAGAAGGAGCCGTCAATCCCGAGCTTTTCTGCGTTTGCACGAATGTAGCTGATTGCAGCTCTTGCGGATTCCTTCATCACATCGCCGAGCTGACCTGTAAGCTCAACCTTGCCCGTTCCTTCCATAACATTTACTTCCACCGGCAGCGTAACGCCTCCTACCGATGTCCACGCAAGTCCTGTTGCAACGCCGACCTCGGGCTGTTCTTCAGCCTCATCACCGATGTACTTTTTACCGCCGAGAAAATCCGCAAGATTGTTTTTTGAAACAGTCACGGATTTTTTTGCTCCCGAAACGATATTCATTGCGGTCTTCCTGCAAACATCCGCTATTGCCCGCTCGAGGGAGCGAACGCCGGATTCTTTTGTATAATAATTAATTATATCACAAATCGCATCATCTGTAAACCTTAAATTACGAGCGGTCAGGCCATGGTTTTTCCTTTGCTTGGGTATAAGATACTTTAATGCAATGTTGAACTTTTCAATATCCGTGTACCCGGAAATCTCGATAACCTCCATGCGGTCAAGAAGCGGTCTTGAAACCGTATCGAGAGTGTTTGCGGTTGTGATAAACATAATATCCGATAAATCGAAGGGTATTTCGATATAATGGTCTCGGAACGAATTGTTTTGTTCCTTATCAAGCACCTCTAAAAGAGCCGCGGAAGGGTCGCCTTTGAAATCGGTACTCATTTTGTCTATTTCATCAAGAAGCACAAGGGCATTACTGCTGCCGGCGGTTTTTACCGCATTTATAACCCTTCCCGGCATAGCCCCCACATAAGTTTTTCTGTGGCCTCTGATTTCAGCCTCGTCACGAATACCGCCGAGAGACATTCTGACAAATTTTCTGTTAAGTGCTCTCGCAATAGATGACGCAACAGATGTCTTTCCGACGCCCGGAGGCCCTACAAGACAAAGTATAGGGCTTTTAATATCCGGAGCAAGCTCACGGACGGCAAGGTGTTCCAAAATTCTTTCCTTAACCTTAATAAGCCCGTAATGGTCGTTATCCAAAATCTTTTGAGCGTTTTTTATATCTATTGTTTCTTTGGTCTTTTTATTCCACGGAAGCTCGGCAACCGTGTCAAGATACCCCCGAAGAACTGCGGCGTCAGCAGAACCCGACTGCATTTTTTTAAGCCTGTCCAGTTCTTTATTTACCTTATCCATAGCCACCTTCGGAAGCTTAAGCTTATTAAAGGTCCTCCTGTATTCGGAAATCTCCTCCGTGACGCCTTCGCTGTCGCCAAGCTCACTTTCAATCGCCTTTAATTGCTCCCTGAGGAAATAATCCCTCTGGTTTTTATCCATCTGCCCTTTTACCATGGAAGAAATCTTTTTTTCGATTTTTATTATGTCGATTTCCTTGGTCAGAATTGTAGCAATCACAATAAGACGCTTATAAGGATCGGTTTCTGTCAAAATATCCTGCTTCTGTTTAAAGTCTATAAGAATATTGGAGGCGACTATATCCGCAAGCCTGTCCAAATCCTTAATTTCCGAAACCGAAGCAATCGTTTCTGCCGAGATTTTACCCGAAACCCTCGCATAGTTATCAAAAGTTTCAAGCACCTTGCGCCGCAATGCCTCATCCTCGTCCGACGAAAACGAAATGTCTTCCGAAATTGAAGGCACTACGCTCACCGTAATAAAGGGTGAAACGGAAACCGCCGTTTCAATATCAGCCCTCTCTATGCCTTCAACCAATACCCTGACAGAATCGCCGGGGAGCTTAAGCATTTGTTTGATTTTTGCAATCGTACCAACGGTATAAACATCATCAGGGCCCGGAACCTCAATTTCGGAATTTTTCTGTGCGGACAGAAAAACAAGCTGACCGTTCGCCATTGCATTTTCAAGAGCGAGAATTGATTTTTTTCTGACAACATCAAAGTGTATCAACATATATGGGAAAACCACAAGTCCTCTCAACGGCACTAGCGGTAAAATTTTGCTGTTAAGTATATTCAATTTGACATCTTCCTTTCATACCTATCTTATTATTATATATGTTTTTTTACTTTTTTTCAACCTTATACTTAAAATTTTTTAAATTTTTTTTTATTTTTTTGCTAATATAACTCAAATAATTGACTATTTAAGGTAAATATGATATACTTATACGGAAGGATGTGAGCATTATGCCAATAACAATACCGGAAAATATTCCGGCTTCAAAGCAACTGAAAAAAGAAAATGTATTTGTCATGAACAGCAAAAGAGCCACAAGGCAGGACATCCGTCCTCTTAAGATAGTAATTCTCAATCTTATGCCTACCAAAATCACAACCGAAACACAGCTTTTAAGGCTGCTCAGTAATTCACCGCTACAAGTGCAAATTGAGCTTATGAAGATTTCTTCTCATGTTTCAAAGAACACTCCCGAAGAACATCTTCTTAATTTTTATAACACCTTTGATTATTATAAGGACGAAAAATTCGACGGTATGATCATAACCGGCGCGCCTGTAGAAAAGTTGCCCTTTGAGGAGGTTGACTATTGGGAGGAGCTTTGCAAAATAATGGAATGGTCAAAAACAAATGTGACCTCAACATTTCACATATGCTGGGGTGCACAGGCGGGACTTTATTATCATTTCGGAATACAAAAGCATCTTCTTGACAAAAAAATGTTCGGAATATTCGACCATAAGGTTTTAAACAAGCGTTCAAGGCTTCTTCGGGGATTTGACGATATTTTCCCGGCACCCCATTCAAGGCACACCGGAATTGACAAAGATGCCGTAAAAAGCAATCCTAATCTTGAGCTTATGGCAGATTCAGAAATTGCGGGACCTTATATTATAGCAACAAAATCAAGAAAGCAGATTTTTGTGACCGGTCACAGCGAATACGACCCTCTAACCCTCTCGGAGGAGTATTTTCGAGATCTTGAAAAGGGGCTTGAAATTGAGATACCCCACAACTATTTCCCTGACGATAATCCCAAAAAAAAGCCCATTGTTTCATGGAGGTCACACGCAAATCTGCTCTACTCGAACTGGCTTAACTATTATGTGTATCAGACAACGCCTTACGATATTTCAAAAATCAAATAATACTGTTTTTTATAAGATATACATACCAGAATACAAGAAACGCCATAAGAATCAACATAAAAACAAAATATCGTTTCTTCAAAAAAAGCACCCCCTATTGTCATATGACAATAAGGGGTGTTATTATTACTACATTCTCTTTAAAATCTTTTCATGAATGTATGCAAATGTAGATGTTTCAGCTTCGGGATCAATCGTGATGTCACTGTCCGTAATAAAAATAAGCTGATTTTCTTCGTCCCAGATTACCGACTTTCCGAAAGCTTCGGAAACAACTCTTACGGGAACCATAGTTCTTTCGTACATAACCTGTGCGGGAACATCAAGCTCGAAGGCTTCACCGTCAACGGTGTAATTCTTATCGTTAAGAGTCATAACAATCTGCTTTCCGTCAAGGTCAATGGTAATCTTCTTTGTATCATTGTCCCATCCAACCTCAGCACCGAGGCTTTCGGCAACAAATCTTACCGGAACGAGAGTTCTTGAATCAACTATTGTAGGAGAAACATTGTAATCTTCGGGGTCAATCTGAGATTTAACACCCTTTACATATGAATACTCGCAGTCGATACAAAGAACTACAGAATCGGAAATGATGTATTGATAGTTATTTACAACCGTAGGAGCACTTGTAAGAACAGTGTTTCCTTCGGAATCCTTAACTTCAACGATATAATATCCGCCAACTTCTTCTTCCGCTACAACATGAGTTTCTCCTGTGCCAACAGAATTTTCATAAACTCCTGCGGGCGTGTACTTTGAACCGAATTCCGACTTGCCGGCTTCTTCAATTTCGTTGAGCTTACCGGATTCTTCATCATTATAGAACCACTCATATGTATATTCCTCTGTTGCTTCCGAACCAAAGGATGCATTGACTATTTCAGCCTTGAAGAGCTCGCCTGCAGTTGCCTTACCCGTAATCTTAAGAGCTGCGGGAACAGCAGGAATTTCTTCACCGTCAAAGGCTGCTGTCTGAGAACCGCTTGTTTCATAAATTGTGAAGAAGTTGCCCTCTGTAACGGCATCTTCAGCGGCATCGAACCAGTTAAATACACACTTGCCGTCAACGAACATGAAAATGTTTACGCCGCCGTTTACATTAACTGCACCTGCACTGATATTTGCGGGAGTATTGTCCTTTATGTAATCGTTTTTGACAATGGAAACGAATCTCTGACCTTCTTTGCTATACTTCTGAAGTTCAATTTGTGATTCTTTAACAACAACAAGATAGCCTCTTCCGCCGCCCCAGATAGCAGAGGTGTAGGATGACGAATTAAGAATAAATCCGCCCCAGGCTTTTCCCCCGTCAAAGTTAAAGGTCTGCTTAAACTGAACAAGTTTGTTTGCAAAGTTATCCTCTGTGTAAGCTACATACATTGTAGTGTCGTTACCATTGCTGATTTTGCTGTTATCAAAGGTGATTGCCTTGTTGTTGTCAGAACCCCATTTGTCGCTCTCAGAAATATAATCACCGAGGTTGACAGTCTCAATTTCGATAGAGTCCACTGCTTTTTCTTCAGCATCATCGGCTGTTGCAACGAGGACTGCGCCGTCTTCTGTTGTCTCTGTTGTTTCTGCTTCTTCCGCAAAAACTGCCACCGAAGATACGGTAACGGTTGCTGCAAGAAGCAATGCGATTGTTTTCTTGAAATTCTTCATTTCGTTTATCTCCTTTAAATTTTATTTTACCGATTGAAAACATCGGTACAAACTGCGCTTTACGCAGTTTAATTTATGTGTTTATTATAACATCAATCTCTTAAAAAATCAATATGTTTTCAACAAAAAATATTGATTTTTTGCAATTATACGATTTAGTTGTTAAAAGTGGTAATTTAACCTTAATACCGCTATACTCTTTCACCATTTAAGTACAATTCTGAACTCTGTCCCCTTGCCTTCTTCGCTCTTTACAAAAATTTCGCCGCCGTGAAGCTCAATAATGCTCTTAACCATAGACAGTCCCAATCCGTTACTTCCGTATTCATCGTTGCGTACATCGTCAACCCTGTAGAAGCGAACCCAAATTTTATCGAGATTTTCCTTTGCAATACCGATTCCGTTATCGGAAATGATTATTTCCGCACTTTTTTCGTCAAGTTTTGAAGCGGTAACAGAAACATAACCCGAATCATTCCCGTATTTAATTCCGTTGCTGATGATGTTTGTAATCGCACTTAAAAGCAGTGGCTCATCAGCCTTAACAATGAGATTGTCAGGGACATTGCTGATAAGGGAAATATTCTTCTTTGTTGCCAGGTCCTTCATGCTGTCAACGGCAATATCCGCCAAAATTCCGAGGTCGACCTTTTCCCTCTTGAATTGTTGTCTTTTCTGATCAATTCTTGCAAGAAGCAAAAGTCTTGATACGAGCTTGGAAATCTGCTTGGATTTGGTTACTATATTTTCGGCAAGCTCTTTTTCTTTATCGTTTTCGGAAATATCCAAAAGATATTCACCCTGAGCAAGAATAACGCTGATCGGAGTTCTCAGCTCATGAGAAGCGTCGGAGGTAAATTGCTTCTCCTGCATGATCAAGCATTCAATTTTGTCGAGCATTTTGTTAAGGGTAACAGACAGCTTAAGAAGCTCATCGTCTTTTGCGTCCTCTCTGATTTCTATTCTGCGTGTCAGATCGTTCTGCAAAGAAATATCGTTTGCCGTCTTTATAATACTGTTAACAGGCAAAAAAGCCTTTTTTGTAATATAATACCCTCCGAGCGCCGTAAGCAACAAAATCAGGGGAATTATTATCAGGATTACAACCATTGCGGAACGCCCGAGAAGTATCGTAGAATTAACGGACTCTGCACCTCTGATCCAGAATCCGCCCTGCCCCATAGCCGGATTGGCGCGTTTTTGCACATCATAAACAATGTACTCCTTACCGTCAACCGTTTCTCTGCGGGCATCGCCTTCTTTAACATATTATTATTTATACTTCTCTCTTTTTATAAAATACTACGGACAAGTACCATGAAAAAACATATACAACCGTTCCGAATACGGCGAGTAATATCAATATTAAATACGGCTTTAATCCTTCCGCTCTTTCCCAATTTAATGCTGCCGCTGCCCAAAAGCTTGCAGCGCACACAAAACAGATCATACCATAGTAAGCTACTCTTCCCTTTTCAACACCGTACTTAAAGATAAACGGAAGCGATATAGAGGAGGAAAATGTTGATAAAAACAGCATCAGCAACATTAATGCTGTAAAATCACTCATTACGAAATTATCGTTTACAATCATTTTTACCGATTGTGCAACTCCCGTAAGAATTAAAAAAATAAGCTGTGAGAATAAACCTATCAAGTATTTGGCGGAAACAATCTGCGTTTTTGTATAAGGCATTGTTCCGCAGTACTGAATCCAGCGACTTCTCTCGTCATATCCAAGTAACGTGACGGGAATCATTCCGCAAAGCAAGCATGGGTAAAACACAAAAAACATATTGTTATTGCCTGCAAATGACACCGCAAAAAACACAACCGCAATTAACAGATATGATTTGCAATAGCTTTTAATCATATACAAATCCTTAAGTATCAGTCCCTTCATGTCACCTTTCCTCCTTTACCATGAACACAAAAAGCTCCTCAATGCTAACAGGGCTTATTTGAAATCCCGAAGGCACCGCACTTCTTTTAACCAAGGCGCAAACCCCATAGGCATTTTCTTTTTTGCATATCACCGCATCAATCGGCAGTGCAACAAGCTCCTCGGCTGTACAATGCAAAATGCCGTATTGAGCCAATAACAAATCCTTTTCCTCGCATAAAAGCAGTTTTCCTTTATGAAGGAACGCAACATAATCGCAAAGCTTTTCAAGGTCGCTTACAATGTGAGAGGAAATGAGAACGGAATGGCTCTCATCCCTTGTGAAATCGCAAAGCATTTCGATAACCTCGTCCCGAACCACCGGGTCAAGCCCCGATGTAGCCTCGTCCAAAATAAGCAGCTTACTGTTATGGGACATGGCAACAGCAATTCCAAGCTTCATTTTCATACCTCGAGACAGTTCCTTGAACTGCTTTTTTACCGGCAGAGAAAGCTTTTTAACCAGTCGGGCGTATTCGGCTCCGTCCCAGTTTTTAAATGTATGGCGCATTACATTGCCCACCTGCTCTGCATTTAAGCATTCCGGAAAACCCACCTCGTCCAAAACAACGCCGATTTCCTCTTTTGTAAGCTCGATACAGTCCCCGTTATCCCTTCCGAGAATTGTGATACTGCCGCTGTCCTTATGAATCATATCGAGAATAAGCTTTATTGTGGTGCTTTTTCCGGCGCCATTCTCACCGATAAGCCCCATAATGCACCCGCTCGGAAGCGTCAGATTTAAGTTATCAAGAGTAAAGTCGGGATAAGTTTTTGTAAGATTTTTTATTTCGAGTGCGTTCATCATTGTTCCTCCAAACTGAAATTAATCATTTCCGTAATATCCTGCTTTGTCAGATTGCATGATGCCGCAAGCCTGACAATCTCATCTATATGCTCTTCAATCTTTTTAAGATTTTCCTCTCTCAAAAGCTCTAAATTCTTTGGAGCAACATAGCAACCTTTGGCAGGCAGAGTGTAGATAAAGCCTTCCTTTTCAAGCTCTTCGTAAGCACGCTTTGTGGTGATAAAGCTGATACGGAGGTCCTTCGCAAGACCTCTTATGGACGGAAGCATTTCATCCTGCTTTAATTCACCGCTTATAATCTGACTTTTTATCTGAGAATATATCTGATCGTAAATCGGTGTTCCGCTTTTGTTGTCAATTAAAATATTCACGCAATCACCTCTGTTAATACTGTATATATTTATTATATACAGTTATAGTGTTTTTGTCAATAGTTTTTGCAAAAAAAATATAAAAAATTTGCCCTCGGGATTATTCCTAAGGGCAAATCATCAGAATAACAACAGTATTACTTGCAATATGCTTTTATTGCATCGCTCATAAACTGAGCAGTACCTACGCCGTGGCGATCAATATTTTTCATAAACCGCTCGTCGGCAACATACATATCCCCAAGGCCTGCAAGAATTTCTTTGGTGCAGGTGTAGTAATTTTCGGTGATGAAATTCTGCCATTTTTCAGCAAGCGCTTGAACCTCCGGGCTACACGGGGCAAAGCCGTTTCGCATTAAAATCGCAAATTCCGAAATTTTCTCGTCCATATCGTAGTTTACTTGCCTGTGCTTATCCTCAGAATATTCTGCAGTCTTTTTGGCATATTCCTTGTAAAAAACGGTATTTCCCCACTTAACCTTTGCTTCCTTTGCGTATTCATTTCGCTTTCTTTCAAATTCACTGTTATCAAAAACGGTCATATTTACTCCTTCTCCTTCCATTGCGCCGTCAAGAGCTGAAATTATGCGTTCCAACCGTTCTTTTTTCAAAACAAGCAAATCTCTTTGCTTCTTCAGCGCATTTTGTTTGTCGTAATAGGGAGAGGACAAAATCATACGAATCTCTTTCAAGGGAAAATCAAGCTCGCGGTAAAACAAAATCTCCTGCATCCGCATGAGTGCATTCTCATCATAAAAGCGGTAGCCGTTCTGCTCGTCAACAGAAGATGGCTTTAGCAGTCCGATTTCATCGTAAAAGTGAAGTGTGCGCACACTTACCCCAGTAAGCTTTGCAAATTCTCTTATCTTCAAATTCATCAAATCGCCCCCTTGATTATGATTATACACTATGACGCAAGGTGAGAGTCAATACTTTTTTTGAAGATTTTTTTAATCTTTTTGCTTTTTTATTCCCAAAATTACATAGCGTAAAATCGGTACTCTTTTCAGAACTTCATACAGCATGAAGGTTATAATAAATTCGGCGGCAAGCGCAATCGCATAATTATATATTGCAGGTAACTCAAACCTGTAATGCAATAAATAACAAACGACGGTTAATACCGGATAATGCAAAATATAAAATCCGAAGCTTGATTTTGCCATATATCGGGTTAATGCAGTTTCTCCCTTGCAATATTTTTTGGCACATCCGATAACGGCAAGTATAACAATCCACAAATACAGATTGGTTATAATACTTTGAAGGCACTCTTTGGATGCGTAATCGCTTCCGTAATAATAAACGGTATAACAAACGGCACCGATTACTGCAAGGCATAACATGGGAATGCAAACGCTTTCTATTTTTTCCTGCACTTCATCGTGGGAGAAAACATAGTAGCCGATAAGAAATGCCGCAAAATAAATTCCAAAACGGTAGGTTGTTAAAATTGGCATATTCAAAATCTGTGCGGCTCCGAATATCACAACAAAGAGCAAAAAAATTATCGGTAAATTTGCATTTTTACAAGTTTTCCACAATATGTCATTTTTGTCTGCCTTTTTAAGAAATGCAAGAATACATGAAAATAAAAACAGCATTTGTATAAACCAAAGCGGTCCGGTTCCGCTTACGGCGGAAATAGGATATATCAAAGCCGAAGGAATATATGAAAGACCTCCGCCCATTTTTATATTCAAATATCCCGTAATCCAGTGAATTGCAAACAAGCCCAAGGTTGAAGGAACAAGAAGTTTTTCGGTGCGTTCTTTTAAGAACTGCTTTACGGTTCTTTTTTGAAGCGAATACCTTGCACTCATGCCCGAAATCACGAACAGGAGCACCATAAACCACGGATAAACAACATATGTAAGCGCATCAAAAGCGGGAATGTTTGCGGCATTCGGGATACCGCCCGCAACACCCACACCGTTGAACATATAGCAAACATGATAAATCAAAACAATCAGGACGACAGCCCAGCGTATATTATCAATATAAGTTCTTCGCATATTACATTTTCCCTTCCGTATCAACAGATTTTACAAGTGTTCCTGTTGTAATTCGAATTACTTCAAATGCAACAGACAATCTTTGTCTTTCTCCGCCGGACAGCTTGTTTACCTGTGACTTTTCAAACTTTTCCAATGAGAAATACCGTAGCAGCTTACGGTAATCCGTGCACTTTTTATATAAAGCCGACATTTCCATAAAAAGTTCATCCACCCTGATATTGTTTTGATAGTGAGAGGATTGCAACTGCACGCCAACCCGTTTAAATACCGCCTTTCGATTCTTCGCCGGATCCAAGCCAAATATCGTTCCTGCTCCGTAATCCGGCTTTTTGAGTCCAAGGAGCAAATCAATGATTGTACTTTTCCCTGCTCCGTTATGACCTAAAAGACCAAAAACCTCTCCTTTATCTACACGGAAGGAAATTTTGTCTGCAACTGTTCTTCCGTTAAATGATTTTGTTAAGCTTTTAGCTTCGATACAAGAATTCATACATAGCCTCCTTTTAGTTTATAAGGCTATTGTATAACCTCCCCTAAGGGACGAGTCAAGCATTATTTTAAAAAGTTTTATAAATATTTTTCTCCTCTTACTCATTTTAATTTATGCTGTTAAAATAACTGACCCGGAAGCTTCAGTTTTTCCTTAAACGGGAACTCCTTATCGAACTCCTCAACCTTAGCTTCATCAACGAAATATCCTTCCGGCGTTGCATACTCGCCCGTAATACCGGCCAAATATCCCGGGATTAATTCCTTACACAAAAAGAAAGAAGAGTCCTCGCCCTCAGGAAGTCCGTGATAGCGGATATTGAAATTTTTGGCATATGTAAAGCCACTCTTTCCGTAAAAGTCAATATTACCTTCAAAGCAAACAGCTCCGCACCCGAGCTCTGCGGCTTTTTCCAATGAGTAGTCAAGCAGAATTTTACCGTACCCCTGCCTTTTAAGCTCAGGAATAATGCAAATCGGTCCCATAGTCATAATCGGTATATCTCTGCCGTCATCAGCTTTTATATTTGCTCTCATAAACATATTCTGACCGATCAGCCTGCCGTTTTGTTCCATAACAAAATCAAGTTCCGGAACAAACGCCGGATCGTCACGAAGCTGATTTAATACATAATGTTCAAAGCAACCCGGACGGTACACATTCCAAAAGCTTTCCCTTACAAGATTTTCAACTTCCCTGTATTCTTCCTTTTTCTCAAATCTTATTTTTATATTATCTTTAATCATATTATTTCCTTTCCTTCTCTAAATAACTGTTCCGACAGTTTTTTTGCCGTAATTAATTATCAAAAGCCATATTATATATTTTTAATATGTCGTCATAATCAAGGCTTCTGTAGCCCGTCAAGATTCTTGTCTTATTTCTTGAGCAATCGAGTGCAAGCTTTTCAAGAGAGTCCCTGCTTACGCCCAAAGACTTAAGATCAGTCGGCATACCGATAGACGAATAGAACCGTTCTTGCATTGCTATTGCTTCTTCGACAGTCCTGTCCGGGTGCTCAAAGTCAATATCCAAATTCCAGATATTATGAGCATATTGAAGCCATCTGCTCAAATTGGACGGATAAACATATCTTGCCCAACTGCACCATATTGCCGCAAGACCGGCACCGTGAGCTATTTGCGGATACATTCCGGAAACCTCATGCTCAAATTGATGAACAGGCAGTTGAAACTCTCTACCGCACTGCGTCAGCCCGTTATGCGCCAAAGACGAAGCCCACATCATGTTTGCTCGCGCCTCATAATCATACGGGTTTTTTAGGCAATCAACACCGGCTTTCATAACCGATTTTATAACCGACTCGGCTATAGAATCCGTTAAATAAGTATCTTCACCCGGGCAAAAGTATCTCTCAATGGTGTGCATGGCAATATCCACAATTCCGCAAGCCGTTTGATACGCATTTACGGTAAATGTCAGCTCGGGATTTTCAATGGCAAAGTTCAATCTGTTATTACTGCAACCGTACCCTCTTTTTTCTCCCGTATCGCTGTTTGTAATAACACAGGAGTTTGACATTTCCGAACCTGCGGCTGACAGCGTCAGAATTGCGCCCTTATTTAAGGTTTTTTCGGGCACGCATTTGCCAAGCGAAAAATCCCATACATCCACATCGGGGTTTGCGGCGCCGTTTGCTATACCTTTTGCAGAATCAATCACCGAGCCGCCGCCAATCGCCAGAACAAAGTCCACCCGGTTTGCAATACATAATTCAATTCCCCTTCTGACAAGGCTCAGCTCGGGATTTGCGCAAACTCCGCCCAGTTCAATATAATTAATTCCTTCAGCATCAAGATTTTTCTTTACTCTGTCCAACAATCCGCTTTCCTTTACGGAATTTTTACCGTAATGAATCAATACTTTTTTCGGATTATATGCCGAAAGTATCCTTCCTATATTGTTTTCTTCACCTTTCCCAAAATACACCCTGGTAGGCGTTTCGTAAATAAAATTGTTCATAAAATCCTCCGTTTTTTTACTTAAAGATAAAGCTGTAATAATATTTTTCCCGATTATTCATTCAGTTTTCTTTTACAAAAGCTTTTTTCGTTGCAGTGAGGGCACCGTAAATATCTTCTTGTAAATGTGTGCGCCCCGAAAATATAAGCCGTAAGGGTAGGCTTGAATTTATGACCGCAATTTTTGCACTCATAATCTCCTGCACTGTAATCCAGCAATATTGCGGCAATTAATGAAATTATAAATGTTATACCGCTTAAAACAACAAGCAAAACAGACCAATCAATCGGCATGAACTCAAACAAAGCCGCACTTAGCATAATCAAAATAAGTGATATAAGAAGTATTGATACCGATAAAAGAATATTAGCCGTGTTTTTCATTCAAAACATCCCCTTTTCATATTTTTTCATATTCATTCTTTGGATTAAAGGTTATATTGAGTTCGCCGATACCGCCGTCAATTTCAATTTGTCTTATTCCGTAGCCGTAGACCGAATCATCACTCATTTTTTTACCTTCAATCATAGCTTCGCCTATTCCTTTGTCAAGCTCTATCGTATAGTCGTTTTCCGTACCCGAAAGTACAAGATTTGTTTCTCCGATGCCGTAGTCAATGTTGCAATTTCCGTCCAGCTCCCCTTCAAAATCCAGTTCTCCGACGCCCATGTCAATATCGGAATTATTGAGATATGAATGTTGTATCGTTACGCTTCCGGCTCCACCTTCAATTTCAGTATTATGAAGCACATAAAGCCCCTCTGCACTTAGTTCTCCTGCTCCGAGATTGGCAGAAAATGAGTTTACCCGAAAATTGTCAATTTTGAGGCTTCCGGCTGCGGTGCGTATATCTGCATAATCAAAAACGGTTTCCTTCGGAATGGTTAAAATAACCTTCATTCCGCCCGGATGCGAAGCGAAAAATGGTTTTGTTTCGTCAATTTCAAGAATATCTCCGTTTTCCTTGCAGGTTATATACTTGTGATTTGTTTCAACGGAGAATTTTTCGCCTGCTTTTATTTCGAGCTCGGCGGCACTGATATTAACCCTGAGACCTGTTATTTCGCCGCCCGAAAACTGCTCGGTCATTATGCTTTCAACACCTTGTTCGCCGGAATTTCCGGATATAAAGTATGTAACGGTATAAAGCCCTCCGAATATGCCGATCAGTATGCTTATGCACAGAAATATTGCAAATGCCATTGCAAGATATTTCAGTGTTTTCTGCAAAGGTGTCATTTTACATCAACTCCTCCGAAAATACAGGTTCCGTTTACGTAAACGGTATATTGGTTTTCGTTTGAATTACGATGCTTTTTGTTGTCAATACCGCCGAAAACAGAGTTGGAATTTACCTTGATGTTCACGCAGTCGGGAAGAATAATGTCGGTTCCGCCGAAAATGCAACAAGCATTAATTACGGTATCTCCTTCAAAGATCGCATTCCTCAAGTCGCACTTTATTCCGCCGAACACGGAAGTAAGCTCTGCGCCCTTAAAAATTTCGTTGTCAACTACTATGTCCTGCCCCGAAAAAGCGGCAAAACCCGTTTTAATATCTTTTTCGTTTGTAATATCGCATTTTACAAAGCCTTTATTTCCTCTTACACCCTTAAAAATCATTTTAATGCCGATTGCCGCAATTATAACGGGAACCAAAAGCTTCCAGAAATAATCGAATCTGATTAAATCACGGCAGGCAAGCAACAGGAATATTCCCACCAAAAGTCCTACGGCATTGCCTGTTTTGTCACGGTTGGAGATAAGACCTATAAGGCACGGAACGATAATAAACAAGGTCCACCAACCCTCAAAAAACAAATTAATGTCAGTTATTCCGAACACGTTTAAAATAAGAACTGCGCTGACTGCCAGAAGAACAAGTCCCCATAAAATACTGTTAATTCTTTTCATATCTTTTTTCCTCCACAAATTCTTCCAATGCTGCTTTCACTGCGGATTTTATTACAAAAAACCCGACCGCAGAGACAACACCGATAATAAATGCATACATAATTATTGTCGCAAGTGTTCCCATAACGTCTGCCCCTTTCTCATTTATTACTCATATTTTACCTCATACACTAAATAATATATAGTCAGATTTTGAAGAAAAATGTGTCAAAATTGTAGGAAACACTAAAATATCTTATTCCGATCATACCTGCACAAACAATGAGAAATCGCCTTACGAAAAATTCGCAAGACGATTTCCATGAAGAAAATTCTATATTATTCCTTTCTTAATTTAAAATGTATTGCGGAGCAGTGAAAAGAGAAACTGCTCCGCATATATAAGGAGAGAGTGGGATACGCTAAATTAATTATTTGTCAAGAAGTCTCTTAACAATACTTGCAGCCTGAGCTCGTGTTGCATTTGCATTGGGTGCAAAGGTACCGTCTCCCATACCTGAGATAAGTCCTACGGAGGAAGCTGTATCAACAGCCGCCTTTGCCCAGTCTGCAATTTCCGATTTATCGGTAAATTCTCCTAAGCTGCCGCTTGCGCCTACACCGCCGATGTAAGAATATGCGTTAACTATAATTACAGCCATTTCCTGACGGGTGATGTTATCGTTTGGTCTGAAGAATCCGTCAAAGCCCGAAATAATACCGGCATCGGAGCAGGAACCTACATAGCCTGCAAACCAATCGTTTGTGCTAACATCTTTATAGCTTGCGGCTTTTTCCCCAAGATTCAAAGCACGGGCGATTATAGCGGCAAATTCCGCTCTGGTTATATTTCTCTCAGGTTCAAAGAGTGAATCTGATACACCCGAAACGATTCCTGCCTTATTCAATGCAAGGACATCTGCGGCTGCCCAATGGTTCACCATATCAGTAAAGGGGTTATCTATGCTAGGAGTTGTTGTATCTGCGGAATAGAAATTGTTAGTGCCCTTATTTCCGCCACCGTTAACGATTACATTTCCTGCTCCGCCGCCACCGATGTTACCGCCTTCGTCAACAACCGAAGAAGGTGATTCTATTGTAATCCATTCCGATGTAAGATAAGTGTAAACAACCAAATCGTCGCCAACATTCACGTATACCGCACGCTGTTTCTTGCCTTCAAGTGACTTTTCGGCAGTCTCAAAGCTGTCGGAAGTCAAGAGTTTTGATACGGTTGTGTATGCACCGTTTGTGTCAAGATAAGCCGCTTTTTTGTTTGCCTCGCCCTTAAACACAAGTCTGACAAGCTTGTCAAACTCAGCTAATTCACTGCCGGAAGCATAAACCTTGCTGATTGTTCCGGCTTTAAGGTTAGCCGTATGTGTTGTGCCTTCGATAGGAAGATCAAAGTTTCCGTTTGCCGCAGTTCCCCTTCTGATTTCAAGAGATGAGCTGCCGGAATTTACGGTTACCTCAGGCATTTGTGCACCTTTTTCAACAATAACCTCAACATTATTTACACCGTTTCCTACAGTGATTTCAGCTTTTTCACCGTTGTAATTGAGATTAAGAGTGCCGTTTGAGCTTACCACACCGCTCTGATTAAACTTACCCTTTGTGTTATTAAGCGCATTTCTAAGTTTGAGTACGGCATCGTTAACATCCGAAGCTGTAGCATCATCATCGGAATTAACCTGCTTTGCCAAATTAATTTCGGTGTTAAGCGAAGCTATAACCGAGGAGGTGTATTCACCGTAGCCGGTGCCGGTTTTTGCTGATTTTACAAAGCCTTCGGCTTCGGCTATTACTTCTTCAAGTCTTGTTTTGTCCGCATCTTTTGATTCATCGGGCACAACGCTTGCGATAAATTCGTCAATTGCTGCTTTAAGCACATCTGTAGCATCAGAAATCTGATATTCAAAAGCGTTCTGAGTATTTGCAATCTGCTTAGCCTCTGAGATAGCTTTTTCAAGGCTATCTACTGCGCTTTGCGGATACTGACCGGGTTTATTACCTACTTCGACTCCGTCAATGAGTTCAACGGCATCTCCAATATTATCCCAAAGCTCTGTTTTATCTGCAGAAGTGCTGTCCGAAACCAAAATTGCCTCGGAGGTATAAGCTTTCCTGTCATAGCGATATTCGCTGTCAACCGGCACAACCTCGTATCTTACATATTTGTTTTCATAATCCTCGGTAAGAGTGAGTGCAGGACCGTAGCCTCTGGTAATTCTTTCATACTTTCCGTCCTCTTTGTCTGAAACATACCAATAGACTTTGGAAAGACCTTCTTTAATTCCGGCTTCGCTTTCGTAATCGTATTTAGCGGTTAAAGCGTTGCCTGCTTTCGGGTTACCTGTAATCTTAACATTTGAAGCTTTCGGAGCAGAAATCTCGTTTGCGGATTCCTCAAGACCTATCTTTGAAAAATCAACCGATTCAAATTCGGGAATTTGCTCACGAATTGTTGCAAGACCATCACTTGTGAGCGTAAAGTCACTGCCGAAATCCTTAAAGAGCTTTTTGCCGTCTTCAAGTGTAAACTGAGCACTTGTTTCATAGGAATAGTTTCCGCCGGAAACAGGTGTTCTGATGTCGATGTAAACATTGTTCCAAAGCTTGTTTGTATACTCATTGGGAATAGTATTTACAAGGTCGGTAAGTGCCTTGCTGTTTTCCTTAGTGCTGTTTGCGTACGCTTCCTGAAGCTTTGCGTACATATCTTTGTTAATATAGTTTTCAAGCATGGATTTCCACTGACCTGTGGGCTCTTCTTCGGTGTAATACTTATACCATGTATCGCTAAAGAGCAAATCCTTATATGTAGCAAACATGCCTGATTTACCGGTCGATAAAATATCATCACCGATGTCCTGAATATAGAAGAACCATCTTCCTACACCTTCACGCTTATCCTGAGCCTGTGTCCAGCCGCGAGGCCACATCTGCATAAAGAGCCCCTGACCTTTAGCACCGATAAAGATGTTATCGTGAATCCAGTGGAACTGACCTGCGTGGGTCTTAAAGGGATATGAAGTTTCGGAAACAGGATTATACATAATATTTCCGTAAATTGCAGGGCCTACCTGACCGTCATCGGTAAAGATTGCCTGCTGACCGTGTGTTCCCACATGGCCGCCGTATTCATGGAAATAGTTATAACGGATAATATTACCTATATCCCCAACTCTTCTGCCGAAGTAAATTACACCTGCGTCGGAGTTAAGCTGAGCGCAATCGTAAAACTCGTTGTACTCAATAACTATGTTGTTAACTCCGAAGCAACGGAGTGCATCTCTGTCATAATCATAAAACTTGTTGTTTTTGACAATATGTCCTACACCGCTTACTTCAATAGCACCATTACAGGTACCGGAGCAAGCTCTGAAAACATTGTTATTTACAACGTTTCCTGAGGATGTAAGAGAGGTTTTGTCTCCGCCGTTGAGCATGATAGCAGAGTTTGGAATGTTATAGAAATTGCAGTTTTCGATTGTTTTATTATAACCGTAAATTCTAATTCCGTAAACACCGAGAAATGCAAAATCCGCATTTTTTACCGTAACATTATTGGACAAGCCACCGAACAAAGCGCCGGTACCTGTTGTTTCTTTGATGTTAAGTCCGTCAAACACAAGATTACATCCGCTTTCGCAGTTAATAACATCAGACGAAAGCGTTGTCAACGAAAATCTTGAATCCTCCGTTATTTCACCTGCGGGGTACAAATAGAGTGTGTCGGTTTCGCGGTCAAGATAGCTTTCGCCGGGAACATCAATTTCCTCCATAATGTTTTCAAAATAGAGGTACCTGTCATCCTTTGCGGTATAGGTTGCCTGACCGTAAGTAAAGTTTTCTGAGCTTTTGAGTATTTTGTTTTCGGGATCAAGCATACCGATTTTGCAGACCTGTGCTGCCCAAAGGTATGAAATACCGCCGCCGATAAACATATCGTTCTCTTTAAATTCCCAAAGAGAGGAACGGTTTGTATCGTCAAAATAATTGAACTTAATCGGCTGGGAATCCCCGTTATATTTACCCTCTTCATCTTCTGTAAGCTCAGCCGCCTGACCGCCTATAAAGGTATGTTCTCCGCCGGACTCGTCCAAATTGGGCCAACGGGCATTTGTGAGCTCGGTATTATCGAGAATAAACACATTCTTGCGGTTCTGACCGTTATATCCAAGTGCGGGAGCATCAATTCCGAGATCGCTCATTTTAACCTGATAAAGGTGTTCGCGAGCCGGAGCCTCTATAAGCTTATTGAGAATTTTTTCATCGGTAACCTTGGTTATCTTAGAAGCATCAAGCTTTTTTGAACCCAAAAGGTTAACGGTTTCACCGTTATAAGCACGGTAGGTTATGGGATACTGCTCCGTACCCGAATCACTGCCGTCAAATACAAGACCTGCGTCAAGATAATAATCTCCGCCTCGAACATTTACATACACAGGAGCTGTAAGTCCCTTTGAAACGAGTGAACGAACAACACTTTTAGCCTTGCTGATTGTTGCGAAGGGCTCTGTGTAAGTACCTGTGTTATCGTCACTTCCGTCTGTAGCAACAAAGAACACGCTTGCATCTGCGGAAACTACTATAGGTTCGGTTACGGCAGTTTCACCCTTAATGCCGTTTACATCAACGGGGGTTATTTTAACACGAACATATTTTTTTACATAATCGCTTGATGGGCAGAAAACCTTGCTGTTTTCTCCCGGAATTACCGTATATTCTCCGTCTGCGCTGTCTGCGGATTCCCAAACAAATTCGGTATCACCCTCAACATCGCCCTTTACTTTATCGTAAACATAAGTGTAATTTGCAATTAAAGCGTCGCTCACATTGCCGCTTCCGTTGATTTTTGCGGAACCTTCCTTTATGGAAGGAGCTTCTTTAAGTGCAAATACGGGACCGAAAACATCGGAATAAGTCTTTTCGCTGTTTGAAAGCTCTGCGGCATCTGTCTTAGCTACGATACCTACTCTTAAAGACTTTCCTATCATTTCTTCCGTAAGAGTAAAGGTTTCGCCTGTCGATGCTGTTTCCCAGTCTGTTTTACCGTCTGCGGAAAGCTCCCATGAGTAGTCCGCACCGGTCATTTCGTCTTCGTTTTCGTCTGAAAAATCAAAGTCTACGGAAAGTTCTCTCGTAACCATAGCGGTTCCGATAATTTTAACATTTGAAACAATCGGTGCACGGGGCTCTGCAAGAGGCGCTTTCTTAAATGAAACCTCAACCTCTGTGTCCCCCGTTATATTTTTAAGGGAAATTTCCGTTGTGTTACCTACGGATACACCGCCAACCGTTACATCCTTAACCATATACTCGGATTTAGGTTCAACGGTAAGCTTAATTTCTGAGTCGCTGTTGTAGGGAACGGCAATTGCATCGCCGCTTTCAACTACCTCTCCGTTATATTTTACAGAACCGTAAGTGTTGTCATACTTAACGGTTACCGGTTTTTTCACTGCTTTTAATACTGTGATGTCATCGTACATAACCGCATTTCCGGGTACTGTTGACACGGGAGCGTACATTACAATACGATCCCAGCTTCCTATCAATGCGTCAGATTTATTATATCCGATCAAATCGGCTGTTTTTGTAAGAATATTGCCTTCGGGAGAATAAATCTCAACCCGAGCCTTAGCTGTATCGAAATTATATGTGTTCCTGATTGTGTACCATACATTTGATTTGAAAGGTGTACTTCCGATTACATTACCTTTAAACTTCACATTGTTG
>ERZ827440.657-NODE-657-length-45573-cov-3.940529_pt1 | contig 45573 bp, 43 predicted proteins | sample MGYA00519774_ERZ827440 | MGnify/ENA primary metagenome ERZ827440 (study PRJEB31778, sample SAMEA3449302) | human gut metagenome | biome: human gut; feature: human-associated habitat; material: faeces | place: United Kingdom | collected 2010/2012 ... | reverse complement strand
GGATGGAAAATGTTCACGATTGGTGTATTTCCCGTCAGCTTTGGTGGGGACACAGGATTCCTGCCTTCTATTGCGAAAAATGCGGTGAAACGACTGTTTCGGAAACCGATGTTACTGTATGCCCCAAGTGCGGCGGAAGCGTTAAGCAGGACGAGGATGTTCTCGACACATGGTTCAGCTCCGCTCTTTGGCCATTCTCAACTCTCGGTTGGCCGGAAAAGACAGAAGAGCTTGAAAAGTTCTATCCCACATCGGTTCTTGTAACGGCTTACGATATTATTTTCTTCTGGGTTGCAAGGATGATTTTCTCGGGCATGGAGCACATGAAGGAAAAGCCTTTTGACCATGTATTTATCCACGGTATCGTTCGTGATGAGCAGGGCAGAAAAATGAGTAAATCCCTCGGGAACGGCATAGATCCCCTTGAGGTAATCGACAAATACGGAACAGATGCTCTCCGCTTTACACTTGCATCGGGAAATGCTCCCGGAAACGATATTCGTTTCTCATGGGACAAGGTCGAGGCGAGCCGTAACTTTATCAATAAAATCTGGAATGCTTCAAGATTTGTCCTTATGAATCTTGAGATAGACAGGTGCGAGCTCCCCGGAAACGACAGGTTGCAGCTTGAGGACAAGTGGATTTTAAGCCGTATGAACAGTGTTGCCGGCGAGGTCGGAGCAAATATTGAGAAGTATGAGCTTGGCATAGCCATTGCAAAGCTTTATGACTTTATGTGGGACGAGGTTTGCGATTGGTACATTGAGCTTGTAAAGAACAGGCTTTACGGCGATGATAAGGAATCTTCAAAAACCGCTCAGAAGGTACTTTGCTATGTTCTTTCAAACACTCTTTGTATGCTTCATCCCTTCATTCCGTTTATCACCGAGGAAATATGGCAGGCACTTCCCCATGACGGAGATACCATTACTCATGCGGATTACCCCACATATAAAAATGAGCTTAATTTCCCCGATGAAGAACGTAGCATGAAGCTGATTATGGATGCAATCAAAAATATCAGAAATACACGCTCGGGCATGAATGTTCCCCCGTCAAGGAAGGCACAGGTTATTATCGTAACCGAGCACAGCGATATATTCAAAAAGGGCGGTGTGTTCTTTGAACGCCTTGCTTCGGCGGCAAGCGTGAAAATTCAGACGAGCGAAGAAAACATACCCGAGGATGCTGTCGCTATAGTAACCGAGGGTGCGAAGGTTTATATTCCTCTCGGTGAGCTTGTGGATAAGGAAAAAGAGCTCGAAAGATTAAATAAAGAAAAAGAAAGGCTTCTTGGCGAGATAAAAAGAGTTGAAGGAAAGCTTGCAAACGAAAAATTCGTTTCAAAGGCTCCCGCAAAGCTCGTTGAAGAAGAAAAGGAAAAAGGCGTTAAGTATAAAAAAATGCTTGACGAAGTTTTGGAAAATATAGCAAAGCTTTAATAATAAAGGTTATAAATTTCACCCTCCTTGAGTATAATTATATCAAAGAGGGTGATTTTTTTGAATTATATTCTTAACATTGCTGTTGCGCTTGCCGTAGGAGGGTTTTCTTCCATTTTGACAAGCGGTTCAATGAAAGCCTTTGAAGATAACTTCGTTCAGGCTCCGCTTACGCCGCCGTCCTTTGTGTTCCCGATTGTATGGAGCATTTTGTATATTCTCATGGCTGTAGGTTATACAAGAGTTTCCGCAAAAAATTGTGAAAAAGCAAAGGTTTATTATTGGCTTCAGCTTTTGTTTAATTTTTTCTGGTCAATTTGGTTTTTCGGTGCAAACGCCTTTTTATTCTCGTTTATTTGGCTTGTTGCACTGCTTATACTCGTTTGCGCCATGGCATGGAATTTTTACAAATGCGATAAACCGTCAGGTCTTTTGCAGCTTCCGTATATTATTTGGCTGTTATTTGCCGGCTACTTAAATATTACGGTTTATATTCTTAACCGTATTTAGTAACCCGAAGTCAATATTCGACATATTATGATTCTGCAAGCCGATTTTTTTAACGAAGGGGAACCGAATATGTGCGGATGTAACAGATGCAACGGATGTAACAGATGTGAAAGAAGTAACAGACAATACGACGAATGCAGATGCTGGCACCAAATGCGTCGCGGATTTGTAAGCATGGATATTTTCCGTGCTTCCGACAATGACAGCGATTGCGGCTGTAATTGTGATTGTAATTGCGACTGCTGCTGAATTTTATGGGAGAATATCCGATTTTTTCGGATATTCTCCGTTTTTTTGAAAAAAAATCAACTTATTTTCCAAAAACACTTGACTTTTTACCCAAAAATAGGGTAAAATAATAAGATAGATGAGGAGGTTGATACTATGGACGGTAGTGTAACAGGCTCTGATTTTATTGCTGTAAAAGCTGAAGAAAACGGAGTTAATATAATAGGAATAACAAGGGGCGGAGAAACAAAGTTTCATCATACCGAAAAGCTCGATAAGGGCGAGGCTTACTTTGCCCAATTTACGGAGAATACCTCCGCTATAAAAATCAGAGGTAAATGCAAGGTTTATTGCAAATATGGAGTTATTGACATTGGAGATTGACAGGAGATTTTTACAATGAGCGAAGAGATTAAAGCTATTAAAACAATTGGAGTTCTTACAAGTGGCGGTGATGCTCCGGGAATGAATGCAGCCGTTCGCGCGGTTGTCCGTGCCGGAAAGGAACGGGGACTTAAGGTAATGGGTATCCAAAGAGGATACGAGGGCTTGGTAAACGGCGAAATTAAGGAATTGGACGCTCGTGATGTAAGCGATATTATACAAAGAGGCGGCACAATTCTTCAGACGGCACGGTGCAAGGCTTTTAAAACCGACGAGTGTCAGTACAAGGCTATTTCGATAGCCCGTGAGCACGGGATTGAAGGTCTTGTTGTAGTCGGCGGTGACGGCTCTTTCCAGGGGGCAAGAGCTTTGAGCCTTAAGGGATTTCCTACTGTCGGAATACCGGGCACAATCGACAACGATATAGGTTGCTCCGACTATACGATAGGTTATGATACCTGTCTTAATACGGTTCAGTATGCGATAGATAAAATAAGAGATACGGCGGTAAGCCACGAAAGATGCTCGGTTGTTGAGGTTATGGGCAGAAATGCAGGACATATTGCACTGGCGGTCGGTGTTGCGGTCGGTGCCGAAATTATACTTATTCCCGAGCGTCCCTTTGATTTTGAAAAGGATGTGCTGAGGCCGATTTCCGAAAACAAAAAAAGAGGCAAAAAGCACAATATGATTATTGTTGCGGAGGGCATCGGCGGAACAATGGAATTGGCTAAGAAGATTGAGGAAATCACCGGAATTGAAACCCGTGCAACAATACTTGGGTATGTTCAGAGAGGCGGAAGTCCTTCCGTTCGTGACCGAATAATGGCAAGCGAAATGGGTGTTAGGGCTGTGGAATTGCTCTCTGAGGGAATCGGAAATCGTGTTATTGCATTTAAAGATAACAGGATTTGTGATTTTGATATTCTTGAAGGTCTTAACATGGTTAAGACTATAGATGAGGAGCTTTACAGAAAATTCAAAATCCTCAGTGTTTGAAATTAATCATTGCGTAAAGGGGGTTGCAGAGTGAAAAACATACCAAATATTATGTCGGTATTCAGAATATTGCTTGTTCCGTTGTTTATATGGCTTTATTTTTCTGGCAACCCTGTTTGGTTGGCGGCGGCAGTTGTAATTTTGGCGGCGGCGACCGATGTTGCCGATGGCTTTATAGCAAGAAAATATAACCTTGTCACCGTTACGGGGCAGGTTCTTGACCCGTTGGCGGATAAGCTTATGCAGCTTTCGGTTATTATCACATTGTGGGTTGACGATAAAATACCGAAATGGGCTATAGCTTTGATTGCCGCAAAAGAGCTGATTATGATTATAGGCGGCTGTATTTTATACTTTTTCAAAAAGAAAACCGCTATCCCGGCGGAATGGTACGGCAAGGCGGCAACGGTTCTTTTCTATATCACCATGCTCTACATCATTATTCTTAATAGGGTAGATTATGTTGCAACAATTCTTATTGTTATGACAGTTGCGCTTATGATGTATTCATTGGTAAGATATTTCGCTCATTTTGTCAGACTGGCAAAAAAGGACAAGGTGTCGGTCTGATACCGAGTTTATGAGATTTAAGGAGTTTTATTCATGAATAAGATTTTGACTGCTTTGGTCGCAGCTTTTATGTTGCTTACTTTTTGCGGTTGCGGCGAGTCCGGTGGCGGATCAACCGTTGCAAAGGATGAAGTGCAGCAGCAAAGCCAAAGCACAGAGTGGAGTATTGAAGGCGATACTCTTGTGCTGACAGGCTCAACCAGAATGTTTGACTATAATACTTATGAGGTTGAAAATGAAAGCATTCCGTGGTTTTTTGAGAAGGAAAACTTTTCGTCGGTCAAAGTTAATGACGGTGTAACCCATATCGGTACATTTTCCTTCTATAGGTTTGAGAATATAAAAACGGCGGAAATTGCGGGGACGGTTGATTCTATCGGAAGCAGCGCGTTTGCGTTTTGTGAAAACCTTAAAAAGGTCACTCTCGGCGAAGGCGTGAGAGAGATCGGCATGGGTGCATTCGGAAGCTGTAAATCACTTGAGGAAATCAACATTCCGTCGACGGTTACAAAGATAGATAAAGGCGCATTTTACGGATGCTCCTCTCTTGAAAAATTGGAAATTCCTTCAACGGTAACTGTTTTTGGCGACGATTTATTTACTGATTGTTCCTCGCTTACCATATACTGCGAGGAGGGCTCCGCTGCTCAGACTCAGGCCGAGAAATACGGTGTTAACTGTAAAATTGTAAAATAACTGATTTGTATTTTTAATTTTACGGAAGATGAAACGCTTCGGAGCTTCCCGGGGCGTTTTTTGCAATTTTGAATAATATAAACAAAGGCGGTGAAATCCATGGCAAAAGAAACGATTGACGCGATTTTGTCGGCTGAAAAAGCTGTCGGAGAAGCAGAAACTCTTGCGAAGTCAAAGGCCGCTGAAATGATTGCCGATGCAAAACAAAAAGCAGCCGAAATTATTTCCGAAAAAGAAAGCTCGGCAAATTCTAAGGCGGCAAAAATCATTTCCGATGCAAAACAAAAAGCGGAAAAGGTTCTTAATGACGCAAAAGAGGACACGAAAGGCATTGATGAGCTTTTAAAATCCGCAAATGAACACAGCGCAGAGGCTACCGATGCGGTTATCGAAAGAGTTATCGGCATTTGTTAACGGAAACAAAATCCACAACAGAAAGGTGGTAGTTGAAATATGGCTGTTGTACCTATGAGCCTTGTAAGCGTTTACGGACTTAAGAAGGACAGAAAAGCTATTCTCGAGGCTCTTCAGAGGTATGGAGTTCTTGAAATAAAAAAGCAACAGTTTGAGGGAATGGATTGCCCCGATACGGCTTCTTCCCAGCTGACATTCAGAAAGGCTTCTCAGACGGCAGAGGATGCGCTTGCGATTTTAGAAAGCGTTGTACATGAAAAAACATCCTTGCTTGACTCGCTTTCGGGCAAAAAGGAAATGCCTCCCCAAACCTATTACAGGCTTGTTGACGATGTGGGCGAAATAATGAGAATAGCCGGAGAAATAATAAGGCTTTCAAAGGAGAATGCGGAGACAAAGGCTGAAATCTCAAGGCTGACATCTCAAATCGAGATGCTTATGCCGTGGGAGAATTTTGACCTTCCTCTTAATTTTTCCGGTACCGAAAAGACAAAAGCCTTTATAGGTACCGTCCCCGGGCAAAAAAGCGAGGAACAACTGATTGAGCAGTATAAAGGCGAAAATACCGAAATTAAGGTTGTTTCGTCAAGCCCCGAGCAAACCTGTATTTTTGCGGTTTGTCCCAAGGATGAGGCGGAGGTTTGTGAAGGAAATCTCAGGAGCATGGGATTTTCCGCCGTATCTGTTTATTCAAAGGCTGTCCCTTCCGTAAGGATAGATGAAATCAGAGCAAAAATCAAAGCTTCGGAAGAAGGCTGCGATAAAAATCTTAAAGAAATCGCCGGGTATGAAGGAATGCGCAATGCGTTGAGGTTTGCGTCGGATTATTATTCCATGAGGGCGGACAAGTACGATGTTTTGGGCAGTACCTTAAATTCCAAAAATGTTTTTGCAATAACCGGATATGCTCCGGAAAAAACCGCAAAAGCCCTTGAAGCGGTACTTACAAAAAAATATAATGCGGCAGTCGAGATCGAAAAGCCCGACGGCGATGAACCGGTTTTGCTGCAAAACAACTCATTCACCGCTCCTGCGGAGGTGGTTGTGGAATCATTCAGTATGCCGGGACGAGGAGAGGGCGATCCTACCTCAATAATGGCGGTTTTCTATTATATTCTGTTCGGGCTTATGCTTTCCGATTTTGCATACGGGCTTATCATGGCAATAGGATGCTTTGCGGTAATTCATAAGTTTAAGGATATGGATTTTGGTCTGAAGAAAACACTGAAGTTGTTTATGTATTGCGGTATTTCCACAGCGTTCTGGGGATTGATGTTCGGAAGCTGTTTCGGAGATGCGGTCACTGTAATCTCCACAACATTTTTCGGAAAGACTGTTAATTTCCCGGCACTTTGGTTTGAACCACTTAACGATGTAATGAAAATGCTGCTGTTTTCTTTTGCACTCGGCATAGTGCATTTGTTTACGGGGCTTGGTATTAAGCTTTACGAATCCGTAAAACGGGGAGAAGTGCTTGAGGGAATCTACGATGTTGTATTTTGGTATATGCTTGTGGGAGGTGGAATAGTATTTCTGCTTTCCACCGAAATGGTTGCATCCATGTTTTCGCTCAGTCCCCTGCCTTCAGGTGTCGGCACGGTTTCTGCGATTGCCGCCGGATTAGGTGCTTTAGGCATTGTGCTGTTTGCCGGAAGAAGCTCCAAAAATCCTTTCAAAAGACTTGCAAAGGGGTTATATGAGCTTTATAATGTGACGGGCTATTTAAGCGATTTGCTTTCGTATTCGAGATTGCTTGCCCTCAGCCTGGCAACGGGCGTTATTTCTCAGGTGTTTAACAAAATGGGAACAATGGCAGGCGGAGGAGTTGTCGGGGCAATCGTGTTCATTTTGGTGTTTGTTGCAGGACACGCTCTTAATATCGGTATAAATCTGTTGGGTGCGTATGTTCATACAAACAGATTGCAATTTGTAGAATTTTTCGGTAAATTTTATGAAGGTGGCGGACGAAAATTCACGCCGTTTTCAGAAAATACAAAATATTTCAAAATCAGGGAGGACGTTTAGTATGTCAAATTTAGGTATGGTATTCGCATTGCTCGGTGCTGCTCTTGCGGCGCTTATGGCAGGAATCGGTTCGGCAAAGGCTGTTGGTATGACAGGTGAGGCTGCCGCAGGTGTTGTTACGGAGGATCCGGGTAAATTCGGTAAGGTTCTTATTCTCCAGCTTCTTCCGGGTACACAGGGTATTTACGGTCTTCTCATTGCGTTCATTACGCTTACTCGTATCGGCGTGTTGGGCGGCGAACCGGTTACAAGCTGGCAGACAGGTCTTTTGTATCTTGTTGCTTGTCTTCCTATGGCAATTGTAGGTCTTTGGTCAGCCATAGCTCAGGGAAAAACAGCGGTTGCAGGCATTTCACTCGTTGCAAAAAAACCTGATCAGATGGGTAAGTCAATGATTTTTGCCGCTATGGTTGAAACTTATGCAATTCTTGCGCTTCTTGTTTCAATTCTTTCTATATTCGGAATTAAATAAAAGGGGTTGAAGCTATGACCGGACTTGACAAAATAATCGACAGAATTAATGAGGATTCGCAAAATTCGGTTAAGAGTATAACGGCTGAAGCAAAGCTCGAAGCGGACAGGATTATTTCAGAAGCCAAAGCGGCGGCTGACGAAAGGGAAGCTGCTGTCTTGGAGGATGCAGAGAAAAGGGCAAACAGTATTTCCGAGCGCGGGGCATCATCGGCAGATATTGAAATCAAAAGAAAAATCCTTTCAAAAAAGCAAGAAATAATTGCAAATACAATTAAGGACGCAAAGCAAAAATTGAAGGAGCTTGACGATGAAAAATACTTCGATGTTGTCGGGAAGCTTTTGGTAAAATACAAAACCGGCGATGCGGGCGAGATTGTTTTTTCCGCAAAGGACAAGAAAAGAATTCCCAAAGATTTTAATTTTTGTGGACTTTCCGTTTCTGAAAAGGACGGAGATTTCGACGGCGGATTTGTGCTTGTTTACGGGAATATCGAAATTAATTGCACCTTTGATGCGCTTTTTGAAGGGGCTTATGACGAGCTCTCCGATATGGTTAATAAAATCATGTTTGGCTCTTGCTGAGCGGAAAGGCTGTGTGTTATGGCTGAGTTATATACCTATGCTGTTGCTCGCATAAGAGCAAAGGAGCTTTCTCTTTTGACCTCTCAGGATACCGAACAGCTCGTGACGGCAAAAGATGCACGCGAGGTTTTGCAGCTTTTGGCAGATAAGGGCTGGGGTGACGGTACGGTTGCGGCGGCAGATAAAGTTTTGGATGCCGAAAGCAAAAAAACATGGGAGCTCATGGGTGAGCTTTTGGATGATATGTCCGTATTGGATGTGTTTTTGTTTGAGAAGGATTTTCATAACCTGAAAGCTGCAATAAAGGCTGTTTATTCGGATATGCCCACGGAGGGAATATTCATTTTCGGCGGAAGTGTTTCCCCGGATGTGATATACGGTGCGGTTCGTGACCGTGAATTTTCCGAATTGCCCGAAAATATGCGCGACTGTGCCCGTGCGGCGATTGAAACGCTCAATAAAACGGGGGACGGTCAGCTTTGTGATATAATAGTTGACCGCGCGGCGCTTGACGCTATAAGAAATGCCGGAAGGGTATCGGGAAATTCCATGATTGACAAGTTTTCCGAGCTTACGGTTGCACTTGCGGACATCAAAATCGCATATAGGAGCAGCAGGCTGAAAAAATCCGCTGAATTTCTCAAATCCGCAATTGCGCAGTGTGATTCACTTGACAAAGGCAAGCTGATTTTAGCGGCCGTTTCGGGACTTGATGAGCTTTTTTCGTATATAGAGCTTACAGATTATTCCGCTTGCGTGCCCGAAATAAAGGCTTCGGATTCGAGCTTTGAGAAATGGTGCGATAATCTCATTATGGATTTTATTAAGGAACAAAAGTCTAATCCGTTTACGATAGCGCCGCTTGCAGCTTATATACTTGCGAAGGAAAACGAAATCAAAACGGTGAGAATTATTCTTACCGCAAAGGAAAACGGACTTTCCGAAGGCTTTGTGAGAGAAAGGCTGCGTGATATGTATGTATAAAATAGCGGTTATCGGCGACCGTGACAGCATTTTCGGCTTTGCGGCATTGGGACTTGAAACAAAAATCTGCGATTCTTATGAAGAAGCTGTTCGTCTGCTTAAGAAAATGGCGGCAGATGATTATGCGGTAATTTATATTACCGAGAAGCTTGCAGCACTTGTGGAGGAAGAGCTTGAAAGATTTTCCGAAAGCATTCTTCCGGCTGTTATACTTATACCCGGAGTTTCGGGTAACACCGGCCGCGGAATCGGTGATGTTAAAAAATCAGTTGAGCAGGCGGTCGGCTCTGATATAATCTTCAATAATTGAAGGGAGAAGCAATATGAGCAAAGGAACCATAAAAAAAGTTGCCGGTCCTCTTGTTATTGCAGAAGGTATGCGTGACGCAAATATGTTTGACGTGTGCCGTGTAAGTGACAAAAGACTTATCGGTGAAATTATAGAAATCCACGGTGATAAGGCTTCGGTACAGGTTTACGAGGAAACATCGGGCTTAGGACCGGGCGAGCCTGTTGAATCAACGGGTGCGCCGCTTTCGGTTGAGCTCGGACCGGGGCTCATCGGCAGTATCTTCGACGGTATTCAAAGACCACTCGATGATATTATGAAAATATCCGGAAACAACCTTCAAAGAGGCGTAGAGGTGCCTTCTCTTAAAAGAGATTTGAAATGGAACTTTGTGCCGACGCTTTCTGTAGGGGACAAGGTTACGGGCGGAGACTGCCTCGGAACGGTTGCCGAAACGGATATAGTAACGCAGAAAATAATGGTGCCGAACGGAATTGAAGGCACAGTTAAAGAAATAAAAAGCGGTGAATTTACCGTTACGGATACGGTTGCTGTAATCGAAACGGAAAAGGGCGATAAAGAGGTTCAGCTTATGCAGAAGTGGCCTGTCCGAGTTGGCAGACCGTACAAGAAAAAGCTTTCGCCTGATATGCCTTTGGTTACGGGACAAAGAGTTATAGATACGCTTTTCCCCATTGCAAAGGGCGGTGTTGCCGCAGTTCCCGGACCTTTCGGAAGCGGAAAAACCGTTGTTCAGCATCAGCTTGCAAAATGGGCGGAGGCTGACATTGTTGTTTACATCGGATGCGGCGAACGCGGAAACGAAATGACGGATGTTCTCAATGAATTTCCCGAGCTTATCGACCCTAAAACTGGAAAATCACTTATGGAAAGAACCGTTCTTATAGCCAATACCTCCGATATGCCCGTTGCCGCGCGTGAGGCTTCGATTTATACCGGTATCACCATTGCCGAATACTTCAGAGATATGGGATATTCAGTTGCCCTTATGGCGGATTCCACTTCAAGATGGGCAGAGGCTCTTCGTGAAATGTCGGGAAGACTTGAAGAAATGCCCGGTGAGGAAGGTTATCCGGCATATCTTGGAAGCCGTCTTGCTCAGTTCTATGAAAGAGCGGGCAGGGTAATTGTTAACGGAAGTGAAGATACCGAGGGTGCGCTTTCGGTTATCGGCGCCGTTTCGCCTCCGGGAGGAGATATTTCCGAGCCTGTTTCTCAGGCGACTCTCAGAATTGTAAAGGTATTCTGGGGACTTGATTCCGACCTTGCGTATAAGCGTCATTTCCCGGCGATAAACTGGCTGAAAAGCTATTCTCTTTATACCGATACGATGGGCGATTGGTTCAACGAAAATGTAGAGCAAGATTGGATGAAGCTCAGAGCAAGGATAATGCTTATGCTTCAGGAAGAAGCAGAGCTTGATGAAATTGTTAAGCTTGTCGGAATGGACGCACTTTCCGCACCTGACAGGCTGAAGCTCGAAGCGGCTCGCTCTATAAGAGAAGACTTTTTGCATCAAAATGCTTTCCATGAAACAGATACTTATACTCCTCTTAAAAAGCAATTCCTTATGATGAGCTTGGTTATGGAGTATTTCGATGCCGCAACGGACGCTCTTAAGGCAGGAGCCGAGGTTGAAAAGCTTATTGCTCTGCCTTCAAGAGAAAAAATCGGTCGATTCAAGTATGTTGAGAACGATAAAATTAATGCGGAATACGAAGAAATTCTCAAACAAATGAATCGTGAGATTGCTGAGTCTATGCCGAAGGAGGAATTCTGATGCCCAAAGAATACAGAACCATTGAAGAGATTTCCGGTCCTCTTATGCTTGTAAAGGGCGTTGAGGATGTAAGTTATAACGAGCTTGGTGAAATTGAGCTTGCAAGCGGTGAAAAAAGGCGTTGCAAGGTCCTTGAGATAGACGGAAGCAATGCTCTTGTTCAGCTTTTTGAAAGCTCCGCTGGCATAAATCTTGCCGACAGTAAGGTTAGATTTTTGGGAAGAAGCATGGAGCTTGGCGTTTCGCCCGATATGCTCGGCAGGGTATTTGACGGGCTCGGTTCGCCTATTGACGGGGGTCCCGATATTTTGCCGGACAAGAGAATGGATATAAACGGTCTTCCCATGAATCCTGCCGCAAGGAATTACCCCCAGGAGTTTATCCAGACAGGTATTTCCGCAATTGACGGTCTTAATACATTGGTAAGAGGTCAGAAGCTTCCGATATTCTCCGCAAGCGGTTTGCCTCATGCAAATCTTGCGGCGCAGATTGCCCGTCAGGCTCAGGTTAGAGGAACAAACGAGCCTTTTGCGGTTGTTTTTGCGGCAATGGGTATAACATTTGAAGAATCCAACTTTTTCGTTGAAAGCTTTAAAGAAACAGGCGCTATCGACAGGACGGTAATGTTTGTTAACCTTGCAAACGATCCTGCAATCGAAAGAATCGCAACTCCCCGAATGGCTCTTACTGCGGCGGAATATCTTGCGTTTGAATGCGATATGCACGTGCTTGTTATACTCACCGATATAACCAACTACGCAGATGCTCTCCGTGAGGTTTCTGCGGCGAGAAAAGAGGTTCCGGGAAGAAGAGGATACCCCGGATATATGTACACCGACCTTGCATCCATTTACGAACGTGCAGGTAGGCAGAGAGGCAAGAACGGTTCAATCACGATGATACCTATTCTCACAATGCCCGAGGATGATAAAACTCATCCGATTCCCGACCTTACAGGCTACATTACCGAGGGACAGATAATCTTAAGCCGTGAGCTTTACAGAAAGAATATCATGCCTCCGATTGATGTTTTGCCTTCGCTATCTCGTCTTAAGGATAAGGGTATTGGTGAGGGTAAAACCCGTGCCGACCATGCAAATACCATGAATCAGCTTTTTGCGGCTTACGCAAGAGGTAAAGAGGCTAAAGAGCTCATGACGGTTCTCGGCGAAGCGGCACTTACGGAAATTGATAAAATTTATGCTCTGTTTGCAGAACGCTTTGAAAAGGAATACGTTTCCCAGGGCTACGATGCAAACCGTTCCATCGAAGAAACTCTCGAAATAGGGTGGAAGCTTCTCTCTATTTTGCCGAGAAGCGAGCTTAAACGAATCAAGGATGAGTTTTTGGACGAATATTATCAGGGATAGGGGTGATGTGAGTGGCTTCAACGCAGATAAATCCTACAAGAATGGAGCTTACCCGTCTCAAAAAAAAGCTTGCAACCGCAATGAAAGGACACAAGCTTCTTAAAGATAAGCGTGATGAGCTTATGAGGCAGTTTTTGGATATGGTTCGTGAGAACAAGGCTTTGCGAGAACGAGTTGAGGAGGGCATAAAGAAGGCAAATCAGAACTTTGTGCTTGCAAATGCGGTTATGAGGAGCGAGGTCACAAAAACTGCTCTTATGGCGCCAAAGCAGTCGGTTTCGGTTGATGTTTCAAGCAAAAATGTAATGAGCGTGGAAATTCCGGTCTTTAATTGCAAAACAAGAACGGCAGATGCAAACGATATTTATTCCTACGGTCTTGGCTTTACATCTTCGGATCTGGATTTTGCCGTAAAATCACTTGCTGAGGTTTTCCCCGATATGCTAAGACTTGCCGAGGTTGAAAAATCGTGCAAGCTCATGGCGACCGAGATTGAAAAAACAAGGCGAAGGGTAAATGCGCTTGAGCACGTTGTTATACCCGAAACGCAGAGGAACATTAAATATATCACAATGAAGCTTGACGAAAATGAGCGCAGCACACAGATAAGGCTCATGAAGGTCAAGGACATGATGATTAAAGAAAACATAGAGAAAAAACACATGGCTGAATAATGACACAATATGCCAAAGCATAAAAGGATTATGCTTTGGCATATCATATAAGGATGATTATTTATGAAGATGGTAATACAGCGCGTGACGGGTGCTTCTGTCGATATTGACGGAAAAACCGTCGGTAAAATCGGAAAGGGTTATCTTATGCTTTTGGGTGTCGGAGAGGGAGATACCGAAGAAATTGCCGAAAAAATGGTTGATAAGCTCTATAAGCTCAGAATTTTTGAGGACGAAAATGGAAAAACAAATCTTTCCGCCGAAAATGTAGGGGCGGAAATACTTGTTGTTTCCCAGTTCACTCTTTATGCTTCGTGCAAAAAGGGTAATCGCCCCGGCTTTACCGATGCGGCAGAGCCCAAAACCGCTAACGAATTATATGAAAAGGTAGTTTCTCTTTGCGAAGGCAAATTTGCCAAAACCGAGCATGGGGAATTTGGGGCGGATATGAAGGTCTCCCTCGAAAATGACGGACCATTTACGATTATACTCGACAGTTGCGAGCTGAATATAGTGTAAAGAGGGGTTATGAATTGGAACTTAATTTTTTTGATCAGATAGTTTTTGTGATTCGGCTTCTTGTAGCCGGGTTTTGCGGCTTTGCAATAGGATTTGAGCGTAAAAACCGTGCAAAGGAGGCGGGAATCAGAACTCATTTTGTTGTGGCATGCGCATCGGCACTTATGATGATTATTTCAAAATACGGCTTTTGGGATATTGCGACCGAAACCGGAGATTTTATTTACGGAACCCGTGGGGCTGACAGCTCAAGAATTGCGGCGCAGATTGTAAGCGGTGTTGGTTTTTTGGGCGCAGGTATGATTTTTGTGCACAAAAACATGATTAAAGGTCTTACAACAGCGGCAGGAATTTGGGCAACAGCCGGAATAGGAATGGCTATCGGTGCAGGAATGTATTTTATCGGTATCGCAACTACCGTCATTATTTTGCTTGCACAGGTTATTCTTCACGGCAATATTTCTGATTATTTCGGGCATGAAACCAAAATAATTGCCGTAACGGGCGTAAAGGAAGACGGGTTCAGGCAAAAAACCGTCATGATGCTTTCGGAAATGAAAATCCATGTGACCGATGTTACGATTTCTCATCAAAAGGAGCAGAATACATATGACTATGTGTTTACGGTGGAACTTCCGTCGGGATTTGACGAGGATATAATAATATCCAAATTTGATTATGATGTTAAGATCGGAAGCAGCTTATGATAAAAAAGATTACGGTATTTTTCCTTGTTTTTGCTTTGTTTATGCACATATCGGTTTATGCCGAAACCCTTGATTGCTCAACGCTTGAAAACGAAACGGTATTCTTTTCGGGAGAGCTTTATTTGCCGGTATGCGAAACACTTTCCGCTTGCGGCTTTGCGTTAAGCTGGGATAAAAACAGTTTTGCATACAGGGCGGAAAGCGGCGACCGAATTGCGGTTATTCCGCTGAACTCTTACTCTTTATATATAAATAATGAGGAGATGGTTCTTAATAATCCGACCGCTTTCAGAAACAATGTGCTTTATATGCCGTTGTCGGCAGCAAAAGAAATATGCCAAGGATGGAATTTTGATGTTCCGGCAAAGAATATAAATTTTTCAATCGGAGACAAGTATCGCTTCGACTCCGCCGAGAGGTATAAGGATTGGTATGTTTGCGATGATAAGTTCATTTTTAAACAGTATTATATTTCGCAAAGCGGAGCTTTGGAATATGCGGATATTGTAAGAAGTATTTCGGATTCCTTGCCGGATGTTCGTATTTTTGATATGCTTGTTCCGGAGGGCTCGGAAATATATGCACCCAAGAGCCTGCAATGCGGTCAGGTTGAGGCGTTCAACACCGCAGCAATCGCTTTGCCTCAGTCTGTCACGGTTGTCAATATTTGCTCCGGGCTTTATGAAAGAGCGGCTGAAAAAATTTACTTTAACACCGACCACCACTGGACTCAGCGTGGGGCATACTATGCATATTGCGAATTTTTGAAGGTTGCGGGCGGCTCGATTGACAGTATAGCCTCCTTTGAGAGCCGAGACTTTTTTCGCTACAAGGGCTCATATATTAACGAAGGCTATGACAGAGAAAACTATGAGATTATGGAAAGATTTATGCCAAAGGGCGAAAACATCGGATATGTTTATAAAGACGGTGATTTCCTCGGCGAAAAGAAGCAAATACAGATTATAAATCCCGATGACGATACATATGCTTGCTTTATCGGAGGCGACAATGCTCTTACTGAGCTTTGCGGAAACCCCGAAAGTGAAAGAACCCTGTGCATTGTCAAGGAATCCTTTGGAAACGCCCTTGCAACATGGGCTGTTAATAATTATAAGACTGTGTATGTGGTTGATGTGAGGAAATTTGAAGACACACTTAGCCGGCTCTATGACAAGGTGGGCTTTGACGATTTGCTTATTGAGAGCTATGCGGAATCTGTCGGCAGCCGTGACCTTCGCGCAGCTCTTAAAAAACTTGCAGGATAATAGGGCACATAAAAATGCACTCGAAATTTTTTGGTTTCGAGTGCTTTTTTAATGTCAAGATTTTATTTATAAAACTCTTTATACCACCTTGCAAAACGGCGAAGTCCTTCGGAAAGGGGAGTCGAAGGCTTAAATCCGAAATCGTTTTCCAACGGTGCGGTATCCGCATAGGTAACCGGAACATCGCCCGGCTGCATCGGAACAAGCTCCTTATGTGCATCAAAATCGTAGTCCTTCGGCAAAACTCCTGCCGAAACAAGCTCGCGTTGCAGTATATCCACAAAATCCAGAAGATTTTCAGGGTGGTTGTTTCCTATGTTGTAAACCCTGTAGGGTGGTATGGGCAACCCGTCCTCGCCGTCCTTCTTTTCGGGGGCACAGGCGGTAACCTTAATTACGCCTTCTGCTATGTCATCGACATATGTAAAATCACGCTTGCAGTTACCGTAATTGAATATTTTTATGGTTTCTCCGTTTATCAGCTTGTTTGTAAAGCCGAAATACGCCATATCGGGTCTTCCGGCAGGGCCGTAAACCGTAAAAAATCGAAGTCCTGTTGACGGGATGTTATAAAGCTTGCTGTACGAATGTGCCATGAGCTCGTTCGATTTTTTGGTGGCTGCATAAAGCGAAAACGGAGTGTCAGTTTTATCGTCGGTACTGTACGGTATTTTTTCGTTCGAGCCGTACACGGACGAGCTTGAGGCATATACAAGATGCTTTGTTCCGAATTTTCTGCAAGCCTCTAAAATGTTATAAAATCCTATTATATTGCTCTCTATATACACATCCGGGTTTGTTATGCTGTAACGCACCCCTGCCTGAGCCGCAAGATTTATCGTAACATCGGGCTTATAATCCTCGTATATTTTATAAACAAGCTCTTTGTCTGCAATGTTGCCTTTAATGAATATCCAGTTTTTATTCAGCTTTTCAATCTGTTCAAGTCGGTATTTTTTTATGTTTACATCATAATAATCGTTTAGGCTGTCTATGCCTATAATCTTAATATTACCGTACTTTTCAAAAAGCATTTTTGCCGTGACGGAACCGATAAATCCCGCAGCGCCCGTGAGCAAAATGCACGAATTGTTCAAATCAACATTTGGGTTTATCATAATAACACTCCTCACAGTAATTATAAAAGTACGACCTCTGCGTTACGCCGGTTGATTTCGGCTCTCATTTCATCCTGTTCTGCTTTGAGACATCTCGCAATAGTTTCTCTTGAAACGCCTGTCAGCCTTGAGATTGCACTTTTTGTCAGCCCGTATGACAAGAGCTTATTGACAGCATCTGCTCTTTCAATATTTGAAAGCGACAAAAATGGCTTTCCACCTAAGGCTTCATTGACTTTTTCGTTAATTTCGGCGGTGTTTAGCGGAGAGTCCGCACCGTATGTATAAGGCTCCGGCTTATCTAAAAACTCAAATAAGTCATCCCGGGAATCAAATTTTGACAAAAGGTATCGGGAATCCGCAAATTTGCCTTCTCCTTTATATTCGGCTGCCGAATTATACTTTCCGCGTTGGATAATATACCTTGAAACCCCCGGTGTAAATTCGTCCTTAATCGGTTCGCTTTTGTATCTTGAACCGAAAAGCGTTCCGCTTCTTTTATACTTTCTGTTAAACCACATTGCATAGTCGGTCATCAGCTTCTTCATGACATCCGACAAAGAAAAAGTTTTTACAAACAAATGACCGAATCGGCTGTCAAAACCGTATGCTATTATTGTCATTTTGTCCTCGTATTTTTTGGTAAAAAGCAAGAATTTTTCAAAATCATCCTTACATCTGAAAATTTCCTCATTTCCGTTTCCTTTAAAATAAATGTGATACAGTCCGCTTTCTCCGATTTTCCTTGTCCTTCTTGCCATGATAAATCATCCTTTGCAGAAATAATACAAAATTTACTTCGTCCCCAAAGTGCAACATATGTGGTTAAAACATAGGTCGGCGACAGATTGAATACGCCGACCTTTTAGTATCTTATTCTACCGGTTCTGACGGTTCAACAGTTACGGAGTTGTTCGGAAGTGCTTCTACAGACGGTTCGGACGAACCTTCCTCAGGTTCTCCCGCGCCTGCGTTGTCAGACCCTTCCGGGATTTCCGGAGGAGCTTCAGTATCAGTTCCGATAGCGCCTCCTTCGGTTCTGTCGGTTTCGCCGTCAACGCTTACATTTTCTTCTTCTTCGTTATTCTCCTCTTCCTTGTCTTTCTCATCATTGCCGACATAGAATTGGCTTTGTCCGTTCATGGGTACGTTTGAATAGTAGTTGATATGAGAATATGTTGAGAAATCCTCATACGGAAGTCCGTCATGAATTGTGTCCATAACCTTCCTCCAAAGGTTTGCGCTTATAGCGCCGGATGTAAAGCCGGATAAATCCTTAGGCTCGTCAAAGCCGTACCATACAACACCGCAGTAATACGGAGTATATCCGCAGAACCAGAGGTCATTGGTATGCTCCGAAGTACCCGTTTTTCCTGCTGCCGGAATTCCGCAGTACAGCCCTGCCGCAGTACCCGTACCGCTCGTAACAACCGACCTTAACATACTTGTCATCACGCTGGCAGTTTCTTTTGAGAAAGCGGCATTAGTGTGAATCTTCTTTTCAAGCAGAACATTTCCGTTATGGTCAAGCACTTTGGTGTAGGTATGCGGCGTTGTGTATATACCGTCGTTTGCGAATGTGCAGTAAGCCGCACACATTTCTTTAACGGTTACACCGTCAGTAAGTCCTCCGAGTGCAAGGGACGGAAGCGTCTTATCCGTTTGAATCCCGTCGGTTCCTTCTCTTGAGTCTACCAAAGTTGAGAAATGGAGTTTTTTGGTCATGTATTCAAACGACTTGTTTATACCGAGATTCTGAAGCGTCAAAACCGCAGGAATGTTATACGACTGCGCCAATGCGTATTTAATAGTCATCGAACCGTGGTAACGGTTGTCCCAGTTATGAGGAGTCCAGCCGTTAATGGTAATCTTTTTATCGTTAACATTTGTGGAAGGTCCGACTATTCCTTCTTCCACCGCGGGCCCGTAAACCGCAATGGGTTTTATGCTTGATCCCGGTTGACGAAGGGTTTGAGTTGCTCGGTTAAGGGTTAAATTGGCGGTCTTTTCGCCTCGTCCGCCGTACAGCCCTTTAATTTCGCCATTGTAAGGGTCCATAATAACAATGGAGCTTTGCGGCTGCTCGTCATAAGAAGAGGAGGATGAAAAATTATCGTCATTTGTATAGACAGTGTCTATTGCGTTTTGAATATCCGGGTCAAGCGTACTGTAAATCTTCAATCCGCCGCTGTAAACAAGCTTTGCGGCATAGTTTTCATTGTAGCCCTTTTCAGTCTGCAAATCTTCCAACACTTCGCTGATAACTGCTTCTTCGTAATATGAGCTTATTCTGTCAAAAGAATCATCATCGGTTTTGCCTTGCGAAAACTCAAGCTCAAAATCAACGGCTTCGTTGTACTCGTCTTCCGTTATATCGCCGAGCTCCAGCATTTTTTTGAGAACGGTTTCCTGCTTTTTTTTATTCTTTTCCGGATTAACAAGCGGGTCATATTCGGCAGGATTTTGCGTAATACCGGCAATACAAGCCGATTCCGGCAGATTAAGCTCAGACGCCGGCTTGTTGAAATACACATGGGACGCCGCCTGGATTCCGTAGCATCCTTCGCCGAGATATATGGTATTGAGGTAAAGCTCAAGGATTTCCTGCTTTGAAAGCTCGTCCTCAACCTTAATTGCACGGATAATTTCACGAATTTTTCTTGCGGGAGTTGCCTTTGTGTCCCCTGTTACATTTTTAACCCACTGCTGTGTAATTGTACTTCCGCCGAAGGACTTGTCCCCTTTAATGACATAGTTGAAGGTCGCCGCAACAAGTCTTTTGAAGTCAAAACCGTGGTGCTGATAGAAACGCTCGTCCTCAATCGCAACTATGGCTTTAACAACATAATCGGAAATATCATCGTAATTAGCCCATATACGGTTGACATTCCCCTGAATTTGAGAATATTCAACTTCATTTCCGTCTTTGTCCGTATAGTAAATGAAGGAATTTCGGTCAAGCGTGAAATCGGCTATATTGAATTGATCCAGAAAGCCGAGCTTTTCGTTGTAAAATGCGATTCCGCCGGCAAAAACTCCGAGAATACTTATTATTAAAATAAGGGAAAGAACAACGGTCAGTATTTTTTTCATAACGTTTTATCTCCCGATTCTTCAAAAATAATATTTATCATTCTATATTATATCACATATTTTTATAAATGCAATTAAATTTTGTTTACAATTTGAATAGAATTCATAAAAATGGAAAAAATACAGGTAATTTGAGGAGGCTGATGTATGTGAAAACCTATCTGAAAGCTTTGATTTTTGCCGCTGCGGCGGCATTCGCGTGGTATCTTTCGGTTTTTGCGTCCGAGGGGATAGCAAACATCAAAGTAACGGACGCCACAATGGTAACAGAAACGGTCAGATACAGCGATTGCACCCATATCGAAACAAAAACAATCCCTGCTGACAAAAGCATTGTGGGATTATCGGCGGAAGACGCCGCAAAGCAGCTCGGATATGACCTTGAATCCTTTGATAAAGGCAAACTCAGAGTTACAAAAACCGTTCCCGGATTTTGCGACAGGCATTATATCGTGCGCCTTGAAAAAGACAACATTATTACAGTCCGTATCGCAAAAAGCGGAAAGGAAAAGCTGAGCTATGAGGTTTCTGAGGCTCAGTTTTCGGAAAACGACCTGAAACGCTTAAAAAAAGGCATTTTTGCAAATTCGGAGGCAGAGCTTTCTTCGATTATTGAGGATTACACAAGTTAGACTCTAATTTTTCAACTCTTTTTTCCAGCTCACTGATTTTGCTTTCAAGAGCAATGGTCTGCTTTGTAAACTCAATTCTCGTTTTTTCGCCGAAGGTCATTTTTTCAGGGCTCGGATTGCCTATCACAAAAAGCCTCGGTTTGTTTTGCCTTATGCTACCGGGGCAAGTTTCGCATATTTTGCATTCCCCTCCGAAAGGCAGGCGAACATGAAAATAAACAGAGCTGCCGCATGATATTATTGCGGTGGCTTTATCTTTGGAGGTATAAACCGTTCTGCCGTTGCTTTCCGAAAAAACTATGTATTCCCTGTCTGTTTTTGCTATGGAAGGATTGCTCCCGGAAACGATAAAATTTTCGTTACCGTTTTCAAAAATCAATTCTCCGTCCATACTCTTTACCATACAGAACTGTTTGTAAGCGGTGCACAAAATGTCTTCTATTTCGCAGTTTTCGCAAAGTTCCTCGGAAGCACTCCAGCCGCCGCTTCTGTAGGTAAAAAAATGCCATAAATTGCTTGAAATATCGCATATCACATAAATGCATCCGGTTTCGTCAAGCCTCACAAAAAACTTTTCGCTGTCGACCTTTGTTATCACACGGGGCTTTCCGTCCGGAAGCAGCTGATGTACAATAAGCATATCTCCTCCGTGCCTAAGTCCGTATATAAAATGCAAATCGTCTTCGGTTTCGATTATTCTCATACCGAAAGCCGCCGCATTACGGTTTTTGCTTCTCAGTATCATTGATTTAATCCATTCATTACCGTCTTTGGTAAATTTGAATATATCTCCCTCGTCATTTTGACATACAACATTTATTCCCTTTCCCGAGCAAACATCAAATTCATCAAGACAGTTTTCAAAAAGCAATGATTTTTTTCCGTTTTTGCGGGTGTAAAACAATCCGCCGTCTGTGTAAAAATGATAATCCTCAGAATCTGCTTTGACATATATGTTCATAATTTCACCCCTAATATTTTATGCAATAAAGTCATGAAAATAATCTTAATTTTGTTACTTTTATATAAAAAGTCGATTGAGTTAAAATGAAAAATGTTGAAATATGATATTGATAAAACGGCGATTTTATATTATAATGTATATTATTCGCAAATTGGAGGTATTCTTATGAAAAAAATCAGTATAGTTATTATTTTTTCTATGATATTTATGCTGTTGCCTACATCGGCATTTGCACAAGGAGCAAATGTTTGTTATGTTGCCACCGACGGGTCTGACAGCGGATTGGGAACGATTTCATCTCCATTTGCGACAATTCGGAAGGCTGTTTCTTTCATGCGCGGAAAAAGCGGAGAAAAATACATATTCTTAAGAGGCGGAGAATACAACATCAATACCACGGTTTATATGTATGCTAACGACAGTAATGTTACTATTTGTGCATACGGAGATGAAGAGGTTAGGATAAGCTCTTCAAAATCCATTCCATATTCCGCTTTTAAAAAGGTTACCGACGAAAATATATTAAACAGAATAATAGAAAAAGAAGGCAGAGATGCCGTTATGCAGGTGTATTTGCCTGATTTGGGTATCACCAATTACGGTAGAATGTATGCAGCAGGATTTGCGTCAGGGCAGGGAAATGGCACCGTCCCCGAATTGACACATAACGGCAGACTTATGAGCTATTCAGCCTATCCGAATCCGGGATCGAGTGATAACGGCGGATATATATACACCGATGATGTCAAGAATAATAATTCGTTTTCGTGCAATGACGAAAGAGTAAAAAAATATGCAGAGAATGAGGATTTGTGGGTTCTCGGTTGGTTTATATACGATTGGGCAGAAAACTCAACTTCAGTTTCATATGAAGACGGTTACTTTACACTCGATACTATGCCCACCGCTTCGGGATTTAACTACCTTCTTAAAGGTCGCCGTATAAGGTTTTTTAATGTGCTGGAAGAACTCGATGTTCCGGGTGAGTTTTATCTTGACAGAAGCACCGGATATTTATATATCATTCCTCCGGAAGGTATTGAGAAAGGCGACGAGCTGAGGTTTTCTCCGGAAGGAATAAAAATGTTTTACGGAAGAAATGCCTCCAATGTTACTTTTAAAAATCTGATATTTGAAGGAACACGCTCGGTGGCTGTTGATTTTATGGACAGTACCGGAATAAGGATAGAGGGCTGTGAGTTTTACGGAATAGGCGAGGTTGCCGCTCGATTTACAAGATGTTCATATAGTGGTGCCGAAAGGTCGTACTTTCACGATATTGACGCTACCTGTATTGAATTCGGTGCCTGCGGCGACAGAGAGAATTTGATTTCATCCGGGTGTTATGTAAAAAACTGCCGTTTGGAAAGGTTTTCTCAATACAGAAAATCCAAGTATCCCGGCATTTCAATCGGAAGAAGCACGGGAGCCTGCGGAGTTGTTATCAGCCATAATTATTTTGAGGATTCTCCGTATATAGCAATTTGGTACGAAACAAACGATTGCATAATTGAGTATAACGAGTTTAACAATGTTTGTAACGATACATCTGATTCGGGAGCTGTTTATGCCGGCCGTAACTGGTCTACGCAAGGCAATGTGATAAGATATAACTATTTTCATGATATAACACAAATAAATTCCGCTTCCGGTATGGAGATTCAGGCGGTTTATCTCGATGATTGCCATTCTTCCACACAGGTTTACAAAAATGTGATTTATAAATGTCCTTCACCCGGTCTCTACGGAGGAGGAAGATACAACACCTTTGAAAACAATATGATTCTTGAATGTAAACGACCTTTTGTAATGGATGCAAGGGGTGAAGTTTGGGATGATTCGTGGATAATTAATGAAAGTGACCCAACCTCGCTTTACGCAAAGCTGAAAGCATTTGATTACAAAAACGGCGTTTGGGCGGAAAGATACCCTTACCTTACAGACATTCTTGAGGATGAACCGAAGGTTCCCAAGCATAATACGATAAAGAATAACATTGAATATAAATCTGCAGGCTTTGCTATACACGAAGATGTGAAAAAATACGGAGATGTTGCATATAACACTACAATGTCTTCGACCAGTTTTTTGGAAAACTACGATGAAGGTGATTTTTCAATAAAAGATATAGGAACAATTCGAAGGAGAGTTCCCGATTTTGAAGATATTCCCTTTGCCGACATGGGCATCGAGGCGTATGCTCAGCCTGAAGCTCCTACAGTTACCGTAAAAACGCTCAATACCGAATACGATTGTTCCGATACAATTAACCTTGGATACAATGCTTCGTCAGTTTCTGCCGAGATTGTAGACAATATAGTGAAATGGTATGTTGTGGAAAACGGATCCCGTGTGGAAATACTAAATGAGAATGATGATTCTCTTGTGCTTGGAGAGGAATATGCCGGCAAAACCATTACGGCTTCCGTAACGCCGATAGACTCAAACGGAAATGTGGGTTATACAACATGGTTCGGAAATGCAAAGGTACGGCAGATTGATTATTCTTCGGTTTTAAGCGCCGAGAAAAGCGACAAAACCATTAAAGTGACAAATACTTCGGGGGTTGATATTGCGCTAAAGGTATTCGGAGTAGGGTACGCATACGACGGAGACAGAAAAATAATGAACGCATTGGAACTGATTGCCCTGACGGTTGGCGAACAGGAAGAATTCGATATCGAAGCCGACAATGTAATAGCGGTCAGCGGTAAAACCCTGGAGCCGATAAAAATTGATTAGTATAATAAAGTGAATTTCTTAAACAGAGATATTAATTCCGAAAGGAATTTAAATCTCTGTTTTTGATATAAAACTTTAATAATTAAATATTCGATTTTAATTGACAAAAAGAACTGTCTGTGATAGAATTACCCTTAGTATTGTTTTAGAGAAGGAGAGATTATTATGAAAGGGATAAGAGCAAAAAATATAGCCATTTTTATTGCGGCAGCAGTGCTCAGTGTTTCGTTTGCTTGCGTTGCAAGAGCGGCTGAAACAAAAACGGTTTATGTTTCCAAAAACGGTTCTGATTTGGGCGACGGCAGCTTTTACAATCCATATGCAACAATTCAAAAAGCGATTGATTCCACGAGGTCATTTTCGGGAGAAAGGTGTATATTTATCCGCGGAGGAGAGTATAAAATTAATTCTCAGATTAATCTTACCGCAAACGACAACAATCTTGTGATTTCCGCTTATGGCGGCGAAAGCGTAATATTGAGCGGAAGCAACGAGATACCGTATAACAAATTTGTTAAGGTTACGGACGAGGATATACTGGACAGAATAATTGAGGAAAGTGGTAAAAATTCAGTTTTACAGGTGCATCTTCCCGATTTGGGAATAACATCTTACGGCAAGATTACGACAAATAGTGCACCGTCCCTGATTTGCAACAAAAAACTTATGCGTCTTGCAGAATACCCTAACAAGGGAACATCTGACAACGGTGGTTACATTTATACTGCAGATGTTTCGGGAGGCAATTCCTTTACTTGCGGTACAAGGGTAAATAAATATTCAAAGGCAAGCGATATTTGTATTTTGGGATTCTTTCAGCATGACTGGGACGAAACGATTTCATCTGCAACTATAAACGGAAACAGGGTTACGATTTCAAACGGCAGTAAGTACGGTATGTCAAATAACCGCCGTGTAAGATTTTTCAATATGCTTGAGGAACTTGATGTTCCGGGAGAATACTATATTGACAGAAGCTCGGGGAACCTTTATATAATTCCTCCCGAGGATTTCAAAAGCGGTGATTATTTAGAGTTTTCGACTCAAAACAACATATTTATTAATTGCAGTCAATCCAAAAATGTTACGATAAAAGGCATTGTTTTTGAAGGAACGCTTTCAAATGCCGTTAACATTTCTTCGGCTAACAATGTTGTTATCAACGGCTGTGAGTTTTATGCCACGGGAGATTCCGCGGTGAAGATATCAAACAGTGTTAACTGCGGTGTTATAAATTCGTCAATTCATGATGTGCCGGCAAGAGGCGTGAGTATTTACGGCGGAAACAGATATAATTTAACATCGTCGGAATGTTATGTTGAGAATTGTTATTTTGAGAGATTTTCGCAATACAGGATTACCTATCGCCCTGCAGTTGCAGTTGGCGGCTGCGGAGTATTGGTCAAAAACAACTATTTTGGGGACTGTCCCCATTTTGCAATATCCTATTCCGGAAACAATATGACAATTGAGTATAACGAGTTCGACAAAATATGTAATGAAACCTCTGATGCCGGTGCAATTTATTGCGGTCGTGACTGGTCTACGCAAGGAAATATAATAAGATACAATTATTTTCATGATATGCCGAAGATTTATTCAACCGCCGGTTATGAAATTCAGGCTGTTTACCTTGATGACTGTCATTCATCCACAAGCGTATATAAAAACATTTTTTATAAATGCCATTCCCCCGGTCTTTTCGGTGGAGGACGGTACAATACATTTACAAACAATATGATTTTTGAGTGCACAAAGCCCTTTGTTATGGATGCGAGGGGCGAAACCTGGACAACATCGTGGCTTCAAGAAAATTCCGGTGACTCGATTTACAGAAAACTGAAGGCGTTTGATTACAAAAACGGTATTTGGGCAGAGTCGTATCCTTACCTTGTAAATATTCTTGAGGACGAGCCGAAGGTGCCAAAACACAATACCATAAAAAATAATATTGAATATAAGTCCGGCGGCTTTAATATCCATGAGGATGTTTATAGGTACGGAGATGTAAAGCGTAATATTTCGGTTCCATCGACCGCTTTTCTTAAAGATTATGCCGGCGGAGATTTTGAAATTACGGATCTTGATATGATCAAAAAGAGCGTTCCGGAGTTTGAGGATATACCCTTTGACAAGATGGGCAATTATGCTGTGGAAAAACAGGAGGCGCCCAAAACTTCAATAACGCCGCTGAAATCTACTGCTGACGTAGGGGACAGTATCACTCTTTCATACGAGAGCACGGCTGCGTCCGGCAGCATTGCTGATAACATTATCAGATGGTACGAAAAATCAGGTGGAGTTTGGGTTGAAATTCCCAATCAAAATACGGATACTCTTGTTTTGGACGAAAGCTATTCAGGCAAGACGATTTCGGCATCGGTGACCGCAGTTGATTCAAGGGGAAATATCAGCTCGACTTGGTTCGGAAGCATGAAAATTTCAGAAATTGATTATTCAAAAGGTATTTCGCTGACAAAAGAAGGAAATACTTTGAAATTCAATAACACCTTGGGTGTCAATGTCGGATTGACCGTGTTCGGGCCTGAGTATTCTGTGGTAAACGGATATAAGAATATGACGGCGCTGGAGTTTTTGAGTATTACCGTTAACGGAACCGAGGATATTGAATTCAGTGTTGATGATGCTATAGTCGTAAGTTCAAAAACGCTTGAACCTATAATTTAGCGCAATAATTGTTGAGGAGTTAATTTTATGAAAAGATTATCTGTATTTATTTTGATTTTGGCGGTTCTTGCAATGATGCCGCTTAATTCTTTTGCACAAGACGGTGTAATATATGTCGCTACGACAGGATCGGACACATTGGGCGACGGCAGCATTTCGGCTCCATACGCAACCCTTTCAAAGGCGGTGACTGCATCGAGGAGCATCACGGGCAAAAAAAGAATTAGAATAAGAGGGGGACAGTACCCCGTCAATTCAACCGTTAATCTCGGCAGCCGTGACAATAATCTTATTATCGAGAATTATCCGGGGGAATATGTTGAATTCAGTGGAGGTATATCCATTCCGTTTTCGGCGTTTACAAAGGTGACGGACAAAAATATACTTGACAGAATAATCGAACAGAGCGGCAAGGATTCTGTCATGCAGGTATATCTTCCGGATTTGGGCATAACAGATTACGGTGAGCTTATGACTATAGGGTTTGTTTGGTCGGGCGGAAGCGGATATTCGCCGATGCTGACTTATAAGGACAAATATATGGATTACGCGCGCTATCCCAATGACGGTTATCTTATGACAGAAACGGTTATAAGAGACGGCAGTCAAAATATCGTGAATAACAAATCCGAAGTTGAAGTTACCGTTTCCACAGACAGATTTAAGCTTTGGAAAAATGCCGAAGATCCGTGGGCATTGGGATTTTTAAAATACGATTGGGCTGATTATTCCGCTGAAGCAAAGTTTTTGGATGAGTCCATTGTTACATATGTGGCGGGAGGCTCTTCCTATGGTGCGGTACCTAACAGGAGAATCAAATTCTTTAATCTTTTAGAGGAACTTGATGTTCCGGGTGAGTATTATCTCAATCGTTCAACCGGGTATCTTTATATAATCCCTCCCGAAGGAATAACAAAGTCTGATGAGTTTGTGTTCACTGTAAATGACAAAAATATAATATATATGAACGGATGCAACGGTATTACCATACAGGGGATTTCATTCAAAAACACCCGAGGCATGGGATTCTATGCGTATAATTGTAAGAATATAACTGTAGATTATTGCGAATTTGCGGCAATGGGCGACTGGGCAATTAATTTTTATTCCATATCGGATTCTACAATAAAAAACTGCTACCTGCATGACCTTTCAAGTGGCGGAATACTGCTTAACGGAGGCGACAGAAACAATCTTACTCCCGCAAACTGCCTTGTCGAAAATTGCAAAATTGAACGATTCATGAATTACAGAAGAACATATTCACCTGCAATAATGCTGGGCACAAGCTATTATAAAAGTGTGGGAATGAAGATTTCACATTGCGAAATAAGCGATGCTCCTCATGAAGCTATTGAGTTCAGGGGCAACGATATGGTTATTGAGTACACCGAAATATATAATGTTTGCAACGATACCGCAGATTGCGGTGCAATTTATTCCGGGCGTGACTGGACTATGCGCGGCAATAAAATAATGTACAACTATATACATGATATAAAAAGCATTAACACAACAACAGGCATGAATGTTCAGGCGGTATATCTTGATGATGCGTTTTCGTCAGCCGAGGTTTACGGCAACATAATTTCAAAATGTTCTTCGGTTGCACTCTACGGTGGCGGAAGATATAACACATTTGAAAATAATATTGTTCTCGATTGCAAAAAACCGTTTGTGTTCGATGCTCGCTGTACAACATGGTTGAACTGCGGAGAAGGCAGCGAGATTATGAAGAATCTTAAAGGAGTGCCGTACAACACAAGTGAGGCTTGGACAAGTGCATACCCGGAGCTTGCGGGAATATTGGATGACGAGCCGCAGTATCCCAAGCATAATACTATTATGGGGAATGTAATATATAATACTCCCGATTATGACATTAATCCTTTGGTGTTCCAATACGGAACGGTTAAAGACAATGCTCAGCTCCGAAAATCGTTTATCAAGAATTGCTTTGTTGATTACGAAAACGGAGATTTTACATTGAAAGAGGATTCGGAAATATACAAGCTTTTGCCTGATTTTGAAGCAGTTGATTTCAAAAGTATAGGCACATATGACTACAAATACAGCAATTTGAGCACCGTCCCCAAAATAACTAATCCTTCTTTGAACGATAACATCGTTGCAGGGGATAAGCTGACATTGAACTACGGTTATGTCGGCGACGGCTTCCCGGAAGGCGACTCCAAAATAACCTGGTATATCAAGAACGGAAGCGGTTTTGAAAAGCTTTCCGGAGAGAACGGAAAAGAAATATCAACAAATTCAGATGATGTAGGATTAGAGATTTATGCAGAGATTATCCCGAAAAACTGCGAGGGTGTATCGGGCGGTATATACAAATCAAATGTCATTTCATTGAAGCGTAAGCCGGTAGGTGAATTGATTGAAGTTGACAATTTGGGGACGGAGGTAAAATTGACTAACAATTCATCTTTTGATATTCCGATTTTATCATTTATCCCCGAGTACATAACCGACAGCGGTTACAGAAAAATGACTTCATTGGAAATGAGCAGGCTTATGCTTTCGCCGGGAGGACAGCAGACCTTGTCTGCTTCTTCAAAAATCATGTGTGCCGACTCGCTTGAAAGCATTAAATAGTCAAAAAAATCCGGTGGCATTTGTCACCGGATTATATATTGACATAAATCCTGTTTTGATATATAATTGTTTTACAGAAGGTGATACTATGTATAAATGCTGTGTTTTTGATTTGGACGGCACAATTGCGGATACTATAAATACCATTGCGTATTATTGCAACAAAAGCCTGGAGCATTTTAATCTTCCGCAAATAGAAACTGAAAAATATAAATATCTTGTGGGAAACGGGTACAAGGTATTGGTTCAGGGTATGCTCAATGAGGTAAAAGCACCGCCGGAACTTTTTTATGAAATGGCGCCGTATTATCGCGATCTCTATGAAACTGACAGCTTGTATCTTACAAAGCCATTTGACGGTATAGCGGAGCTTATATCTGAGCTTAAGTCCGAGAATTTAAAAATAGCCGTGCTTTCAAACAAGCCTCACGGTGCGGTTGCGAGTGTTGTGGAAAAGCTTTTTGGAAAGGATACATTTGATCTTTGTTACGGATATAAAGAGGGCATGGCATTAAAGCCCGACCCTACAATGCTTAAGCTAATATTGAAAGAATTTGACGCAACTCCTTCGGAATGTATTTATGTCGGGGACACATCCACAGATATTATGACCGGTAAAAATGTCGGTGCATTCACAATCGGTGTTTTGTGGGGCTTTCGCAAAGAGGACGAGCTTTTAAGCGCAGGTGCGGATGCCATTGTTTCAAAGCCTTCGGAAATACTTAAATATATCGAAAGTAAGTGATTGCTTGGAATTTACGATAGATTCTAATAACCTCATCAGAATAGATAAATTCATTGCCGAAAACTGCAGTGATATTACAAGGTCATATGCCCAAAAGCTCATAAACGGCGGTACTGCGGTTTCGGTAAACGGGAAAAGTGTGAAAAGCAACTATGTTCTTTGTGAGGGTGATGTTGTGTCGGTTTGCCCTCCTCCGCCCGAAAATCTTGATGTTAAGGCAGAGGATATTCCGCTTGACATTGTGTTTGAGGATGAAAGTCTTATGGTTATCAACAAGCCTCAGGGTATGGTTGTTCACCCTGCACCGGGGAACTATAACGGTACTTTGGTTAACGCAATAATGTATCACACCGGGGGAAGGCTTTCGGGAATAAACGGCGTTGCAAGACCGGGTATTGTTCACAGACTTGACAAGGATACGAGCGGCCTTATCGTTGTTGCAAAAACAAATGAAGCGCATCTTTCTCTTGCGAAGCAAATTCAGGACAAGGTTTGCCGCAGACAATACAAATGCATTGTGCACGGAAATATTAAGGAAGACAGCGGAGTGATTGATGCGCCTATCGGAAGAAACCCGAATAATCGAAAAAAGATGTGTGTAACCGAAAACAATTCGAGAAATGCCGTAACGGAATTTGAGGTTCTGGAGCGTTTCGGTGACTACACTTTTGTAAAATGCAAATTGAGAACGGGCAGAACGCATCAGATAAGGGTGCATATGCTTTATGTAGGGCATCCGATTTTGGGCGATGATTTTTACAGCGCAAACAAGAATCCTTTTAAGGTTCACAGACAGGTTCTTCATGCCTATAAAATGGGATTTTATCATCCCGTAACAAACGAATATATGGAATTTCAACGGGATATTCCCGATAATTTTGCCAGAATACTTGAAATACTGAGAGCAAAAAACAACAGTCTGCAGTAACGGTTTTTGTAAAACCGCTTGAAATCGTTGTTTCCTTCTGCTCAGTCTTCTATAAAATGATCCAAAGGCATATCCTGTCCGTCAAATACCGCAAGATTAGTCCATTTCATATTCTCGCCATTCCAGAACGGATCTTCCTGCGGCAAACCGAGGGCTACAAAAACGGTGGAGCAAAGATACAAGCTTCCGGTTGTGATATAGAATTCTCCCAAACTTGACTGACTGCCCGCAACCCCTATTTTGAGCCAACCTCGGTCATCAAACAGCCCGTAGGATCTCATGATGCGTTCGATAACCGCTGTCAAAGCGCATCGAACCTGCGCCGGACAAAGAGATTCCGGCAGAAAATGCTGAAGCCCCGCCTGAGACAGCAACTGAAAAACTCCGAAACGATAAGTAATGGAACGCCCTACAATAGGATATGTTCCCTCAGGGGAGATTATCCGTTCCAGGATTTCTGCATATCGGGAAGCCCTATTGATAATCTTGCGGTGCATTTTGTTGATTTCATCATCTTTTGAGGCAAAAACCCGGCTTATATCCACCAGCATGGGAACAATCACAAAACTGTTGTAATAATCCATATGCATCATGCTGCCGTCTCCGTAAATCCCGTCTCCCAAATACCACTGCATAAATTGCCGAAGCGCATATTTTATACGCAACATATCAAAGTCCGGCTCACCCAATAAAAAGAGTGCGGTTTCCACCATTGCGCTGAACAAAATCCAATTGTTTTCTCCGGGAGTAATCGTTCTGCTAATTTTGAGACAATTCGCAAGTCGCAGTTTAACACCTTTGTCCAACGCTTGCACCAGCGGAGTGCCGGCTCTTAACAAGCCGTGAGATAAAAATGCCGCATCTACCAAGGGCTGAGGGCCTTCGCAAAAATTCATAAAATCCGGCGAATCGGGATTTGTAGCGTTATCCAGACATCGAAGTACAATTTCAAAAACTTCTTTTCGCTTTTGCTCCTCTTTTCCGGTTGCCCTACATGTCAGCCACGGTCCGATTCCGCACAGCGTTCTTCCGAATGCCTCCAAACAGGCGTAGCTGATGCGATCCTCCCGCTTGCGCTCTATCGGCATGGTTTTTCTTAATTGCCCCTGAGAAAGAGCTGATAATACCGGCATTGTAATTTGCAGCATAGAGTCTATCCAAAAGGCTCTTTGTTCGTTTATAGGCATTTTTATCCCCTCCTACCATAGCCATTGTGCTCATTATATCACAGCAGAAAGTATCTGTCAATCTCGGGAACGGACTGTAAATTCCATTATTATGTTGTTTTTGTTGTGATTTTATGGTATAATATACACAGAAATCCTTGCAAAGCAAGTCTTTGGGCGTTGCCCTTTCGTGCTTTGCACGAACTGTGTTATTGACGGCTGCGTAAAAATGCCCTTGCAAGCAAGCATTTTTACTTATGGTATAATATACACAGAAATCCTTGCAAGCAAATTGCATCGGCTTTGCGTTATAAAAAGTTATTCTGACGATTGAAACAGAGGTCTGTGAATATGCAAAAAAATGAAGTATATGAAATTAAAATTACGGGACTTACCTCCGAAGGCAGCGGTGTGGGCAGAATTGACGGTATGGCGGTATTCGTTCCGTTAGCATTGCCGGGAGAAACCGCTAAGATAAAAATAGTTAAGGTTAATAAAAGCTATGCCTACGGAAAATTGCTTGAGGTTACGGTGCCGTCCTGCGACAGACAAGTGCCTTCCTGTGACGCTTATTTAAGGTGCGGCGGCTGTGGGCTCAGGCATATGACCTATGAGGCGGAGCTTAGGTTCAAAACAGACAAGGTCAAGCAGGATTTAAAAAGAATCGGCGGCTTGGATATAGAAGTGGATAATTGTGTGCCGTCGCCGTCTGTTTTGGGATACAGAAATAAAGCCCAGTATCCTGTCGGCATAAAAGACGGAAACATTTGTACAGGTTTTTTTGCAAAACGCACTCATGACATAATTCCGGTTGATTCGTGTCTTATTCAAAGCGATTTCAGCAAAAAACTGACCGATGCCGTAAAGGAATATATGAAAAAATTCGGTGTAACGGCTTATGATGAAAAGAGCGGAAAGGGATGCGTCCGTCATATTTATGTGAGAAACAGTAAAAACGAAGCCTTGCTTACATTGGTTACGGCTTATGAGAAAATGCCGCATAAAGAAGATTTGATACGAACGGTAACGGAAAAGTGTCCGTTTGTTTGCGGAATTGTTCAGAATGTAAATCCTGACAAAACAAATGTGGTTTTGGGCAGACAAAATATCACGCTCTGGGGAAAAACTTATCTTTCCGATACCCTTTGCGGACTGAAATTTGAAATATCACCTATGTCTTTTTATCAGGTAAATCACGATCAGACAGAAAAATTATACTCCTGCGCAGCGGAGCTTGCGGATATAAAAAAGACGGATACGGTGTTGGATTTGTATTGCGGAATAGGGACTATTTCTTTGTTTATGGCTAAGCGCGCAAAGCGTGTTTATGGTGTTGAAATAGTGCCGGAAGCAATAGAAAATGCCAAGAAAAACGCCGAACTTAACGGAATTTCAAATGCTGATTTTATCGTAGGCGACGCAAAGAAAGCGGCAGAAAGCTTTGACGATGCCGATGTGGTTATTATTGACCCTCCGAGGGCAGGCTGCGACGAGGAGGTTATTGACCATATTGTGAGAATTTCTCCGGATAGAATCGTGTATATATCCTGTAATCCTTCCACACTTGCAAGGGATTTGAAGCTTTTTTCCGAAAAGGGATATACACCCAAAATCGCAAAACCTTTCGACCTTTTTCCGAGGACTTTTCACGTGGAGTGCGTAGTATTGATGTCAAGGAAAGATAAATAAGAACCTTAAAGGTGGTATAAAAAGTGAAAAAGATACCTTTTGTTTTGATGATACTTTTTACCGTACTGTTAAACACATATGCAGTATCGGCACAAATTGCTGTTTTACAGGAGAATGATGCGGTTCCGACCGTAAAAACGGCAGTACAAAAATACGGCAATTACTCAACAGGCACCGTGAAATTAACCGCTATGCCTGACTCTTGTCATATTATAATAGCCCAATATAATAACAACAGATGTATCAATGCAGAGGTCAGAAAATATCGGACCGAAACAGAAGTGTTTAACATCCCCAACGAGGTGGACATGGTAAAGGTGTTGATTTGGAAGGATCTCAGCGGTATAATGCCTGTTACGGATGCGGAAATTATTGATATGAAATCCAGTTCTGAACTTGATAAAAAGGTTGAGGCAATAGCAAATAATCTAAGAACAGGGAAAAACCAAAATGTAATAACTTACAAAACGGAAGAAAATGAACCCCGTGCAGTGATATGGACAAAAGGAATTCAGGCGCCGCTGTTATCTGAATTTGAAAAAGAAGTTGACATTACGGATTCAAACTACTCGTTTTTTTATGCGGGACAGGATAAGGGCAGCGGCTGGTATGATGTTAACAAGAGCCTGCCGCAGGAGGACGGCGGAGATGCGAATATGTGCTATGCCGCAGTAAGCGCAAATCAGCTTCATTGGTGGCTTGACCAAAATAAAGATAATATAGATGCGTATCTTGGCAATTTGGCGGAGGGGGAAATCACTTCCGAAACACAAGCAAAGCTTGGCCAATTGGAAGAACTCAGAAATTCATATGAGGGTCAGTCAAAAAGCGGAATTTATAACCTATTCAGAAGGTATTTTGAAAGCCCCTATTATGCTTATAACGCCGACCTTTTAAACGACTTTTTTATAAACGGTTATCAGGTAAATACTATGGGAAAGGTTAACACTCCGAATTTTTTCAAATGGGATCCGAGGGGCGGCTTTTTCTATGATGTGTTTGAAAAAAACAACCTTACAATGAGATTTTCGGCAGGTGATTATACGACATTTAAGCGAGATATTATTTATTATATGAAGGACGGACAATCTATAGGTATTATTCACAATACACCTACATACGGTGTGACACATATTATAACCCTTTGGGGTGTGGAACTTGACCATAATAACGAAATAACCGCACTTTTCGTTACCGATTCCGATGACTATGAACAGCCGGAAATCGGTATGAAGAGAATGCTGCTTAAGAAAAACAGCAGTGGCTATCCCATAATAACTACAAATACTGCCGAAAGTACCACGGGAGCAAAGATTTTAGAATTTGTCCCCCTGTCATTGGGAGAAGAATATTGGAACTTAATGCCGTGAAATTAACATAAAACGGAGCGGAAAGATGAAGTATTTACTACAGAGGAACGGAAAATTCCCGTTCCAACAGGTATGTAATCATTGTAACACATATGCAATGCATATTTTCGTTAATTTGTGCTATATACTGTAAGCAATACAAATGTATTGCGAGGTGACTTTATGGGTAAGTTTAAAATTCCTACTGTTTCGTCAACCACAAATAAGACGGTACGGTTTCCCAACAATAAAATCGATAGGGTTGATAAAGCTATTCAGGGAAAAGACTGCACTTTTCCTGCTTTTGTAATATCAGCCTTCCGAGCGGCATTGAAGAAATATGACAAAGACGAGTCTGGTAATGTTCGTAAAGAGTATAAATTCAGATTAAGAAAGAAATCGGTAGAGGAATAATGTGATGAAGACAATAAAAGTATTGGCGGCGGTTATCTGTTTCAGCCGGCGTTTAACCAAGACTTCATCGAATTCATCAAGGTCGGTACGCTGCTCCTTGATGAAATCCTGTATGTCGTTGATTCCGGCAATCTGTACAAAACAGTGCTTGCAGCTGTAACTGCGTTTTGATGTCAAGAAAATAAAATAGAACCAAAAAATGTATGCCCCTGAGCCGTCTCGGTTTTCAAAACTTCAGATTGCCATTATTGCAGACATTGCAAATGCAATCAGTGCAGCGGCGATTTCCTTTTTCGTCAATTTTGATTTTCTCATAAGCTCAATCAATGTTGAGAATACAATCACCCCACCGGTGACCATAGGATACTGTACGGAAGCCGGAAGTTTAAGCAGTGCGATTAAAAGAAGCAAATTTGCAATACTGTTTAAGCACGCACTTCCTGCGGAATATGCAAATGCCTTTTTGCTTACAGTAAAATATCTTTCTTTACTCAAGAAAATAAGCAACACACTGAATAATGCCGTTATTATTTTTGAGAGCATCAAAAAATCCGCACTTCCTACACAATATTCCGGATATGATTGATGAAATTTTGAAACAACCCCGACCATACCGTTCAATATAAACACAGCCATATAATATTTAAAGGCTTTTTTGGATTCTTTGCTTCTTCCTACATTCATTGCAACGGCTGCCGATATTAAAATACAGCATACAATTCGTACCGCTTTAAATTCTTCTCCGCACACAATCCCGTATATAAAAGGTAAAATCATTCCGCCTATCATTGAAAAAACAGAGTAGACCGAAAGATTTGCAATTTTTAATGCTTTAACGGTAAAGTAATTCAAGGCTATACATACCATTGAGTAGACAACAGCAACGGTCAGCGAAAACAGTGAAAATCCGCACTCGAATTTATTTATAACAAACAGAGCGGCAAAACCTACTATTGAGCTATAAAAAGAAAATTTAAGAGAAGAATTCCAACTGCTTCCGCTTTCCCTTTGATATCCGTCATTTAACATGAACTGCAAAGCAAAAATTAAGGCGGATAACGTTATCAATAAATAGTAGCCGATCATTTCTTACTTCCCTGTGAAAGTGCATTCGTTCTGTAATTTCCATCCTTACGACGACATTCTTCCTCCCAAAGCTTTTTCATATGCTCATAAACGCTGTCATCAATTTCCGGAGTTCCCTTTGAAAAGGTTGGAAGAAGCATATCACCTGCCACTTTAGGATCTGTACAGGCTGTGTCATTCCGCCATTTGCTCCGCTCGTTTTTGTCGCGCAAATCGGGAATTGCCATAGGTGTATTTCCGTTGAGAATTGAACGGTATGCAAACAGCCCCGGCAAAAACATATCAAGAGCTTCATACACATCTATTGTATCCGCCTCGGTATTGCCTTTAATCTTTTCAATAAAATTATACATAGAATAAAAATCCGACCCACCGTGTCCAAAGCCTTCAACCTTGTCCTCCATGCCGTGTTTAGGCTCGTAGCTTTCTGCTTTTGCAGTATCATAGCCGCCGGAATACTCATCGAAATCTACAAATATTTTGTAAATATGTCCGTCATTAGCAGCCTCTCTGCCGCATTCCATCCTGCCCTTTGAGCCATATGCCGAGTACCAAACAGAATTTTTATATAACCCTCCATGTATACTTTTGATAATACCTCCGTTTTCAAGCGTCACCATCTCTATGCCAAACTGTCCGGATTTTGAACCTATTCTCAATTTTCTTTCTGTTTTTGTTCCCTCAAAGCCTACAACAGAAACAGGACGCAGCCCTGTCATATGAATAATCGGTCCTAAAGAATGAGTACAGTAAAAGGTTGAAGTCATATTATTTCTCCAGTGATCCTTTTCTCCGTAAGTAATGCTTTGCCAAATCGACTCGCAGTTGTGAATATACTCACACTCACCGTATTCAAACTCACCTATTTTTCCTTGCTGATATAGCTTTTTCATCTCATACGGTGCCGGCATATAGCAGTAGTTTTCACCATAAGCATAAATAAGTCCTGTTTCTTCAACCGCTTCTACAAGCTCAACCGCCTCTTTCATATTCTGGCAGGGCAAAACCTCGGAAAAAACATGAAGTCCCTGTTTTAATGCTCTGACAGCAAACGGAGCATGCTCATTTGCATAATTTGCAAGGACAACCGCATCCATATCATGCTTTATAAAATCTTCAAAATTATCATAATATGTAATATTGTCATCCTTTAATTTCTCACGCTGATAATTAAGCACCTCCGCGGATTTATCGCATATTGCCACAATCTCCGCATTATCCGCGCGTTCACAGTAATTTATCATACTTGAGCCACGATAGCCTCCCAATACTCCTATTTTAATTTTCCTATCCATAATCGTTCTCCTTCCGGGCTTTTAATTTAATGAGAGTATATCACTCTCGCCGACATATGTCAATGGAAAAAATCCATATAAATAAGTAAAATCGTCATATCTTATTGAATTTTTTGAATTTTGTGATATACTTAAATAAAGAGGAGCTGAAAATTATGATTGAAAATATATGCTGTTTTATCCCATACCACAAGGACTATCAGTCTATACATACAATAAATTTAGTGCTTGAAACAAAACCTCAGATATATAATTCTTTTAAGGCTGAGGCTGTCTATAAGGTTCACTATGTCTGCGGCGGAAGTGGCTTTCTGCATACGCTCGGAACGGTTCACCCTTTATCGGCAGGAGATGTCTTTTTCACCTTTCCCGGCACTCCCTTTTATATAGAATCAAAAACTGATTTTTCATATATGTATATAAGCTTTTTAGGCGCAAGAGCAAATATGATTATGGAAAAGCTGAAAATCTCAAACAGCAATTGTTATTTTCCCGAGTGCAGTGAGATTTTTGAGTTTTGGAAAAACGCTTTTAATACAAATCAGGAGCTCACCGATTTAATATCGGAAAGTGTTCTGCTGTATACCTTTTCATATATAGGAAACAGAATACTAACCTTTGATGAAAATATGCATAAAACCGAAAAAGCCTTTTTAATTATAAAAAAATACATAGACGATAATTTCACAAACTCCGCTTTAACGCTAAGCAGCATAAGCAAAGAGCTTTTGTATAATCAAAAATATATATCGGGACTTTTTAAAAAGAAAATGAATATCGGGCTTGTTGAATATATTAACACTATACGAATTCAATATGCCTGCACCCTGATAAACCAAGGGTTTACAAGCGTAAAGGAGATAGCGGCACTGTCAGGCTACAGAGATGCGCTTTATTTTTCAAAAGTATTCAAAAAGAAAATGGGAGTATCCCCAAAACAATATATTTTCTCATTACATTGAATAATTATCGTGTCATGAAAAAACATCGTTTTCGATGCGGCATCTATGAAATGGCGACGAAGACAACGAGACGGTTATGCCGTATTTGTTTTTTAGAAAGACATCAGAGATTTTCTTAGTTTTACAAATCCGGAAACATAAACTGCTCCGTTTGAACGCAAAGAAAGTGATACACTGGAAGATGAAGTTCCTGAACTTTATATGTTTCGGTTTCGAAAACTCTTACGGTAACATCACATATTTCGGACAGACGGCTTTCCTTTTCACCTGTCAGCGCAAGAGTTTTTGAACCGACACACCTTGCAACCTCCATCGCGTTTACCACATTCTTTGAATTTCCTGATGTGGAAAGACCTATCACAAGATCATTTTCCATTGCATAGCCGTAAACAAGCTGTGCATACATCATATCCGGCTCAACATCATTAATAAATGCCGATAAATGAGGCTTTTTCAAAACCGCAGCTGATTATATTCTGCTGCCCTGTATGGTGCTTTCATGCGCCGGGACAGATTAAGTCTTTTTTGGATCATTACGGGTTCAGGTGGATGGTTCACCGCCCGAATTTTGACATGATGAATAAGCAGGCGGTGATAATTACGACAGCAGGGGGCGGCGGGCTAAAATCTGCCGCAAAAGACATAAAAGACAGCATGGATTACTGGGGCGTTGCAAGAACGCATACTGTACGGCAGTCGGTATGGGGATATTTTTGGAACGATATGTCGGACAAATTCAAAAAAAGCTTTATAAAAAAGCTGGATAAAACGGCGGCAAAAGTGGATAAATGCGCAGAACATTTAAAGCCGAGCCTTAAGGTTAAGTATCTTTATAAAATGTTTGCCAAACTGCACTTGAACGGAAAAATGTGGGAGATTGACAATGAATATTGGAGAAAAAATAAATAAAAAACATAGGAAATTTTAGGTTGACATGTACCGCTTTTTATGCTATACTTGTGGCAAGCAGGGTGGAAAATGTCTTTTAATATAGTACGAAACGATATAATGCGAATGGAAGTGGACGCGGTTGTAAATGCCGCAAATTCAAGGCTTTTGCAGGGCGGCGGTGTCTGCGGCAGTTCGGCTTTAAACGGGAATTTTTAAGGAAGAAAAAGTCTTGATGAGAGGCTTGACAGTATGGGCGAAACATTTTCGCAGATGCTTTTACGGCTTATAAACGAGCGCGGAATGGATGATCCTAAGGTTACAAAAAAGCGAATGTTGACCGCAAGCTTTTTTCAAAGATACGGAATAACAAAAATTACAGCCCGAAAAAGTCGACCGTTTTTTTCTTTGCGATAGCGCTCGGATTATCCCTGGACGAAACGAGGGATTTACTGTCAAGGGCAGGATTTGCGTTTTCTTCGTGCAGCAAGGCGGATATTATTGTGGAATACTTTATCGAAAATAAAAATTACGATATATTTGAAATTGATGAGGCGCTGTTCGCTTTTGAATGTATAAAAAGCCGCTTGCGGCGGAAAAGGTGATTTGAAATGACAGAGTTAATGCAGGTATCGTCGCTTGAAAAGATTCTTCCCAAAAGCGACTGCCGAAAAAAACAAATTAAAGATATGACTGTTTTGCATAAAGAGCAGGGATCGTATCAGATTGCATTTAAGGACGGGCATAAAACAAAAATCAAGGTAAATATAAAAAGTGATATAGCGGATTTTATCGAGGTGTTTTCGGTAGGTTGCGTTCCGGTTATGCTGCCGACATTTGAGGAGGCATTTGATGACACGAACTATATCAGCAAAGAACCGGGGATTTACCCCGATATTTTAAATCCGTTAGAAGATGGAGAACTGGAGGCAATCGGGTGGTATCAGAGCCTGTGAATCAAGGTGTCGGAGGAGGCGCCTGTCGGAGAACATAAAATCACGGCAGAGCTTGTGAGCGATAATGATAAAAAGAGCTGCGAGCTTATCTACAATGTATTGCCGATTGATCTTCCGAAAGGCGATCTTATTTTTACACAGTGGTTTCATGCCGACTGCATCGCTACATATTATAATGTTGAGGCATGGAGCGAAAAGCATTGGGAGCTGGTGGAAACATTCATAAAAACAGCCGCAAGAAACGGTATAAATATGCTGCTTACTCCGATTTTCACTCCGCCGCTGGATACCGAAGTCGGAAAGGAGCGCCCGACGGTTCAGCTGGTTGGGATAGAGAAAGACGGAGACAATTATTCGTTTGATTTTTCGCTTTTGGAGCGCTGGGTGCAGATTTGCTTAAAATACGGAATCGAATATTTTGAAATGGCGCATCTTTTCACACAGTGGGGCGCAAAATTTACACCCAAGATAGAGGCGTATGAAAACGGAGAGAAAAGACGGATATTCGGCTGGGACGTATCTGCGGCGGATCCGCGGTATGAATGTTTCTTATCGCAGTTTTTGCCTGCCATTGCGGAATTTTTCGCCAAAAAGGGACTTTTGGAAAATACATATTTTCATATCTCCGACGAGCCGAGACTTGAACATCTTGAGGATTATTTAAAGGTAAAGGAAATTGCGCAAAAATATCTTTCGGGGTGCAAAATAATAGATGCTCTTTCAAATTATGATTTTTATGAAAAGAGAGTAACAGAAAGACCGGTTGTGGCGATAAATCATATTGAACCGTTTATCGGGAATATTGATGAATTGTGGGGATATTACTGCTGTTCGCAAACTGTCGGTACATCGAACCGTATGATTGCCATGCCGTCGGTCAGAAACAGATATATTGCGCTGCCTATGTACAAATATAAGATAAAAGGTTTTTTGCAGTGGGGATATAATTTTTACTATACTCAATATTCAAAAAGACCTGTTAATCCGTTCTTTGAAACCGACAGCGGCGGCGCGTTCCCGTCGGGTGATCCGTTCTCGGTTTATCCCGGAGCCGACGGTGCTTTGGAATCGCTGCGCTTGGTTGTATTTTACAACGCATTGCAGGATCTGGCGGCGATGCGGCTTCTGGAGGGATTTATCGGATATGAAGAAACCCTAAAAATCATAGAAGATGTTGCGGGAAATGTTGTATTTTCCAAATGTGCCGACGATCCCGAGGTTATATTCGAGATAAGAAAAAGGATAAACGAAAAGCTGTGCAACGTGTGCGGCTAAATCAGCGCACCTCTTTCGGAGTTTTACCCAAAATATCAAAAAAGACTTTTCTGAAATGATTTGCGGAGGAAAAGCCGACAGACGCGCTTATCGCCTCGATTGTATAATCGGAATGAACGAGCAGGTCAAGTGCATTTTGAATCATAATATTGTGCTTATAAGCAATCGGAGTAATTCCGATTGCTTTTTTGAATATCTTAAAAAGACTCGATTCACTGCAATGGCAAAGCTCGCACAGAGTGTCTATTGAGATGCGTTTATTGTAGTTTTTCTCGATATAGTCGATGGCGGGCTGAATAACGATACCCTCGGGCGCGGTTTTTTCAATGCTCATTTTTGTATACAGATCATCAAGCATACGATAAAGGTATGAGATTGAAAGATACGGCTTTTCGGTATAGGTATTGCAGAGCATATCGGGGATTGCGAGGGGATAGTTTCTTATTTTATATTTCGTTAATTTATTTTTATCGGTATTAATATCTTGTCTGTAATGCTCCGGCAATAATTTTCTATCATCTTTTTATCGGCAAAGCTTCTCATATCAAAAGAATATGTTTTTCCGAGTTGTTCGGATTTAGATATTCCAAGTGGATGATACGGCATAAATTCTATGGATTTAATACACGAATATTGGTTTGCAAGTCTTGCAATACCGTCAAAATGGTCTTGCCTATCATTAATGCCCGGAACAATAGGACAGCGTAAAATTACATGAGCATTTACACTGCATAAAGCGTAAAGATTTTCTAATATGAGTTTATTATCCACCCCGATATATTTTTTGTGATTCACAAAATTTGTTTCTTTACAGTCAAACAGAAAATAATCTGTATACTCTGCCGCTTTTAGAATATTTTCCTTTAGCGTGAAACCGGATGTTTCAATACATGTTGAATAATCTTTTGCTTTGCACATTTTTAAGAGTTCATATAAGGAGTCAAATTGCATAAAAGGTTCTCCGCCCGAAAAAGCAACACCACCGTTATCAGAAAAAAACACATCGTCTTTTGCGATTTCAATCATTATCTCCTCGCATGTTAGGCTTTTACCGAGTATTTCAAGCGCCGACATAACGCAGACGTCGGCGCATTTGCCGCACAGACTGCATTTATTGCGGTCTATAAGATGCATTCCGTTTTCAAACGTGTGTACCCCATTCGGACAAACTGCTGCACACTTGCCGCATAGCGTACAATTCTTCACGGCAAAGGAAAGTTCTTTTTCCTTTGATTTGCTTTCGGGATTATGACACCATACGCAGTTAAGCGGGCATCCCTTGAAAAATACAACAGTTCTTATACCCGGACCGTCATTTACGGAAAAATGCTGTATGTTAAATATGGCTGTATACATTATATTTCCTCAATTCGTTGTAAAGAGCTTTAAAATAGAATTCAAAACCGTCTGCATTCGGATGAACGACAGCCTTATCCGCATAATATTTCGGATTATGAGGAACAAAATCATATGCGCATATATGTCTGACGTTTTTAAACCCCTCCACCTCTTTACCGATAAGCATACTCATGTCGGCAAAATCACTGAAATCATGATTTTCTACTCCGTTATTTTTCCATATAGGCGAAATTACAAAAATCTGCGAATTCGGATAGTTTTTTGTCAGGTTATATAAAAATTTATGACAGTTGTTTTGTATTGTGATTTTTTTGTCACAGCAATAGTCATTGACTCCGTATGCAACGGTAATACAGGATGGCTCATTTTCTTCGGGGATTTCAACAAGTTTAGGTACAAATTTTGCTCCGCCGATCCCCTTATTACATTCTTCAACACCCAAAGCATCGCAAAGTCTTGCCGTATATCTTTCGGACGGATGAAGCGCATCGAATCCGTGGGTAATTGAATCACCGTAGGCAAACAGTTTTCTTTTATATTTTATAGGTTCAGTTTTGCATCCGTCATCCAATTCAACATCGGTCAGCGTCAGCCTTACGCTGTACGGCAAGTGAATTTCAAGCTTTTTAGCGCCCTCGCCCAAAAAGAATTTTTTTTGAAACTCTCCGAGAGGATATTGCCTGTCGGAATAATGTTCGATTCTCTTTAGCTCATCATCATAATTTTTTATTGAGTCAATGAGAGCGCCGTTTTTTATTATATCTATTGCATAAAATGAACGCACCTCGGATATTTGATATGTAATTCCTTTTAAAACAAGCGTTGTACTGTCGGTTTCAAAACAAAGTTTTATCCCTGCAGGCGCAAGCAGAAGGCCATAATCCTTGGTGTTTTTATACAGATTTTCCGCTTCTGCGGTGAATCTGTGAAATTCTACACCTCCGTTTTGCTCCGTTATATATACAGCTCCGTTTGTCACATCATTAATTTGATTAATCGTAAGTTTCATTTTGAATATACCTCCCCGGCAATCAGTAAAGTCTCCTTCCACCGTCCGAAATCAAGATTTCACCGATAATATTTCTGCTTTTTGAAAGAAAATATATTGCCTCTGCAATTTCAGCGGGGGTAGCCTGAATTCCTCTCGGAGATGATATATGTTTTACATCTCCTTCTCTCTGATGCAAAATTTCAGTTGCTGTTTCACCCGGGGCTATTCCGTTTACAACAATTCCAAGAGGCGCAAGCTCCTTTCCTATTCCCATAGTCATTCCTCTCACTCCCCATTTGCTGATACCATAGGCAAATGAGGCAGGACGAAACCCCATTTCGGAACAAACATTTATAATGTTTCCTTTGATTCCTAAATCACGCATATATTTAGCTTCCGCTTGCAGTGCAAAAAACATTCCTTTTAGGTTTACATTCATAGTATCATCCCAGCCCTCTTCTGTTTTTTCAAAAAAACCGACAGATTTCGGACCGTTATCCTCACTCGAAACAATACCTGCATTATTTACAAATACATCAATATTTCCCCATATCGAATGGGCTCTTTTTATTAAGGGCACTGCAGAAGAAACATCCGCAATATCCCATATAATATATTCCGTGTTTTTACCCAATCTTTCCTTTGCTGCTATAAGTTTATTTTCATTTCTGCCGGTAATTATTACTT